>Ga0126312_10003541_pt1 | contig 10544 bp, 11 predicted proteins | sample Plot104A_FD_92537 | JGI IMG/M metagenome (GOLD analysis project Ga0126312, IMG submission 92537) | Serpentine soil microbial communities from UC McLaughlin Reserve, CA, USA - Plot104A | ecosystem: Environmental > Terrestrial > Soil > Grasslands | place: USA: UC McLaughlin Reserve, Lake County...
GACACGCCGGCGGGGCTGTATCACATCCAGAACAAGGCCGTGAACCCGGCGTGGAGCGTGCCGAACAGCGATTGGGCAGGCGGCCTGGCAGGCACGGTCGTGCCCGGCGGCGTACCGGAGAACCCGCTCAAGGCCCGCTGGCTCGGGATCTACGACGGGGCCGGCATCCACGGAACCGACGAGACGTATTCGCTGGGCACAGCGGCGTCGCACGGGTGCGTCCGGATGGCGATTCCGGATGTGATCGAGCTCTACGACCAGGTTCCCGTGGGCGCCCCGATCTACATCGCCTGACGCCCGCCTAGACCCCGATCTCTGCCACCGGGATCTCCTCCCAGCCACGCTCCTCGAGCAGGGCCTGCCGACCCGTGTGTCGAATGCAGAGCGTGCCTATGAAAACGCCCCGTTCCCGCTTGCGCAGCACGGCGTACCACATCGTCGAGGCGTCGCTCGGGCCGTTTATCGGGTGCCACGGCGGCACCGGCACCTCGCGCTCATTCACCAGACCCGCCTTCGCGAGCTGACCGCGGGTCGCCACCCGGCCATCGCGCGTGTGGACGAAGAAGACACCCACGGATGTAGAGGCTAAGTGCTCACCGCCGCAAGTACCGCCACGTTTGGCGGCTGCAAATCTGCACCGGCCGTCGTCCTCGGTCGCTCGCGCACCTGTCAGGTGCGCCACGCTCCCTGCGTCCTCAGCCAGCTTGATTTTCGCTCGCCAACCATGACGGAAGCTACAGCGGTGAGCACTGAATGGACGGAAGCGCTCGGCCGCTTCGACGAGTGGCAGCGGGCCCGGGGTATGGCGGCGAAGACCAGACGAGCGTACGGCGTCGATCTCACGCAGCTCGCGGAGTGGGCGGCCGGACGCGAGCTCGGGCCCGGCGAACTGACCCACCGGCACCTGCGCCTGTTCGCGGGTTCCGTGACGGAAGGTGGCTCGAGCAAGTCCACGGTCGCGCGCAAGCTCGCCGCGATCCGCACCTTCTATCGGCACCTCGTCGAGCGCGGCGAGCTGGAGGCCAATCCCGCTGATCTCGTCGCCACCCCTAAGAAGGACTCGTACCTGCCGCGCGTGCTGAAGCCCGCCGAGATAGCGGCGCTGCTCGACCGGATCCCGGCCTCGTCGCCGCTCGACGTTCGCGACAGGGCCTTGCTTGAACTGGCGTATGCCGCGGGGCTGCGCGCCGAGGAGCTCGTCAACCTCGATCTCGGCAGCGTCGACGCCGACGCCGAGGAGCTGCGCGTGGAGGGAAAGGGCGGCCGCACCCGCGTGGTGCCGGTCGGCGAGCACGCCTCGCGGGCGCTCGATCGCTACCTGGCCCGAGCGAGACCCGCCCTGGATACAGGCGAGGATCGCGCCCTGTTCCTGTCGAAGAACGGCAGGCGGCTCTCGACCTCCGATATCAGGCGCCGCCTGAGGCTCCGGGCCCACCAGGCGGGCGTCTCGCCTCACACGCTGCGTCACTCCTTCGCGACCCACCTCCTCGAGCGAGGGGCCGACCTGCGCGCGATCCAGGAGCTGCTGGGCCACGCCTCGTTGAGCACGACCCAGACCTACACTCGAGTAGAGTCGGGTCGCCTCAAGCGGGCGTACGCGCGCTCGCACCCCCGCGCGTGAACAAGGGCCGTAGTGCAAAACCCCAAGGCGATCGAGCTCAAGGATCTCTGGAGGCGCTACAAGGTCGAGCGGGACGAGAAGGCGCGCGAGCGGCTCGTTCTCGCGTATGCCCCGCTCGTCAAGTACGTCGCCGGACGGATGTCGACGGGGCTGCCCTCGCACGTCGAGGAGGCCGACCTCATCTCGTACGGCTTGCTTGGGTTGATCTCCGCGATCGAGCGGTTTGAGCCCGACCGCGAGATTAAATTCGAGACCTTTGCGATGACGCGGATCAAGGGCTCGATCATCGACGAGCTGCGGTCGCTCGACTGGGTGCCCCGCTCGGTTCGCGCCAAGGCGCGCGAGATCGAGAAGGTGAACGCGAAGCTCGAGCACCAGCTCCACCGCGCCCCGGGCGACAAGGAGATAGCGGGCGCGCTCGGCATATCGGTCGAGGAGTTCCAGGAGTCGCTCGTGCGGATCTCGAATTCGTCGGTGGTCGCCCTCGACGAGTTGTGGACGGTGTCGGACGCCTCCGGCGACCAGGTCTCGCTCTTGGACACGATCCAGGATCCCCAGGCCGTCGATCCTGCGGTCGAGATCGATGCGGCCGAGATGAAGGACCGCCTGGCGGATGCCATCGCGCGCCTTCCCGAGCGCGAGAAGCTCGTGGTCGCGCTCTACTACTACGAGGGCCTCACCCTGCGGGAGATCGGTGAGGTTCTCGGCGTCACCGAGTCGCGGGTCTCGCAGCTACACACGAAGGCCGTTTTGCGGCTGAAGTCGCGGCTCGGGGCCGAGCCGCCGTTCGAGAACGACTAAGGAGCTGCGGTTGGCGCTCCCGTCGAGCTCCCCGCTGAAGCCACTGCTCGACCTGACAGAGGTGTGGAGCGCCGCCCGCATCCACGAGACGCTCGACGCCGCGCTGGGCGGGGTAGGCTGGGGCGAAAATCGCTAGAGCGCGAGCGTTAAGGAAGGAGACGGATGGCGCACGAATCGCCGAACAGGATCCGCAATGTGGCCTTGGTGGGCCACCGGGGCAGCGGGAAGACGTCCGTGAACGAGGCAATTCTCTTCGCGGCGGGTGCGATAAACCGGCTCGGCTCGGTGGCGGATGGAACGACGGTGTCGGACTCGGCGGCCGACGAGAAGGCGCGCGAGATGTCGATCTCGGCGAGCCTGTCCTCGTTTCGCTGGAGCGATCGCAAGATCAACCTGATCGACACGCCGGGCGAACCGAGCTTCATCGCCGACGCCCTCGCCGCGCTGCGCGTGGTCGAGGGCGCCGTGTTCGTCGTCAACGGTGTCATGGGCGTCGAGGTCAGCACGAGCCGCCTTTGGGAGCGCGCAGCCGGCCTTGGTTTGGCGCGCATCGTCTTCGTCAACATGCTCGATCGCGAGCGCGCCGACTTCTTCCGAGCGCTCGATTCGCTCAAGCAGGCGTTCGGCCCCCATGTGGTGGCGACCGAGATCCCCATCGGCGCCGAGCACGAGCTCCAGGGCGTCATCGACCTGATCGACATGAAGGCCTACCGCTACGACGGCGACGGCCACGAGAACTGCGAGGAGATCGAGATCCCGGCGGAGCTCGCCGATCAGGCGCAGGAGTATCGCGAGAAGCTGATGGACGAGGTTGCAGAGGTCTCCGACGACCTTATGGAGCGCTACCTCGAGGGCGAGGAGATCTCACATGAGGAGACCGTCGGCGCGCTGAAGATGGGGGTGACGGAGGGCAACGTGTTTCCCGTCACCTGCGGGGCGGCCACCCGCAACCTCGGCATCAACCGCCTGCTCGACGCCTTCGTCGAGGATCTACCTTCGCCTGCAAAAAAGGGCCCGGTCGAGATCGAGGGCGTGGCGCTCGAGCCGGACGAGTCGAAGGACATGGTGGCCCTGGTCTTCAAGACGCTCGCCGACCCCTACGCCGGTCGGATCAACCTCTTCCGCGTCCTCCAGGGTGTCCTGAGCCACGACTCGCAGGTGTTCAACTGCCGCACCCACTCGAAGGAGCGGATCGGGCAGCTGCTCGTGCCGCAGGGCAAGGAGACCGACCATGCGGACGCGTTCGGCCCGGGCGACATCGGCGCGGTCGCCAAGCTCAAGGAGACACACGCCGGCGACGTGCTCGCGGCGAAGGACAGCGAGATCCCGTTGACGCTGCCGGAGATGCCGCGGCCGGTGATGGCGTTCGCGATCGAGGCGAAGGCCAAGGGGGACGAGGAGAAGATGGGCGCCGCCCTGCGCCGCCTCCAGGAGGAGGACCCGACCATCGACTTCCACCGCGATCCCCAGACCGGTGAGCAGATCGTCGCCGGGCTCACCCAGATCCACGTGGAGGTGATCGTCGAGCGGATGAAGGAGCGCTTTGGCGCGGAGGTGGAGCTCCACCCGCCGCGCGTGCCGTACCGCGAGGCGATCAAGAGCGCAGCCAAGGCGCACGCCCGCTACAAGAAGCAGACGGGCGGTCGCGGCCAGTTCGCCGACTGCCACATCGAGGTCGAGCCCGTCCCGCAGGGTGAGGGCTTCGAGTTCGTGAACGCGATCAAGGGCGGCGTGATCCCCGGCGGCTTCATTCCGGCGGTGGAGAAGGGCGTGCTCGAGGCGATGCAGTCGGGTGTCGTCGCCGGCTATCCCGTCCAGGACGTACGGGTGCGGCTGTACGACGGCCAGCACCACTCGGTCGATTCCTCGGAGATGGCATTCAAGATCGCCGGCTCGATGGCGTTCAAGGACGCAATGGGGAACGCGCAGCCCGTGCTTATGGAGCCGATCATGACCATCACCGTGGCCGTCCCGGAGGAGTACGTGGGCGACGTGATCGGCGACCTCAACTCGCGCCGCGGTCGACCGCTCGGCATGGAGCCGAAGGGCGCGGTGACCGAGGTCAAGGCGGAGGTGCCGATGTCGGAGATGCTGAGCTACGCGCCCGACCTGCGGGCGATCACGGGCGGCCAGGGCGAGTACTCGATGGAGCTGGCGCGCTACGAGGAGGTGCCATCCCACGTGGCGCAACAAGTCATGCAGGAGGCCGAGCGAGAGGAAGCCGTCAAGGCTTAGCCTCCGTTGCCCCTATCCTGGGGCGCTGTGAAGAAGGAGCTTCGGCCGGTTCACGACATCGTGACGTGCGACGTCTGCGGCCGCACAATTCTCAAGGGCGAGCGCACCGAGCCCTACCTGGCCCCCGGCGGACAGCGCTACCAGGTCTGCGATCTGTGCTTCGGACGCGCCGAGCACCACGGCTGGATCCGCGAGTCAGCGGCCGAGAACATGCCCGCTCGGACCCCGAGGGCGGAGCCCCGCCGCGGCGTTCTGGGCCGGCTGCGACGGCGCCGCTCCGTCGAGCCGACGCAGTCCCACGGTCGTGCGGTCAGCCCGCCGGCGGACCAGGCCGCGCTCGCCGAGCAGGAGGCGATGTACGGGGCGGGTGACGGCGTCGAGCCGGCGGAGGCCGAAGCCGAGGCGACTCCGCCGCCGGCGCCGCATCGCGAACGGACTCGCCCACGCCCGAAGGACCCCCGCCACGTTCGGGCGGTGCCCACGACGGTCGAGGGCAAGGTGGAGCGGGGACTCGATCTCTTCAACGGGTCGGATGATCAGCGCACGATCGCCGGCCTGGCGCGCACCCTGGGCAGCCCGTGGGTGAGCATCCGGCCCGATCCGGGACCCGCCAGCGAGGTATCGCTGGTCGTGGCGTGGGAGCTCTCCTGGTATCGCTTCCGGATCGACCTCGGCGACGAGGACGATCCGGTGGCGATGTTGGCGAAGGGCGACGAGCTGGACCAGCTCGAGGAGGAGGCGCGAGAGTGGAACGCGACCCTCGACCCTGAGGGGCGCGTTATCTACGGCGGGTGAAAGTCGTCGTAAATGTCGATGGCGGGGCCCGCGGCAACCCCGGCCCCGCCGCCGTCGCCGCCGTGGCCACCACCCCGGAGGGGGATCCGCTCGGGGAGCGGAACGCCTATATCGGCGAGGCCACGAACAACGTAGCCGAGTACAGGGCGCTGCTGCTCGGGCTCGATCTAGCGCGGGAGCTAGGGGCCAGCGAGGTCGAGGTCGTGAACGACTCGGAGCTCGTGGCGCGCCAGATCGGCGGCGAATACAAGGTGAAGCACGCTGGGCTGAAGCCGCTGTTCCTCGAGGCGATGCGCTCGCTGCGGAACTTCGACGCTTGGGCGGTCCGAGCAGTGCGGCGGGAGCAGAACGCACGCGCCGACCAGCTCGTCAACGAGGCGCTCGACGAGGCGCTCAGCGCGTGACCCCCTGCGCAGCGCGAGGCGCTGTGGCGGGCGAAGCGGCGGCTGGACGCGCTCGGGCTGTACCCCAAGCCGGTGCGGATTGACGGGGTCCGAATCCTGGTCGTCGCGTGGCTCTTCAATGCGCCGGGCTTCCGACGCACGAGGCCGAAGCGAGGCGGGCGGCCGGCGCCGTAGGCGGTGACCGCGCCAAGGTGGTGAGCCCGCACGAGCCGCGCGGTACGATCCTTTTGGAAGGAGGTTCTCCTGGTCACTCTGGGCATCGTGCTCCTCGTAATCGGCGCAGTACTACTGGTCGCCGAGGCGCATTTGCCCAGCTTCGGCGCGCTCGGCGTCGCCGGGGTGGCCGCGCTGGTCTCCGGTGCTGCGATCGCAGTCGACGCCGCCGGCGGCGGGCTCGCCCTCATCCTGACGGTGGCGCTGGCGATCGGGGCCGGTGCGAGCACCCTCCTCTTCTACGCCGTGCGGGCGTCGCTGCCACTCGGCCGAGCTCGGGCCCAAACCGGCGCCGAGGCGCTCGTCGGGCACATCGGCGTCGTGCGCCAGGCGCCGACGCCACTCGGGCAGATCTTCGTGGACGGTGCGCTCTGGCGCGCCCGTCCGTGCTGGGAGGAAGAGGAGACCCCGGAACTGCGGGTAGGGGACCACGTCGTCGTCGAGCGCGTCAACGGCCTGACCTTGTCGGTCCGCCGCGCGGAAGAGTGGGAGCTTGAGCTATGACCGCGGTACTGGTCGCCCTTGCCATCGTCCTGACGCTCGCCTTGGTAGTCGCGGGCGCCTCGATCCGCGTCCTACGTGAGTACGAGCGCGCGGTGGTCTTCCGAATCGGCCGGCTGATCGGCGCCAAGGGTCCGGGGCTCGTCCTCCTGATCCCGATCATCGACCGAATGGTCCGGGTCGACCTGCGGACGGTCACGCTCGACATTCCGCCACAGGACCTCATCACGCGCGACAACGTGCCGGCCAGGGTCAACGCCGTCGCGTACTTCCGCGTGGTCCATCCGGTGAAGTCGGTGGTGGAGATCGAGCGCTTCCGCTCGGCGACCTCGCAGATCGCGCAGACCACGCTCCGCTCCGTGCTCGGCAAGGTCGATCTCGACCACCTCCTCTCGGAGCGCGAGCGGCTGAACGAGCACCTCCAGCAGATCATCGACGAACAGACCGACCCCTGGGGCATCAAGGTCACGACCGTCGAGATCAAGGACGTCGGCATCCCAAGCGCCATGCAGCGGGCGATGGCTCGGCAGGCCGAGGCCGAGCGCGAGCGGCGCGCGAAGATCATCAACGCCGAAGGTGAGTACCAGGCCGCGGAGCGCCTGTTCGACGCGGCGGAGATCATCAGCGGCAATCCCTCGGCACTCCAGCTCCGTTATCTGCAGACGCTGCTCGAGGTGTCCTCGAATCAGTCGTCGACGATCGTCCTGCCGGTACCGACGGACCTCTTGCGACCGTTGCTCGAGCGGGGCGACGGCGAACGGCCGAAGCCCGCGCCGCGAAAGCGGAAGGAGGACGAGCCGGAGCGCCTCGCCCCGGCGTCGGAGGCCCCGCGCGATCTGCCGCTCCCCGAGAGCGAGCCCGTCAGCCCGCCCGAGTAGATGCCATGGCCCACGTGGTCGAAGATCCCGTACTGGGGCACCGGCTGAGCTTCGACCGCACTACGGACGAGGACGGGAACGACGTCCTTCGGATCGAGATGTGGATCGACCCGGGGGGAGGCGTGCCGCCACACATCCACCCCACGATGGAGGAGCGATTCCAGGTGGTCTCCGGCCGGCCGAGCTTCCTGGCGGGTAGGAAGTGGCAGACCGCCGGTCCGGGGGAGACGGTCGTGGCCTCAGCCGGACTACGCCACGCGTATCGCAACCGCGGCGACGACGTCGCACACGTCATCTGTCTCGCCCGCCCGCCGTCGCAGTCACTGCAGGATTTCCTCGAGGACACCGCGGCGCTCGCGCAGGCCGGCAAGCTGAACCGCCTCGGCCTCCCGAAGACCCGCAGTGGGCTGCTCCAGGCCGCGCTCATCGTCGAGCAGCACAAGCACATGACCGTGCTCCTGTTTCCGCCGATGCCTCCGCCGTGGCTGCAGCGGCTCATCTTCCCGCCGCTCGCTCGGCTCGCCAGACGTCGCGGCTATGCGGCCAGGCGCGTCGCGGCGAGCGGTTAGCTGCTCCAGGTCTCTATCCGGTCCTTGAGCGTCGAGAGGAACTGGGCAGCGAGAGCGCCGTCAAGCGCGCGGTGATCCCATGACATGCAGAGATAGGTCATCGGCCTGATCGCGATGCTGTCACGGCCGTCGTCGTCGGTGACGACAACGGGACGCTTGACGACCGCCTCCAGGTCCAAGATCGCCACCTGTGGCTGGTTGATGATCGGCGTTGCGAGCAACGCGCCGAACGCCCCCGGATTCGTGATCGTGAAGGTGCCGCCGCCCACATCGTCGGGGGAGAGGCGCTTGGTCCGCGCCCGCACCGCGAGATCCTTGATCCGGACGGCGAGTCCTTCCTCGGAGAGTTCGTGTGCGTTGCGAATGACCGGCACTATCAGCCCCTCCTCGCCGAGGGAGACGGCGATTCCCAGGTGCACGGCGTCGTGGACGGTCAGCCGGTCGCCCTCCAGGGTGGCGTTGAGGGCGGGGTGTTCGCGGAGGGCCGCGATGGTCGCCCGCGCGACGTACGCCAGATAGGAGCGCCTGCCGCGAACGGCCTCGATCCGGCTCATGTCGGCCTCGACGATCGTCGTGCAATGCGCGGCGGTGCGGACCGAGTGCACCATGTGCTCGGCGATCCGCTTGCGCATGACGGAGAGCTCTTGGGGGACGGGGGCGCCGTCGGCCGGCGCGGGCGGCGGTGCGGCTTCCTCGGGTGGCGGAGCCGCTTCCGCGGCGCTGTCCGGAGCCGCCTCCTCCCGATACGGCGACTCCATGTGAAGCGCCGGCTGGGGCTTCTCCTCGCGGGCAGGCGCGGGCTCCACTTCATCCCGCGCCCTGAGATAGGCGAGCACGTCCTTCTTCGTGACCCGGCCCCGACGGCCGCTGCCCTCGATCTGCGACAGATCGAGTTCGTGCTCATCGGCCATCCGGCGGACGACCGGTGTTACGGGCGGGGCCCGGCCGTCACCGCCACCTTCCGCTGGAGCGGGGCGCTCGCTGATATCCGCATCGCCGGAAGCGGCGTCGCCGGCGTCCGCGTCGTCGGAGTCGCCGCCGGCCGCCCGTCCGTCGCCTCCGGTCTCGATCGTCGCCAGCACGGTGCCGACGTCCACCGTTTCCCCGACCGGGACGAGCACATCCTTGAGCCGCCCGCTCACCGGCGCCGGAACCTCGGTCTCGACCTTGTCGGTCGAGATCTCGACGATCGGCTCGTCGGCCTCGACCTCGTCGCCGGGCTCCTTCTTCCAGGCGACGATGGTGCCCTCGGCGACCGAAACGCCCATCTGGGGCATGGTGACTTCGGCAATCCCGGCGCTAGTACTCGAGGAGCTCACGGCAGGCCTCCTTGACGTCGTCCACCTGCGGCAGCACCGCGCGCTCGAGCGGCGGACTGAACGGAATCGGCACGTCGGGGGTGGTGACCCGCACGACCGGCCCGTCGAGGTCCTCGAACGCCTCCTCCGCGATCAGAGCGGCGATCTCCGCGGCCACGCCGCAGGAGCGTGTCGCCTCCTGCACCAGCACGACCTTGCTGGTCTTCCGCACGCTCGCGAGCACCGCGTCACGGTCATAGGGGTAGAGCGACCGCAGGTCGAGCACCTCGACCGAGGCCCCGTCGAGGTCCTCGGTCGCTTCGAGCGCCGTCAGCACCATGGCCCCGTAGGCGATGACCGTGAGGTCCTCGCCCTCGCGGGCCACGCGGGCCTCTCCGAGCGGCGTCTCGTAGCGGCCTTCCGCAACCTCGCCGCGCACCCGCCGGTACAGATGCTTGTGCTCCATGTAGACGACCGGGTTCGGGTCGCGGATAGCGGCCGCGATCAGGCCCTTGGCGTCGTCCGCCGTGGACGGGGCGACCACCTTGAGGCCGGGGGCCTGGAGGAACCACGCCTCAGGGTTCTGCGAGTGGAAGGGTCCGCCCGAGAAGCCACCGCCCGAGGGCAGGCGAACCACCATGGGCACGGCCAGTCCCTGCCGGTAGTGCAGCTTCGCCGCCACGTTCACGAGCTGATCGAACCCACAGGAGATGAAGTCCGCGAACTGCATCTCGCACACCGGGCGAAGGCCCTCGACAGCGGCGCCCACGGCCGCGCCGATCACCGCGTTCTCGGCCAGCGGCGTATCCCAGACGCGATCCTCACCGAACTCCTCGATGAAGCCGTCCGTGACCTTGAACGCTCCGCCGAAGGCCCCGATGTCCTCGCCGAGACAGAACACCGACTCGTCTGCCCGCATCTCCTCCCGAAGGCCGTCGGAGATGGCCTGCAGGTACGTCAGCTCAGGCACCCGTGCCCTCCGCGCCGCTCCAGCGCGACCATGGCGCCTGCCCGTCGCCCAGCTCGGGATCGCCGTCCGCGAACACGCCGTCCGCTGCGTCGGCGGGGTCGGGCATCGGCTGCTCGAGTGCCCACCCGGTTTCGCCGTCGAGCTCTTCCTTGACCGAGGTCCGGATCGCCTCCACGTCGATCCCGTCCGCTTTCAGCCGCTCCTCGTAGGTGCGGATCGGGTCGCGCGCCTCCCACTCCTCGAACATCTCCTTCGGCAC
>Ga0126312_10003542_pt1 | contig 10541 bp, 9 predicted proteins | sample Plot104A_FD_92537 | JGI IMG/M metagenome (GOLD analysis project Ga0126312, IMG submission 92537) | Serpentine soil microbial communities from UC McLaughlin Reserve, CA, USA - Plot104A | ecosystem: Environmental > Terrestrial > Soil > Grasslands | place: USA: UC McLaughlin Reserve, Lake County...
GTACCGGCGCGACAGCCCAGCCGCCGGGTCGAACCGACGTTCACCGGACTTGGTCGCGATCACCACGTCGTCGCGTCGGCCGACCAGGGCGCGGCCGAGGATCTGCTCGGCGGGTTCGCGTTCAGTGGCTGGTGGCGCGCCGGGCCGGTCGAAGGTCGGCGTCGCCCCGTAGACGTTGGCGGTGTCGAAGAAGTTGATGCCGAGATCGAGCCCCGCATGGACCACACGCCCGGCTTCCTGCGCGTCCGGCGCGACGCCGAACGTAGCAGTGCCCAGGCAGATCTTCGACACCTTCACACCAGTCGGGCCGAGCAGGGAGTACTCCATCGGTCACAATCCTCCACTGTAAATCCTTACAGGATGTCCAACTCGCAGAACGTCTACAGCATCTAGGAACCGTCAGTCGTGGCGTCGTGGGAGTCCCTGATGAGCCAGGTACGGACAGACAACGCTGGAGCCACGGCTGCCGCCCAACCAGCAGGCCACCGCAGCTGGAGACATCTCCGAACCCAGCCGGGGAGTGGAAGGGGTGTGACTAGGTCCCGATCCGCGTCGGCGGTGGTCCGTGGACGGGCTCGTAGCCGTCGAACCGCGGCTCGAGTGAACCCTCTCCGCCGGTGAGGTCGGGCAGCTGGCGCTGCAGCTCGTGCAGCCTGGCCGCCACGAGCCGGGCCTCAAGCCGGGTGAGGTCACCAACCGCCGTCAGCGCGGTCAGCTGAGCAGCCCAGCGGGTAACCAGCTGCTGTACGGCGGCCGCGTCAGAGGTTGGCACTTCGATTAGCACCCGCAGCACCGGCTCGCAGACGCGCGTGCCGGCCCGCCGGAGCGCCTGGGCGACCACGACTGGCGTGACCTGGCGGAAGTCGTACGCGGTGCTCGTCGGCCCGCGCCGCGACGGTGGGCCGTCGGCCACGCTGTAGCAGACCTCGGTCAGCGTCACCAGAGCGTCGGTCACACGCCAGCCGTAGAGGCCATGTTCGAGTGCGCGTCGGACGTGCCTCTCGATCGCGGCCGTGAACGCCTGTGCACTCTTGTAGAGGTAGAGAGGCATGTCGCGGGCAGCCGCCCGGTTAGCGAACCGCAATCCCGAGCCCGTCCTGCCCGGACTGATTCGCAGGCCGATGGTGGCCTGGTACGGATTGGCGTCGGTGTTGAGTCGCGCCACGGCCGCACCCAGACGCTGGGGGCGCTCGACGTGCAGCACGCCGGCATCGGCGAAAAGGACGTCGAGCCCGTACTCCTCGGCCAAAGTCGAGCCGAGCACCTCCTGCTGCACCCGTCCATAGAGCGACACCGTGGGCAGTCCGTCGTGACCGGTACGGACGTCGATGAGTGGGTCCTGGTCGGCCAGTTCCGCCAGCACAGCGCGCAGGGCTGGGCCCTGGTCGGTCCGTACCGGGGTCACCGACGCCTCAAGGGTGGGCGGGGCGAAGAGGTGCTCCTCGACGCCGCCCGGCTGACCGAAGCTATCGCCGACTCGGACCTCGGCGAGCCCGTGCAGCCGGGCGATCTGCCCCGCCCCCACGCGACCGGCGCGGATCCACCGACCTGTCTCGAACACCTCGATACCCGACACCTTTCCGGCCCGGCCCGCCGGCAGGTAGAGCCGTTGCCGAGGGCGTACCGAACCGTCGACCATCCGGACGTAGGCAACCTTCTCCCCGCCGGTGCCGCGCTCGATCTTGAATACCCGACCCGACGGCGAAGCGTCCGGCTCCCCGTCGGCGTGCGGCAGCAGCGTCTGAATCCCGCGCATGAGGTCGAGGACGCCGGCGCCTGTCACCGCCGAGCCGGCGAACACTGGGTGCATGACACCGGCCCGGGTCTGTTCCGACAGCGCCGCGCGCCTCTGATCGGCGGAGCCAGACCGCCCCTCGACGTAGGCCGCGAGCAGCTTGTCGTCGTGCTCGGCCAGCGCCGCCGCCTCCCGGTCGCGGAAGGCGGCGTCATGTCCGTCGTAGGCCCGGAAGCGGGCGGCGCGGCTTCCCGGGTCGGTCACTGAGCCCATTGCCAACACGTCGGACGTCAGCCGACTGCGCACGGCGGCCAGCACCGCCCTGGGGTCCGCCCCCATCCGGTCGATCTTGTTGATGAACAGCAGAGTGGGCACGTGGAGCCGCTGCAGTGCGCGCATCAGGATACGGGTCTGCGGCTGAACGCCTTCGACCGCTGAGAGCACTAGCACGGCGCCATCGAGCACGGCGAGAACCCGCTCGACCTCGGAGATGAAGTCCGGGTGGCCGGGAGTGTCCACCACGTTGACCGTTGTGTCACCCACCGGGAACGCCACCACGGCGGCCTTGATGGTGATGCCACGTTGGCGTTCCAGCGCCAGCGCGTCGGTCTGGGTAGTACCAGAGTCGACCGACCCCGGCTCGTCAATGACTCCGGCCAGGTGCAGGAGCCTCTCGGTTAGTGTGGTCTTACCGGCGTCGACGTGGGCGAGAATGCCCAGGTTGAGCGAACGGGCGGGCATGCGTGATCCCCTTCGAGTGGCTACAGAAGAACTGGGTGTTCGCGCGTGCTGCTCGCATCTGCGTGCCGTCTCCTGGGATCAGTGGCCGGGCCTTCCGGTTTCGGCCACCATACGCCGGGCAACCCGGCAATCACCAACGCTTTCTTTCGGGGCGTCGAGCGGTATCGGTAAGTAGGACCGCTGACCGTTCCACGTTTCGGCGACACTGCGGCAGCTCGGTTGGCCTGACGCGGGTGGTCATCGATCTAAGGGTCGATGGCGAGTGCTCGCACGATGAATTGGCTCGGCATGTAGAACCGGATCGGGTTGCCATCCTCCTCGGCCCGGCGGTCCTCGTAGAACCCGGCAATTACGAAGCCTGCGTCGATCATGCCGCCGAGCTGAGCTTCCATGGTGTGACTGAAGTGGAACATCTCCCCGGCTGCGATCCGGGCCTTGAGCGCGGCGGCGTCGAGTGTCTCGTGCTCTATGTACGGCAGCGGATACCTCACGACGAAGTCACCCCGTTCATCGAGCGCATCGGGGTCGAACACCAACTCGTCCGGGTTCATAAAGCCGGCCATGAGGACGCCGTGGCTGACCAGGACGCGGCGACACTCGCGCCACACCTTTCCTACATCCGGGACGAAGAGCGTAGAGATCGGATTCACGACCAAGTCGAAGCTCGCGTCGCCGAACGCCGAGAGGTCGGCCATGTCGCCCTGCACAAGTCGCAACTCAAGCCCGTCACGCTCTGCCACGAAAGCGTCCTGGCCGAGCTGACGAGGAGACCCGTCAAGCAGCGTGACCTCCGCACCGGCCGCGGCGAGGATCGGGGCCTGCTGTCCGCCACCAGCCGCCAGGCACAAGACCCGGAGTCCCGAGAGCGAAGGGAACCACTCGCGCGGGACCGCCCGATGCTCGCTCAGATGGATGGCCCAGGATCCAGCCCGCGCATCAGCAACTTGCTGACTCGAGACCACCTGGGTGTAGGGATTCTCACCGGCCTCGACCGCCCTGTCCCAGGCGGTGCGGTTCAGACTCAGGATGTCCATGCCTGCATTCTTGTCGCCGGCGCTTCACTTGTGCGACGCCAAGCGGCAGGGCTGACGACGCCCGATCAACGGGCTGGAGAACCACAAACAAGCCGTGCGGAGTCACTCGATTGATGGCTGGCGAGGGCCAGCGGCGTGTCAGTTGGCGGTCGGCTGGCGGCGCTGCCTGGCGTCTTATAGGGCCGATCGCTTCCAAGACGGGCCTTTTAGTTATGGCGACGTCACCTGTGATGAGACCGCGCCGCCCATCAGTGCTCAAATCAAGGCCCAGGCTTCCCGGGTGGTTCCGTGGGTCGCTGATTTGGTTTCGATTCGGGCGCAAAATCGATCGACGACGGCGTGCCGAGCGGTCGAGTCACGAGGTGCTACGAACCCAGGTGTCGTTAGCTGGTGGCTCGCGTGCTGAGGACGGGGAGTACGTTCGACCGGAAGCTACTTCCGGTCATGCCTACGGAGCGGGAGGACGACATGAGTGCGTTCACTGTCGAGTTCCAGAACAGGTCCGGTGAGCTAGCCCGTCTCTGTGAGGCCATGGCTGCTCATGGCGTGAACATCGTCGTATGTGGTGCGGCACACGGCGACACGGGCACGGTTGCGTTCATCGCTGACGACGAGAGGGGTGCCAGGGACGCGCTCGAGGGCGCCGATATCGAGTACAACGAGCGGCCCGCCCTCACTATCCGCATGGAAAACGTCGCAGGGGCCGGTGCCAAGGCTTTCCGGAAGCTCGCCGATGCTGGCGTCAACATTGATCTGTTTCTTCCGGTTCGCGTTTCGGCCGAGGAGTTTCTGGCCGTGATCTGTGCCGAGAATCTCGGTGCGGCTGCCCGTGCGCTCGGCGATCAGGTAGTCAGCGACTAAGGGGAGTCCAGCCCTGGTACGGACCACCAGCGATCAAAAGCCAGGCTGGACTCCGAAGCGGAGCATCATCCGGCTTTGCCGAGGACCGCGAGAAAACGGATAAGCAGCCTCCGATGGGTCGCCTATGAATTCTGAAGTCGCGGCCGTAATCTCCGCCCGCAATTTCCTCTTGGCGACGGCGCCGGATTAGGTTGTGTCGGCGAATCTCAGGACATGATGAAACCCAGGTCGCTCGCGGTGAATGACGTGACCACTTTCGATGACGGCGACGTGCTCGGCTGGCAGCCGATCCATCAAAACCGACCGATCGGGGTCGTTGAGGGTGGTGCCTTGTGTTGCGGCCAGCAGCTGCACTGGCACCGGACATGCCTGCACCAGCGCCTGGAGGTCCCAACGCTTGGTTCGCAGGAATCGGGCTACCCGTTCGAGATCGAGCCGCAACCGATTTTGAACCGAGTACTCCGCGTCCCGACGCGACCACACCGGGTTCTGCTCCAGCAGCGCAACGACGGTCCCGGCCGGATCCGCCTGAGCGACCCGTACGGATTCCTCGACGCCCGCGGCGGCGTCGCCGAGCTCCAGCGACCCGGCAAGACCAGGCGGATCCTCGATCACTACCCGATCGCAGAAGTCCTGTTTAAGGCCGACAAGAGTCAGGGCAACCACCGAGCCGAGCGAATGACCAGCCAAGACATCCACAGGGCCCGGTACCTGAGCGAGGACGTCCCGCGCCATGTCCTCCACCGTCAGCTCCGCCGGGCCAGCAGCGTTGCGCGACCCGTGGCCCAACAGGTCGGCTACGTGCACCTGCCACCCGAGGTCCTGCAGATCCTCCTTGAGCCGCCACCAGGTCAACTGGCTGGACTGCACTCCGTGGAGCAGCAAGATGGACCAGTCCTCCGTCACACGGTTATTCAATCCCAGTTGTCCAGCCTCAAGAGACGTGATACCGGCGCCCACGGTCCCGAGTCGGTGGGCGGCCTCGGCGAATGAGGCAGCTACCCGGAATCCGATCCGGGTCCAGCGCTCCATCAAACAGCCCTCGGCGAGACTGTAACGAACCGCCGGTGCCGCACGTGCCAGTGACGATTCCCCTAGGGCGCCGCCACCGAGCCGACGCCCGGTAGAGGGTCCCCAACGGACTCATTGCCCAGCTGAGCCGCGAAGCCCGCTAATGTCGAACAACGCCCGGCCGAGCGTCGCGTTTCGCGGACCGCTCGCGGCACCCCCGTCCCAGAGGACCGGCGGCTGCCGACGACTCAACGGACCTTGGCGGTGCGCCCTGTGTGATCATGAATCGTGACCTCAGAAGGGCCTCAGGTCGTCTTCGCCGGCGAGAACCCGCTGATCATGCTCTACCGGCCGGGCGGAGCCGATCTCGTGGCGGTGGCCAGCCTGTGGCGTGCTCGATACACCGAACACGGATCCGGCACCTCACTGCTGATCTGGGCCGATCCAGGGCCGAACAGTGCGGAGGCACCCACCACGGCCGCGATCTGCACCGACAACCCAACCCTCGCGCGGTGGCTCTGGACAACCTTCAACAGCCGCTGGGAGCCACTCCTCGATCACGGACTCGAGCAGGGACCACTGCAGCCGTCGCGCTTTACCGAGTCCCGGGTCGAACGGGAGCATCGGGTGGTGTGCAGGTCAACCGTGCTCACCATCGAGCTGGTCTGGCGGCGCCCGCAAACCTGCATTTGGACCGAGACCCATCCCTACGAGTACCGCACGACGGCCGCGATCGTGCCATGCCTGGACGCCAGCATCATCGTCGACGGGACGGCCGCGATCGGTGAGGTACGACCGCACACTGACGTGTTCGCCAGCTCAGCGGTACTGGCCTTCTGCGAAACGTGGATCACCAAGCCGTAACCGAGCCGGCTCGACCTCGGAAGCCCCCTGCTTCCGTCCCTGCCTCGGCGTTGCTGATCAAGTCTCACCTCAGTTCTACAGCCGCTGCCGCACCGGCCAGACCCGACCCAGGCGGCCTCTATGTCGCTCCTACGCTCTCAATGCTGGATTGCGTGATCCGCTCGTCAGGATCGCCAATGCCCCGCGCCCGAGAGTGCTGCCGTCGACGCCGTCACGTGTCAGGCGCGCGTGCCCTGCACTACCGCAATCCGCAGCTGATTCGCTGAACTCATCTAGGCCCACATTGCCGGCGAGCCGCTATCGCCCCAAACGGGCCGAAGATCTTTCGTTGGGGCCGTTGACGTAAGGCCCATGTCAGCTGGCAGTGGCGTCTTCGTACCCGGAAACCGAAAGCACATTCGTAATCAGAGGCGGCGGCTCAAGGCTCGCTGCATCGGTTCATGTCTCCTCGTCCGGCCGCGAGAGTTGCAGTTCAAACTGGCGTCGCTGTCGCGAGCGGGCATGCTCGGCCATTGCGTCTGTCATCTGCCGCAGAAACCGACGCACAGCCTGCAGTTCGGTGGCGCTGAAACCGCTCAACACCCGGCCGCTCACCTCACCCAGCGGGGCGAAGAACTCCTCGGCCACGGCGCGGGCGGAGGGCGCGTAGCGGAGCACGACCTTGCGCCGGTCGCGCTCATCGGTGCGGCGCTCGACGTGTCCAGAGCGGACGAGACGGTCAACCACGCCGGTGACCGCCCCTGAAGTGATACCGAGAACAGCACCCAGCCCGCCCGCGGTCGTCGGGTGACCGCTGTTTTCGGTACGCATCACATGCAGCAAGGCCCGCAGGTCGGTGTCGTGTAGGCCTTGCTCGGCGGCGAAGGCGTGCGCGACCTGTTGGGCCTCGATTCCTAGCTCACGGACAAGATCGATGATCTCCTCGTTGACACTTGGCATGCCCACCGCATCCTTCTGACGCATTCAGCTTGGCGAAAAGCAAAGTGGCTAATAATCTTAGTCACTAAGATGAATGGTCAGAGAAGGAGCTATATGGCCAGTCACACCCTGGATCCCACCGTCACCGACAACCGCGTGGCGGTGCGGACGGCCCTCGTCGTGCTCGCCGTCGGGCAGGCGGTCGCCTCGGGTTTGGTAAGCGCATTCGGCGGAGCATTCACGACGGCCAATCGCCCGGGCGAGCCGCTCATCGTGCCTCCCGGCCCGGCGTTCTCCATCTGGAATGTGATCATTGCGATCTCCATCGCGTACTCAATTTGGGCTTGGCCACACCGGCAACCCGACCTAGATATTCGCAACCGACTGGCCACGCCGCTGCTGATGGTGACCGCCGGATTCAGCCTGTGGTTGGTTGCAGCAGAGCTTGAGCCGGTATGGACCACGCTTTTCGTATTCATAGGCCTCTTCAGCAGCCTGCTATGGGGGCTGAAGATCGCACGACAGAACCGTTCGCGCATCTCCCAGTGGAGCCTGCTTGGCCGCAGCCTGCTCTGGGGGACACTCGGGCTGTACACGGGATGGACCAGCATCGCCATCTGGCTGAACCTCGCTACGGGTATGGCAAGCAGCGGTGCGCCACCGACCGGCACGGCCGGCACGTTGGGACAGCTCGCTATCCTGCTCGGCGCCACCGCGACGGCAGCCGTTTTTGTCCGCTACACCAATGGCTTAACTCCGTACGCTGCCGCCGCCGGCTGGGCCCTGGGCGGCGCCGCCCTGGGCGCGTACGCCGCCGGCGCCAACCTGCTCGCCGCCGCAGCCGCAGCGGGGCTCACTGTGGTGCTCGTCGGGTTCGCTGCCGAACAGCTCCGTCGCCGGCGGGTTGCGGAGGCCTAGGACCGGCGCCCTACCCTAGGCGACTCCGTGTAGCCGTCGACGCAGCGTGCGGAAGGTCAGTGAGTACCGGTCAGTGGCTACTTGGGGAATGCTGTGCTGCCAGCGGTTCCGCGCCGAGCCGGACAATATGTAGGCCGAGCGTGGCTCTACGCGTTGCTGAAACACACGACGCCCGTCGCCCTGGCCGCGTTGAAATCGCATCTCGCATGCCGACCCCAGCGACACGCCCACCACGTCTCCAAAGACTGGAGCGTCCCGGGTGCCACCCGATGGTGGCACCCGGCGGATAGTAAGTGACGAGGACCTCGGCCAAAGCTGCGGGCGACACATCGAGGAGCTGGGCGGCACGGTCCCGGACCTCCGTCAGCCAGTCCGGGATCGGTGGACCAGGGGTAATGGCCGCCGACTCGAACGCGTACTGGACACCGAAATGGCGGACCAGCCGACGGGCTACTTGGCCGTGCATACGCACTTCATCGAACTGCAGCCCTCGCACGCGCTCGAGGAGTTCCCTTTCCTGGTCCTCGTTAAGCAGCGAAGGAATGTAACGGAGGCCTGTCGGCTGCTCAACGACGCCGCGCATCCGGCCCATTCGACGAACCTACGTTCAGGCTCGGTCTGGCGCAGCTGCTGAGGAAGGAGCTGGCGTGACGGCCAGCTTCGGCGCGGCCGTACGCGGCGGCTCGGCGGTCACGACAAGAGCGACGCCCAGGATCGCCAACCCACCACCAATGAGTACGACACCTGTAACGGGCTCAGACAAAATCAGCGCCCCTAACACCACCGCCACTGCCGGATTCACGTAGGCGTAGGTCGCCGTCAGCGAGATCGGTGCATTCTGCAGCAGCCACGCGTAGGCCGTGTAGGCGACCATTGATCCGACGAGGACGAGATAGCCGAACGCAACCCAGGTGGATGCCGGTAGCGCCCCGACTTGGAGCGGTATGCCTTCCCCTCGTGCCAGCCCCATCGCGACGGCGGCGATACCGCCCACCGCCATCTGATACACCGTTGCTACCAGCGAATCGGTCGGCACTCCCCAAGACCGTGAATAGAATGAGCCGATCCCCCAGCAGGTCGCGGCCAACAGCGTCAGGAGCACACCCCAGCGCTCGACGTCGGCCATACCGCCACCCTGCAAGCCCAAGAACGCCACCCCGATGAAACCGATAATCACACCAAGCCACACCAGTGGCCTCGGCATATCGCGACGGGTCAACCGCAGCACGACCATCAGCAAAGGCACCGATGCGATAAGGAGAGCCGCAAGCCCGCTTGGCACTGTCTGCTCAGCAACGGCGACCATGCCATTGCCCATGGCAACGAGCAGGGTCCCAACTGCCGCCGACGCCAAAAGTTCGCGGCGGGTAATGCGCAACCGCCCAAGACCGCCTCGCAGCGCCACGAAGCCAGCAAGCAAGGGCGCTGCAAGGAGGAACCGAATGCCCATGCCTAGCAGCGGCGGCAGCCCGCCCTGCACGACGACCCGGATCGCGAGGTAGGTCGAGCCCCACACCAGATAGACGATCAGGAGCGCGGTCCAAAGGCGCGGGGCCGACCATCCGTCTGTCATGAGTGTAGCCCCCTCTCGCTCATTACAGAGTACGTGCCAAGCGGCGCCATTCGAATACCGGTCCTGGAAGATGAGACTCGCGGGACAGCAACAGGGTCAGGCCGGAAGGGGCCACGAGCGGTGGGGTGGTCCAAATCCGGCCGACGCCGACGAGAGCAGTACGACTCCGTCGAGGCGATTTCACGTCCGGGGGAGATCCGAGTCACCGCAGATCCGGCAGATCGCGCGTCACCTGAGCGGCGTGCTCTCGGGTCCCTCTCGAGCTGTCTGTGCGAGGGCAGATGCGCCGGTCGAGCTGTGGTTCGGGCCCGAGGCGCGTCGTCAGCCGCCGTCCGCCGGTACGGTTAGCCGGCAGGCTTCGGCCCAAGCGGCGTCCTCGACCTCGACACCGGATGCCCGGTTGTTGCCGGTCCACGCCGCGCAGATGTCAATTGACTCGACGAGCATCCTGCGTAGCAGGACATCAGGATCCGGGATCAGCGCGTGTGCGGCGCCCTCGACCGCGTAGCGGACAACGTCCGGTGCGGATTGCCGGCGGAAGGCCGCTGGCCGGGGACCGACGTGGCTGGTGAAGCGGCCGGCCCAGTGGGCTGCTTCCGGCACTGCCCGGAGCACGCGCTCACTGTCGAGCGAGAGACTGTTACCCCCACGCCCATCGAGTCGTGCCAACACCCTCTCGCAGACCAGGACCGACACCGCGAGGACCCGCTGTCGATCGGCAGCCGCGACCGGCAGCGCGATCGTCGCGCAGCGGAGGCTGATCAAGGCATCGATGTGCAGGTCGTCGCCGGTCAGCCCGATCACAGCTGGAATCAACTCGGCCAGGTGTGGGCGCCCCTCGTCGGAGGTGTGGTCGTTGACCAGACGCGCCACCGACGCCAACAAC
>Ga0126312_10003543_pt1 | contig 10540 bp, 8 predicted proteins | sample Plot104A_FD_92537 | JGI IMG/M metagenome (GOLD analysis project Ga0126312, IMG submission 92537) | Serpentine soil microbial communities from UC McLaughlin Reserve, CA, USA - Plot104A | ecosystem: Environmental > Terrestrial > Soil > Grasslands | place: USA: UC McLaughlin Reserve, Lake County...
AGCCGGTGAGCGCCACGCCGAGCTCGCAGAGCCGGACAGCGAGAGCCATGCCCGGTCCGGGCTCCCCATCCAGATAAGCCTCGGGCTCCTCCCACTTCGCCCCCCAGCCGGTGTGGAACAGCACGGCGTCGCCCGGCTCAGGCTCGATGCCGCCCAGGTGCTCGGGAGCGATCACCTCGCCGGACCCGAGCGGCGAGACGTCCACCAGGTGGCCGCGCGTGACGATCTGCGGGACGGTCTCCGCGCCCAGCTTGCGCACCCCGGCCACGTCGGCGAGCTCTCCGACCTTGAACCCGTTGTAGGCCCGCTCGCCGATCTGCAGGTGGCTGAGCGCGTCCAGGTGCGTGCCGAGCTGCATCGTCCCGGACACCTGCTCGGTGATCCAGTTCACCTCGTTGTCGCCGACGCCGCCACAGTTGTAGTGGTGAGCGGTCGAGACGAGCGTCTGGCGGAAGTAGCGCCCGGGGAAGACGGGGACGCCCTCGTGCAGGTCGTGCGAGAGGTCGTAGAGGCGTCCCTCGCGCACGGAGCCGAGCGCCTCGAGCCGCTTGGCGTCGTCGACGTGGTTCAGCATGCCCAGCTGGTCGCCCTCGCCGAACGGCGAGGGCCACCAGCGGATCTGTGACGGGGCGACGGTCACTCGGAGGACCAGGGGGTGGCGAAGCTCGGGAACAGCGTCAGGCCGCCGTCCACGAAGATCGTCTGCCCGGTGATGTAGGCGGCGTCGTCGCTGGCCAGGAAGGCCGCCACGGCGCCCATCTCGTCGGCCGTGCCGGCGCGCCGCAGCGGGATGTGCTCCTCGACCTGGGCCCGCTTGTCCGGGTCCTCGATCCAGGCCCGGTTGATCGGGGTGACCGTGGCGCCCGGCCCGATGCCGTTCACCCGGATGCCCCGCCCGGCGAACTCGAGCGCGAGCGTGCGGGTCAGGTTCTGCATCCCGCCCTTCGAGGTGGAGTAGCCCAGGTAGTCGGGCTTCGGGATCAGCTGGTGGACGCTCGAGATGTTGATGATCGAGCCCGGCTTCTCCTCGGCCATGAAGTGGCGGATCGCCTCGCGCGCGCAGAGGAACGAGCCGCGCAGGTTCACCGCGATGACCTTGTCGAAGTCGGAGCTCGACAGCTCGTCGCTCGGGCGCGAGATCTGGATGCCGGCGTTGTTGACCAGCACGTCGAGCCCGCCGAGACCGTCGACGGTGGCGCCGACCATGCTCACGACGTCCTCCTCCTTCGACACGTCGCCCTGCACGAGCACGTCCTTGACGCCCACCTGACGCACCGCGGTGGTGCAGGCGTGCACCATCTCCTCCGTCTCCTCCGCCTCGCCCGGCTGGCGCAGGTAGTTGATCGCCACGTTCGCGCCGTACTGCGCGAAGCGCACGGCGATCGCCTGTCCGATGCCCGAGCTGCCGCCGGTGACGAGCACGTTCTTGCCCTTCAGTCCCGGCATGGCCTCGGTGGCGATCGCTGTCTCGGCGGTGTCCGGCATGGTCGTCTCCTCTTCGTCGGGCGAGCCTTCGGCGAGTAGTCCAGGGGGAGCCGTCGCCGTTACACCCGGCTGGGCAGCGGCGCGTCCGGCGGCATCGCGGGGAGCTCCGAGCGCAGCGAGCAGGGGTAGCGCGGGTCGTGGAAGAGCTTCGCGGTCTTGGGCCCCGTCTCCCGCAGCCTCCACGTCAGCGCCACGGCGAGCGCGCCCAGCGGCGGCGCGAGGAGGTAGAGCCACAGATCCGTCAGGTCGGCGAAGGCGAGCGCCGGCCCGGCGCTGCGTGCCGGGTTGAGGCTGGCGCTGGTGAGCGGCGAGCCGAGCCAGATGATCGCCGCCAGCAGCGGCACGATCGCCAGCGGGGTCCAGCGGGCGAGCCGCTCGCTCGAGACGAAGGCGAGCACCACGCCGACCAGCAGGGCGGTCATCCCCGCCTCGACCCCGAGCGCGCCGGCCCGCGTGAGCGAGGGATGGGTCACGGCGCCGCCGATCGAGTCGGTCACCGAGCCCGGGAGGACGAGCCGGGCGACGAGCGCGCCGCCGAGCGCTCCCGTCGCCTGGGCCGCCACATAGCCGGCGAGGTCCGCGGCGCAGACGCGTCCGAGGGCCCAGAAGCCGAGCGTGAGCGCGGGGTTGAGGTGGGCGCCCGAGATGCGGCCGAGCGGCGACACCGCGATCAGCGCGACGCAGGGACCGATGATCACCCCGAGCGCCAGGAAGCGGGCGCCGCGGCTCGGGAGCGCCTCGGCCACGGGGGAGCCGTCGCCCAGCGTGAGGCCGGCGGCCAGCACGATCGCCAGCACCATGAGGCCGGTGCCGAGCGCCTCGGCCCCCCAGATCCGCCAGTGGAAGCCGCCGCGGGCGGGCTGCTGGCCCACATCCGCTCAGTCGCGATAGCGCGCGCCGCGTTACGTGTGTAACGAAGCCACTCCCCGCCCGACCGTGGCCCTATGAACGAGACCACCGTGACCGCCCATGCTCCGGAAACCCCCGCCACCATGAGCTCCTCGCAGCCGATCGGCGACTACGGGCTGCTCGCCGACTGCAACTCGGCCGCGCTCGTCGACCGCGCCGGATCGGTCGACTGGCTCTGCCTCCCGCGCTACGACAGCCCGGCCGTGTTCGCGCGAATCCTCGACCCGGGCGGCGGCCACTGGTCGATCCGGCCCACGGAGGGCTTCACCGCCGACCGCGCCTACGCCGAGGGCAGCCTGGTGCTCGAGACGACGTTCACGACCGAGACGGGCGCGGTGCGCGTGCGGGACGCGATGGCATTCGCCCCCGGCCACCGCGGCCACGACCTCGGCCTCGAGGTCCCGCACGAGCTGCTCCGAAGCGTCGAGGGTGTGGCGGGCCGCGTGGACCTGGCCATGGAGCTGGCCCCGCGTCCCGAGTACGGGCTCGTGACGCCGCTGTTCCGCGAGGCGGAGGACGGCGGGCGCACCTTCGGCGGCCCCAACCCGGTGGTGATCAGCGCGGGCGTGCCCGTGAGCGTCGAGGGCTCGAAGATGACCGCCTCCTTCACGGTGAGCGAGGGCGAGCGGGTGGGCTTCGCCATGCGCTGGGTGCCGCCCGACGCCACGAGCGCCCCCGCGCCCACGCCGGGGGCCGAGGTCCGCGAGCGGATCGAGGACGTCGTGGCCGGCTGGCGCTCCTGGGAGGGTGAGCACGACATCTACGAGGGCCCGCACCGCGAGCTCGTGCGCTTCAGCTCGCGCGTCCTCAAGGGCCTCACCTACAGGCCCACCGGGGCGATCGTGGCGGCGCCCACCTGCTCCCTTCCCGAGACCGTCGGGGGCGAGCGCAACTGGGACTACCGCTACGCCTGGATCCGCGACGCGAGCCTCACGCTCGAGGCGCTCTACATCGGAACCTGCTCGGACGAGGCAGAGAACTTCGTCTCCTTCATGACGAGCTCCGCGGGCGGACGCGCCGCCGAGCGCTCGCTCCAGATCATGTACGGGATCGCCGGCGAGCACGACCTCTCGGAGCGCGAGCTGCCCCACCTGCGCGGCTGGCGCGACAGCGCCCCGGTCAGGGTCGGCAACGGCGCCTGGGGCCAGACGCAGCTCGACGTCTACGGCGAGCTCCTCAACTCGCTGTACCTGTATCGCGAGACGCTCGGCGACCTCCACCCGGAGATCCAGCGCTTCGTGGCCGACCTGGCCGACACCGCCGCGCGCCGGTGGACCGAGACCGACGCCGGCATGTGGGAGATGCGCGGCGAGCCGCGCCACCACCTGTCGTCGAAGGTCATGTGCTGGACGGCGCTCGACCGGGCGATCAAGCTGGCGCCGAAGCTCGGCTCCCACGCCCACGTCGAGGCCTGGGCCGAGGAGCGCGACCGCATCCGCGAGGCCGTGCTCACGCGCGGCTGGAGCGAGAAGCGGGGGGCCTTCGCGCAGTCGTTCGACTCCGACGAGCTCGACGCCGCCCAGCTCCTGATGCCCCTGGTGGGGTTCCTGCCCGCCACCGACGAGCGCATGAAGGCGACGATCGACGCGATCGCGGACGAGCTGACCGAGGACGGGCTCGTGCTGCGCTACCGCAACGAGGAGGGCCTCAACGCCGACGGCCTCTCCGGCGAGGAGGGCACCTTCGTGATCTGCTCGTTCTGGCTCGTCTCCTGCCTCGCCCAGGCGGGAGAGATCGAGCGGGCAAAGAAGCTGTTCGAGCAGCTGGCGGGCTACGCCAACGACCTGGGCCTGCTGGCCGAGGAGATCGACACGAAGAACGGCGAGCTGCTCGGCAACTTCCCGCAGGCCTTCAGCCACATCGGGCTGATCACCGCGGCGTGGCAGCTCGACCAGGCCACGAGCGGGTAACGTCGAGGGCCGATCCCGCTCAGGCGACGGTCGGCTCCACGGCGCCGAGGTAGTCCTCGATCGCGCCGCGGACCTTCGCCCGCCCGCGGTGGAGCAGCACGCGCTGGTTCGCCGAGGTGACCCCGAGCAGCTCGCAGACCTCGTCCGAGCCCCAGCCGCTCAAATCGCGCAGGGTGACCACCTCGCGCTGCGAGGGCGGCAGCTTCTCGATCGCGTCCAGGATCACGCCACGCAGCTCCCCGGAGAGCAGTCGCTCGTCAGGGAGCTCCCACGGCGTCGGGCCGAGCGCCCAGTGGCCGGGGTATTGCGAGTGGTCATCGGAGAAGAAGCGGCTCGGGTCGACGCAGACCTCGTCGGCGGCGTCCGCCTCGACGGCGGCGGAGAAGGGGACCGTCCGCGCCTCGCGCTGGCCGATCGTCTTCGCGGTGTTGATGCAGATGCGGTAGATCCACGTCTTGAGGGAGGCGCGGCCCTCGAAGCGCTCGAGGCCGCGGATCACGCCGAGCCAGGTGTCCTGCACGACCTCCTCCGCCAGCGCTCGGGTCCGCACGTAGTTGCGCGCGAGGGCCAGGAGCGAAGGCGTGTGCTCCTCGACGAGCTCGGCGAAGGCGGCCTCGTCACCGTCGCGCAGGGCCTCGAGCGGGCTAGTCGTCGACAGCATTGACGCTCACCAGCTCGATGCCGAAGTCGCGCAGCTGCAGGAGGATGCCGTACAGCTGCGCATCGTCGGCGAGCTCGCCCACCAGCGCCGTCCGCCCGGAGAGAGGCTCGAGCCGCAGCCCGTCGAAGGCCGCGCCGAGACGGTCGCTCATCGTTCCCTTGACGACGATGCGATAGCGAGTCCGCGACACGGGTTAAGCATCCGTCGTGGGCGCCGTCGTGTCATCACCCAGGGACCAGTCTCACCCAGGGTGATTGCGAGGGCCTTACAGCAGGCCCAGCCGGCGCGCCCGCTCGACCGCGTCGTCGCGCGTCGAGGCGCCGAGCTTGCGGAAGATGGCGCGGCTGTGCGTCTTCACGGTGTTGAAGGAGACGTACAGCGCGGCGCCTATCTCCCGCTGGGAGAGCCCGCTCGGGAGCAGGCGCAACACGGCGAGCTCGCGCTCGGTCAGCTCGTCGCTCGCGCCTCCGCGCGCCGGTCCTCCCCTCGCCGGCGCGCTCAGGGCGCGCTCGGCCACCTCGAGGGCGTGCGGCAGCGTCCCCGGGTCCGGGCAGCGCGCCAGGGCGTCCCCGGCCTCCCCGAGCAGCGCCCCCGCCTCCGCGCGCTCGCCGCGCAGCTGGCGCAGGCCGGCCAGCGCGAGCCGGGCGGCGGCCACCTCGAGCGCGCCCGCGCCGCGGCTCGAGAGAAGCACCGCGCGCTCGGCCGACCTTTCGGCGTCCTCGACCTGGCCACGGCGCTCGTGCACCAGCGCCAGCGCCAGGTGCCCGATGGTCGGGACGAAGTGCTCGGTGAAGCCGGGATCGTCGCGGGCCCCCAGGGCCTCGCGTCCGAGCCGCTCCGCCTCGTCAAGCTGCCCGCTCTCGGCCCGGCCAAGCGCCAGGTAGCCGAGCGCGTAGGCGTGGCCGAGGTCGTTGCCCCCCGCGCGCGCGAGCCGCGCGCCCTCCTCGAGCGGGGCCCTCGCGCCCCGATGGTCACCGCGCCAGTGGTGGGTGATCCCAACGATCGCGTGCGCCACGGCACGCGCGAAGGAGGCCCCCTCGGGATCCAGCTCGAGCGTCCGTTCGGCGGCGCCGCGCGCGTCGGCGAGATCGCCCGCCTTGAATCGCTGCACCGCGCGCAGAAGGGCCGTGTCGGCGGCCGCCGAGCCGCCGTCGCCGCCGCTGGCGTCGATCGCCGCCTGGGCGTCCCCGATGGAGCGCCCCGCCTCCTCCACCTTCCCCGCGTCCATGGCGAGCCAGGCACGCGCCACGCACAGCTCGGGGTCGCGCCGCACTGCCTCCGCGGGGAGGGCGTTCAGCCACGCCGAGACCGTTTCGTGCCGGCCGCGATTGAAGAACTCGTTCCAGTGCGCGGAGATCAGCTCGCGGGCGCCTTCGACGTCCTCGCCGGCTGTGGCGTGGTGGATCGCCTCGGGGACGATGCCCTCGTCCCGATACCAGGCGGCCGCGCGCCGGTGCAGCTCGGACACGAGCTCGGGCTCGGTCAGGCGCAGCTCGTGGCGGAGCAGGCCGGCGAACAGCAGGTGGTAGCGGTACCAGGCCCGCCGCGAGTCGAGCGGGACGAGGAACAGGTTCCAGCGCTCCATCCGCTCGAGCATGCGCGCGGATCCCTCCGACCCGGTCACCGCGTCGCACAGCGGGCCGTTCAGCCGGCGCAGCACGGAGGTCCGCACGAGGAACTCCCGCACGTCATCGGGCTGGCGCGCCAGCACCTCCGTGGACAGGTAGTCGACGATCTGCCGGTCGTCGCCGGCGAAGGAGCGGATGAACTCGGCGGCGTTGGCCCTCCCACGCAGGGACAGCGCGGCCAGGTAGAGGCCGGCGGCCCAGCCCTCCGTGCGCACGTGCAGGCGGGCCAGATCGCCGGGGGCGAGGCCCAGGCCGAGCACCCGGTTCAGGAGGTCCGCGGTCTCGGCGTCGGTGAAGCGGAGCTGGGCGGCGCGGACCTCGGTGAGCTCGTCCCGCGCCCGCAGCCTCGCCAGCGGGAGCGGCGGGTCCGAGCGCGTCGAGATCACGAGCTGGACGGTCGGCGGAAGGTGGTCGATGAAGAGCGTCATCGTCTCCTGCACCGCGGTGCTCGTGATTACGTGATAGTCGTCGAGAACGAGCACGAGCCGGCCCTCGAGTGCCGCCAGGTCGTTGACGATCGACGGCAGCACCGCCTCGCGCAGGGGCGCGCCGCCCTCGAGGGCCTCGCGGGCCGGGCCGCCGAGCCTCGGGTCGACCGTCCGCAGCGCGTCGATCACTCCGCTCCAGAACCGGACCGGATCGCCGTCGTCCTCGTCCAGCGAGAGCCACGCGAAGGGCCGTTCCTCCTCGCTCGAGGACGCCCATTCGGCGATCAGCGTCGTCTTCCCGAAGCCGGGCGGAGCGTCGACCAGGACCATCCTGCGCGCCGCGCCCGTGAGGAGCGCCACGACGAGCTCGCGCCGCCGCACGATCCCTCGGCGGGGAACGGGGATGTGCAGCTTGGTCGAGGCGACGACGCCGCTCGACGACGCGGTGGTCACGCCACGACCCTAAACCGCGGTCAGGCCACCGTCCACGGTCCAGAGCGCGCCGGTCACGTAAGAGGCCTCGTCCGAGGCGAGGAAGGCGATCACGGCGGCTATCTCCTCCGCCCGCGCGGGGCGGCCGAGCGGCACGCGCCGCTCCACGTCGGCGCGGGCGGCCTCGTCGTCGAGCCACCAATGGTTCATCGGGGTCTCCGTGATGCCGGGCAGCACGCCGTTCACGCGAATGCCCTCGGCGGCGTAGTCGGCGGCCAGCACGCGCACCAGTCCGAGGACGCCCGCCTTGCTCGCCGAGTAGGCGTCGAGGCCGGGGGCGATCCCATAGAGGGCGGCTGGCGATCCGGTGCACACGACGGCCCCGCCCCCCGACTCGAGCAGCGCCCGGATCCCGTGCTTCGCGGTGTGGAACGCGCCCGACAGATTCACGTCGAGCGTGCGTCGCCAGGTGGCGGCGTCGAGGCGGTCGGCGCGGGCCTCGCGCTCGACGAGCTGGGTCGCCGCGTTCGGGATCACCACGTCGAGGCCGCCCAGGCGCGCCGTCACCTCGGCGACCGCGGCGGCGACCGCGTCCTCGTCGGCAACGTCGGCCTCCACGGCTGGAGCCCCGCCGCCGATCTCCGCCGCGGCGGCCGACAGCGCGTGGGCGTCGATGTCGAGCAACGCCACCCGCGCGCCGGCGCCGGCGAGGCGCAGCGCCGTGGCGCGGCCGATGCCCTTCGCGGCGCCGGTTATCAGGCAGCGCTTGCCCTCCACGGCGCCGTTGTATCGCAAGGGGGGCTCGGCTACCGTAATTCGATGGACTCGTCCCCGGCGCGGGCCCGCCCCCTGCGCCGCGAAGTGGGCTTCTTCGGCACGCTGTCGCTGTCGCTGGGGGTGCTCGCGCCGACCCTGGCCATGTCGATCACCGGCTCCGAGGCCGCCAGGCTGATCGGGCGCGCGGCGCCGCTGGCCTTCGCCCTCGCCGCGGCCGGGATCGCGTTCGTCGCCTACGGCTTCGTGCGCCTGGCGGGTCAGTTCAGCCACGCCGGCTCGGTGTACGCCTTCGCCGGCAACACGCTCGGCCCGCGGGCGGGCTTCTTCACGGGCTGGGCGCTCCTCGGGACCTACATCGTCTTCCCGCCGGTGTCGATCCTCGGGGTGGCCGTCTTCGGGCAGGCCTTCCTGCGCAGCACGGGGATCGCCGAGGACCCCTCCTGGCTGCCGATCGCGCTCGGCGCCTGGGCGCTCATCGCCGTCCTCTCCTCGCGCGACATCCGCACGGCCACGCGCTCGCTGCTGGGGCTCGAGCTCGTGTCGGTGGCTCTGATCGCGGTCCTCGTGATCGTCATCTACGTGAAGTTGATCGCCGGGGACACGCCGGGTGGACAGGACCTAAACGGGGACTTCCTCGACATCCCGAGCGGGGTCTCCTTGTCCACCATCGCGCTCGCCGGCACGGCGGGCTTCCTCTCCTTCGCCGGCTTCGAGTCGGCCGGCTCGCTCGGCGAGGAGTCAGAGCGCCCCAGGCGCGCCATTCCGCGCTCGATCGTCGGCGCCGTCGCGTTCTCGGCGGTCTTCTACCTGTTCACGATGACCGCTCAGGTGCTCGGCTTCGGCACGGGGGCGGCGGGCGTCAGGGAGTTCGCGGGCTCGGAGGCGCCGCTCGGCACGCTGGGCGGCCTCTACGTGGGCGACTGGATGGCCGACTTGCTCGACGCCGGTGCCATGCTCAGCGCGATCGGCGCCGGGCTCGGGGGCATGGCGGTCGGGGCGCGAATGATTTTCGCGCTCAGCCGCGACGGCTTCCTCGAGGGAAGGCTCTCCGGGGTGGCCTCCTCGACCGGCGCGCCGGCGCCGGCGCTGGCGCTCAACCTGGCGCTCTCGCTGGTGGCCATCCTGTCCTTCGGGATCGCCGGCACGCCGGCGCTGAAGGCCTTCTTCTACCTGGCCACGATGGGGGTCCTCAGCCTGCTCGTGATGTACATCGTCACGAACCTCGGCGCCCTGCGCTTCCTGTGGGAGGGGGGCGGCCGCCGCTGGGAGGTGGTCTTCCCGATCGCGGGCAGCGTCGTGGCGGGCTACGTGCTCTACCGCAACGTCTATCCGGTGCGGGAGTTCCCCTTCAACGTCTTCCCCTACGTCGTGGCCGGTTGGTTGCTCATCGGCCTGACGATCGCCGTCTCCCTGCCCGGCTTCGCCCAGCGGGTCGGAGAGCGGCTCGCCGAGCGCAGGCAGCTCGCCGCGTAGGGCGCCTCACATCGCCATCATCGGTTGCGGCTCGCCCTCCTCGGGCTCGGGAGGCGGTCCAGAGGGCTCCCCGGGCACCGGCGGCGCGCCGCGCAGGAGCGCCAGGCCGAGCGCGGGGAAGATCAGCACCGACAGGAGGCCGGCCGCGATCAGCGCGGCGGAGGCGGCGGCGTCGATCAGGCCCAGCTCGATGCCGATCGCCGTGGCGGCCACGATGAACGGGAGCGAGGTGGACTGGAAGAGCCCCGCGATCAACACACGGCGACCGTCGATCTGGCCCCGGTACAGCAGCGCCGGAAGCCCGCGCACCAGGACCAGCGCGAGCAGGAAGATGGGCACCATCACCAGGTTCGAGGGGTCGTCGAGCAGCGCATCCAGGTCGTAGCGGACGCCGGTGGTGACGAAGAAGATGGGGATCAGGAAGCCGAAGCCGATCGCCTCGAGCTTCTCGCGGAAGTGGGGGTGGGTCATGGTCCGCTGCTCGTCGTCGACGAGCGTCAGCACCGCGCCGGCGGCGAACGTCCCGAGGATGACCTCCAGCCCGAAGGCCTGGGCCAGGGCGGCGAAGCCGACCAGCAGCACGATCGCGGCGCGCACGCGGATCTGCGCGGTGGTGTCCTGCTGGCGGACCAGGTCGGCCATGACCAGGCGGCTTCGCTGCGCGCCGCGCAGCACGAAGAACAGGGCGATGGCGATCGCGAAGACGCAGGCGATCAGCAGCAGCGTGGCGCCCGTGCCGCCCTCGCCGGAGAAGAAGATCGACAGCAGGATGATCGCGCCGAAGTCAGCGATCGAGCCCGCGCCCACGACGAGCTGGCCGAACGTGGACGAGATCTC
>Ga0126312_10003544_pt1 | contig 10540 bp, 16 predicted proteins | sample Plot104A_FD_92537 | JGI IMG/M metagenome (GOLD analysis project Ga0126312, IMG submission 92537) | Serpentine soil microbial communities from UC McLaughlin Reserve, CA, USA - Plot104A | ecosystem: Environmental > Terrestrial > Soil > Grasslands | place: USA: UC McLaughlin Reserve, Lake County...
TCCGGATCTTCGCCTTCCATCACGACGGGGTTCTCCACGCCGTAGCCGCGCTCGGTCAACATCTGCTCGACCAGCCGCACCAGCTCCGGCAAGGCCTGCTCGGGCTCGTCAGCCGCGAGCTCTTGCAGCTCCTGCCAGCGTGTCTCCCACTCGTGGAGATCCAATCCGGGTTCGAGTGCCACTAGGTGACACTTGCATACCGCGCCGGACGCGGTAAAAAACCTTCATGGCCAAGATCGTCGTCGGTGTCGACGGCTCGGACCCCTCTCGCGATGCGCTGGCGTGGGCGCTCGAAGAAGCTCGCCTGCGGGGCGCAGAGGTCGTCGCCGTGCATGCCTGGGAGGCCGCGGCATCGATGCTGGAGCCCGGGCCCGCCCCTGGGTTCGACCTCGTCGGTGTCGCGCCGCTCGAGGAAGGCGCCCAAGCGCTTGTCGACCAGGTCGTCGAGGAAGTGGCCCGCGCGCACCCGGGCACGACCGTCGAGCGCCGCGCGGAGGCAGGGCCGCCGGTCGACGTGCTCGTCGACGCCGCGCGCGACGCGGACCTGCTCGTCGTGGGCTCCCGGGGGCATGGCAGCATCGCCTCGCTCCTCCTCGGCTCGGTCAGCCAGCAGCTGGCGCACCGCGCTCCGTGCCCGCTGCTGATCCATCGCCGCACCGACTAGCGTCAGGCGGTCACGACGCCGATGACGTAAGCGCCGCAACGGCGTTCTCGAGCTCCGCGGCGACCGCGGCCGCGACGTAGACCGTCCACGGGTGCGGACGGCGCCCACCGGTGTAGACGACGACGGGCTTGCCGAGGCCGTGTGCGAACCACGCCTCCATCGCAGTTCCCTCGTCAGCTTCGGTGAAGTCGGCGAGCACGGCGTCGCACGAGCGGATGTCGTCGAGGTCGCCGGAGACGATCTCGGCTTCTTTGCCCTCGGTCCGGCCGCGGTAGTCGCGGCGGAACGGATCGACCGGCTGCCAGCCGGCTTGGCCGAGAAGCGCCTTCGCGCGGCGCCGGTACTCGTCCGCGCCGGGCGGTCCGGCCAGATAGACGCGCATGCGCCTACAGTAGGGGCGTGGACACTGAGTTCGTCGCGCTCGGCAGCCCCGGCTCGGAGGCGTGCGCAGGGCTGGAGACCTTCCCGAACCCCGGCGTAGCAAGAGTGGAGATGCGGAGCGACGAGCTCACCGCCGTCTGCCCGATCACCGGGCAACCGGACCTCTACACAGCCGCGATCGAGTACGACCCGCGGGAGCTCTGCCTCGAGTCGAAGTCGCTCAAGCTCTACCTAATGCAGTTCCGGGACGAGGGGCACTTCTGCGAGGCGTTGACAGTGAGGATCCGCGACGACGTCGCCCAGGCGCTCGAGCTCCCGCCGGGGCGCGTCCGCGTAACGCTGGTTCAGAAGGCGCGCGGCGGGATCACGATCACGGCGAGCTCGTAATCTCCCTCCTCCGGGTCATCCCGTGGGGCCGGGCCCACGCCGACACGACGACCGTGCGCCGCACCGCCGCCTTCGTCGCGCTCGCCGCCGCCGGCTTGCTCGCAGCGACCACCGCGCTCGCCGGACCGCCTCGGCTCGAGCAGAAGCGGCTCCGTCCGGCAGACGTCTCACTCGCGAAGCGGGTCACGGTGCGCAGCGCCGACCTTCCGGCGGGCTGGGCTCGAAGAGCAACGAGCCCACAGCCGCCGCAGTTGCCGCGTTGCCCGGGGGCCGATCTCGATTTCTCCGCCTTCACGATCACCGGCCAGGCGCGGTCGACGTTCGCTAGAGGCGAGGCGATCGTCCAGTCGTTCGTGGAGGTCTTCCGGACGCGCCGGGACGCCGTCGGCGACTTCCGCAAGGCGACCGCTCCAAAGGTCGTCGCATGCCTTGGTCGCGAGCTCGAGCGGCAGGGTCGGCGCCAGGGCCTCGATTTGCGGATCGTGTCGTCTCGCCCGGTGACCAGACTCGCCGTCGGTGAGCGTGCCTTCGCCAAGCGATTCGTCATGTCCGTCGCCGCCGGTGGGGCGCGTGTGCGTCTGTATATGGATGTCCTCGGCCTGCAGCGCGGCAGGTCCGTCGTCTCGCTCTTCTTCACGGGCACGACCCCGGTTCCGGGGCCGCTCGCAGTCGCGGGCTCAGTTGCCGGGCGAATGCGCTAGCTCGCGGAGGAACCTGCCTGCGCCGATCACTCGTTCGGCGCGGCCTCCGGCCCGCTCGCGGAGCCCGCGATCGGATGTCACGAGCCAGTAGCGGCCGTCCAGCTCCGCCGACTCGCGGGCGATGCGATCGTCCGCGATCTCGTCGCCCTCGAAGACGACGGTGGGATCGACTCCCTCGCGCTCGCCCCACGCCTCCACGAGCGCAACAAGGTCGTCCCGGGAGATGTTCGGCCACTGGGACCGCCTGACGTTCTCCGCGTCGATGTAGACGGTTACGCGGCTCGTAGCGCTTCGATCTCGCGGTTCACGGCGAGGCGCGCGAGCGCCGCCGCCTCGAGCTGCCGTACGCGCTCGCGCGTGAGTCCCATCTGGCGGCCGATCTCCTCCAGCGACTTCGGGTCGGCATCGCCGTTCAAGCCGTAGCGCATCTTCAGGACCGCCTGCTCGCGCTCCGGGAGGCTTTCGACCGCGCGCCGGAGGATCTCCTCCTCGAGGCTCACGTGAAGCGTCTCCTCGGGCGTGGGCGCGTCGCCGGCGACGAGATCACCGAACGACGACTCGCCCTCCTCGCCGATCGGCCGGTCGAGGCTCGTAACCGCCCGTGCCGCCTCCCGCACCTCCCGCACCTGCTTGAGCGGGAGCTTGGCGGCCTTCGCGACCTCCTCCTCCTCGGGCGGCCGCCCGAGCCTGAGCGTCAGCTCGCGCTCGGCGCGTGCGATCTTGCGCTCGCGGTCGACGATGTGGACCGGGATCCGGATCTCGCGCGCCTTGTTCGCGACGCCCCGCTGGACCGCCTGGCGGATCCACCAGGTGGCGTACGTGGAGAACTTGAACCCCTTCCGCCAGTCGAACTTCTCGACGGCGCGGATCAGCCCGATGATCCCCTCCTGGATCAGATCGAGGAGCGAGAGCCCATGGCCCTGGTACTTCTTCGCGATCGAGACGACCAGGCGGAGGTTCGAGTTGACCATCAGGTCCTTGGCCTCCTTGTCGCCGCGCTCGATCCGCTTCGCCAGCTCGACCTCCTCCTCCGCCGTGAGCAGCTTGTACTTGCCCATCTCGTTGAGGAACAGCTGAAGCGCGTCCGTCGTCGACTCCGCGAGGTTGCCGTTCACGTAGGTCGAGTCGGCGGTCTCGGTGCGGCCGCAGTCGTCGCTGAGATCGATCCCACGCTGCTGCAGCTCCTCGTAGAGCCGCTCGACCTCCTCCTCGTCGAGCTCGGCGGCATCGACGAGACGCGAGACGTCCGAGAGCTCCAGACAGCCCTCGCGCTCGCCGAGCTCGATTAGCGCACTCACCTGCTGCTCGAACATCACTCCAATATTGTCGCGCAGAGTGGGCGAAACGAAACGTGAGGTCAAGCGGGCGGCGCGGAGCGACTGGACCCAGGGACTGGCGCGGTGGGGTCTCGTCGCCAAGGGCGGCCTGTACGTCCTCGTCGGTTTGATCGCCGTCGACGTCTCGATCGGCGGCGGCGAGCGTGTCCGGGACCGTAGTGGCGCGCTTTCGGCGCTGGCCGACACGTGGTACGGCAAGCTGCTCGTCGGTGGTGTCGCCGTCGGCTTGCTCGGCTACGCAGTCTGGCGCTTCGGCCAGGCGGTGCTCGGCCGGCCACTCGAGGGGGGTGATAAGGAGGGTTGGCCCAAGCGACTCGTTTACGCCGCGGGCTGCGTGTGGTACCTCGGCCTCTTCGCCGTCGCCGCCTCCGCGCTGGCGGGCGCGGACGAGTCCACCGGCTCCGGAAAGGAGGATCGCCTGACTGCGCGCGTCCTCGAGTGGCCGCTCGGGCGCTGGCTCGTGATGGCGGTCGGCGCCGGGATCCTCGGCGCGGCCGCGTTCAACCTCTGGCGGGGCCTCACGGGCCGGTTCCGGAAGCACTTGAAGCTCCGGAAGATCGGCGAGCACGAGGAGAAGGCGTTCCTCGGCGTCGGCGTCGTGGGACATCTCGCGCGGGCGGTCGTATTCGGCCTGATCGGCTTCTTCCTCGTCCGCGCGGCGTGGGAGTACGACCCCAAGGAGACGATCGGGCTCGACGGCGCGCTCGCGAAGGTGCTCCGGCAGGACTACGGCGACACGCTGCTCGGCCTCGTTGCCTCGGGGCTGATCGCGTTCGGGCTCTACTGCTGGGTCGAGGCGCGGTACCGCGAGGTCTGACGCCGCTCCCTCAGCCGCAGGCGGAGGTGGAGGAGGACGATGCAGACCGACATCCACGCGATCCCGAGGCTGAACCCGGCGATCACGTCCGAGAGGAAGTGGACGCCGAGGTAGAGGCGGCTGAACCCGATCAGGAGGATCAGGGCACCGGCGCCGCCGAGCGCCAGGAACTGCGCGCGGCGGTCACGCAGGTGTCGCGCGACGACGAAGCCCAGCGTGCCGTAGACGGCGAGCGAGACCGACGCGTGGCCGCTAGGGAACGAGAAGGTCGACTCGTGGGCGAGCGGGTCGGCGAAGAACGGGCGCTCGCGCTGGAAGCCGAGCTTCAGCCCGACCGTGATCACCTCGGCGCCGACCGCCGCGAGGAGCAGCAGCTCGAGCTCTTGAATGAGCCGCAGGCGCCAGAGCACGGCAGAGGCCACGCCGACGACGACGATCAACGTCGGCAGATTTCCGAGCACGGTGACGTTCTCGAAGAACGTCGTCCACCCCGGCGTCGCGTGCTCGTGCAGCCAGTTCGCGAAGCGCGTGTCCATCTTCGTGTCGCCTTCGGTGAGGTCCTCGACCATCCAGCCGAAGAGCCACGCGCTCCCCGTCAGCGCCAGAAGGGCGAGGAGCAGCTCGGCGCCGAGGGCGCCGGCGAACCGGGCAATCAGGCGGAGAGGCACAACGGGCGCCGCGTATCGTAGGGCCATGCGCCAGTTCGCCGTTTCCGCGATCGGGCGCGACCGGCCGGGGCTCGTCGCCGGGCTCACGCAGACGCTCCTCGCGCACGGCGTCAACATCGAGGACTCCCAGATGTCCATCCTCCGCGGCCACTTTTCGATGATGCTGCTGATCACGGCGCCCGACGCGGTCGATCCAGCGGCGCTGAGCAGCGACCTGGCGGCGACGGCAGACGAGCTCGGCCTCGAGGCGCTGAGCATGAGCGAGATCTCGATCGAGGAGGCCGGCCAGGCAGCGGCGAGCCACGTGATCACCGTCTACGGCGCCGACCACCCCGGGATCCTCCATGCGGTCTCGGCAGCGCTCTCGGAGCTCGGCGTCAACATCGTCGATCTGACGACGAGGCTGGTCGGTGAGGACGATGCCGCCTACGTGGCGGTGCTGGAGGTCCTGGTGCCGAAGGCGGTCGACGACGTTTGGCTCGACGAGAAGCTGCGCGCAGCGGCCGAGAACGAGCGCGTCGAGGTGTCGATCCGCGGCTAGGCTGGCCAGGTGAGTCGTTCCGTGATCGTCAGCGCCGTTCGCACGCCCTTCGGGAGGCTCGGCGGCGCGCTCAAGGACTACGAGGCGACCGAGCTCGGCTCGCTCGTGATCCGCAACGCGCTCGACCGCGTAGGGCTCGAGAACGACGAGGTCGAGTACGTGATCATGGGCCAGGTGCTCCAGGGAGGCGCCGGGCAGGCGCCGGCGCGCCAGGCCTCGATCGGGGCCGGGCTGCCGATCGAGGTGCCGGCGGACACGATCAACAAGGTCTGCGCGTCCTCGATCCGCGCCGTCCAAATCGCCGACACGATGATCCGCGCGGGTGATCACGACGTCATCGTCGCGGGCGGGATGGAATCGATGTCGAACGCGCCGTATGCCCTGAAGAAGGCGCGCTTCGGCTACCGGCTCGGCGACGGGACGCTGATCGACCTGATGACCTACGACGGCTTGACGTCGAGCTTCGACAAGCGCCACATGGTCGAGCAGGCATCGTTCGTCTCGCGCGAGCTGGGGATCTCACGGGAGTCGCAGGACGAGTGGGCGCTGCGCTCCCACGAGCGGGCGAGCCAGGCGATCGACGAGGGCCGCTTCAAGGACGAGATCGTTCCTGTTGGCGACTTCGACACCGACGAGGGACCGCGGCGCGACACGTCGATCGAGAAGCTCGCGGCGCTGAAGCCGGTCTTCGACCCGGAGGGGACGACGACGGCCGGCAACGCGCCGGGCGTCAACGACGGCGCCGGCGCGCTGGTCGTCACGAGCGAGGAGTTCGCGCGCAAGCGCGGGCTCGAGCCGCTCGCGACGATCCTCTCGCAGGCTTATGTCGCGGACGACTTCGCGTACCTCGCAAGGACGCCGGCGAACTCTGGCCGTCAGGCTCTCGCAAAGGCCGGCAAGACGATCGCCGACGTCGAGCGGGTCGAGCTCAACGAGGCGTTCTCCTCGGTCGTGCTCAACTCGACCAAGATGCTCGGCGCCGATCCCGAGAAGGTGAACGTGAACGGCGGAGCGGTGGCGCTCGGCCACCCGATCGGCGCCTCGGGCGCGCGGATCCTGGGGACGATGATCTACGAGCTCCGCCGCAACGGCGGCGGCCTCGGGCTCGCCGCGATCTGCTCCGGCGGCGGCCAGGGCGACGCGCTGCTTTTGGACGTATAAGCGGCCGCTTTCGCGGCCATTTAGTTCTCGTTAACGGCTCTCACCCGGACGGGTGATCTTTCGAGACGGCGGCCAACCCGCGGCCCCATAGTGCGTCTGACCAAGTGATGAGCAAGATGCCCCCGCGCGTGCGGCCGCGCCGGGGGGCCTGGTGGGGGAGTCGACGGGCGAGAGCCGGCGCCGCTGCATGTCTTGCGGCGGTGATGGTGATGCTCGCGCTTCCAGGCCCCGCTGCTGCGTACCGCTGTGGTTCGACCCAGCCGCCCGACGGGGCTCAGGCGACGGCGATGTTCCAGGACTGCCGCGCCGAGGCGCCACCCGCGCGGCGCCCACGCGCCAACAAGCGCGGCAGCATGAGCAGTCTCACGGTGCTCGTGATCGCCGTCGCAGCAGCGTTGCTGCTCCCCATCGGCGCGCGCGGGATCCCCTACAGCCTCGACCCCTACAGCCAAGACAGGCCCTACTAGAGGAACGAGAGGACGAGTTGAGCGAGCTCCTGCGGCGCCCGCCACTGAATCATGTGGTCGGCCTCCTCGACTACGGCGCGACGCGCGCCGGGGATCTCGCGTGCGAGCAGGTCGCCGAGCGTCTTGAACGCAGGCAGGTCGCGGGCGGCGGTGACGACGAGCGTCGGGGCGAGGATTTCGCCGAGCCGCGCGGCCGAGGGCGGGTCGTTGGCAGGGTCACGCGCGTTGGAGGGCTCAGCGTTCTCGAGGAACATCGCGTGTAGCTCCTCGTCGGCCCCCATCGGTGCCCAGATCTCTAGATCGAGCTCCGCGAGGGCAGCCGCGTCGCCCGCGGCCTCCGCGGCCTCCCAGCGCGCCTCTTGCTCCGGTGTGCCCTCGATCTCCAGGCCGTGGCCGGGGAGGCTGGAAACCGCGAGCACGAGCGCCGAGACCCGCTCGGGCGACTCGAGCGCCACCTGGATTGCGATCCCGCCGCCACGGGAGGTGCCGAGGAGCGCGGCCTGCTCGACCTCCGCGGCGTCGAGGACCGAGACAAGGTCCGCCACGGCGGAGTAGGCGCCGTCCCAGGCGGGCGAGCGCCCGTACCCGCGCTGGTCGTAGCGGATCGCCCGCACCTGGTCGCGGACGTGCGGGAGGAAGCGGTCCCAGATTCGCGAGTCGACCACGCCTTGGTGCAGGAGCACGAGCGGTGAGCCGGAGCCGGTCTCGTCGTACCAGAGGTCGGTCACGCCACCGGACGTTAGCCTCCCCGCCGGTGAGATTCGAGCACGTGCTCGTCGTCGGCGCCGGCCAGATGGGCGGCGGGATCGCACAGGTGGCGGCGGCCGCGGGTTGCCGGGTGTCGCTCCACGACGCCGCTCCGGGAGCGGCCGAGCGAGCGCTCGAGACGATACGCAAGAGCGCGGCGAAGCTTGCGGAGAAGGGCGGGGCGGACGTGAACGAGGTCCTGTCGCGCGTCGAGCTGGTCGATGACCTCGTTCCGGCCGACCTGATGGTCGAGGCCGTGGTCGAGGACGCGACGGTCAAGGAGCAGCTCTTCTTCCGCGCCGATCAGGTACTGCCGCCCGACGCGGTCCTCGCCTCGAACACGTCGTCGATCCCGATCACGCAGCTGGCCGCGGACACGATCCGGCCCCACCGCGTGATCGGCATGCACTTCTTCAACCCTGTGCCCGTGCTGAAGCTCGTCGAGGTCGTGCGCGGCCGGGAGACGTCGGACGAGACGGTGGAGGCCGTCGTCGCCTTCGCCGAGGAGCTCGGCAAGGTGCCGGCGCTCGCGAACGACTTCCCCGGCTTCGTCTCGAACCGGATCTTGATGCCCTTCATCAACGAGGCTGTGTGGGCGCTCCACGACGGGGTCGCCGAGGCCGACGCCATCGACACGATCGCGAAGCTGGGGTTCGCGCACCCGATGGGACCCCTCGCGCTCGCCGACCTGATCGGGCTCGACACGTGCGTAGCGATCATGGAGGTCCTCCACGCCGGTTTCGGCGACGACAAGTACGCCCCGTGCCCGTTGCTGCGGGAGCACGTCGAGGCGGGGCGGCTCGGCCGGAAGTCGGGTCGAGGCTTCTACAGTTACTGAGGTGCCTAACTGATGGACTTTCAGCTCACCGACGATCAGCGGGAGATCCAGGCGCTCGCGCGTGAGTTTGCGCAGGCGGAGATTGAGCCGAACGCGGCGGACTGGGACCGCGCACACGGTTTTCCCCGCGAGCTGATCGGCAAGCTCGCCGAGCTCGGGTTCATGGGCGTCTGCATCCCGGAGGAATACGGCGGCGCCGGTGCGGACTTCCTCTCCTACATCCTCGTGCTCGAGGAGCTCTCGCGTGCCGACGCCGGCGTGGGGGTGACCGTGGCCGTACACACGAGCGCCGTGACGCTTCCGATCGTCACCTTCGGCGGCGACGAGCAGCGAGCGCGCTTTGTCCCGCCGCTCGCCCGGGGCGAGGCCGTCGGCGCGTTCGCGCTGACGGAGCCGGAGGCGGGCTCGGACGCCGGCTCGCTCCGCACCTCGGCGACGTCGAACGGCAACGGCTGGACGATCTCGGGCACGAAGCAGTGGATCACGAACGGGGGCTTCGGCGGAACGATCCTCCTCTTCGCGCGAACCGATCCGGAGACGCCGGGCGCGAAGGGCGTCTCCGCGTTCATCCTCGACGGCTCGGCCGTGACTGTGACGCGGGAGGAGGAGAAGCTCGGCCTCAACTCGTCGTCGACCGTCGACCTCCTGATCGAGAACGCGCCGGTCGAGCGCGACCGGCTGCTGCACGAAGAGGGCAAGGGCTTCACCGTCGCGATGGCGACGCTCGACGGCGGACGGATCGGGATCGCAGCCCAGGCGCTCGGGATTGCGCAGGCCGGCTACGAGGTCGCGCGCGGCTACGCGCTCGAGCGACGGCAGTTCGGCAAGCGCATCGCCGACTTCCAGGCGATCCAGTGGAAGCTCGCCGACATGGCGACGGAGCTCGACGCCGCGCGCCTGCTCGTCTACCGGGCCGCGTGGCTGAAGCAGCAGGGGCTGCCGCACACGGAGGAGGGCGCGAAGGCGAAGCTCTTCGCGTCGGAGATGGCGCGCCGGCAGACGGCGGAGGCGATCCAGATCCTGGGCGGGTACGGGTACACGAAGGAGTTCCCCGCGGAGCGTTTCTACCGCGACGCGAAGATCACCGAGATCTACGAGGGGACGAGCGAGATCCAGCGGCTCGTCATCGCCCGCTCCATCCTCGGGCTGAAACAGCGCGAGCTGGCCGCAGGCTAGTGGCCGGGGATCAACGGCCACTCGGGACTGCGCTCACCCTGATCCTCGCCGACCAGGCGCCGCAGCTCGCCGAAGCTCACGACGAGCTCTACCCGGAGCGCATCGCCGAACACATACCGCTCTCGTTGACGCTGCTCTACCCGTTCGCGCCGGTTTCGGAGCTGAGCGAGTCGCACCTGGAGCGCGTTTGAAGCTTCTTCGCGCCGCGCTCGCCGCTCGTCTTCGACCTGAAGCGGCTGGCCCAATGGGAGGAGAGTGGCGCCGTCTATGCGGTTCCCGAGCCGGACGACAACCTGCGCGCGACGATGCGCGGGCTGTGGCGGCTGTTTCCGGAGTTTCCGCCTACCGCGTGCCGAACAGCGACCCCCCACCGCACGCGTCGCTCACGCTGAACGATCACGGCGACCGGAGCGCCGTCCGCGGCCGCGCCGAGCAGCGGCTCGAGGGTCTACTTCCGGCGCATTTCGAGCTCAGCGAGGTTGCACTGATGCAGGAGTACGCGCTCGATCGCATGAGCGTGACCCACACATTTCCCCTCGAGGGCAGCTGACCAGCCCACCGGCTGGTCCGGAACCTAAGCTTCGGCGATGGCCCGCAAGGCAGATGAACCCGTTCGCCTGACGCGGATCTACACGCGCGGGGGCGATCGGGGCGA
>Ga0126312_10003545_pt1 | contig 10540 bp, 9 predicted proteins | sample Plot104A_FD_92537 | JGI IMG/M metagenome (GOLD analysis project Ga0126312, IMG submission 92537) | Serpentine soil microbial communities from UC McLaughlin Reserve, CA, USA - Plot104A | ecosystem: Environmental > Terrestrial > Soil > Grasslands | place: USA: UC McLaughlin Reserve, Lake County...
CGGCGAGACCCCGCCCCTGCGCCCGCGGCCACCAGCGCAGGCCCGCCCACCACGAGCCCCATCAGCGGCGGCCAACGGTCGATCCGCTCGATCAGCCAGGGCAACCGCTCATGCGCCAGCCGCGGCACGCGCTGGTCGAAGATGAAGCTCGTCCGCGCGGCGTCGTGGTGCGCCAGCACCACGAGCGTGCGCTCGGCATTCCGGTCGCCGGCGTCGGCCACCACGTTATGCGTGGTGCCTTGGCGCAGCGCGCGGCGGAAGGGCCTGCGCTCGCCGCCGGCCAGGTCCTCCCACATCGATGCCGCCGCCAGCGCGCCCGCCGCCGCACCGAGCAGCCGCTGCCCGCGCAGCGCCGCCAGACCGCCTGCGGCAGCGACCAGCGCGAGCAGGCCGAGTGGGGTGTGGAAGCTCGAGTGTGCGCGCTCGGCCTCGACGCGCGCGTCACTGCCCTGGCGCCGCAGCTCGCCGGCGATCCACTCCGCCGCCTCGCGCTCGCCGTCCGAGCAGGGCCGGCGGTCCAGCCGGGCCAGCCGCTCCACGGTGTCGCGCAGGGCTGCCGGGTCCACGTCCACGAGGCGGAGAACCCTAGACGCGCCGCGCCGTAGGGTTCGCGGATGCCCGCCACCCCCGACAGCGCCCTGGCCGCCGCGCCGGTCGCGGGTGTGGGTCACGGCACGCGACGCCGCCACGACACGCCGGCCGAGCGCTGACCGTGGGCCTGGACGACGACACGGCCCTTCGCCACGCCGGGGAGAGCATCTACGAAGGTCACGTGGACGAGGGCTGGTGGACTCCGCGCGGGCCGCTCGGCGGCTACGTGACGGCGATCGTGCTGCGCGGGCTCACGCTCGCCGTGGCCGCCAGGGAACGGCCGGTGCGCTCGCTGACCACGTATTTCCTGCGACCCCCCGAGGCGGGCCCGATCACCGTGCGGCCGGCGATCGAGCGCTCCGGCCGCTCGCTGACCATGGCCAGCGCGCGGCTCGAGCAGGACGGCCGGCTGGTGGCACTCGCGCTGGCGGCCTTCTCGGCGCCCTGGGAGGGCCCGTTCCTGGCGGAGGCGCCGATGCCGGAGGTGGAGCCCCCCGAGGGGCGGCCCCTGCCGGCCGCCGGCATGGGCCCACCGTTCACCCAGCGCCTGACCATGCAGGCACGCTTCGGCGAGCCGCCGTTCACGCGTGCGAAGCGCTCAGAGGTCGGCGGCTGGCTGGGCTTGGCCGAGGAACGCCCGATCGACGCGCTCGCCGTGGCGGTGCTGGCCGACGCCTGGTTTCCGGCGCCATGGCCGCGCCTCGCGGAGCTCGCCCCCGCGCCGACCATCGAGCTGACCGTGCTCTTTCGGGCGCCGTTGCCGCTCGCCGACTCGCTGCTGCTGGGCCGCTACAGCACGCGGCTCGTCCGCGACGGCTTCTTCGAGGAGGACGGCGAGCTGTGGGCCCCCGATGGCACGCTCGTAGCGCAGTCGCGGCAGCTTGCGCTCCTGATCGGCGCGTCCGCCTAGGGCATCTCGCGGCGCTCGCCGCCCACGTCCGACTTCTCGCCTCCGGGCTGCGGACCGCCGTCGAGCGCTTCCAGCTCCGCCGGGCTGAGCGGCAGGCAGGCCTTGCAGAAGTCGACGCCCAGCGGGGTGAGGCTGATGCTGCGGCGCACGATACGCCGGCCGCGGCCGGCCCGGCGCATCGCGTCGAGCACCTCCGGCTGAGCCTCCAGCACCTGGTATCGACCCTCGTCGCTCACCGCCTCGCGCGAGAACCAGATCAGCCCGAGCCGCTCCAGGTTGTTGAGGTAGGCCGGCACGCGGCCGATGCTGCGACAGCCCGCCGCCGGGCCGACCATGTTGAGCCCGGCCGCCACCAGCTCGGACTCCTTCTTCAGCGCGCCTGCGTTGCGCACGTCGACCGAGGCCTGCGCGCCATCGGTGGCAAGGAGGCGGAGGATCCGTGCCTCATCCGGTGCCAGCTCCCCGAGGATGCGCTCGAAGGCCGGGTGGTCGGACTCGGGCTCGTTCAGCTCCGCTGAGCGGCGCAGGAGGTCGGCCCCCCGCTCACGAAGCGTCGGAGGCGGCTCCTGCGGCCGGCCGTCCGGGGCCGCTGCGCCGTCGGCGGGCGCATCGACCTCGTCCGCGTCGGTGATGTCCTCCACGTCGACGGGCTCGCCGCCGTCCACCTGGTCGGCGATATCGAGCAGACGGTAGGCCAGCCGGCGCATCTCGGGGCCCATCTCGCGCAGCAGCAGCGCGGGCGATTCGCCCGTCATGGCCGCCCGGAGCAAGCGCGAGCCGATCCGCAGCGAGCTCTCGAGGCCCCAGCCGGCCGCACGCAACCCCGCTGCGGTGGCTATGCGCCCCGCCAGCGATGCCGCCTGCACCAGGCTCTGGTCGTCTGACCCCGTGCTCATGGCCGTGCTCAGATCGGGAACAACATCAGATGCAGGCCGCCGGACACAAGCCCGAGCGCCCCGCCGTGCAGGATCAGCAGCCACTCGTCCTGTCGTATGACCGAGCGCATCAGGTCCGAGAAGTCGGCCGGCGAGAGGTCGCGGATGCGCGTCACGAGCAACCTGCGCATGACCTCCCGCCGGTCCACGTTGAACTCCGGCTCCTTCAGCGGTGTCATGGTGTAGTCGACGGCCTCCGAGGCGACAGAGTCCTTGACTCGGTCGTACTGCTCGGGTCCCATGGCCACCTGAACCACGGGACGGGCCGACCCGACGGCGCGGTCCACGGCGGGCCGCATCGCCGCTTCGATCATCTGGCGGGTGCGGTCCGAGCGAGGGCCGCGCAGGAGCTCATCGCCGATGTTCTCGATGCTGACCAGCTCGTCCGCCAGCAGGCTTCCATACACCTCCGCGCCCTGATCCTGTCGGCGCACGAACAGCCCCTGGAACTTGAAGGGGCCGATCTTGCGGGGCTCGACGGGCTCGAAGACGAGCCAAATGCCGAGCCAGTTGGTGACATAGCCGATCACGGCGCTGCCGAGCAGCAACACCAGCCAGTGGTGGAGGAGCGCGACGGCGATGGCGAGTGGAATGCCCATTGCGAACCCGAAGACCAGGCCGAAGCGGATGATGAAGCGCAGCCCCTTGCGCCCGACCTCGAGGAAGATCCGGTTTGCGATCGTGGGGTTCTCCTCGATCCGCCGGATCACCATCATCTTCACGTCGAGCAGCTGCTCGACGTTCTCGCCGATCTCGTCGGTGATGGTCCTGACGACCTCCGGCAACTGCTCCGCCACACGAGTGTGCACCCGCTCGCGCATGTTCGGAGGAAGGTCGTCCCAGAGGTCCGGGTGCTCCCTCTGCATGACCCGCTCGACGGCTTCCCGGATGTCCTCGCGGGCGGTGGCCAGGATGTGCTCCGCGATCTTGTCGGGCTCGAGCTGCTCGTAGAACTCCGAGGGCTCACCGATCTTGGCCACGCCCTTGTCGGCGGCGATGCTGCCCATCTTCGCCGCGCGAGACGGAATGATGCCCTGCCAGCCGATGCCGCCGTTCATGATCCCCGGCACCTGCTGGACCTTGCGCGGCATCCACCTCACCAGCGTCTTCAGTCCCGGCACGCGGATGCCCCGGAAGCGCAGGGGATAGAAGATCATCCACACCCCGGTCCAGTTGGTGACGTACCCGAGCACGCCGGTGAAGACGGGCGTGGTGATGACCCCGATCAGCTCCCTGTCCACCACGCGGAGTATGAGGCACCGCGGCGCGCTGTTCGTCGGTGATGAGCGACCTGCTTCGAATCGCTCGGCGCGCTCGAGTCGCTAGCCCGGCTTCCCGCGCCGGAAGACCGGGAGGCGGCGGCCGAGCACGCTTGCCGCACCCACGGGAAGCCTACGCGCGGCTGTGGGAGGGCGCCAGGCGCAGCAGAGCGCGCACGCGGCCGGTCACCGAGCGGCGCGGAGCGTGCTCGCCGCTGCGCAGCTGCGAGCGGCGCAGCTCGAGCAGCGCCACGAGCTCGGCCGTCGGCTCGAACGGATCGGCGATCACGCGGCCGCTGCCGAGCGGCAGGGCGGCGACGATGCGCGCCCCCGACTCGGCCACGAGCGCTTCGCCGGCCGGAGCGCGGCCGCTGTCGAGGGCGGCCAGCCGCGAGAGGGCCACCGAGTCCGCCTCGCTCGCTCGGCGAACGGTCACCCGTCCGGCACGCCCCCCATCCCCGTTGTCGCTAAACATTGCTCCCTCCTTGCTTTACAAAGTCGGGTGTATGACCTACTCTCGCGAGCTAGGTTAAGGGTCAGGAGGACCTGCGCAATGTCGTACAAGATTGATTTGTCAGACCTGCAGCGCGACGGAGACGTGTCGCTGACGCAGCAGCTGGTGGAACGCTTCTCGGCGGCCATCGACGCCGGCGATCTCGCCCCCGGTGAGAAGCTCGCTCCCACGCGCCAGCTCGCCGCCGAGGTCGGCGTGAACCACCTGACCGCCGCGCGCGTCTACCGTCGGCTGGCAGAGCTGGGCTACGTGACCGCCCGCGTCGGCCGCGGCACCTTCGTGCGCTCCCTCGCCCCGTCCGCGTCGGCTGACGGCGGCGACGACTGGCAGCTGTACGCGCTTCCGCAGCACGAGTTCAGCTACTCCGAGCAGGTGCTGGCCGACGCCTTCGCGCTGGCCGACCGCGCGGGCATCGTCTCGCTGGCGGCGGGCTGGCCCGCGCCCAGCCTGTACCCCACCGGGGAGCTCGCTCGCATCGCAGCCGAGGTCTTCGAGGAGGAGGGCGGGGAGGCGATCTCCTACCTTCCTGCGGAAGGCCTGTACGCGCTGCGGGAGCAGATCGCGCTGCGCGGTCGCCGCTTCGGCTTCGCCGAGGAGCCCGACGAGATCGTGGTGACCTCGGGTGCCCGCCAGGCCATCGACCTGACCGCCCGCACGGTGCTGGAGGCCGGCGACGTGGCGGTCGTCGAGTCCCCCACGTTCGTGGGCCTGCTGTCGTCGCTGCGCTCCTCGGGCGCGCGCGTGATCGGGGTTCCGGTCGACGAGGACGGGCTGGATGTGGACGCGCTGGAGCGCGTGCTCGCACGCCACGAGGTCAAGCTGGTGGCGCTGCAGACCGCGTCCCAGAATCCGACCGGGCGCGACCTGTCCGACCAGCGCCGGCGGCGGCTGGCCGAGCTTGCAATCGAGCGCAACTTCTTCGTTCTCGAGGACCGCGTCTATGCAGACGCACGCCTCGACGGCAGTGAGCCGCCCGACTCGCTCCGCGAGCTGGCGCCCGGGCATGTGATCTACGCGAACTCGATGTCGAAGCTGGTCGGGGGCGGTTTGCGCCTGGGCTGGGTGGCGGTCCGCGGGCCGGTGCGAGACCGGATCGCGATGCTCAAGCTGGAGACCGACTTCCATACGCCCACTCTCCTGCAGCACATCGGCGCGCGCTTCTTGGCCTCAGGGCTGTACGACAGGCATCTCGCGAAGACGGCCCCGTTCTATCGCGAGCGGCGGGACGCGCTCGTGGCAGCGCTCGAGCGCCACCTTGCCGGCGAGTACCAGCTCGACGTTCCCCGCGGCGGCCATCACCTGTGGGTGACGCTCGACCGCCCGCTCGACGAGCGCAGCCTCTACTCGGAGGCCGCCCGCCACGGGGTGAGCTTCACCCCTGGAGGAGCGGTCACCGCCGAGCGCCGTTCGCAGACCGCCCTGCGGCTGTCGTTCTCGCTCGTCGATCCCGAGCTGCTCGACGAAGGTGTGAGGCGGCTGGCCCGAGCGATCCGCGAGGTGCGCCGGCGCGACCGCCACTCGGTGGCGATCCCGATGTCATAGAAAGACGGGGTGAGCGCGGATGAGCTGGCACACCGGTTGCGGGCACCGGCCGGCGAGGCGCATGGCGCGCTTCTGCTGCTCCACGGCCGAGGCGCGGACGAGCACGACCTGTTCCCCCTGCTCGACATGCTCGACCCGCAGCGGCGCCTGCTCGGCGCGACGGCGCGCGGCCCGCTGAGCCTGCCGCCTGGCGGGGCGCACTGGTACGTGGTGCGGCGAGTGGGCTATCCAGACCCCGACACCTTCTTCGCGACCTATGCCCGGGTGGCCGGCTGGCTTGACGGGCTCCTCGCCGAGCACGGGTTGAGCCACTCGCAGGCGCTGCTCGGCGGCTTCTCGCAGGGGGCCGTCATGTCCTATGCGCTCGGCCTCGGCAGCGGCCGTCCGCGGCCCGCCGGGATCCTGGCGCTCAGCGGCTTCATTCCGACGGTCGAGGGCTTCGAGCTCGACGCCGCCAACGCGCGCCGGCTCCCGGCTGCGATCGGCCACGGAACACACGACCCGGTGATCCCGGTGGAGCTCGGCCGCAGCGCACGCGACCGGCTACAGGCCGCCGGCGCGGAGGTCACCTGGCGCGAGTCGCCGATGCCGCACAGCATCGATCCCGGCTTCCTGCGCGAGCTGCCCGGCTGGATCGCTGATACATCGGCGTCATAGGTGGGCGCCGGCGCCGCTGAAGCGGTTCCGACAGCGCGCGGGTATCCTGGCCGCCCCCCATGGCTGACACGCGCGACTTCGAGTACGAAGGGCACCGGCTCGTGTTTGACGACTACGGCGCCGGCGAGCGGGTCGTGCTGCTGCTGCCGGGACTGCTCTTCTCGCGCCGCATGCACCGGCCGCTCGCCGAGACGCTCGCGGACCGGGGGCACCGCGTGCTCTCGCTCGACCTGCTCGGACACGGCGACTCGGACCGCCCGCCGGAGATGTTCAACTACTCGATGACGATCTTCGCCCGGCAGGCGGTCGCGCTGCTCGACCACCTCGGCATCGAGCGCGCGGTCGTGGGCGGCACCTCGCTGGGCGCGAACGTGACGCTCGAGTTCGCCTCGGCGGCGCCTGACCGAGCGCAGGGCCTGCTGATTGAGATGCCGGTGCTCGACAATGCCCTGCTCGGGTGCGCAATCGCGTTCACGCCGCTGCTGATCGGGCTGACCTTCGGCGCGCCGGCCGTGCGCCTCGTGGGGCGCGCCGCCCGCGCGCTGCCGCGTGGCTCATCGCACCTCGCCGACATGCTGCTCGATTGGGCCAGCCAGGACCCGAAGCCGTCCGCCTCGGTGCTGCAGGGGCTCTTCTTCGGCCGCGTGGCGCCGCCAAGCGCCGAGCGCAGGGAGATGGACCAGCGCACGCTCGTGATCGGCCACTACCGCGATCCCGTGCACCCGTTCTCCGATTCGGACATGCTCATCAACGAGATGAAGAACGCGCGGCTCGTGGAGGCCAGCTCGATCCTCGAGCTGCGGTTGTCCCCGGAGCGGCTGACCAACGAGATCGTGCGCTTCGTCGACCGCTGCTTCGCGCCGCCGCCGGCCGAGCACGCACGGGGCGGCAGCCGCGCGGCCGCGCACGCGCAGGGCCACGGCACCGCCGGCCGCCCCGGCCCCGCCTAGCCGACGGGCACGCCCACTAGATTTCGCCGCCGTGGCAAGTCGCAAGGAGCAGAAGGAGGCGCTGCGGCGCGAGCGCGAGGAGCGCGAGCGGCAGGCCCAGGAGCAGCGGCGCCGCAAGCGCCTGGCTGGCTATGGCATCGGCGCGGCGTTGGCCCTCGCCGCCGTGGTCGTGGTGGTGGTCATGCTGGTAGCCGGCGGTGATGGCGACGGCGGGGACGCCGGCGCGCAGGTGCTGCCCAAGGGCGGCAAGGCGCCCGCGGCCAAGGTCACCGACCTCAAGCAGGCGGCAGGCGACGCGGGCTGTCGGCTGAAAAGCGAAAAGGCGAAGAGCCGCAACCACGTTCGGGACCCGAACCGCAAGGTCAAGTACCGCACCAACCCGCCCAGCGACGGGCAGCACTACGCGATCCCCACCGAGGACGGCGCTTACAGCAAGGCGCCGCCGGACTCCCACCTGGTCCACACCCTCGAGCACGGCCGGGTGATCGTGTGGTTCAAGCCGAGCCTCCCCCGGCCGGCCCGCGCGAACCTCAAGGCCCTGTTCGACGAGGATCCGTACCAGATGGTGCTGGTGCCGCGGACGAAGATGCCGTTCGATGTGGCAGCGAGCGCGTGGGGGCGCGATCCCCAACCGCTCGGGACCGGCTTCCTCATGGGCTGCCCGCGCTACGGCGACGAGGTTTTCGACGCAATCCGCACCTTCCGCGACGAGCACCGCTCGAACGGCCCCGAGCCCGTCCCCTAGAGCGTCCGGCCGTCCCAGCCGTTCTCCAGCGCCCAGCGGGCGCCCACTGTCCACGCCTGGATCCTGTTGGCCAGGGCGACGTCGCGCGGGCCCTCTTCGCCGACCGCGTACAGCTCGGGCGCCCCGCCCAGCGCGTCGAGGGCTAGCAGCACACCCGCCCGCACGCGCTCCGCCTCGTCGTGCAGGCCGGCCGTCCGCAGACCGCCCCAGCCGAGCCAGCTGTCGAACGGCCAGACGCTGCCCCGGTGGTAGTTGTGCGCGGCGAACGCCGCGTGCTCGCTCGACAGCGTTCGCAAGCCGAAGTCGGTGAGCACGTCGGGCCGCGCCAGTCGCTCTGCCGCCCGCTCGGCCTGCTCGCCGAGGGCGTCCGCCCACAGCAGCCAACCAAGTTGCGAGCCGGCGCCTCGCACTTCGCGGCCGTCGCCCTCGATGGCCATCGTGTCGGCCCCGAAATGCGCCTGGATACTGGAACGCAGCGACATGGCAGCCTCGTCCCAGCGCCCGTCTCCGGAGAGCCGGGCCAGCGCCCGCAGGGCCATGAGCGCCACCGCCTGGCAGTCGGCGTCGGCCAGCGGGGGGCACGGCACGCTGGCGTCGTCGCGCAGGATGCCGCTGCCGCCCTGTGCGGGGTCCAGCGGGTCGATGGCGTCTCGCCATCCCTGTTGGGTCAGGCCGAGCCGCCCACGGCGGGGCCCGTAGCGCACGAGCCCGCCGCCGCGCTGCAGCGCCTGCTCGAGCCAGCCGCCCGCCGCCCGCCACGCGAATTCCAGCTCGTCCGCCAGCCCCCGCTCGCCAAGGCCAGCCAGCACGACGAGGAACCAGGACGTCGAGTCCGCCGAGCCGTAGTAGCGAAACTCGCCTTCGCGAAAGAGCGCCTGCCAGCCCAGCCCGAGTAGATGCGCATTCAGCGCGCTGCGCTGCTCGTGCACGATCTTGCCGGGCTCCTCGTCGGTGAGCGGGTCGTCCACCCGCCCCTGGATCGCCGCCAGGACCCGCAGGGTGGCGCGCGCCAGTTCGGGCCGGACGGGCAGCAGCTGCAGCGCGGTGATGAGCGAGTCGCGCCCGAACAGTGCGTGATAGCGGCCCGGGTCGCCGTCGGCCATCGGTTGCGTGCTGGCATAGGCAAAGCCCTCCGGCGCGAGCAGCTGCTCGAGCCCGGCGGGCCCTGTCACCGCGGCGGCGCCTGCAGCACGGCGCCCTCCCAGGGGCCGAGCGCCAGCCGGCCGGCGATGAGCTCGCCGTCGCGGCCGCGGTCCGTGCCGAGCATCAGGCGGCCCTCGACTGGCCCGATGTCTACCGGCTCACCGCCGAGGTTGAGGGCGACCGTCAGATCCTGGCCGCGGCGGAAGGCCCAGGCGCCGGCCGGGGCCTCGACCCGGCGGTAGGCGCCGCGGCGCAGATCGGCGCTCTCGCGGCGCAGGGCGATCAGGTCGCGGCAGAGGTGAAGCGCCGAACCCGGGTCCGCGCGCTGGGAGGCCACATTCAGCTCGGCTGTGTCGCCGAGCGGCAGCCAGGGCTCGGCGCTACCGTCGCTGAAGCCGCCCCGGGGCTCCGGGGACCAGGGCATCGGGGTGCGCGACGGATCGCGCGCTGGCTTGTGGTCCAGGTCCTGGGCGTCGAGCACGAGGCCGGCCGGGAGCCTCGTGTCGGGCATGGCCAGCTCGTCGCCGTAGTAGAGGACCGGCGTTCCACGCAGCGTCAACAGCAGCATCAGGGCACAGCGCGCGCGGCGCGAGTCACCGCCGCACCAGCGCGTCGGAAAGCGGCTCAGGTCGTGGTTCGAGAGCGTCCAGACCGGCCAGCTGCCGGGCGCGAACAGGCGCTCGGTCTCGGCCACGACCTCGGCGAGGGCGCTGGCTTCGAAGGGCGCCTCGACGAAGAAGAAGTTGAAGTTGAGGTGCAGCTCGTCGTCGGCGCTCCCGTAGAAGGCGGCCAGCCTCTCGAGGTCGAGCGCCCAGGTCTCGCCGATCAGGACGCGCTGGGGCTCCTGCACGTTCGCGAGGGCGCGCCAGCGGCGAAAGATCTCGTGGACCTCGGGGCGGTTGAAGGAATAGACCCGGCGCTGGCCCACCATGCGCTCGTCAAGGCTGTCGCCGGGCCCGGCCGGCGGGTTGTCGCGCAGCTCGCGGTCCTTGACGATGCCGTGCGCCACATCGATGCGAAAGCCGGCGATCCCGCGCCCGAACCAGTAGCCCAGGATCTCCTCGAACTCGTGGCGCACGTCGTCGCTCCACCAGTTCAGGTCGGGCTGCTGCGGCGCGAAGTTGTGCAGGTAGTACTGGCCTGTCGGCTCGTCGAACGTCCATGCGGGTCCGCCGAACACGCTCAACCAGTTGTTCGGCGGCCCGCCGCCGGGGGCCGGATCCGCCCAGACGTACCAGTCGCGGCGCCGCGACTCGAGCGACGCGCGCGACTCGGCGAACCACGGGTGGCACTC
>Ga0126312_10003548_pt1 | contig 10539 bp, 11 predicted proteins | sample Plot104A_FD_92537 | JGI IMG/M metagenome (GOLD analysis project Ga0126312, IMG submission 92537) | Serpentine soil microbial communities from UC McLaughlin Reserve, CA, USA - Plot104A | ecosystem: Environmental > Terrestrial > Soil > Grasslands | place: USA: UC McLaughlin Reserve, Lake County...
CCGGGCAAGCCCGCGCCCAAGCTGCTGATCGAGGACGCCGTGCGCAACATGAAGCCGGGGTCCGTGATCGTCGACCTGGCCGGCGAGTCGGGCGGCAACTGCGAGCTGACGCGGCCGGGCGAGACGATCGTCGAGCACGACGTGACGATCACCGCGCCGCTCAACCTGCCGAGCGACATGCCCGACCACTCGTCCCAGCTCTACGCCCGCAACGTGATGTCGCTGCTGGAGCTGATGTCCGGCGAGAGCGGCGAGCTCGCGCTCGACTGGGACGACGAGGTCATCAAGGGCGCCGCGATCACGCGCGACGGCGAGATCGTGCACGAGGGTGCGCGCAACGCCGCCGAGCGCGCCCCCGCAGGCTCTTAGACCGAACCGGTTCGGCTAGCGCTTGCGGCGCTTGGCGGTCGCGGCCGCCAGATACGACTGCCCGCGCTTCAGGCGAACCGTCTTGCGCTTGGCGTGGTCGCGAACGTCGATCACGCCGTCGGTGACCTTGAACAGCGTGCCGTCGCAACGGTCCTCGGTCAGCCAGCGGGTACCGCGCACCGTAGCCGAGCCGTGCCGGCCGCGGGTGCGGAAGCGCCCGCCGCGGTCGCGGCCCCAGAGGCGGCGCGCGCGCCGCGACCCGGCGGCCACGACCTTGCCCCGGCGCCGCCCGCTGCGGCAGCCGGTGAAGTTGCCACCGGTCAGCGCCAGCTCGGTCACCGTGTCGTTGCGTGACTGGCGGACCTGGAAGACGCCGCCCCAGAACGTGCCGGTCTGTGTCTTGCCCGACGCGTCGCGGACGCTGGTCAGCGCGACGGTGCCGTTGGTTGTGTCGACCACCGCGCCCACGGGCACGGTGGCGCCGGCGGTCAGGGGGACGAACCTGTCGCTGCCGGGCAGGCGGACGCGCGGCGCGCCCTTGACCTCCTCCAGGGTGACGGTCACGCCGAGCACCGGCTTGGTCTCCGGCGGCAAGCTGACGTCGTCGCCCTGCGCGTCGCCCGACCCCGAGCTGCCGTCGTCCGCCCCGGAGCCGTCGGCGCCGCCGGTCGCCGTGTCGCCACCGGTCGAGCCGGTCGACGTACCGGTCTGCGTGTCGCCGGTGCCGCCGCCCGGGCCCACGACCACCGGCGGGTCCCCCGGGTTGAACTCGAGCGCGCCGATGTCAGGGGCGCTGCCGATGACGCGCGACAGCCCGAGCGCGTCCGTGAGGCCGGCCAGCGCGTCCGCGGCGCCCGCGTCGATCGTGGGCGAGCCCGCGACCTGGCGCAAATCCCCGGCCGCCTCGTCGGCGAACAGCGGGGCGGCGATCTGGTTGCCGGCGCCGACGTTCAGGCCGGTGCTGCTCGCCGGGCGGAAGTTCGAGTACGAGACGAGCGGCGCCAGGGCCGTCGCCTTCTTCTCGATGTCGTAGGTGCCGCGCGCGATCGTGTTCTTGATCGAGGCGGTGCTGAGCGTGCTCTTCACGACGACGCCGTCGGCGCCGCCGGTGCCGAGCGCGGTGACGCCGAGGATCACTGTCGAGCCGGCCAGCCGGTCCTTGATCTGGACCGCGGCGCCCGAGCCGTCCGCGCGCGCGATGCTGTTGCGCAGGACAGTGCCGGCCAGCGACGCGTAGAGGTCGATGCCGTAGGCGGCGTCGGTGGCCCGCGCCTCGATGCCCTCGGCGATCACGCCGTCCAGCTCGAACGCCGCGAGGCTGTCGGCGTTCGACGACGCGTAGACGTGGCTGATCGAGCCGCCGCCGCTCATCTCCAGCGTCGGCGCGGTCGCGCCGGCCGCCCCGAGCAGCCGGGGCACCGGCTGGGCGTCCTGACCGTGGATGTCGATCGCGGCGGTCGCGTGGACCGTCTGGGACACGTTGTAGGTGCCCGGCTTCAAAACGACCTCGTCGCCCGGGTTCGCGTTGTTCACCGCGTTGTCCAAGCGGCACGGATCGGCGCTCGCGCACACTCCACCGCCGCTGCCCTCGGGACTCGCAAAGCGCACCGCCGCGCTCGCGGCCGGCGCCGCGACGCCCAAGGCGACGGCTGCGGCGGTGAAGGCGATGGGAAGTCGGAAGTGGGTCATCGGCGGCGATCGTGCCTGTGCCTAGAGGAAGGCTCTGCCGCTATCGGCGCAGCCGGCCCGCAACTCGATTCGACATGCGTCCAGCAGGCTCCGACCGCGCGCTGCGCAGCGGCCCGCGCCGTCGCTGTCAGCGCTTGCGGCGCTTGGCGGCCGCCGCGAGGTACGACTGCCCGCGCTTCAAGCGCACGGTCTTGCGCCTGCCGTCGTCGCGCACGTCGATCGCGCCCTGGGCCACCTTGAAGTACGTGCCGTCGCAGCGATCCTCGGTGAGCCAGCGGGTCCCGCGCACCGTAGCCGAGCCGTGCCGGCCCCGGGTGCGGAAGCGACCACCGCGATCGCGGCCCCACAGGAGGCGCGTGCGGCGCGATCCCGCGGCGGCGAGCTTGCCCCGGCGGCCGCTGCGGCAGCCCGAGAAGTTGCCGCCCGTCAGCGCCAGCTCCGTCACCGTGTCGCGCCGCGACTGGCGGACCTCGAATACCCCGCCCCAGAACGTGCCGGTCTGGGTCTGGCCCGACGCATCGCGCACGCTCGTCAGCTCCACCGTTCCCTTGGTCGCGTCGACGACCGCGCCCACCGGGACGGTGGAATCGGCGGTCAGCGGGACGAACGTGTTGCTACCCGCCAGCCGCACGCGGGCGCTGCCCTTGACCTGGCCGAGCGTGACGCTCGACCCGAGCACCGGCTGGCCCGTCGGCGGCAGCACCGACCCGCCACCCGCGGTACCGGTGGTCGTGCCGCTGCCGTCACCCGATCCGCTGCCGCCGCCGCTCCTCGGCGCGGGCGGGCAGCCACCGTCGGAGTACTCCCACGCGCCGATGTCGCTGCCACCCCCGAGGGAGCGCGAGGCCCCGTCCACGTCGATGGTGCCGGCGGCCACGTCGGCGCCGCCCGCGTCGATCGTCGGGGACCCTGCGGCGGGGTAGTACAGCCCGCGCGTGGTGCAGAACTTCGGCTCCCACATCTGGTTGCTGCCGGCGTCCGTGCCGCCGATCGAGTTCGCCGCGCGCCAGTTCGAGTAGGAGATCGATGGGCTCGCCCCCTGCGCCGTCTCGCTGTCGTGGGCGCCGAGGAGGATCGAGTTCTTCACCACGCCGGTGCCGCTGATGATCTTGGTGTCGAGGCCGGCGGCGCCGCCGGTGCCCACCGCCGTCACGCCGATCGCGGTGTTCGTGCCGTCCTTGATCTGCAGGCCGGCGCCGGTGGGCGCATCGCTCAGGGCCAGCGAGTCGCGCAGGACGTTGGTGCTGTTCTTGAGCTGGATGCCCTTGGCGTCGCCGCCGCCGCCGCTGACGATGCCGATGACGCGCTCGCCCGTGCCGCCCTGGATGGTGATGGCCGTGGCGGCGGAGTGAGACTCGACGCGGAGGTCGCGCAACGTGCCGCCGCCGGTCACCTCGAGCACCGACCCGGTCAGCGGCGAGCCGACGATGGTCGGCCGGTTCGCGGCGTCGACGCCTCGGACGGTGATCGGCTGGGGCGGAGCGATCGAGCTCGCGCCGATGTCGTAGGTGCCGGGGAGCACGACGACCTCGTCGTTCGCCGCGGCACCCTCGATCGCGTGCTCGACGGCACAGGCCGTCTGCTGTGAGGCGCACGCGCCGGCGGCGTCGGTCGAGTCGGCGGCGGCGTAGCGCGTGGCGGCGGCGGCGGGCGCGGCGCCCAGAGCGGCGCAGGCGCCGGCCGCGAGGAGCGAAACGGCAAGGCGAGAGCGAAGCATGTCCTGCCGGTATCGGATCCTGGCCCCCGCCGTGCCGATTCGACATGCGTCCAAACCAGCGCCTGGACGCCCGTCCACCCCGCGCCGCGCCCGGGCTTGTTAGCTTTCCCGCCCGCGGCCGCCGCCCCGCGCCGCTCGAACCATGGACCTACTCACCGAGCTGACCATCTTCGTGCTCGCGTGCTTCGTCGGCTTTGAGGTCATCTCGAAGGTGCCGAACACGCTCCACACGCCGCTCATGTCCGGCACCAACGCGATCCACGGGATCGTGATCGTCGGCGGCATCCTGGCCATCGCGGTGGCCAGCGGCGACACGCTCGGCAAGCTGCTGGCCGTCGTCGCGGTGGCGTTCGGCACGATCAACGTGGTCGGCGGCTTCCTCGTCACGGACCGCATGCTCGAGATGTTCAGACAACGGCCCAAGCCGCAGCGCAAAGCCGAGCCTGAGGTAGAGACCGAGAAGCCGTGACGGACGTGCCGCTCGCCTCGTTCCTGCAGGACGAGGACTTCATCACCGCCTGCTACATCGCCGCCGCGATCCTGTTCATCTACGGCCTGAGGCGGCTGTCCGGCCCGTCCACCGCGCGGTCGGGCAACCTGATCGCCGCCGTCGGCATGTTCATCGCGATCGTCGCGACCCTGCTCAAGGAGGAGATCGCCGACTTCGAGCTCATCGCGATCGGTGTCGTGGTGGGGACGATCATCGGCGTCCCCTCGGCGCGCGCGGTCAAGATGACCGCGATGCCGCAGATGGTGGCGCTGTTCAACGGCGTCGGCGGCGGTGCGGCTGCGCTGATCGCGTGGGTCGAGTTCCGCGAGTTCCAGCCCAAGGGCCCCGCGGGCAACCAGACCCAGGAGCTGGTCACGACCGACGTGATGATCTTCCTGATGTTCTCGACGGTCGTGGGCACCGTGTCGTTCTTCGGCTCGCTGATCGCCTTCGGCAAGCTGCAGGAGATCGTCTCCGGCCGGCCGATCCTGATCAAGGGTCAGCAGGTCGTGAACGCGCTGATCCTGGTCGCGGCGCTGGCCGGCGCCGTCTACCTGGTGGCCGACGGCCCGGTCGACCACGAGGGCATCTTCATCGGCGTGCTCGTGCTCAGCGCGCTGCTCGGCATCCTGATGGTGCTGCCGATCGGCGGCGCCGACATGCCGGTTGTCATCTCGATGCTGAATGCGTTCACCGGCCTGGCCGCGGCGGCGGCGGGCTTCACGCTCGACAACACCGCGCTGATCGTCGCCGGCACCCTCGTCGGCGCGTCGGGCACGATCCTCACGCGGCTCATGAGCGAGGCGATGAACCGCTCGCTCGGCAACGTCCTGTTCGCGGGCTTCGGCGCCCCGGCAGCCATCGCAGCGGCCGGTGGCGACGCCGAGGGCAAGACGCACCGCTCCACCACCGCCGACGACGCGGCGATCCAGCTGGCCTACGCGTCGAAGGTCGTCGTCGTTCCCGGCTACGGCATGGCCGTCGCACAGGCCCAGCACGCCGTGCGCGAGCTGACCGACGAGCTCGAGAAGCGCGGTGTCGAGGTCGACTTCGCGATCCACCCCGTGGCCGGCCGCATGCCGGGCCACATGAACGTGCTGCTGGCCGAGGCGGACGTCTCCTACGACAAGCTCAAGGAGATGGACGAGATAAACCCGGAGTTCCCCTACACCGACGTGTCGCTCGTGATCGGGGCCAACGACGTGACGAACCCCGCGGCGCGAACGGACGAGTCGTCGCCGATCTACGGCATGCCGATCCTCGACGTCGACAAGTCGAGTGCGGTCATCGTGATCAAGCGCTCGATGAACCCGGGCTTCGCGGGCATCGACAACGAGCTGTACTACGAGGAGAACACCTCGATGCTCTTCAGCGACGCCAAGTCCGGCGTCGCCGAGATCCTCAACGAGGTCAAGGCGCTCGGGTAGGGCCGGTGGCCGCGCCGCTGCGCTGGTCCGCTCCCCCGCCTGACATCGTCAAGCAGCTGATCGCCGGGCAGGCGATCACGTTCTGGGTCGAGGAGATGCGCATGGTGCGGGCGAACCGCCATGCGCATCTGGTGTTCGTGCCGCTCGCCGTGGTCGACGTGGCGGGCGGCGGCGCGGGCGCGATCGGGCGCGTGCTGCCCGGCGCGACGCGCGAGCAGTGGCTGATGTGGCAGCCGCTCTCCGGCGTGGGCGTCGTGACGTCGCTGCCCGCGCGGCCGGAGAAGCTGGTGGCGGACCTGCGCCTCCCGAAGCGCGACCCGCGCGCGCGTATATACGCCGACGCGATCGAGGAGCTGATGGAGGCGATGCTGTCGCTGCGGTCGGTGTAGCTACGGGACGATCCCGCCGCCGGCGGTCATGGAGGTGGCCCACCACTGGACGTGGCAGTCGCCGATCCGGTTCAGCGTGAGGACGCGGACGTGGACGATGCTGCCGTCGGGGAAGCCCTGGGCGTCGTAGTCGACGGCGTCGCCAGTCTGGTTGGTCGACAGCGGCCCGGTGATCGAGTTCCCGGGCATCGCCGTGTGCGTCGGGTTCGCGCCGCCGTTGTCGGTGAACAGGTTTATCTCAGAGGGCGAGCTGTTGCGGAACTGCAGAGCGCCGGGCCCGGACATGGGCGGGTCGGGACAGGAAAACAGCACTTCCCATTGCCCGGCGACTCCCCGTTTGACCTGAAAATCGCCGCCCAGCGCCTCCGCGGCCATGAACGACCGGCCGCCCGGCGCCTGCATGAAGCGGCTGTCGCTCGCGGCCTTGTCGTAGAAGTTCGACGTGTCGACGGTTCCGGTCGCGCCCTGCAAACCGCGCAGGCCCTGCTCGCCCTGCTCGCCCTCGGGGCCGCGGTCGCCCTGCGTCCCCTGTGGCCCGCGCTCGCCCGCGGCACCGCTGGGCAGCTGCCCGGCAGCGAAGTCCCTCTGGCCGAGCGTCCCGTCGATCACCTTCGACGAGTCGACGCTGTTGGCCGCCAGGTCCTGCTTCTTGACCTGGCCGTTCTTGATGTGCGCTGACCGGACGCTGTTGGCGCGGAGCTTGACCGCCGCGTAGGAGCTGCCGCCGAGCGCGACGAACAACGCGAGGAGCGACACGACGTTCGCGAAGCTGAGCCACTGCCGTACCGCACGCTTCATCCAGGCCTCCGGCGTTTGCTGAGCGACTCTCAACCTAACGCCGCTCGCGTGGTCGCGCTGCGCGTTGGCGTGATCCGCGCATTCTCGGAGTGCGCCCGTCGCCTGGAGCTTCAGCCGGCCTGGAGCGCCGCCGCGCCCGCGCCCTCACGCCGCGGGCGCCAGTCGACGCTCATCAGGATGCCGCCGACGATCGCCGTCGCGCCGAGCAGCTGCGTCGTCCCGAACGGGTCGCCGAAGGCGAACGCCCCGACCAGCGCGCCGACCAGCGGCTCCAGGTTGACGAACGCGCCGGCCACCTCGGGCGCCACGCGCTTCTGGCCGTAGGCGTAGAGCACGAACGGGACGACCGAGCCCAGCCCGGCCAGCGCGGCGAAGGCGGTCAGCTCGTCGACGGTCGGGACCGCGCTCGCGTGAGGCAGGCCCTCGAACAGCAGCGCGAACGGCGCGACCGCGACGGCGCCGGCGGCCATCTGCACGGCAGTGACCGCGGCGGGATCGCGTCCGCTCAGCACGCTCGGCTGCGCGACCACGTAGAACGCGGAGATGGCGGCGGCCAGCAGGACCAGCGCGTCGCCGGCCGGCGACGACGCGTCGCCGCCGCCCGCCACCAGCATCACGCCGGCGACCGCGATCGCGAAGCCGGTCCAGGCCACACGGCCGGCGCTGCCACGGCCGCTGGCCAGCGCGACGAGCGCGACGAACGCCGGCACCGAGCCGCAGATCAGCGCACCGTGCGAGACGCTCGTCATCGCCACGCCCACGTTCTGGATTCCGACGACCGCGCCGTAGAAGAGCACGCCCCAGGCCGCGACCCGCCAGGTGCAGGCGCTGCGCAGCGACCCGCGCGCCGCGAGCGCGAGCACGGGCGCCGCCGCGGCGAAGCGCGCGGCGGTCAGCCAGAGCGGGTCGAGCCAACCCATGGCCACCTTGGACATCGGGACGGTGAGGCCCCAGATGAGCCCGGCGGCGGCCAGGGCGGCAAGTGCGTTGCGGCGATCGATCGACATGTCGACGACGATCGGCGCTTATCGCGATAGCGCCCAGCCGGATTCGCTCAGACGGCCGATACTTGAAATAATGTTCCGTTAGATGGCCGTTTTAGGCACGAATATTTCGCATGGGCCGTATTGACGCGCGCGTGCTGTTGGCAATCGCCGTCGGCGGCGCGATCGGCGCGCTGGCTCGCGCGGGCCTCGCCGAAGCCGTGCCCGCCGACGACGGCCGCTGGCCCTGGGCGACGTTCGCGGTCAACATCGCGGGCGCCGCGCTGCTGGGCTACTTCGTGACCCGGCTCCAGGAACGACTGCCCCTCTCCGCCTACCGGCGCCCGTTCCTCGGAACCGGCCTGTGCGGCGCGCTGACCACCTTCTCGACGATGCAGGTCGAGCTGCTGGAGATGCTCGACTCCGGCCGCTACGGCCTGGCCGCGGCGTACGTGGGGGCCAGCGTGGCGACGGGCTTCGCGGCGGTGTGGCTGGCCACCGGACTCACCCGCCGGGCGGCGGTGGCGGCGTGACCGCACTGGTGACCTGCGGCGCGATCGCGCTGCTCGGCGGTGCCGGAGCGCTCGCTCGCTTCGGGCTCGACGCCTTCGTCGCCACGCGCTGGCGCGGCGAGCTGCCGGCCGGCACGCTCGTCGTCAACCTGAGCGGCTCCATGGCGCTCGGCGTGCTCGTCGGGCTCGGGCCCTCGACCGACGCGATGCGACTGGCCGGTACGGCGCTGCTCGGCTCCTACACGACGTTCTCGACCTGGATGTTCGAGACCGAGCGCGCCGCCGAGGCCGGCGAGACCGGCGTCGCGGTCGCCAACGTCGTCCTGAGCCTCGTGCTCGGCGTTGCGTGCGCGGCGCTCGGCAGGGCGATCGGAGAGGCGCTGTGAACGAGGAGTGCCTGAAGCTGACCACCTACTTCGGCGAGCGCGACCGCTCCGGCGGACGCTTTCTGGCCGATGCGCTCCTCGACCTCTACGGACGGCGCGAGATGCGCGTGAGCGTCCTGCTGCGGGGGATCGAGGGCTTCGGGATCAAACACCGGCTGCACACGCAGCGGCTGCTCACCCTCTCCGAGGACCTGCCCGTGGTCGCCGTCGCCGTAGACACGCGCGCCCGCGTCGAGGCGCTCGTGCCCGAGGTCGTCGACCTCAGCGCGCACGGGCTGATCACGCTGGAGCGGGCGCGGATCGTCGGGGGCGACTCAAGCCACGTGCCCGCCGGGGACGAGGCGGCCGAGCAGACCAAGCTGACCGTGTACGTCGGCCGCCAGGAGCGGGCCGGGGGCAGCTCGGCGCCCCGCGCCGTCGTGGGTGCATTGCACCGCCACGGCGTGGCGGGGGCGACCGCGCTGCTGGGCGTCGACGGCACCGTCCACGGCGCGCGCCGGCGGGCCGCTTTCTTCGGAGCCAACGCCGAGGTCCCGGTGATGGTGATCGCGGTCGGCGACGGGTCACGGATCGCGTCGGCGCTGCCCGACATCGCCGCGATGCTCGACCGCCCGCGGATGACGCTCGAGCGCGTGCGCGTGTGCCGCCGCGACGGCCGCCAGGTCGCGGAACCCCGTGACCTTCCGGGTGCGGACTCGGCTGGGCTCGGGCTGTGGCAGAAGCTGATGGTCTACTCGTCCGAGCGCGCAACCCATCGCGGCGTTCCCCTGCACACCGCGCTGATCCGCCGCCTGCGCGAGCACAACGCCGCGGGCGCGACCGCGCTGCGCGGCTTCTGGGGCTACCACGGCGACCACGAGCCGCACGGCGACCGGCTGTGGTCGCTCCGGCGCCGCGTCCCGGTTGTGACGGTGATCGTCGACACCCCGCCGATGATCCGCCGCTGGTTCGAGGTGGTGGCCGAGGTGACCGCCGAGTCCGGGCTCGTGACCAGCGAGATCGTGCCCGCGCTACGCGCGACCGACCGGGCGGCGGAGCACGGCGGCCTCGTGCTGGCCGAGCGGTGGGAGGACTGATGGCTGCTCTCGACGACGTCGATCTGCGCCTGCTCGAGGAGCTCGAGAAGAACGCCGACCGCCCGAACGTCGAGCTGGCGCGGATCGTCGGGCTCTCCCCCGCGGCGACGCTGAAGCGGGTCAAGCGGCTGAAGGACGAGGGCGTCATCCGCGAGATCCGCGCGCGGCTCGACACCAACGCGCTCGGCTTCCCGCTTCAGGTGTACGTGATGTGCACGCTCGACCAGCACGACGAGCGGGCCAACCGGCGGTTCGAGGCGGCGGTCAAGAAGATCCCGAATGTCGTCCGCGCCGACTGGGTAACGGGCGAGACCGATGCGCTTCTCCAGGTCGTGGCCCGCGACGTCGCCGAGCTCCAGAAGGTGCTGATGCTGCTCTCGAGCGGCGCGGGCGCGTCGCGCATCCTCACGCTGCTGCGGCTCGAGGAGCTCAAGGGTCCCTCGCCGCTGCCGCGCCGCCGCGCGGGCACCATGGCCAGGCGCTAGCTTGCCGCTATGGCATCTCACTTCCTCCTGCTCTACGACTACCCCGACGACGTGCTCGAGCGCCGCGCGCCGCACCGTGAGGAGCACCTCGAGCTGGTCCGTCAGTGGAAGGAGGACGGGCGGCTGCTGCTCGCGGGTGCGATCGGCGATCCCGTGCACGGCGGCGCGCTCGCCTTCCGCGTCGACGACGAGACCGAGATCGACGACTTCATGAACAC
>Ga0126312_10003549_pt1 | contig 10538 bp, 9 predicted proteins | sample Plot104A_FD_92537 | JGI IMG/M metagenome (GOLD analysis project Ga0126312, IMG submission 92537) | Serpentine soil microbial communities from UC McLaughlin Reserve, CA, USA - Plot104A | ecosystem: Environmental > Terrestrial > Soil > Grasslands | place: USA: UC McLaughlin Reserve, Lake County...
CGACCTGGAGGACGGCGAGCTGCACGTCGAGTTCTCGCCGCTCCGCGAGCAGGAGCTGTCGCTGCCCGGCGACGTACTCCTGATCAACGACTGCTACAACGCGAACCCGCTCTCGATGCGGGCCGCGCTCGCGCACCTCGCCGAGCGCGCCGGGCCGCGGCGGCGCATCGCGGTGCTCGGCGAGATGGCCGAGCTCGGAGCGACAGCGCCTGCGTACCATCGCGAGGTCGCGACCGCGCTGGACGACGCCGGCGTCGCCGAGGTCGTCGCCGTCGGCCCGCTCGCGCAGGGCTATCTCCCGAACGGGCGCGGTCGCTGGGTCGCCACGGCGGCCGAGGCGGCCGAAGCGCTGCGCGAGCTCCTCCGGCCGGGCGACGTCGTGCTGGTGAAGGGCTCGCGCGCGGTGGGACTCGAGGTCGTGGCGGAGAAACTCACTGCCTGATGGCCAGTGTCCTCGTCGCCGCGCTCGTCGCGATGATCATCTCCATCCTCGCCGGGCCGAAGTTCATCGAGTTCTTGCGCAAGAACGAGTTCGGCCAGCACATCCGCGAGGAGGGCCCGGAGCGCCACTCGGTCAAGCAGGGGACGCCGACGATGGGCGGGTTGCTGATCATGTTCGCGGCGGCGATCGCGTTCCTGAGCACGAGCGACCGGACGCTGCCGGCGCTCACGATCTTCGGCACTGCGATCGCGTGCGGCGCGATCGGGTTCCTCGACGACTACATCAAGCTTCGCCACCGGCGGTCGCTCGGCCTGCCGGGGCGCTGGAAGATGCTGTTGCTGCTGGCGATCACGATCGTCGTCGGCGTGGCGGCGCATCGCCAGGAGCTCCGGCACGACGTCTTCATCCCGGTCGTCAACCAGTGGCTGCCGCTCGGGTGGGGATGGTACGTGCTCCTGTTCTTCATCATCGCGGGCGCCACGAACGGCGTGAACCTCGCCGACGGCGTCGACGGGCTCGCGGCCGGCACCGCGATCATCGCCCTGTTCACGATGACGGCGGTCGCGGTCACGATCTACATCAGGTCAGGGGCGCCGGGACACCGGATCGAGACGCGGCTCGACGCCGCCTTCATCGGCGCCGCGATCATCGGTGCCGCGATCGGCTTCCTCTGGTTCAACGCGTTCCCGGCCGAGGTGTTCATGGGCGACACCGGGGCGCTCGCGCTGGGCGGCGCGCTCGCCGCGATGGCGATCTTCCTCAAGGTCGAGTTCCTGCTGATCCTGATCGGCGGGATCTTCCTGATCGAGGCGGTGTCGGTGATGCTCCAGGTGCTGACCTTCAAGTGGTGGGGCCGCCGCATCTTCCTGATGGCGCCGATCCACCACCACTTCGAGATGAAGGCGTGGTCGGAGACGAAGATCATGGTGCGCTTCTGGATCGTGACCGGGATCCTCTGCGCCGCGGGCTTCGCGCTCTTCTACAAGTACTACCCGCAGATCCGCGGCCGCGGGTGAGGGCCGTCCTCTACTACGCCTTCGGCGCGTCCGGGCGCGCGGCCGGCGAGCGGCTGGAGGAGCGCGGAGACGAGGTCGTGCGCGTCGACAGGTCGCTCGGGAACGAGGACGACCTTGCGCTGCTCAACGGGGCGGACGTGCTGGTGAAGACGCCGGGCGTACCGCCGGGCGCGCCGCTCGTGCGCGCGGCGCGGGAGCGGGGCGTGCCGGTGTGGTCGGAGATCGAGCTCGGCTACCGGCTGCTCCCGGGGACGCGGTTCGTCGGCGTCACGGGGACGAACGGGAAGACGACGACGACGGCGCTCCTCGGGGCGATCTTCGAAGCCGCCGGCCGCGACGTCGCGGTCGCGGGAAACATCGGCCTGCCGCTGACGTCGGTGCGCGCGGCGGACTGGGTCGTCTGCGAGCTGTCGTCGTTCCAGCTCGAGGACGTCGACACGTTCGCGTGCGAGGTCGCCGTGCTCCTGAACCTCGAGCCCGACCACCTCGACCGCTACGCGTCGGTGGACGAGTACCGCGACGCGAAGCTGCGCATCTTCGAGCGCGCCCGCGTCGCCGTCGTGCCGCGATCCTTTCCCCTCGGTAACAGTTACAACTTGGTAACTGTTATCGAATTCGAAGCATCGGACCCGCTCCCGGCGGAGCCGTTGCTTCGCGGGGCGCACAACCGGGAGAACGCCGCCGCCGCGACCGCCGCCGCGCGCGCCGCCGGCGTCGACGACGCCGCGATCGCGGAGGCGCTGCGCACGTTCCGGGGCGTCCCGCACCGGCTCGAGCTGGTGGCGACCGTCGGCGGCGTCCGGTTCGTCAACGACTCGAAGGCGACCAACGTCGCCGCGGCGCGGCGGGGGCTCGAGGCCTACCGCGACGAGCCGGTGCACCTGATCCTCGGCGGGTCGCTCAAGGGCGAGAGCTTCGCGCCGCTCGCCACCGCCGTCGGCCCCGGCGTGCGGTCGATCCACCTCGTCGGGGAAGCCTCCGACGAGCTCGCCGACGCGCTCGACGGCCGCCCGTTCGACCGCGACGGGACCCTCGACCGGGCGGTCGAGCACGCGTTTGGAGAAGCCGCTCCCGGCGATGTCGTCCTCCTCAGCCCCGCGTGCGCGAGCTACGACCAGTACGAGAACTTCGAGCGGCGCGGCGAGCACTTCCGCGCGCTCGCGCACGCATTGTCCACGTAACGCGAGGAATCGGGCCCTCCGCCGCGAAGGAGGCCCGAATGAAGCGGGGAGAGCTTCAGGGACGTCTGCTGGTGCTGGTCACGCTCGCGCTCGTCGCGTTCGGTCTCGTGATGGTCTATTCGGCCACCTCGGCCGCGGCGGCCGTGGACGGCTCCGATCCGAGCTACTACCTGAAGCGGCAGGGCATCTACGCAGCCGTCGGGATCGCGCTGATGGTGGCCGCGCAGCGCTGGGACTACCGCCGCCTGCGGCCGCTGGCGCCGATGCTCGTCCTCGTGTCGCTCGTGCTCCTCGTCGCCGTGCTCGTGATCGGGCCGTCGATCAACGGCGCGCGCCGCTGGATCTCACTCGGGCCTGCGGCCTTCCAGCCGTCCGAGCTCGCGAAGCTCGCGCTCGCGGTCTGGGCGGCGTCGTATCTCTCGCGCAAGTCGCCGCCCCGCGACCTGCGCGCGCTCGCGCGGCCGTTCGGGGTGCTCGTGGGCGCGTTCGCGTTCCTGCTCATCCTCGAGCCGGACCTCGGGACGTCGATCGCGATCCTGCTGATGCTCGGCGCGATGCTTCTGATCGCGGGCACGCCGGTGCGCGTGCTTGCGGGCGCATTCGCAATCGCGGCGACGCTCGGGATGCTCGCGATCTGGTTCGAGCCGTACCGGCGGGCCCGCTTCTTCGCCTTCCTCCACCCGTGGGACGACGCGCAGGGGACGGGTTTCCAGATCGTCCAGGCGATGATCGGGATGGGCTCCGGCCACGTCGTCGGCGTCGGGCTCGGCCAGGGCGTGCAGAAGATCTTCTACCTCCCCGAGGCGCACACGGACATGATGCTCGCGAACATCGGGGAGGAGCTCGGCCTCGTCGGAGTGACGGCCGTCATCGTCGCCTACGGCGTCTTCGCCTACGCCGGGCTGACGATCGCGCTCGCCTGCCGCGACCCGTTCGGGAAGCGGCTCGCTGCCGGACTGACGGTGCTCGTGTGCGCCCAGGCGGCGATCAACATCGCCGCGGTGATGGGGATCGCGCCGCTGACGGGGATCCCGCTCCCATTCCTGTCCTACGGCGGATCGAGCCTCGTGGTGCTGCTCGCGTCGGTCGGGATCGTCCTTAACATCGGGCACCGTGGACAGACCGCAGCAGCAGCCTCGGTGCCTGATCGCCGCCGGCGGGACAGCCGGCCACGTCCTGCCGGCACTCGCAGTCGCGGAAGCTCTGACGGGGCGCGGCGTGCACGTGACGTTCGCCGGGTCGCCGGATCGCGTCGAGGCGCGACTCGTTCCTGACGCAGGCTACGAACTCGACACGTTCGATGTCACCGGGCTGCCGCGGAAGCCGACGCCGGCGCTCGCGCGCGCGCTCGTCAAGGCCGGGCGCGCGCCGTTCGCGTGCCGGAAGATCCTTCGCCGCCGCCGGCCGGACGTCGTCCTCGGCGCCGGCGGCTTCGTCGCGGGGCCGATGGTGCTCGCCGCGGCGACGATGCGGATCCCGGCGGCGCTGACGGAAGCAGATGCGCACCTCGGGCTCGCGAACCGCCTCGCCGCTCCGTACGCGATGCGCGTCTTCCTCGCGCTGCCGATCGAGTCGAGGGACAGTGCCAAGTACCGCGTCGTCGGGCGACCGATCCCCGAGCGGTCGCGCCCGGTGCCCCAGGACGAGGCGCGTTTCATCTTCGACCTCCCGCACGACCGCCAGGTGCTCGTCGTGTTCGGGGCGCTCGCGGGCGCGCGGACGTTGAACGAGTTCGTCGTCGACACCTTCGGGGAGCGCGGCCCGGCGATCCTGCACATCACGGGCATGCGCGACTTCCAGCTCGTCCGGCGGCGCGTGCGGCGCGACGACTACCGGGTCCTCGCCGAGACGAACCAGTTCGGCGCGGCCCTCTCGGCAGCCGATCTCGTGCTCGCGCGCTCGGGCGGGACGGTCTGGGAGATCGCCGCCGCCGGCAGGCCCGCTGTCCTCGTCCCGTACCCGTTCGCGACGGGCGACCACCAGGCGAAGAACGCCGAGTACTTCGCTCGCGCCGGCGGCGCGATCATGGTGCGCGAGCTCGATCTCGACGACGTCCCCGACCTCGTGCGCTCGCTGCTGGACAATCAGCCGCGACTGCGCCGGATGAGCGCCGCGATGCTCGCCGCCGCCCGTCCGAATGCGGCGGAGGACATCGCGGAGGAGCTCGTTGCCCTCGCGGCCGCTTGACGGACGGCGTGTCTGGTTCGTCGGCATCGGCGGCGCCGGCCTCTCGGCGTACGCGCAGCTCGCCCGCGCGTGGGGTGCCGAGATCGGCGGCTGGGACCGCGTCGACACGGCATACCTCGAGCAGCTCCGCGACGTTCCGCTCGAGATCGCTCCGGAGCCGGTCGTGCCCGCTGGTTGGGAGGTGGTGGTCTCTTCCGCGTACCCGGAGGTGGCCGGGCGCTCCCGCGCCGAGCTGCTCGCGGAGCTGGTCGGGTTGCGGCGGTCGATCGTCGTCGCCGGCACGCACGGGAAGGGGACGACGGCGGCGATGATCGCGTTCGTCCTGCGCGAGACAGGGCGCGACCCGGCGTGGCTCGTCGGCGCGCCCGTGCCGCAGCTCGGCGCGAACGCCGGCTCCGGAGCAGGCTGGCTCGTCGTCGAGGGCGACGAGTCCGACGGCACCGTTTTCCGCCTCCCCGCGGAGATCGCCGTCGTGACGAACGTCGAGCTCGACCACCACACCGAGTTCCGCTCGGAGGCGGAGCTGAGGGCGCGGTTCGAGGCGTGGCTCGCGCGGGCGCCGGTTGTCGTGCGGGACGCGCCGGCATACGACGGCCCGCTCGCGCTGCCGGGGCGGCTCAACCGGCTGAACGCTGGGACGGCGCTCGCGGCGCTCGAGGCGGCCGGCGTCGAACGAGCGGCAGCCGAGCCGGTGCTGGGGCGATTCACGGGGACGGGCCGCCGCTTCGACGTGACGGAGCTCGGCGAAGTGACCCTCGTCGACGACTACGGCCATCATCCGACGGAGGTCGCCCTGACGATCGCGGCGGCGCGGGAGCGGTTTCCCGGCCGGCGGCTGCGCGTGCTCTTCCAGCCGCACCTCTACTCGCGCACGCGGTACCTCGCGCGCGAGCTCGGGGCCGCGCTGGCGGAGGCCGACGACGTGGCGGTGACGGATGTGTACCCCGCGCGCGAGCAGCCGCTCCCGGGAGTGACGGGAAAGCTCGTGGTGGACGCGCTCTCCGACCTCGGGCGACTGCCGGCCTGGACGCCGTCGGTGGATGCCGGCGCCGCGTGGCTGGCGCTCCACGCGGAGCCGGGCGACGTCGTCCTGACGGTCGGAGCGGGCGACGTCGACCGCGCAGCAGCGCTCGTGCGTGCGGCGCTCGCCCGCGAGGACGAGACGCCGGCGTGACCGCGCGATCCGCGTCGCCGGTGCTCCGGCACGGCGCGATTCTGCGGATTCCTTCTCACACATTTGGCACAGAGATCCGCGCGCCCGGCGGGTACCGTGACCCGATAGGGGCGCCCGGGGTGCCGAGGTGGCGCGCGGTCGCGTGGGCGCTGGTAGGACTTTCGGCGTGGAGCTCGGCGTCGCGATCGAAGAGCACGTCGCGCTCTCGCGCTTCACGACGGTCGGTACGGGCGGGGCCGCGCGCTTTCTCGCGCGGCCGGAGACGATCGCGGAGCTGCAGGGCGTTCTTCGCTGGGCGGCCTCAGCCGGCGTCGAAGTCGAGGTGATCGGTCTCGGATCGAACGTGCTCGTCCACGACGAGGGTGTCGACGCGCTCGTGCTGAAGCTGTCGGGGCAGCTCGCGCAGGTGCGCGTCGAAGGCGAGGACCTCGTCGCCGGCGGCGGCGCCGCGAACGCCGTCGCGCTGCACCGCGCTCGCGCGGCCGGCCTGGGCGGGTTCGAGTTCGCGTCGGCCATTCCCGGCACGGCCGGCGGCGGCGTCCGGATGAACGCGGGCGCGTACGGCAGCGACTGGCGCGCCGTCATGCGCGAGGCCGTCGTCGTCGACGCCGGCGGCGCGCGCACCGTGTCGGTCGACGAGCTCGAGTTGACCTACCGCCATTCGACCCTGACGCCGGGCCAGGTAGTCGCGGAGGTTCGTTTCGGGCTGACGCCGCGGCCTCGGGACGAGATCAAGGCGCGGGTCTCGGAGTTGCTCGCGCAGCGAAAGGCGACCCAGCCGACGAACAAGCGAACATTCGGGAGCGTCTTCAAGAATCCGTCCGCGGAGGCGGGCGCCGGATGGATGATCGAGCAGTGCGGCCTCAAGGGCCACGGGATCGGCGGCGCCCGCATCTCGCCACGGCACGCGAACTTCATCGAGAACTCGGGCGACGCGACCTCCGCCGACGCCGTGGCGGTGATGGCGGAGGCGAGGCGGCGCGTGCAGGAGCAGTTCGGCGTTGCGCTCGAGCACGAGGTGCGGTTCCTCGGGCCGATAGAGCTGCCGGCGGTGTGACGAGCCACACGCTGCTGCGCAACCTCTGGGACGGCCGCATCGTCTCGGCAACGCCTGCCGTCGTCGTCGCGGACACGGCCGAGGAGGTCGTGCTCTTGGTCTCACCTGGGACGCGCCGCATGCGCGCAGACTTCGGTGCCCTGCCGCCGCCGGTCGCGGTCGTCCACCGTCGCGGGCGCGCCACTTCGTCGGTGTCTTCCCCGACGGCTGGGACGTGGTGAACCGGCCGTCCGCGAGGAGGCGTGCGACGTCCTCGATCGTCCACCCGCGCCGACGGTCTGGGACGAGGTCGCGGCGGAGCCGGTGGCGCCTGCGCCGCTGCCGCCGGACCGGAACGTCGTGCCTGCGTCCTCTGCGACGCTCCGGCCGCGACCGACCCGGTAGGGGAAGCCCTCGCGGCGGCGAACTCGTCGTCGTGGCCTCCTCGCGCCGGACGACTGCCCGCGTCGCCGCCCTTCCCGCAGCCGTCCGCCTCCCGGAGCTCCGCGCGGTCGTGCCGTCGGCGCGCTCCGTCGGAGTCGGGCTCGCGCTGCTCGTCGTCGCGTTCGCGGCCTATTTCGGCGCGCGGACGATGTCCGTCTTCGCTGTCCGTCAGATCGAGGTCGCGGGCGGTTCGCCGGTCGCGCGGGAGCAGGCGACCGTCGCGCTCCGACCCGTGATCGGCGCGAGCCTGCTCGACGTCGACTCGACGCTCCTCGAGCGGCGCCTCACGCAGGTGCCGCAGGTCGCATCGGTTCGTTTCGACCGCGACTTCCCGCACACGCTGAGGGTCTTCGTCGTGCCGGAGCATCCCGTACTGCTGTTGCGCCGCGGCAAGGTCGGGTGGGTGGTCTCCGCCCGAGGGCGGGTGATGAGAAGCGTGACGAACACGCGCACGAGCTCGCTGCCGCGCATGTGGGTCCCGCCGCGCACGAAGGTCGTCGTCGGGTCGATGCTCGACGCGCGGAGCGGGGGCGTCGCCCCAACGATCTTCGGGCCGCTCGAGGCGGCTCGCTTCCCGGCGCACGTGCAGTTCGTTCGCGGCGGCCCGAAGGAGTTGACGCTCGTGCTCCGGTCGCGGATGGAAGTCCGCCTCGGCAATGTCCAGGACCTGCGGCTCAAGCTCGCAATCGCTCGCCGGATCTTGCTCGCGGTCGGCGCGCAGCCCGGCGGGTACGTGGATGTGAGCGTTCCAGAGCGGCCCGTAATGCGTCCTGCAGAGTCTCGAGTCGCAGGTTGAGGTCGAGCGTCAGGGCGGTCGAGAGTGACGTTTGCCGCATTGACAAGCGCGCGATGAGCACTTACCCTGGCGGCGGAAGGAGGCGCTCGACCGCCCCACCCTGAACTACAGCTTGAGGTCGAGCGAGATTGAGATGGCAGAACGCTCTGGCAACTATCTCGCCGTCATCAAGGTCGTCGGTGTCGGTGGCGGCGGGACGAACGCGGTCAATCGGATGGTCGACGCCGGGCTCACCGGGGTCGAGTTCGTGGCCGTGAACACGGACGCGCAGGCGCTCGTGATGTGCGACGCCGACGTGCGGATCCACATCGGCGCGAAGGCGACCCGCGGTCTCGGCGCCGGAGCCGATCCGACGGTCGGCAGGAGCGCCGCGATGGAGAGCCGCGACGAGTTGAAGGAGGCGCTCAAAGGCGCCGACATGGTCTTCGTCACCGCCGGCGAGGGCGGCGGCACCGGCACGGGCGGCGCCCCGATCGTCGCCGAGCTCGCGCGCGAGCTCGAGGCGTTGACGGTCGGCGTCGTCACGCGTCCGTTCAGCTTCGAGGGCCGGCGCCGCGCGCAGCAGGCGGAGCAGGGGATCAACGAGCTCGCCGACAAGGTCGACACGCTGATCGTGATCGAGAACGACCGCCTGCTCCAGGTCGTCGAGAAGCGCACGCCGCTCTCGGACGCGTTCAAGATGGCCGACGACATCCTCCGCCAGGGCGTCCAGGGGATCACGGACCTGATCACGGTGCCGGGGATCGTCAACCTGGACTTCGCCGACGTGCGAACGATCATGCGCGATGCCGGCTCGGCGCTGATGGGCATCGGCGTCGGCCAGGGCGAGAGCCGCGCGAGCGAGGCCGCGCGGACGGCGGTGAGCTCGCCGCTGCTCGAGTCGTCGATCGAGGGCGCAACCGGGATCCTGCTCAACATCACAGGCCCGGCCGATCTCGGCCTGTTCGAGGTCAACGAGGCTGCGGAGGTGGTGACGAGCGCCGCCGACCAGAACGCGAACGTGATCTTCGGCGCCGTCATCGACGACCAGGTTCGCGACGAGGTACGCGTGACCGTGATCGCGACCGGGTTCGGCGCCCAGCGCCGGCGGCGCGGCCGGCCGACCGCCGAGGCCGCCCCCGCGGCGCGCGCCCGGCCGAGCACCGAGTTCGACGTCTCGTCGGAGTCGCTGGAGGTTCCGTCGTTCCTTCGCGAGGACTAGGTTTCGTTTTTCATTGAAGCGGTGACATAGGTGGTGCCCTCTCGGGACTGACCTTCGAAGCAGTCCCACACGACCCGGTCCGAAGCCCCGGCCTCCCCGCCGGGGCTTCACCCTTTTCCGGGCAGAATCGGCCCATGGAGACGACGTGGGACGGAGTGCCGGTGGCGCGGGAGAATCCGGTCGCCGTGGCGATCGCCCTCTGGCGCCCTACGCCCCGCGGCCGCGAGTACCTGATCCTGCACCGCCACCACGGCGGCGCTGACTGGGAGGGTGACTGGGCGTGGACGCCGCCGGCCGGAGCGCGTCAGCCGGGCGAGGATCCGCGTGCGGCCGCGCAGCGGGAGCTACGCGAGGAGACCGGGCTCGAGCTCGCGTTCGAGCCGCTTGCGCACGAGACGGACGACGTCGCGCTCTTCGTTGCCGAGGCGCCCGCCGGCGCGCGCGTCGTTCTCGACGCCGAGCACGACCGGTTCGAATGGATGACGCTCGAAGCCGCGCGTGCGCGGTGTCTCCCGGCGATCGTGGGACGCGGTCTCGAGCTCGCGGACGAGTGGGCGGCGCGCGGCTCCGACGCTCGTCGTTAGCATCGCCTCCGGTGCAGACGCTCCGGCGCACGCCGCTCTACGACCAGCACGTCGCCGCCGGAGCGCGGATGGTCGCGTTCGCCGGCTGGGACATGCCCGTCCAGTACGCGGGCGTCATCGCCGAGCACCGCGCGGTGCGCACGGATGCGGGCGTCTTCGACGTCTCGCACATGGGCGAGCTCGAGGTCGAGGGTCCGACGGCGCAGGTGTTCCTGCAGCAAGTCCTCTCAAACGACATCACGAAGCTGAAGCCCGGCGATGCGCAGTACACGCTGCTGACGACGGACGACGGTGGGGTCGTCGACGACCTGATCGTCTACCGGCTCGACGAGCACCGGTACCTGCTGATCGTGAACGCCTCGAACCGCGACAGCGACTTCAGGTGGTTGAAGGAGTGCGAGATCCGCGGCTCCGACGTCCGCGACGTCTCCGACGAGTACGGGCTCCTCGCGGTGCAGGGCCCGCGCGCGCTCGAGC
>Ga0126312_10003550_pt1 | contig 10536 bp, 9 predicted proteins | sample Plot104A_FD_92537 | JGI IMG/M metagenome (GOLD analysis project Ga0126312, IMG submission 92537) | Serpentine soil microbial communities from UC McLaughlin Reserve, CA, USA - Plot104A | ecosystem: Environmental > Terrestrial > Soil > Grasslands | place: USA: UC McLaughlin Reserve, Lake County...
CGTGAGCAGGTGCGGGATCGAGTCGTAGTGGTTGAGCTCGACCTGCTTGGGGTCCACGAGCACGAGCCGGACCTCGTGCGGCGTCGCCCGCAGCAGGACCGAGGACAGCATCGCGTTGATGCAGCCCGACTTGCCGGAGCCGGTGGTGCCGGCCACGAGCAGGTGGGGCATCTTCGACAGGTCGGCGCCGATGGCCCGTCCGGCGACGTCCTTGCCCAGCCATACGTACATCGGCGACGCGTCGGCGGGCGGCTCGCCGTAGACGTCGCCGAGGTGGACGATGCGCCGGCGCATGTTCGGCACCTCGACGCCGACCGCGGTCTTGCCTGGGATCGGGGCCAGGATGCGGATCTCGGTGGCGGCCAGCGCGTAGGCGAGGTCGTCCCTGAGCTGGGCGACCTTGGAGACCTTGATGCCCGGCGCCAGGCGCAGCTCGTAGCGGGTGATGTGGGGCCCGGCGACCGTCCCGACGATCTTGGCCTGCACGCCGAAGTGGCTGAGCGCCTCGATGAGCTGGGCGGCGATCTTCTCCTGGCCGGCAGTGTCGGGTTTGGCGTTGTCGCCTCGGGACTGGACGAGCACGCCCGGGCTGGGCAGGGTCCAGGGGAAGTCGGGATGGTCGACCACCTCGGCGCGGTAGCGGCCCTGCGGGGTGAGTTGGGCGTTGGGCGTTGGGCGTTGGGGCTCAGGATCGGGCGCCTCTTCGGGCTCCGGTTCGTCGGGCTCCGGTTCGCTGGCCTCGGTCGGCGCGAACAGGTCGGGGTAGCGCTCCTCGGCATCGAGCTCCGGGGGCTCGGGCAGCGCGCGCTGCACGCTGATCTCCTGCGGCGTGGGGTCGGGCGGGCGCAGGGTCGATGCGCGGCGGTGGATCGCCGTGGTGGTGGTGGCGACATGGCGCTGCAGTCCCCGCACGACGCCGGCCACGGTGGCTCCCGTGAGCAGCAGCGCGGCCGCGAGGAAGAGGAAGACCGCAACGATGTGGGCGCCGGCCATGCCCAGCAGCGTCGAGGTAAGCCACAGCTCGGCCTCCCCCAGGCCGCCGCCCCGCGTCTCGAACCAGGCCTGATGCCAGAAGCCGTGGCGGATGCCGTCGGGCCCGAGCCCGAACGTCTGAGCCGCCAAGGCCAGCGTCAGGGCGGCGAACAGGCAGAGCGCGCCGGGCACGAACGGGCGCGTGGTCGGCAGCACCGGGCGCAGGACGAGAATCGCACCCGCCGCGATCACCGCCACCGGGACGACGTAGGCGATGGTGCCGAAGGCGAAGCGCAGCCCGTCGGCCATCCCTGCACCCACCTTCCCGCCCTCCCAGTGGAAGTACAGGACGGTGGCGCAAAAGACGCCGAGCGCGATCAGCCCGAGGCCCATGAGGTCGACCTGGCGCTGGCTGAGCGCGGGCAGCCGCAACTGCAGCGGCCACGCCGAGGACCGGCGGGCACGGGTCTTCCTGCGGCGCTTGGCCATGACCCGAGAGGCTTCGACGCCTGTGCGGCGTACCCTTGTCGGCGTGAACGACTACGCGCGACCGCCCCGGGTCCTCGTGGTCGAGGACGATGCCGAGATCGCCCAGGCGCTGCAGCGCTCGCTGCGCATGGAGGGCTACGAGGTCAGGATCGCCGGCGACGGCGAGTCCGCCCTCACCGAGGCCGATGGCTTCAATCCCGACCTCGTGGTACTCGACCTCGGCCTGCCCACGGTCGACGGCATGGACGTGGCCCGCCACCTGCGCGAGCGCGGCGACGTGCCGATCCTCATCCTCACCGCCCGCGACGCGGTCGACGCTCGCGTGGAGGGGCTCGACGCCGGCGCCGACGACTACCTGGTCAAGCCGTTCGAGCGCCAGGAGCTCCTCGCCCGCCTGCGCGCGCTCCTGCGCCGCCGCCCGCCCCGCGGCTCGGCCGCCCTCGTCGTGGGCGACCTCTCGCTCAACCCCGACACCCACGAGGTCCATCGCGGCGACCGCCCGATCGATTTAACCCAGCGAGAGTTCGAGCTGCTCGAGTACCTCATGCGCAACGAGCGGCTCGTGATCTCCCGCCAGCGGCTGCTCGACGAGGTCTGGGGGTACGACCCCTTCTCCCAGACCAACACCATCGAGGTGTTCGTGTCCAACCTGAGAAGGAAGCTGGAAGCGGGTGGCGAGCCTCGGCTCCTCCACACGATCCGCGGCGCAGGCTACGTACTCCGCGTATAGGCGCGTCCCGGTCCGCTGGCGCCTCGCCGGCGGCTCGGCCGTCCTGACGCTGGTGATCCTGTGCGGCTTTGCGCTCGTCGTCGGCGCGCTGACCATCCAGCGCATCCGCGACGACTTCGACGAGCAGACGCGGCTGGCCGCCAACGACCTCGCCGACCGCCTCGAGTACAAGATCGATCCGCGCACGGGCCGCCCCGGCTGCGTCGGGCCCGACCTCGGCACCTATGCCGGCGCCGAGAACGCCGTCATCCGGGTCATCCGCGCCAACGGCCAGGTCCTTTGCCAGACCAACCACGCGCCCAATCTGGGCGTGCCGACGCGCGCGACCGACAACGTGCTGGGCTTCCGCGTCGAGTCGCGCCCCGCCCAGCTGCTGGCCGGCGAGAGCGCGATCATCCAGTACGCGCGGCCGCTCTCGAACGTCGACCGCACCGTCTCGCGCGTGCGGCTGCTGCTCGCGCTCGGCGTCCTCGGTGGCGGGGCGCTCGCCCTGCTCGCCGGCCTGTTCGTCGCGCGCCGGGCGATGCGACCGATCGCCGAGCTGACCCGGGTGGCGGGCGAGATCGAGCGCACGCGCGACCCCTCGCTCGAGGTGCCCCACCCCGAGGCCGAGGACGAGGTCGCCGAGCTGGCGCGCACCCTCGAGGGCATGTTGGCGGCGCTGGACCAGTCGCGTGCTCAGACCGAGGCGATGCTCGAGCGCCAGCGCCGGTTCATCGCCGACATCTCGCACGAGCTGCGCACCCCGCTGACCAGCGTGCTCGCCAACCTCGAGCTGCTGTCGGTCATGCTCGAGGACGACGAGAAGGAGGCCGCGGAGTCGGCTCTGCGCTCGACCAAGCGCATGCGGCGGCTCGTGGCCGACCTGCTCCTGCTCGCGCGCACCGACGCCGGACGCGTATCGGCGCGCGAGCCGACCGACCTGGCCTCGGTGGTCATGGACGCGGCCGCCGAGCTCGAGCCGATCGCCGAGGGCCACGAGATCGCCGTGGACGCCGAGCCCGCGATCGTCAACGGCGCGCGCGACGAGCTGTTGCGCATGGCCTCCAACCTGATCGCCAACGCCATCAGCCACACGCCCGCCGGGACGCACATCCGCGCCACGGTCGCGCGCGACGACGGCGACGTCGAGGTGGCGGTCGCCGACGACGGGCCCGGCGTGCCGGCCGACCTCGCCCCGCACGTGTTCGAGCGCTTCGTCCGCGGCGGCGGCGACCGCGCCGGCTCGTCCGGGCTCGGCCTGGCCATCGTGCGCGCGGTGGCCGAGGCGCACGGTGGCTCCGTCCGGCTCGAGTCGCCCGACGGCGGCGGCGCGCGCTTCGTGGTGCGGCTCCCGGCGGCGTCGCCCGCGCACGAGCCGGCGCGCGAACCCGTCTCGGTCGGCGGCTAGTGGGTTGCATACGTTCTCGGTGAACGGCTGAGGGAGTTGGCCGGCCCCGATCGGAGAGTGTCGGTCAGCGACGACTGACAGCTCCGAAGGCGGGCCGGACATGGAAGACGGTAGATGCAAGCGCGGATTGGCGGGGCGGCTCGAGTTGGTTGGGTCCAGCGAGGGTGGGTGGTCGTCATTGAGAGCCGCCGCGGCGGGCCTCAACGTTTCGCCGGCGACGGCGGGCCGGTGGTGGCATCGCTGGCGGGTGGCGTCTGAGGCCGAGCGGATGTCGCGGTGGTGCACCAATCTGGGCCCACCCGCCTGGCAGGACTGGTCGAGCAGTCCTCCCTGAACACCGCGCTGGGACGGCAAATGAGACCGAATCCGGCGATGCCCCTGCGCGCTCTTCCCGAGTGCGGCTCGGGGCGGGGGCGCGTGGCCGGGTGAACGGCGGGCGACAAAAGAGGGTGGTTCGACCGCGCGGCGGGGACGTGGGCTGAATTTGGTCGCACTATGAGACCGAATCCGGCCCACGCCCCTCCAGAGGACGTGGACCACGCCAGGTCGCTATGTCAGACCCAACGTGGTTCACGTCCCAGGCGCGGCCCGACCCACCCTCTCTCGTTGCCGCCCTTCACGCGGCCGAGCGCCGCCGTCCGCCCGTCGGCGCAGGCCGCCGCGCGATGCTCTTCCGCTCGCTGACCCTCCAGCCCGCTGGTTACGCGCGCACCTCACTCGGCGACCGGTCCCCGAACAGCTAGCCGCCGGCGCGGCTCACTGCGGATAGGGCGTTTCGCCGCGCTCGAGCATCTCGACGAACTGCTGCAGGCGGCGGGCGCGCGTCTCGGGCCGCTTCGCGTCGCGCAGGCGGTAGAGGATCGCGTAGCGGTTCTGGCTCTTCAGGGTGGCGAAGGCCGCCTTGGCCTTGGGCCGGGCGTCGAGCTCGGCCTGCAGGTCGTCGGGCACGGTCGCCTGGCTCTGAGGCGCGTAGGCCGCGTCCCAGCGCCCGTCGGCCTTGGCCCGCTCGACCTCGGCCAGCCCCGCAGGGTGCATCCGGCCGGCCCCGGTCAAGGCCAGGACCTTGTCCCGGTTGACCTGCGACCACTTGCTCTTCGGCCGCCGCGGCACGAAGCGCTGGAGAAAGTAGTCCTCGTCGTGGGCGTGGCGAACGGCGTCGATCCAGCCGAAGCACAGCGCCTCCTCGAGCGCCTCGGCATGGGTCACGGTCTCGATGCCGCGGCCTTTCTTGGCGATCTTCAACCACACGCCGGCGGGCGCGGCGTGGTGCTCCTCCAGCCAGGCGCGCCACTCGCTGGCCGACGCGAAGGTGACCGTCGGCTCCTCGCTCACCGCACGGCCTCCTCGAGCCGGTCGTCGCCCCAGATCACCTCGCCGTCGACGACCACCGTCGGTACGCCGAAGGCCCCGAGCGTGAGCGCGCGGTCGGTGGTGGCCCGCAGGGCGTCCTTGATCGCCGGGTCCTGCGTGGCATCGAGGGCCTCGTCCGGATCGAGCCCGGCCCGCCGCGCCGCCAGCGCGATGGACGCCGGGTCGTCGAGCGTGCGCCCGTCGACGAAGTGCACGCGGAAGGCCTCGCGCGCGAACGGCTTGCCGGCGAACACGGCGGCGCGCATGCACATCAGGCTGTTCCCCGGCCACGGCTCGGGCCAGCGCAGCGGCGGCAGCCCCCGCTCGGCGGCGCGGCGCTCGATCTCGGCGATGCCGTCGGCCCGCCCCGGACCGAGCCCCCAGGAGCTGCGGCCCGTGGCCTTGAACATCGCCCCGACGAGCACCGGGACCCACTCGACCTCGAGCAGGTCGTCGACTCGCTCGGACGCCAGGTACGCGTAGGGCGAGTTGAGGTCGTAGAAGAACGGCGGCGCCAGCCCTACACCTCCACCACGACGGGCAGGATCATCGGCCGGCGGCGCAGGCGCTCGTAGACGAAGGCCGCGATGTCGTCGTGCAGGTACTGCTGCAGCAGGTCGATCTCCTTCACGTCCTCGTCGGCCGCGCGCGCCAGCGACACGTCGACCGCGTCGCGGATGTCGTCGACAACGCCGTCGACTTCCTCCAGGAACGGGACGCCGCGGAACATCACCTCCGCGGGCACCACCTGCTTGCCGTCCTGCTCGGAGATCGTCGCCACGACGATGAAGATGCCGTCGGCCGAGAGCATCCGCCGGTCGCGCAGGGCGGCGTCGGCCGGGTCCCCGAGGTCGACGCCGTCGACGAACACCACCCCGGCGCGCTCGCGCGTCCCGAAGCGCGCCCCGCGCTCGTCGATCTCCAGCGGCAGCCCGTTCTCGCCCTCGAAGATCGCGTCCGGGTGCATGCCGACGGCCTCGGCCAGGTCGGCGTGCAGGCGGATGCGCTTGTAGTCGCCGTGCACCGGCATGAGGTAGCGCGGCTGGACGAGGTTGAGCATGAGCTTGAGCTCCTCCGCGTAGCCGTGGCCGGAGGCGTGGATCGGCGCGTCGCGGCTGGTCAGGACGTCGCAGCCGATGTGGTAGAGGCGGTCGATCGTCTCGTTGACCGCCCGCTCGTTGCCCGGCACCGGCGTGGCGGAGAAGATCACGGTGTCGCCGTCGTGGAGCTTGACCGCCGGATGGTCGTGGTGGGCCATGCGGCGCAGCGCCGAGAGTGGCTCGCCCTGGGAGCCGGTGGAGATGACGACGAGCTTGTTGTCCGGGAAGTCGTCGATCTCGCGCGTCTGCAGCAGCATCCCCTCGGGGATCTCGATGTGGCCGAGCGAGCGCCCGATGTTCACGTTCTTGCGCATCGAGCGCCCGATGAGCGCCACCTTGCGCCCGAGCTGCTGCGCGGCGTCGACGACCTGCTGCACGCGATGGATGTTCGATGCGAAGGAGGTGACGATGATGCGACCGTCGCAACGGCCAAACGCCTCCTCGAGGTGCGGGCCGACCACCGACTCGCTCGGCGAGAAGCCGGGGCGGTCGGCATTGGTGGAGTCGCCGCAGAGCAGCAGGACGTCCTCGCCGCCGAGCGCGGCCAGGCGCGAGACGTCGGCCGGCCGGCCGTCGACCGGGGTCTGGTCGAACTTGTAGTCCCCGGTGACCAGGACCGTGCCGAGCTCGGTGTGCAGCGCGACCGCGACCGAGTCCGGGATCGAGTGGGTCATGTGCACGAGCTCGAGCTCGAATGGGCCGAGCGACACGCGCTGGCCGGGGTCGAGCTGCTCGAGGGGGGCGTCGGTGAGCTTGTGCTCGTCGAGCTTGGAGCGCGCCATGGCCATCGTCAGCCGCCCGCCGTAGACGATGGGGACGCGGTCCTGGCCGAGCTCCCGCAGCACCCAGGGCAGGGCCCCCACGTGGTCCTCGTGGCCGTGGGTCACGACGATCGCCTCCAGCTCGCCGACGCGATCCCGCAGATAGGAGAAGTCGGGCAGGACGAGGTCGATGCCGAGCATCTCCGCGGTCGGGAAGCGCAGCCCGACGTCGACGAGCACGATTCGGCCCTCGAGCTCGACGACCAGCATGTTCTTGCCGATCTCGCCCAGCCCCCCGAGGGGCAGGACCCTCAGCTTCGTCACGCGCGCGCCGGCTCGAGCAGTCCGTGTGCCTCGAGCACCGAGCGCACCACCGCGAGCTCGCGGTCGTCGCACTCGACGAGCGGCAGGCGCAGTCCGCCGACGGCGTGGCCGAGCAGGTTGAGCGCCGCCTTGACCGGAGCGGGGCTCGTGGTGACGAACATGGCGTCGTAGACGTCGCGCAGCGACGCGTCGATCTCGGCCCGGCGGTCGGGCTCGTCGAGCATCCGCCGCATCTCGTCGCCGACGATGTGGCTCGAGACGAGGATGCCCCCAGCACCGCCGAAGTCCAGGGTCCGGGCGAGCACCGCGTCGTTCCCGGCGTAGACCTGAAGGCCGTCGATCGGCCCGAGCTCGTCGTCGTTGGCCTGCTTGACCCCCACGATGCCGTCGATCTGGGCCAGCTCGGCGAGCAGGTCGGGCGGCATGTTGATCGCGCAGCGCGAGGGGATGTTGTAGACGAGGATCGGGATGTCGGTCGCGCGGGCGACCTCGCGGAAGTGGGCCACGATGCCGCGCCGGTTGGGCCTGTTGTAGTACGGGGCCACCGACAGGATCGCGTCGGCGCCGGCCTCGCCGACCTGCTCGGTCAGCTCGACCGCGTGGCGGGTGTCGTTGGACCCGGCACCGGCGATCACCGTTCCGCGATCGCCGATCTCGGACACCGCGAGTGCCACCAGGGCGACGTGCTCCTCGTCCGTCAGGGTCGCCGCCTCGCCCGTGGTCCCACCCACGACGATCCCGTGCGAGCCGTGGTCGAGCAGGTGCCGCCAGAGGCGCACCGCCGCGTCCTCGTCGACGCGGCCGTCGGAGGCGAAGGGGGTAACCGACGCGGTCAGGATGGCGCCGAGATCGGCCATGGCCCTCAGGCTACTTCAGATCGTTCGCCTAACCCGCGAGCGGGTCCCCGGACGTCATCTTGGGCGGCGCGCCGGGATCGTCCTCGCCCTCCTCGCCCTCGGACGCGCTCTGCGCCGGTGGAGGAGCGGGCGCGGGGGCCGACGGGGGCTCGGCCTGCGGCGGCGGAGCCGGCTCGGACTGCTGCGCGGGCTCGCCGGGCGGTGCCGCCTGCGGCGGCGGAGCGGGCTGCTCGTCTGCCGGCGGCGCGACCGGCGCCTCGGCCTCGGACGGCTGGACCGGGCGGCCATGCTTGTCGTACTCCACGGCGGGCGCATCGCCCTGCTGCTGGCCGGTCGATTGCTTGTTGAAGTCCTTCTGGACCTCGTCCAGCTTCTGCTGCGCCTGGTCGGCGAGTTGCTTGGCCTTGTCAAGGAAGCCCATCGCTGTCTCCTCTCGCGGTTTGCCTACTTAATCAGGTGCTCGAGTCCCACTACCGGCGAATGGTCGAGCGAACCGACCTTTCGCACCGCCAGCAGCACCCCCGGCATGAACGAGCTGCGGTCCAGGGAGTCATGGCGAATCGTCAGGGTCTGCCCGACATCGCCCAAGACGACCTCGTGGTGCGCGACGAGGCCTGGCAGCCGGACCGAGTGGATCGGCACCTCCCCCTCCATCAACGCCGCCGTGCGCGCCGCCGTGCCCGAAGGGGCGTCGAGCTTGCGGTCGTGATGGAGCTCGACGATCTCGGCCTTGGCCATGTGCCGCGACGCCTCCGCCGCGAATTGCATCATCAGCACCGCCCCGATGGCGAAGTTGGGCGCCACGAACACGTTGGCGCCGGTGAGGCCCTCGATCTCGTCGAGGTCCCAGCCGGTCGTCCCCACCACCACGTGCACCCCCTCGGCCAGGCACTGGCGCACGTTGTGCGGCGCCGCCTCGGGCGTGGTGAAGTCCACGACGACGTCGGCATCGCCGAGCACCTCGGCCAGGTCGCGCCCCAGCGACGGGTCGGCGCGGGCGACCAGGTCGAGGTCGTCGGCCGCCTGAACCGCCTCGCAGACCGCCTGCCCCATGCGCCCCGCGGCGCCCGAGACGGCGACGTCGATCATGCCGCCGCCGCCTCGAGCGTCCCGTTGAGGCCAAGCGGCGCGATCGCCTCGCCGAACACGTCGGGGTCGACCCCGATGCCCGCCGCCGACAGGCGACGGACCGGCCAGAGCTCGGCGGCGAGCTCTCGCAGGTCGTCGAGGGTCACCGCGTCGATGCGCTCGATGACCTCGTCGATGCCGAGCACGGGCACGTCGGTGAGCACCGACGAGCCGAGCCGGTTCATCCGCGTGCCGGTCGACTCGAGCGAGAGCACGACACGCCCCTTGACGTTCTCCTTCGAGCGCGCGAGCTCGTCCTGCGTCGCGGGATCGTCCCCCACGCGCTCGAGCTCCGCCCCGACGACGGCGAGCGCCTCGGCCAGGTTGTCGGCGCGCGTGCCCAGGTACAGGCCGACCTGCCCGGTGCCCGCGTAGTGGTTGAGGAAGGTGTAGACCGAGTAGGCCAATCCGCGCTTCTCGCGCACCTCCTGGAACAGGCGCGACGACGACGTGCCGCCGAGGATGTTGTCGAGCACGCGCAGGGCGAACCGGCGGTCGTCGTCACGGGCGATCCCCGTGCCGCCGAGGCAGACGTGGTACTGCTCGGTCTCCTTGCGCTCGAAGCGCACCTGCGGCGCCGAGGAAGGAGCGTCGCGCGGGGGCGGCTCGCCAACCCGCGCGTCGCCTGGCACCGACGCCGCCACGAGCTCCACCAGCCGCTCGTGCTCGATCGACCCGGCCGCCGCTACGACGACGTTGTCGGGCCGGTAGCGGGACCGGTGGAAGGCGCGGATGGCGTCCACCGGCGTGTCGCGGATGACCTCGGGCCGCCCGATGATCGCCCGGCCGAGGGGGTCGCCGGCGAAGACCGCCGCTCCGAGGACGTCGAAGATCTTGTCCTGCGGATCGTCCTCGTACATCGCGATCTCCTCGAGCACGACCGCGCGCTCGGCGTCGACCTCGTGCAGCGACGGCAGCCACACCATGTCGGCCATGACGTCGAAGGCGCGCTCGAGATGGACGTCCAGCACGCGCGAGTACAGCGACGTCGTCTCCTTGCCGGTGCCCGCGTTGATCTCGGCGCCCATGGCGTCGAAGATCTGGTCGATCTCGAGCGAGCCGTAGCGGGACGCGCCGCGGAAGAGCAGGTGCTCGAGCAGGTGCGACAGCCCGGACTGGCCGTCGCCCTCCACCCGTGAGCCGGTGCCGACCCAGAACCCGAGGGCGACGGATCGCACGGAGGGCATCGCCTCCGTGACGACCCGCACCCCGGTGTCCAGCTCGGTCAGCCGGTGGTCGTTGGGCAAGGCGCCCTAGGCGCGATCGGGATCGCGGTGGCGCGGCCGGCCCGAGCCGCGCGGCCCGCGGTCGCGTTCGCGGTCACGCCCGCCCCGGCCGCCGCGGCCGTCGCGGCCGCCGCGCGGGCCGCGGTCACCGCTGCCCACGGAAGCCAGTTCCTCGGCTGACTTGCCGACGATGTCGGGATCGTCGGCGA
>Ga0126312_10003551_pt1 | contig 10535 bp, 9 predicted proteins | sample Plot104A_FD_92537 | JGI IMG/M metagenome (GOLD analysis project Ga0126312, IMG submission 92537) | Serpentine soil microbial communities from UC McLaughlin Reserve, CA, USA - Plot104A | ecosystem: Environmental > Terrestrial > Soil > Grasslands | place: USA: UC McLaughlin Reserve, Lake County...
GAATTGCAGGACGTTCTTGAAGTTGACGAAGATCCCCTGGGCGGTCTCGGGGCGCAGGTAGGCCACCGAGCCCTCGTGCTCGACGGGGCCCAGGTGGGTCTTGAACATGAGGTTGAACTGGCGCGGCTCGGAGAGGTCGCCGCCGCAGTCGGGGCACTTCAGCTCGCCCTCGGGCTGCGCCTCGCGGAGATGGTCCTCGCGCCAGCGCCGCTTGCACTTGCCGAGGCACTGGACGAGCGGATCCGTGAAGCCCTCGAGGTGGCCCGAGGCCTCCCAGACCCTCGGGTGCATGATCACCGCCGCGTCGATGGCGACGATGTCGTCGCGCTCGTAGACCATCGCCCGCCACCACTCGTTCTTCACGTTCTGCCGGAGCAGGACGCCGTAGTGCCCGTAGTCGAAGGTCGAGGCGAGCCCTCCGTAGATCTCGGAGGACTGGAAGACGAAGCCGCGCCGCTTGCAGAGGGCGACGACCTTGTCCATCGTCACGACGTCTTGGGCCTCGGTGGCCATGACCGCCAATCTAGGGCATGGTCCGGTGCTCGCCCGATCAGCGGTCGAGCTGCGCTCCTTCCAGGCATTGGCCCTGCGAAAAAAGGGTCGAAATAGCGGCCTTCTCCTTCCGCGGGCCCCTTGATCGTCCCCATCCTGAAGTACCTTTCCGCGCCGACAGCGATGGTCTCGACCGCGCTACGACCGATCAGTCACCTGGCCGCCTGGCTCTTGTGGCAGTCGATGAGGGTCTCCCTCCTCGACGACTTGGAGGCCCCAAGGCCGCCGCGCTCCTGAGAACGGCGCAGCCCGACCGTTGATCGGGCGAGCACCGGACCACTTCCGGGAGGAGCGCAGCCCGACCGTTGATCGGGCGAGCACCGGACCACTTCCGGGAGGAGCGCAGCCCGACCGTTGATCGGGCGAGCACCGGACCACTTCCTATACTCGCAGCGGCCATGCCGATCTACGAGTACCGCTGCGAGCGTGGCCACGCCTTCGAGGTCATGCAGCGGATGACCGATGAGCCGCTCACCGAATGCCAGGTTTGCGGCGCGCCGGTGGAACGCGTCTTCCACCCGGTCGCCGTCCACTTCAAGGGCTCCGGCTTCTACACGACCGACTACGGCAAGAAGAAGGCGGCGGGCTCCGCCGGCTCCGACTCGTCCGGCTCCAAGCCGGAGTCGAAGGACTCCACGTCCTCGCAGGACTCCTCGTCCTCGCAGGACTCCTCGTCCTCGAAGGAGTCCCCCTCCTCCTCCTCCTCCTCCTCCTCCTCCTCCTCCTCCTCGAAGTCCTCGGACTAGCCCTTCAGCAGCTTCTGCACGGCTTCGCGCCGCGTGCCCTCAGATACCTCGAGGCTGCTTCCGGGCCCGCATGAAAGGCAGGACGGGTCGAGCACCATCGCCTTGCCGGAGCCGCTCGAGGCCAGGTCCGTGAACACCGCGAGCAGCCCGGGGCCGTGCATGTCGCTACGAATCGCCTTCGGAGCGCGCCGGCTCACCACCGGCAGGCGGAAGAACGTGGTCGGAGAAGTGAGCTGGTGGCGGATTCCGTTCAGCACCTCCTGCTGGCGCGCGGCACGGTCGAGGTCGTTCTCGCCCGGCGCGCACGGGTTCTTTCGCACGCGCGAATAGCCGAGCGCCTTGGTGCCGTCGAGGTGCTGCTCCCCCTTGGGCAGGTTGAAGCCCTTCCAGAAGTTGTCGAACGGAGGCGCGCAGATCTTCGTCTTGTTGTGAACGGTCACGCCGCCGAGCGCGTCGATCAGCTTCGGGAAGTCCTTGAAGTCCACCTCGATGATGTGGTTGATCTTGAGCCCGTTCCCGAGGTACTGCTCGACGGTGTCGATCATCAACGGGGCGCCGCCGAGCGCGTAGGCGGCATTGATCTTCTGGGCGTTGTGGCCGGGGATCTCGGCGTAGGCGTCGCGCGGAATCGAAAGCTTCCGGACGCTGCCGAAGGCGGTGTGAACCACCATGATGCTGTCCGCCCTCGGTGCGCCCTGCTTTGTTTTGTCGATCGACTCCCCGCCGCGCTGGTCGGAGCCGAGCACGAGGACGTTGCTGCCCGTGAGCAGGCTGCCGCCTCCGGACAGCGCATTCTTGGCATCGGCGGACACGCCCTGCTCGACCTGGGCGCTGACGAGGAAGAGGAGGAGCGAGAGCAGCAGCCAGGCGGCGATGGCGACCGCGACCCACTTGAGGAAGCGACCGAGGGTGATCCCCTCACCGGGCTCTCGGGGCTCCCGATCGCGCCGGCGACCCAGCCGCCGACGCAGGTTCTCGAGGTCGCTCGACGCGCTGCGCCCGCCCAAAGGGCGGCGTCGCGTGCGGTAGACCTTGTACTCGGGAGGCCCCTTCGCGCTGTCGGGCATCCCCCGGTGTATAGCGTTCGGACATGCCGCCACGGCGCGTCATCGGCTTAGACGCGGGGGGCTCCAAGCTGCTGGGAGGGGTCGTCGACGAGGATCTCGTCGTCCACCATCGCGTCCGTCGCACATGGCGCGGAGCGGACCGCCGGGAGGCGCTCGACATCATCGTCGAGGCCGTCGACGAGGTCAGGGCGGCGGCTCCCGACGTCGTCGCCGCGGGCTTCGGCATCCCCGCGCTGGTGGATCAGGAGACCGGTGTCTCGCGCTGGTCCACCCACCTTCCGCTGGAGGACGTCCCCTTCCGGGACCTGATGAGCGAGCGCCTGGCCCTCCCGGTGGAGGTGGACAACGACAGCACGGCCGCGCTCGTGGCCGAGCACCGAGCCGGTGCTGCCAGGGGCGCCCGCCATGCGGCTCTGATCGCTCTCGGCACCGGCATCGGCGGCGGCCTGCTCCTCGACGGGCGGATCTACCGGGGCGCCCACGGCCTCGGTGGCGAGCTGGGCCACATCGTGGTCGACCTCGATGGCCCGGACTGCCAGGGCAACTGTCCGGGGCGTGGCTGTCTCGAGGTGATGGCCTCCGGGACCGCCATCGGCGTGGCCGGACGGGAGGCCGGCCGCCGCGTGCCGGACTCGGAGCTGGGAAGGCGGGCGGCTGTCGGAGCCGAGATCACGGGCGCCCTGGTCACCGAGCTCGCCCATGGGGGCGACCGCGTGGCGATACAGGCGCTGGCGATGGTGGGTCGCCGCCTCGGCGCCGGCATCACAACCGTGGTCAACGCTCTCAATCCGGAGGTCGTGGTGATCGGCGGCGGGGCCGTGGCGGCGGGCGACCTCCTGCTCGAGCCCGCCCGCGAGGTCGTGGCCGAGCGAGCGCTGCCGCCTGTCCGCGAGCGGGTGCGCATCGTCCCGGCGCATTTCGGCGACGAGTCCGGGATGCTCGGCGCGGCGCTACTGGCGCTCGAGGCCGTCGGGGGATGAGCGGCCGGCTCGTCGTCTGCCCGACCCCGATCGGAAACCTCGAGGACGTGACGCTGCGGGTGCTCGCCGCTCTCCGCGAGGCCGACCTGGTCGCCTGCGAGGACACGCGACGGACGCGCGTCCTGCTCGACCGCTACGGGGTCGCCGCCAGGCTCGTCTCCTATCACGAGCACAACGAGCGCACGCGCGCATCGGAGCTGGTCGAGCGCATGCGGGCGGGCGAGGTCGTGGCCCTCGTCTCCGACGCCGGCATGCCGCTGGTCTCGGATCCCGGCTATGTCGTCGTGCGCGCGTGCGTGGCCGCGGGGCTGCCGGTGGAGGTCCTCCCGGGGCCGTCGGCGGCCATCACCGCGCTCGTGGCCTCGGGGCTCCCTGCCGACGACTGGCACTTCGCCGGTTTTCTGCCGCGGAAGAAGGGCGAGCTGTGGGCGCTGCTGGGCGAGGGGGGCGGGACGCTCGTGGCCTTCGAGTCGCCGCGGCGGCTGCCCGGCACGCTGGCGCTCCTGGCCTCGATCGACCCCTCGCGCGCGGTCGCCGTCTGCCGGGAGCTGACGAAGGCCCACGAGGAGATCGTGCGCGGAACCGCCGCCGAGCTCGCGGAGCGGTACGAGGGGAAGCCACCGAAGGGCGAGATCGTGCTGGTCCTGGGCCCGCCCGCGGATTCCTCCGCTCCGCGCGATGCCGCGGTGGACGCGCTGCGCGAGCTGGTCGAAGCCGGCGCGCGGCCGCGGAAGGCGGCGGCGGTGGTGGCCCGGCTGACCGGCGGAAGCGCGAACGATCTGTATCGCTCCCTGACGGACTCGCGCGATCCGTAACGGGACCGCTACAAACGCTCACGCGAGCGTCAAAGCTGCCCCCGCCCCGGAGTGCGCCGCCCTACGGTCGCCGGCGTGGCTCGTCTACCGGTCGCTCTCCTTCTGGCGGTCGCGGTCCTGGTCCTGGGACCGGCGCCGGCGCACGGCGCGGACGGCTGGGTCTGGCCGCTGCGCGGCGAGGTCATCACTCCCTACCGCAACGGCGGCGATCCATATGCCGCCGGCCAGCACCGGGGGATCGACATCGCGGGGGCGGTCGGCGCGCCGGTGGTCGCGGCGCGGGCGGGCACGGTCCGCTTCGCCGGAACGGTCGGGGACTCCGGGCTCACCGTCGCCGTTCGCACCAGCGACGCGCGCTACGACACGAGCTATCTGCACCTGTCCTCGGTCGCGGTGAAGACGGGGCAGCATGTCGCCGCGGGGCGGCGGCTGGGCGCCGTCGGGACCACCGGCCGGCGCTCGGCCACCCGCCCGCACCTGCACTTCGGGGTGCGCGATGCCGGCAGCCGTCACGGCTATCACGACCCGCTCGACTTCCTGCCCCCGCCGGCGCGGCCGCGCCCGGCCCCGCGTCGCCCGCCGCTCCCCGTGGGCGCGCCGGCGCGGCCGTCGCCGGTCCCGCTGGCGTCGCTGTCGCCGCGATCGGCCCCGCGCGCGGTGCCGCGGTCGGTCCCGCGATGGGTGCCTCGCGGCATTCCCGAGCGGGCACCGCGGCCGCTTCCGGCGCTGCGGCCGCTGCCGCGCCTGCACGGCGCGCCGGCGCCCGCTCCGATCATCGCCCCGGCCCGGCGCGGCGCACCCGCCCGCGTCCCTGAGGCCGGGCCCGTCGGCGAGCCTGCGCCCGCCCGGCGTCCACTTCCGGCCACCCCGCGCCACCTGCCGCACGGCGGTCGCGACGCCCCGGGGCCCGATGTCGCCTGGGCCCTTGCCTGCCTGGGGCTGCTGCTGGCGGCCGCACTGATGGGCACGGGCGGCGAAGGTGCGCGGAGCCCCCGGGAGCTGCCGGCCCGGCTCGGCGCGCTACTTCGGCCGCTCGTGGGCCGGGGGTAGGCCGGTCCGCTGCCGGTGTGGACCCGGCGCGAGACGCCGCGCGCAGGGCCCGATGCAGATCTGACGTTGTGGCGCTATGCGGAACAAACTCCGATTTGCCTGCGCGCGCCCTCCGCGCCGGCGGGGGGCCGATGCCCCAGTAGCATCGACTGGATGCCGTACTACGTCACGACGCCCATTTATTACGTGAACGCCGAGCCTCACCTCGGCCACGCGTACACGACCATCGCCGCCGACGTCCTGGCGCGGCACATGCGCCAGCGCGGCGAGGAGGTCTTCTTCCTCACGGGCACCGACGAGCACGGCGAACCGGTCACGCTGGCGGCGGAGAAGCTCGGGATAACTCCGCGCGAGCTGGGCGACCGCAACGTCGTCCACTTCAAGGAGCTGGCCGACCGCGTGAACGTCACCAACGACTTCTTCATCCGCACGACTGACCCGCAGCACTACGAGGTCGTCGAGCGAGTTGTCCAGCAGATCCACGACAACGGCCACGTCTTCGAGGGGACGTACGAGGGCTGGTACTGCCCGCGCTGCGCCGACTTCAAGACCGATTCGGAGCTCGAGGAGGGCAACCGCTGCCCGATTCATAAGCTCGTGCTCGAGCGCGAGAAGGAGGACAACTGGTTCTTCCGGCTGTCGGCGTTCCAGGGGCCCCTCGAGAGGCTGTACGCCGAGCGTCCCGACTTCGTGATCCCGCAGAACCGCTACAACGAGGCGCGCTCGTTCATCCAGCAGGGCCTGCAGGACATCTCGCTGTCGCGACCACGGCTCAAGTGGGGCGTCCCGGTGCCCTGGGACCGCGACCAGGTGATCTATGTCTGGATCGACGCGCTGCTCAACTACTACTCCGCGCTCTCGTACGGACGCGAGGCCAACGACCTCACCGACCGCTTCTGGCCGGCGGACGTCCACCTGATCGGAAAGGACATCCTCAAGTTCCACGCGGTCATCTGGCCCGCTCTGCTGATGGCCGCCGAGATCGAGGTGCCGCGGCGCGTGGCCATCCACGGCTTCCTGCTGCTGGGCGAGCACAAGATGTCCAAGTCGCTCGGCAACGTGATCGACCCGATACAGGTGGTCGACCTGTACGGAGCGGACGCGCTCCGCTTCTACCTCCTGCGTGAGGTCCGGTTCGGCCAGGATGGCGAGGTCTCGCCGGAGGCATTCGAGCGGCGCTACACCAGCGAGCTGGCCAACGAGTACGGCAACCTGTCGAGCCGAACGCTGGCGATGATCGAGCGCTATCGCGACGGAGTGGTGCCGGACGCAGAGGCACCCGCCGCGCTCGCGGAAAAGTTCGACGGCCTCGCCGAGGCCGTGCAGGCGCGCCTCGAGCAGATCGATCTGACCGCCGCCCTCGACGAGATCTGGCAGCGGGTGAAGCTCCTCAACCGCTTCGTGCAGGACGAGCAGCCGTGGCAGCTCGCCAAGGACGACGGCGAGTCGCAGCGGCTCGACGCGGTCCTGTACTCCCTCGCCGAGGGCCTGCGCGTGGTGTCCGTGCTGCTCCATCCGTTCATACCCGAGGCGGCGGAGCGGCTCCTCGCCGCCCTCGGGCGGGAGGACCTGTCGCTCGAGACGGCCCGCTTCGGGGCCGTGCCCGGCGGCGCGCGCTGTGGGGAGCTCGGACAGCTCTTCCCCAAGGTCGAGGCCGAGGCGTCGGCGGCGTAGCCGGGAGCGCCCGCCGTGGTCGACACCCACTGCCACCTCGACGTCTGCGAGCCGCCGGTCGAAGAGCTCGTGGCCCGGGCGGCCGCGGCCGGCGTCGAGCGGATCGCTACCGTCGGCATGAACCCGGAGTCGATCGAGGCGGCCCTGGCCGCGTCGCGCGAGCACGAGCAGGTCGCGGCGGTCGTCGGCCGTCACCCGCACGAGACGGAGGGCTTCGGCGAGGCGGACCTCGAGCAGATCGAGCGCGCCGCGGCCGACGACGACGCTCGCGCGATCGGCGAGACCGGACTCGACTACTACCGCGACCGCGCGCCGCGCGCGGACCAGCGGCGTGCCTTCGAGGGACAGCTCGAGCTGGCCGCGCGGCTCGGGCTGCCGGTGGCGATCCACACGCGCGCGGCGGAGGACGACACGTTCGCGCTGCTGCGCGAGCGCGCAGCCGACACGACCGTGATCCTGCACTGCTTCTCCGTACCGGACCGGGTGGAGGAGTGCGTCCAGCGCGGTTACCTCTGCTCCTTCGCGGGGAACGTCACCTACCCGAAGGCGGGCGACCTCCAGGCCGCGGCGCGCGAGCTGCCGGACGACCTGCTGCTCGTCGAGACCGACTCGCCCTTCCTCGCACCGCAGCCGGTGCGCGGCAAGCCCAACGAGCCGGCCAACGTCAGGCACACGGCGGAGTTCGTCGCGAAGCTTCGGGGCGTGCGCTACGAGGAGCTGGAGCGCACGGTGGAGGCCAACGCCGCGCGGGTGCTCGGATGGTGAGCGAGGAGCCGCGCCAGGCGAGCCTGCGGCGCATGCGCCGGTTCAACGTCCGCCCCAACCGCGAGCTCGGCCAGAACTTCCTAATCGACGACAACCTGCTCTCGGTGATCGGCCGGGCCGCCGAGCTGGGGCCGGACGACGTCGTCCTCGAGGTGGGCGGCGGCCTCGGTGTGCTCTCCGAGTACCTCGCGCCGCGAGTCGCCCACCTGCACGTCGTCGAGGTGGATCGGGGCCTGGGCGGGCCGTTGACCGAGGCACTCGAGCCGTTCCCCGACACGACCCTCCATATCGCCGACGCGGTCGACCTCGACCTGGCCGCGCTGCGGCCACGACCGACCAAGGTCGTGGCGAACCTCCCCTACGGCGTGGCGGCCACGGTCCTGCTCAAGACGATCTCCGAGCTGCCGGACGCGTTCCTTTGGGTGGCAATGGTCCAGCGCGAGGTCGGCGAGCGCCTGGCGGCCACTCCGGGCAGCAAGCTCTACGGCGTCACCTCAGTCCTCGCCGGGGTCGCCTGTGACGTCAGGTTCCTGCGGCGGGTGCCGGGATCCGTCTTCCACCCGCGTCCGAACGTCGAATCGGCGCTTATCACGATGCGCCGGCGCGGGCCCGCGGCGGACGCGGTCACAACCGCGCTCGTGCACGCGGGCTTCGCGCACCGGCGAAAGGCGTTGGCCCGCTCGCTCGCGCTGGCGCCAGGCGCGGCCGACGGCCTGCGCGACCGCGTCCGTACGGCTCTTGAGGAGCTCGGCCACCCAGCCGACGCCCGCGCTGAGCGGCTGCCGCCGGGCGACTGGCTCCGACTGGCCGACGCGATCGGCCGCGAGCGCCTGACGGCGCTTGCACCACGGTGATCGTCGAGCGCGCCTACGCGAAGACCAACCTCGTTCTTCACTCGGGCCCGCCGCGTGCCGATGGCCTCCACCCGCTCTGCTCGCTGTTCGCTTCGCTCGAGCTGGCCGACGAGATCGCCATCGAGGAGGCCGACCGGGACGAGCTCGACTGCTCGGGCATCGAGGGAGACAACCTCGCCACACGCGCAGTCGGGGCGATCCGCGACGCCGCGCCCGGCCGGGTGCCGCCGTTGCGGATCCGGATCGAGAAGCGGATCCCGATCGCGGCAGGGCTGGGCGGCGGGAGCGCCGATGCCGCGGCGGTGCTCCGCGCTGCCAACGAGATAGCGGGCCGACCGCTCGACGCCCACGCGCTCCGCGCGGTCGGAGCCCGCGTCGGCTCCGACGTGCCGAGCCAGGTGGTTCCGGGACACGCGCTGGTGGGCGGGGTGGGCGAGGAGGTGTCGCAGCTGAGCCTGCCGGACGCGGCCCTGGTGCTGGTCCCCGCCGCGCGGGGGCTGAGCACCGGCGACGTCTACGCGGAGCTCGACCGGCTGGAGGCCTGGCGGGAGAGCCTCGAGCCCAAGCGGCTGCGGGAGCTGGGAGACCTGCCGCTACCCGTGCTCGCCGCCGCCGTCGAGAACGACCTGCAGCGGCCGGCTCTCTCGCTGCGTCCCGAGCTCCAGGCGACACTGACTGCGCTGCTCGCTGAGGGCGCGCTCGCGGCGGCGATCAGCGGGTCGGGTCCCACCGCCTTCGGGCTGTTCTCGAGCGAGGACGAGGCGCGGGCGGCGGCCGCGTCCCTTCCGGGCGCGATCGTGACCCGCACCAGGTCCGCCCCGTGAGCCCTGGGGAGATCGCGGCGGCCGTGGCGGCCGTGCTCGTCGCTGCCGGTGTCATCTGGCGCCGCCGGCGTCTCAGTCGCGAGCGCTTCGTAATCGGGCTCCTGGTGGCGGTGGCACTGGCTGTTTACGCCAGCGGTGTTCTGTCGGCCCTCCCCGACCCGAAGACGGCGATCGGCGACATCGCACAGGCGCTCGGGCCGTGGACTTACGCCCTGGTGGGCGTCTTCGCCTATCTGGAGACCGCCGCCTTCGTGGGGTTGATCGCGCCCGGCGAGACGGTGATCCTGGCCGGTGGCGTCATTGCCGGGCAAGGAGAGATCGACCTCCTGCCGCTGATCGGGCTCGTCTGGACCTGCGCGGTCCTGGGCGACACCACGAGCTTCTTGATCGGGCGCAAGCTGGGGCGGCGTTTCCTGATGAGGCACGGGCCGAAGTTGGGGATCACGGAGCCCCGCCTCGAGCAGGTCGAGCACTACTTCGGGCGCCACGGAGGGAAGACGATCCTGATCGGACGCTTCATCGGCCTGGTGCGGGCGCTGGCTCCGTTCGTCGCCGGCTCGTCGGGGCTGGCCTATAAGCGCTTCCTCCCCTTCAGCGTCGTCGGCACGGGCTTGTGGGCCACCGCCTTCTGCGTGCTCGGCTACGTCTTCTGGCAGTCCTTCGACCGCGTCGCGAACATCGCCGGCCACGCGGTCTTCGCGTTCGGCGTGGTCGCGGGTGTGGGGTTCGGCACAGTCGTCGCCTACCGGCGGCTACGGCAGCCCGAGGAGCGGCGCCGGCTTCAGGCCTGGATCGACCGGCAGGGACAGAAGCCGGCGCTGCGGCCCCTATACGCCGCGGCGCGGCCGGTGTGGCGGCGGCTGCTTCGGCCGGTCTGGCGCGCCCTCGCACCGCGGCTGCGGTTTCTGTGGGAGCGGATCACCCCCGGTGAGCTGGGGCTCGAGCTCACCACCTGTCTGGCGATCGGCGGCGTGGGCGCCTACTTCTTCGTGCTCTTCGCAGTGGTGCTGTCGAGCGATCCGACGCCCACGGTTCTCGACACCGAGTGGTTCAACCTGGTGGACAAGCTCCCGGCATCCGCCGGCATGGACGCCGCGAAGGTGGTGTCCGGACTGGGGGCGCTGCCGACCGTGCTCGGGCTGGTGCTCGCGACCTCGATAGTGCTGGCATCCCACCGCCGGCCGATCGAGACGGTTGCCCTCCTGATC
>Ga0126312_10003552_pt1 | contig 10535 bp, 4 predicted proteins | sample Plot104A_FD_92537 | JGI IMG/M metagenome (GOLD analysis project Ga0126312, IMG submission 92537) | Serpentine soil microbial communities from UC McLaughlin Reserve, CA, USA - Plot104A | ecosystem: Environmental > Terrestrial > Soil > Grasslands | place: USA: UC McLaughlin Reserve, Lake County...
CGCCGTCGCCCCAGAGGAGAAAGCCGGGCGTCGCGCTCGAGCTCGCGGTCTTGTCCGAGCCGAGCTGCAGATTGCGGCCGCAGGTGCCGTCATCGAGCTGTGCCACGTTCGTCGTCCGCGCGAGCGACGAGCCTGCGAGCACAAGTGCAGCGGCGGCTGCCGCGACGCCTACCAGGAGGAGGCGTCCATTGACCACGCGGCGGCCAGGACGGCGATTGCGGCGGAAGCTCGACATCTGCACCACATGACTCGGTGTCAACGGACGATGCCTCGTCCCCCCTACGAGGGAACTGGCTCGCACTCGACGCTTGGATGAGGCGGTCCGAAGTGACTACGGCTACTTTGAAGAGCGGTGAGCCGCGCACTCCTGATCGCCTTCGCAGCCGCGCTGCTGCTCGCCGCACCTGCGCCGGCGACGTCGGTGAAGGTCCTGCTCGGTAAGGACGGCTTCTCCCCGTCGCACGTGACGATCGTCGCCGGCGATTCGATCAGCTGGGTCAGCACCGACGACGGGCATCGCATCTCGTGCAGGACGTGCAGGTTCAAGTCGAACACGCTGAAGAAGGACGACTCGTACGGGTTCACGTTTCTGCATACCGGCACGTTCACCGTCACCGACGAGCTGAATGGCAACAAGACAGCGACCGTCACCGTGAAGAAGGCTCCCGCAAGCGTCGCCGTCGAGGCCGCGCCGAGCACGCTGCCGTACGGCACGAGCGTGACGGTGAAGGGGACGGTCTCGAACCCGCGGGCGGGCCAGAAGGTCGAGATCCTCGCGCAGGAGTGCATCGCGCCGACGGTCAACGTCGTTGCGACTCTGAAGAGCAAGAAGGGCGGCGCGTTCACGTATTCGGCTCGCCCTGCGCAACTCACGAGCTTCCATGCGCGCTACGCCGCGCCGAGCGGGACAATCGTCAGCCCGACCGTCAGAATCGCGGTGGCGCCGGTCGTGAGCTTGAACAAGCTCGCGCCGGGGAAGTTCTCGATCCGGGTGGTCGCCGCCAAGCCCTTCGTCGGCAAGCCCGTGATGTTCCAGCGCTTTGCCGCGAAGCAGCACCGGTGGGTGACGTCGAAAGTCGTTGTGCTCGACACGCAGAGCCCGTCGACGTCTCCGCTGAAGAGCTCGAAGGCCAGCAGCACCGTGCTGCAAACGAAGCTGCGCACGGGCACGAAGGTGCGCGCGCTGCTTCGGGCATTCCAGGCGCTGCCGTGTTACGCGACCGCCTGGAGCCGGACCACCACGACGTAGAACGGTCACCTGATCGGCGTTTTTTGCGGCTCGACGACGACGCAAATCCCAGAAAACGTTCGCGTCAGCGTGGAGAAGAATGCACGTGCTCTTGATTCGGACGACCTCAACGGGCTAGTGTCTCGCGTGTAGTGGGCCACCGCTCGCTGGTGGGGTGCGGCTGGATAGAGATCGCTAATGGTTGGGGGAGGACAGGAATGAGGAGTACTTCTGGGCTAAAGACCCTTGCTGGTCTTGTTGCCGCTGTGGCGCTGCTGACGTTTGGTGTAGTCGGCGCGCAGGCGGCGTTGGGCCAGCACGGGATTGCGTTCGTGAAGGGCTGTGACAGCCCGACGGACATCGGCGCTTCGTACAACTGTTCGTACACGATCTTGAACGTGGTGGACACGGTCCACGACACCCTGTCGGTGACGGGGTTGTCGGATCAGGTGCATGCGGCTGGTGGGGATGTGAACTCGGGGAACATCCTGCCGGCGCTGCAGTTGGTCTTCAGCGGCCCGGTGAACTGTGTCGGCGGGTCGGGGGCGGGGACGGTGGGCAGCCCGTATGTGGGCGCGACGTCCTGCACGTTGCCGTTCGGCTCGTCGATTTCGACGAACACGTTCTCGTTCTACACGGTCCAGGCGGCGGACTTTGGCTTGCCGGGGCATTCGTTGACGGATACGGCGACGTTGAACTGGGCGGATACGTGTGACATCGGCGCGACGCCGCCTTCGAACTGCACGACCGGCGCGCAGACGGCGACGGCGGGCTCGTCGTCGCTGGTCGACCAGCTGGGCTCGTCGACGGCGACCGACATCCACAACGCCGCCCATCAGACGGTGACGGTTGTGGGAACCGGGACGACGGTGCACGACTTCGTGACCGTGACCGGGCAGCCGGGCTCGCCGAACCCGAGCGGCAACGTCACGATCGACTGGTTCCTGAACGGCGACTGCACGGGGGCGCCGGTGGCGAACTCGGGCAACATCGCGCTTGCTGCGGGCGGGACGGTCGATGCGACCGGTTTCGCTTTCACGGTCAACACGGCCGGGCATCGGGCTTTCAGGGCGCATTACCTGGGCGACGCAACCTACGCCGGCTCGGACGGTCCTTGTGAGCCGCTGACGGTGGTGGACGCGAATATCCAACTGACGCCGCCGACAGCGACGAACCACGTCGGCACGAACCACACGCTGACGTGCCATATCAACGTCAACGACGGCAACGGCTTCGTGAACGCGCCTGCCGGCACGATCTGCACGGGGCAGATCCTCACCGGTCCGGGCTCGTTCGTCGGCTCGAACCAGTGCGCGACGGTCGGCGCGACCGGCGATTGTCAGTTGGTCATCACGTCGGCCGCGACGGGTCAGACGACGATCCGGGCAGCGACGGACGTCGCTGTGGGCGGGGTGACGTTGCACCGTGAGACGGGTGACGCGCATGCCGGCGACAGCGCGGATGCTGCGAAGCTGTGGGTGAATGCGGCGATCGTCATCGCGCCGAATGCGACCAACGAGGTCGGCGCGCCGCATACGTTCACGGTGACTGTTCTTCAGGACACGGGCTCGGGACTCGCGCCGGTCGGAGCGGGTCTGCCGTGCAACGTGACGCTGACCCCGGCGAACGGCGCCAACCCGGCGCCTGCCGGACCGTTCAGCCTGACCACGAACGCGAGCGGCCAATGCTCGGTGACCTTCACCTCGCCGACCGGCGGCACCGTCACGGGTAACGCCTCGTCGACGGTGACGATCAACGGCGTCGTGATGCCGGTCTCCACGAACGGCACGGCGCCGAACTCGGGACCGGCGGTGAAGACGTTCGTGGATGCGAACATCCAGCTCACGCCGGGTACCGATACCGATCCGGTTGGTGACAATCACGTGTTGACGTGTCACGTCAACGTCAACGCGGGTTCTGGTGGCTTTGCGAACGCGCCGGCGGGGACGTCGTGCACGGTCAGTATCCAGAGCGGTCCGGGTTCGTTCGTTGGCTCGGCGACGTGCACGACGGTCGGCTCGACCGGCGACTGCACGGTGACGGTCACGTCGGCGACGGCGGGGACGACGACGCTCCGGGCGACCACGACGGTCGCCGTCGGCGGCGTCTCGCTGACCCGCACGACCGGTGATGCCCACGTCGGCGACGGTGCTGACGCGACGAAGAACTGGGTGGCTGCACGGATCTCGATTGCGCCGAACGCGACGAACGAGGTCGGTCAGCCGCATACGTTCACGGTCACGGTCGAGCAGAACACGGGCTCGGGCTTCGGACCGGTGTCGGCGGGGACGCCGTGCAACATCACGCTGACGAACGGTGGCGGCGCTGTCGCGAATCCGGCAGGGCCGTTCAACCTCACGACGAACGCGAGCGGTCAGTGCTCGGTGACGTTCACGTCGAACTCGGCAGGGACGGTGACCGGTCACGCGAGCTCGACGTTGTCCGTGGGTGGTCAGACGGTGACGGTGCAGACGAACGGTGTTGCGCCGAATTCGGCTGATGCGGTGAAGACGTTCGTGAACGCGAACATCCAGATCACTCCGGCGACGGCGAACAACGCGGTTGGCACGAACCACGTGCTGACGCTCCACGTGAACGTCGATCCGGGGACGGGCTTCGTCAACGCGCCCGCCGGCACCAGCATCACGGCGAGCATCCAGTCGGGCCCCGGCTCCTTCGTCGGTTCGCCGACTTGCTTGACGGTTGCTGCAACCGGCAGCTGCACGGTGACGATCACCTCCGCAACGGCGGGCACCACCGTCGTGCGAGGCACGACCACCGTCAGCGTCGGCGGCGTCAGCCTCACCCGGACGACGGGTGACGCTCACGTCGGTGACAGTGCCGATGCCAGCAAGAACTGGGGCGACGTCACGAACGTGACCCATGTGCGTGATGCGGCGAATAACGACATCACGAACACGACGGTGAACGCGGGGACGGTCGTGCACGACGAGGCGACCGTGGCGAAGACCGCGGGTACTCCTGCGGGCGTGCCGGCTCCGACTGGGTCGGTGACGTTCACGCTGTACGACAACGGCACGTGCAACGGCACGGTGCTGGCGACGGATGCGAACAAGCCGCTCTCGAGTGGTACCGCGACGTCGGCGACGTTCACGACTCCGGCGGCGACGGCGGGGACGTTCTCGTACCTGGCGCATTACAACGGTGACGCGAACTACCCGGCGAAGGACGCGGCGTGTGAGCCGTTCAGCACGAAGACGGTGCCGACGGGGCTGATCGCGCCGACGCAGACGAGCTGCAGCGACGTCCTGAACGGGACTGCTGCGGTGCTGGGTCAGATCAACTACAGCGTGAGCGACGGAAAGATCGGCCAGGGGATCAACCCGGGCGTGTTCTTCTTCTACTCGAAGATCACGACCACGGTTCCGAATCAGGTGGTGACGGTCACGCAGTCGAACACGAGCACGAACAGCACGCCGTTGTTCGGGATCCTGAACGGGCAGGCGTGGCTGTGGTCTGGCGACTGCAAGTCGAAGCTCGTCGGGGCGACCTTCGGGGCGAATGACTCGCAGGCGACGTTCACGGTGCCGACCCCGGGGAACTACATCATCGGGATCAAGTACCAGACGAAGACGATCGCCGGAGCCAACGCACCGGTGCCGGCTGACATCACGTACAACTTCGCGACCTCACTGGGCGGCCAGACCGGCGCCTCGGTGCTGTTGAAGAAGCAGTAGGCCTCTCCCTACTACGGCAACACGGAGAGCGGGGCGCCACGGCGCCCCGCTCTTTCTTTGTGTGGGCACGACCGCCGAGGTTGACTGTGCGCCGGAGACCGGTAATGTCTTCCGCGTAGGGGTCCGTGGCCGCCTGGCGGCCACGGCCTGAGGGGCAATGCTGGGGGAGGAACAGAATGCGGAGTGCTTTAGCCTTGAGGACGCTCGCGGCTCTCATCGTGATCGCGTCAGTGATGACATTCGGAGTGCTCGGTGCGCAGTCAGCGCTGGGACAGCATGGGATTGCGTTCGTAAAGGGCTGTGACAGCCCCGCACCGATCGGCAGTCCATACGCCTGCTCGTATCAGATCCAGAACGCCGTCGACACGGTGCACGACACGCTGCAGATCACAGGTCTGAGCGACCAGGTTCACGCGGCGAGCGGCGACGTCAACTCGGGGAACGTACTCGGGTCGTTGCAACTCATCTTCACCGGCCCGGTGGTTTGTATCGGCGGCTCGGGTGCGGGGACGGTTGCGAGCCCGTACGTGGGGGCGACGTCGTGCACGTTGCCGTTCGGCTCGTCGATTCTGACGAACGATTTCTCGTTCTACACGGTGCAGCCGGGCGACTTCGGCTTGGCGAACCACAAGTTGACGGACACGGCGACGCTGAGCTGGTTCGACACCTGTGACATCGGTGCAACGCCTCCGTCGAACTGCTCGACCACGCCACAGACGGCGACGGCGGGCTCGTCGGCGGACGTCCTGCAGTTGGCGACGTCGACGGCAACGGACATCCACAACGGTCAGCACCAGACGGTGACGACGGTGGCGGCCGGCACACAGGTGCACGACTTCGTGACCGTGTCCGGGCAGCCGGGTTCGCCGAACCCGACCGGCAATGTCGTGCTCGCGTGGTTCACGAACAACACGTGTTCCGCTCCGGCGGCGCAGACGTCGGGCAACATCGCGCTCGCGGCCGGCGGGACGGTCGACGCGACGACGTTCCCGCAGACGCCTGCAACCGCTGGCTTCTTCGGCTTCCGCGCGACGTACCTGGGCGATGCGACGTACACCGCCTCGACCGGTCCGTGTGAGCCGTTGCGGGTGGTGGATGCCAACATCCAGCTGACTCCGGGAACGGCGACGAACCCGATCGGCACGAACCACGTGCTGACATGCCACGTCAACGTGAACGACGGCAACGGCGTCGCGAACGCTCCCGCAGGCACCGTCTGCACCGTCAACATCCTGTCGGGATCGGGGACGCCGGCGACGCAGAACTGCACGACCGTCGGCACCACCGGGAGCTGCACCGTGACGATCACGTCCTCGACGCCGGGAACGAGCACCCTCCAGGCGACGACGACCGTCTCGGTCGGCGGCGTCTCGCTGACGCGGACGACCGGCGACGCGAACGCGGGCGACGGGCCGAACGCGACGAAGGTGTGGGCCGATGACGTCGTGACGACGGCTGTGCGTGACGCGGCGAACAGCGACGTGACGAACCAGACGGTGCCGAGCGGCACGGTCGTGCACGACGAGGCGACCGTGGCGAAGACGGCGAACACGCCGGCGGCGGCTCCTGCACCGACCGGCACGGTCACCTTCACCCTCTACGACAACGGCACGTGCAACGGCAGCGTGGTCGCGACGGATGCGAACAAGGCGCTGAACGCGAGTGGCGTCGCGACGTCGGCGACCTTTACGACGCCGACGGCAGGCGGTGTGTTCTCGTACCTCGCTCACTACAGCGGCGACGCGAACTACCCCGCGCACGACGCGCCGTGTGAGCCGTTCCAGGTCAACGCCGTCGAGGGAGGCGGCCGCATCACCGGCGGTGGCAGCATCTTCGACACGGTCGACGGTGTGCCGAACACGCGGATCACGCACGGCTTCCAGCTCCGCTGTGACCCGAACGACACGCGGCAGAGCCTCGAGATCAACTGGGCGGGTGGGAACAACTTCCACCTCCAGAAGCTGATCAACAGCGTCGTCTGCTTCGACGATCCGACGACGGCCCCGCCGCCGCCGCCGGGCACCGTCTTCGACACGTACGCGGGGAATACGCTGTTCGAGGGGCACGCCGGCTACCACGGCTTCGGCTATGCGGTCGGAACCGGCATCTGCAACAAGATCCCTGCGACGATCTACTTCATCCTGATCGACGCGGGCGAGCCCGGTACAGCGGACATCGCCGAATACCACATCACGGGCGGGTGCACCCTGAACGTGGGGCCGAAGCTCCTCACGTTCGGGAACCACCAGTTCCACAAGCGCTAACGAAGAAAGGTCGTGAGGAGCGGAGGCGCACGCCTCCGCTCCTCACCTCTGCTCGTTCAACTTCTGCGTCTTAACTCGCGCTTTGCAGATCGTCTCGCGACCTGCGATTACAGTTCGAATCGACCACTACCCGCCTGGAAGTGCCGGCGCAGGGGTCCATGAGGGCGACGGCGTCGAGCGGGACCAAGAGATATAGGAGGACTCGGATGCGGTATCGGGTGTTGGCTGTCGTCGTCGTCGTTCTCGGCGTGGCGCTGCCGACGGCGGCTCTCGCAGCGCGCTCTGCCAAGGTCTCGACGCTGAAGGCCACAATGCGTGGCTCCCGTGAGATCGACAGCAAGGGATCGCCGGCCGGCACGGGGACGGCCGTCGTGACGCTGTACAGAAGCGCGGGTAAGGCGTGCTGGAGGCTGTCAGTGAGGGGGCTCGACAAGACCCTCTCCGCCCACGTCCACAAGGCCTCACCGAAGAAGACCGGCCCAGTCGTCATCCCTCTCGGTGCCCGCTTCGCAAAGACCGGCTGCGTCACGGGGCTGAAGCCGAAGACGATCGACGCGATCGTCAAGAACCCTGCCGGCTACTACGTCAACGTGCACACGAAGAGGTACTTGAACGGCGCGATCCGGGGTCAGCTGCATCGGTAAGGGCTCGGCCGCGACGGGGCCTCTCCACGGGACCTATACGAAAGGACGGGCCTAAATAGCTCGACAGCGGGCTTCACCCAAGTAGAGTTCGAGGCGGGGAAGGTTCAATCCGGGAGGGGGAACAACTGATGGGGATGCGGGCCGGTTGGCGTGTTCTTTTTGGACTGCTAGTTGTCGCAGGTGTGCTCGTCGCGGGCGTCGGTTCGGCGTCCGCTCAGAGCGCTTTTCACGGGATCGGCTTCATCAAGGGCTGCGACAGCCCGACGAAGATCGGCGATCCGATGAACTGCGCGTACACGATTCTCAACGTCGTCGACACGGCGCAGGACACGCTGCAAGTCACGGGCTTGTCCGACACCGTGCATGCCGCCGGCGGCGACGTCACCTCCGGGAACATCCTGGGTGCGCTGCAGCTCGTCTACACGGGGTCCGTCGTGTGCGTCGGCGGCAGCGGCTCCGGCACGGCCGCCGATCCGTACATCGGGGCGACGTCCTGCACCCTGCCGTTCGGCAGCGCAATCTCGACGAGCACGCATTCGTTCTACACGGTGCAGGCTGCGGACTTCGCGCTCCCGAACCACGAGCTGTCCGACACGGCTTCGCTCAACTGGCGCGACCTGTGCACCGGCACGAGCAACAACTGCGCGGCTGGCCCGTTCACGAACACGGCGGGCTCGAAGACAACCGTCGAGCAGCTGGCCTCGCAGACGGCGACCGACATCCACAACGCCGCGCATGCGGTCGTGACGTCGGTCGAAGCCGGGGCGACAGTTCACGACTTCGTGACTGTCACGGGACAGCCGAACTCCCCCGTCCCCTCGGGTAACGTCACCGTCGACTGGTTCACGAATTCGCAGTGCACGGGCGACCCGGCCGCGAACTCGGGCAGCATCGGGCCGCTGGACGCGAGCGGGCATTTCGACGCGACCGGCTTCGCACAAGGCCCGCTCGCCGCAGGCCTGTACGCGTTCCGGGCTCACTACCTCGGGGACGCGACGTACAGCCCGTCCGATGGGCCGTGCGAGCCGCTCCAGGTCGTCGATGCGAACATCTCGATCACGCCGAACGGCGTCAACCACGTCGGCCAGACGCACACATTCACCGCACATGTGAATGTGAACAGCGGCACGGGGTTCGTCCCGGCTCCCGACGGGACGCAGATCTCCTTCACGATCGACAGCGGCCCCGGCTCCTTCACGTCGCCGAACCCGTGCACGACCGCGGGCGGCACCGGCTCGTGCACGATCGGCCTCACGTCCCTCGCGACCGGCGTGACGACGGTAAGCGCGCATACGACGATCTCGGTGGGCGGAGTCGTTCTGACCCGCAACACCGACGGGACCGGCACCAACTCCGGCCCGGCGGTGAAGACATGGGTGAACGCGCGGATCTCGATCGCGCCGAACGCGACGAACCGGGTCGGCGACCCGCACACGTTCACCGTCACGCTGGAGAAGGACAACGGCACGGGCACCTTCGTGCCCGCGGCGGGCGAGCACGTCGACGTCGTCCTGACAGACGCGAACGGCGCGAGCCACGCGGCGCCGACGGGCACGTGCACGACGGCGGGCCCCAACACGGACGTCAACGGCCAGTGCGCGATCACGTTCACGTCGAGCACGACGGGCACGGTGACCGGACATGCGAGCTCGACGCTTTCCGTCAACGGCTCGGCGCCGTTCACGGTTCAAACGGACGGGGTTGCGCCGAACTCTGGCGATGCCGTGAAGACCTTCGTCAACGCCCGGATCTCGATTGCGTCGACGGCGACGAACGAGATCGGTCAGCCGCACACCTTCACGATCACGCTCGAGAAGGACACCGGCAACGGCGCGGGCTTCCAGCCTGCGGCGGGCGAGACCGTGAACGCGACGCTGACCGGCACGAACGGCGCGAATCCGACGCCGGCCGGTCCGTTCACGGGCACGACGAACGCTTCCGGGCAGTTCCAGGTGACGTTCACTTCGGCGACGGCCGGCAAGGTGCTCGGCCATGCGTCGTCGACGCTGTCCGTCAACGGCTCGGCGCCGTTCACGGTCCAGACCGACGCGACGGGGGGCAACTCCGGTGACGCGGTCAAGACATTCGTGGATGCGAACATCCAGATCACGGCGAACGGCGTCAACCATGTCGGCCAGCCGCACACGTTCACGGCGCACGTGAACGTCAACGCGGGCGACGGCAACGGCTACGTCAGCGCGCCGGATGGAACGCAGATCAGCTTCACGATCGACAGCGGCCCCGGCGCGTTCACGACCCCGAACCCGTGCACGACCGCCGGTGGAACCGGCTCGTGCCAGATCACGCTCAACTCGGCGACCACGGGCGTCACCACGGTGTCCGCCCACACGACGCTGCAGGTCGGCAGCGTGACGCTGACGCGCAATACGAACGGCGCCGCCGGCAACTCCGGCCCGGCGACCAAGACGTACGTGAACGCGCGGATCTCGATTGCGCCGAGCGCGACGAACGAGGTCGGGGCGCCGCACACGTTCACCGTCACGCTCGAGAAGGACACCGGCACCGGCACGTTCGTCGCCGCGGCTGGTGAGCACGTCGACGTGACGCTGACCGACTCGAGCGGAGCCGCCCATTCGGCGCCCACCGGCAGCTGCACGACGGCCGGTGCGAACACGAATCCGTCCGGCCAGTGCACGATCACCTTCACGTCGAACACGGCGGGCAAGGTGACGGGTCATGC
>Ga0126312_10003553_pt1 | contig 10534 bp, 18 predicted proteins | sample Plot104A_FD_92537 | JGI IMG/M metagenome (GOLD analysis project Ga0126312, IMG submission 92537) | Serpentine soil microbial communities from UC McLaughlin Reserve, CA, USA - Plot104A | ecosystem: Environmental > Terrestrial > Soil > Grasslands | place: USA: UC McLaughlin Reserve, Lake County...
CAACCTGAGGAGGAGACACTCCGCGCTGGGCAACCTCAGTCCCTCAGAGTACGAAGAAGTTAGACTGAGAGGAGGTGCTGTGGCTTAAAGGCAAACAGTCCGTGGAGGCGGGGCAAACCCAGTGGCCCGGCATGCCTTACCGATATCGCACCCCCGAACTTGTAGAAAGGGCTCAGGACAGAAGCAGGGAGATAAGCGCCGCGAGTGACATCTATCAGTTCGGTACCGTACTTTACGAGCTCTTGACTGGATACAATCCACAGAAGCCTCCAAACAATGCCTTGGACCCTATCGAACTCGATATTCGATCTATCTACGGAGATCAAGGCAGGTACCTTCTGGACCTGGTTAGGTACATGCTCGCAACCGATCCTGCCGAACGTCCGTGTGCAGCCGACTGTCTGCAGAAGCTAAACAGAATCCATAAGGAGCTTTGCAGGGCTTATAAGCGTGTTCAAGGATATCCTGCCTAGATGCGGTAACCGCACACTCCAACCTCTCAGCACATGTAGATAGAGACAAACATGCGGGACAAACCAGAGGGTCGATCCCAGGTGACCGAAGTACTGGGCGTTGGCCATCGCGCAGAGGAACTTGACAGCATGGCCTCTACTTCCACCTCCGTGAAACGTCCCATTTCCGGTCCCAGCGGTTTCATTCGATGCCTCCGTGTTGTTACTTGTTGCGTCCTAACTATTGTACGAGTCGTTGGCGAGGTTCCATGTTCGCGAAGCACCGCACCTGTTGAGATTTCTTTCTGCCGCGCCTAAGGGAGGGGGTTGCGGCGGAAAGTATCCTGTCTGAGTAGAAGGCGCTCGCTCGATGTTGCGCGCAAATGGCAGGCACTTACGCTATTGGCTTGCGTACCCACACTGCTGTCATCATCCAGCACTGGGTCCAGTAGCTCGGATCCTCCAGCAACGCTGAAGCAGCGTCGAGCGTTGCCTCATCGAGCCGCCCACTGCCAACCACGCGATCGCGCACCTCATCGAAGAACATCCGGAAATACAACGCCCCACGATCCCGACCACGGATGTTCTGCACGTCGGTCTTGGCTTGTGGTTGCCCAAGACCTAGCGTGCTGACCATACTCGGCAGCTTGCGGCCGATGAGCCAATCGATCCCATTGGTGTGCCCCCACTCGATCAGAGCCTTCCAGGTGGCTGCCCAGACGTCCGGCTCCGTGGTGGGCGCGAGGTGGAAGTCTGGCTCTTGGACCAACAGCCATCCACCCGGCTTGACGGCGGCGGCCATCTGTGCGAGCACTGCCGGAGCGTAATCGGAGATCTGGTGCAGCAAGGCGCGGCAGGTTACCAGATCGTAGGCACTCGCTCGCAGCTGGCCTTTGCGCACATCCAATTGCTCTATGGTGAGGTTTTGTGCGGGGACCAACTCAAGGAGCACCGGGTTGATGTCGATAGCTCTCACGCTCCCCGAGGGGCTGACCGTGGCACAGAGCCACTGCGCGATGCTGCCGTTACCGCTGCCTAGCTCGAGGCATTGCCAGCCCTGGCCAACCCCAAGGGCTCTGAGGTAGTCTCGAGTCCAGGGGTCGAGGATCTTGGACATCAGGTCGAGACATTGATACTCCAAGGTCGAGGCATTGTCGAGTATATATGGTTTCATGGTATTAGCTGCTCTCTCTCGAACTATCTAGGCGTTCCAGGATAGCGGACACAAGACCGCAGCACTACTCTACCAGGAGGCCGTCTCCCACGCCTCCTTCTATCTCTCGGGTGTCGGTGAGTCCGCTAGTATCCCCATCAGCCAAGAGGTAATGGAAGCAAGTAGGAGGGCCATCTGGCATCCCCATCCTGACGATCCCTCGAAGGGAGCCAGCAATCAGGCATCCTCGTCTCCTTCAAAGCCACCTTAAACGTCCTTCAAAGCCAACGCGATGCCCTCCTGGGCCTCTCCCTAGCCAGCCGGCCCTCGAAGCCTTAAAACCGATCCTTATTAGCACCCCGGGTGGGAGCACTACAATAGGTTACGGGAGAATGAGGAAACTATGAACCAAGAGCAGCGGCAGTTCTGGGATGACCTGCTTGCCTACTACCGCCAAGAACTACGAGAGCGACAAAGCCCTGCGATGGTTTCGATGCTGGGTTTCTTCCACGGAGAGGAGCAAGCACTCGAGGACAAACGCCTGGCCGAAGAAGGCAGCGTCTATCTGCTCAAGGATGGCAAGCTGCTAACTACTAATCGCATCGACAACCTTAGCCCCTCGGACGCACCGTACCTGATGGCCGAGCTGGAGAGAAACCAGGCGATGGCCGAAGAGCATTCGGCGGCCGACGGAGAGGCAACCGTAACGCAGATGCCCGGAGGCGCTACCTTCACCCATCCTGATTATGAGGATGCAACCAAAGACCTCAGGGAACGGTGGCGCAACTTGAAGGAGACGTGGGAGGCCCGCTAAGACAGACCGGTGATCTGCCCGACCTATCGCTTTTCGCGCGCCTTAGGGAGGGGTTGCGGCGAATTGCAATGCAGACATTTTCTCACGTCACATCCCCTTGGAGACCCAAGGACTCCTTCACCGAAGCGGCTATGGCCTCGCCCAGCTTGCGGTGCTCGTCTGCCTCTAGGTGTATGCCGTCGCGGTCGCTGGGACGCACCACCTCACCAGCGTCTAATAGCATGCACCTATACTTCTCTGCCACGCGACGATATTGGCGGGAGAACCCTTTGGACTTCTCCTCGGCACCCGCGAACATCTGAGCAAATTCGGTGAGGCGGCCCACCGGCGGTGGGGCCACCAACAAGACCCCTGGCGAGCCTCCGTCAGGTCCCGCGCCGCTCCGCTGGGCGATGCTAACCAAGACACCCACCCCATCTGCAGCGTCGGAGGCGGAGGCGAAGAAGCGTGCCTTGAGATCGTTGACGCCGAGCGCGACGATTACTAGATCCAAGGGCGCATGGGATTCCAGGCACGGCCTTAGGTAGTCCTTGCCATTCTTGTACTCCTCCACAGGATCGTCCCGGACCGTGGTCCTGCCGTTGAGCGCCTCTTCGATCACTCGAAAGTCGTTGCCAAGCTGGCGAGCCAGAACGCCTGTCCAGCGCACGTCCTCGGGGAATCTCTCTCCGGTTGCGGGTTCATAGCCCCAGGTGTTGGAATCACCGTAGCATAGGATTGTCCCCATGCCTCCTCCCTTCGCTAGGACCACGTCTCGCTGTGGACGATACAGCAAGGTCTGGACTACACGCAAAGAGCTTTGTGGTAGTCGCAGGCCAGGTGCATGGTCGTGCTTCTGATAGTAGGGCTGCGTGGTGTTCCCGTCGACATGATTATCCACATCTTCGACTTATCTCCCACCTCGTAGGAGTGGATTCCGTCGGGTAGGCCGAATTAACGCGTGTTTTCGCGTGCCCCTATACTCCAACCTGCGGCGAGACATCTCGTGGTCCGTGGGCCAGTCGGTTTCCCTGGGGTAGACCCGTATCCGATGCCGCCACGCTGTTGCACCCTCTCCGTACTGTCTGGTTCTGGGAAGGAGATGCGAAGAAGGCGGCGTATGTGGAGGCTGGCCTTCCTCGCCATTAACGCCACGTGTAAACACGCGTTAATTGATGGGCGAGATCGGTACTCGCCAGCGGCTCGTCCGGAGTCCTATGCTGTAGTGTCGTCTCGGCGCTCTTCGGATGCTCTGCTCACCATAGCAAGCAGGAGATCCACGAAGACAACGAAGCGGAGGGCGTCCTCCTGTGTATACGTCTCGATAAGGTTGTGTCCCGCGGCGTTGCGGAAGAGCGCCATGACGCCACGGTATATCTGCATCGCCCCGATCTGCTCTTGCTCGTGCTCGCTGAGCTGCAGCGGCCCGTTCTGGCCGAAGGCCCTCTGCATCAGGGATACGCCGACCACATCCTTGCCCGCACCTATTGCCTTGCGGACACGATCCTCCAGGATCACACACGCCTCCCGGATCACACGGTCGTGGTGGGCGTCGGCCGCTAGGAGGTCTTCACAACGTCCCCGCAGCTCGTCGTCGGATATGAGCGACGGCAGGCTCCGCTCCGCGATCTGGAGACGACGTCTCAGACGGGCGACCTCGACCCACGCCTCTTGGGCGTCACGCTGGGGACGCTGCGCCGTCTCGACGACCTCCAAGGCCCTGCGGCCTGACTCGGTGATATAGATGTTGCCCGAGGCGGGCGTAGCCTCGTTCACGGGCATCGTCGCTATCTTTCCCTGCTCGAGAAGCCGGTGGGCGTTGGTTAGATAGACATTCTGCTCTAAGTTGTTCTCCTCGCAGAACCGGTCGACATCGATACGAGATCTGTTCTTGTACATCTCGGGGTCGGCGCGCCACTGGCGCTCCAACTCCCGGAGAATTAAACGCTGGACCTCACGATCTTGTTTGCTCCGGCGCCGCTCCCACTCCTCGCGCCACTGAGCCACGCGCCGGCGCCCGTCTCGGGTCGGCCTAAGCTTCCACGGTCCGGTCACCTTCACCGGCACCGTCAGTAAGCCTTCGTCTTCCAGCTCTCGAATCGCGCCCAAGACGATATCTTGGACGGAAGATCCGCGATACGTGTCGCGCCCGAGTTCGTCAGGCGCAACGCCCAGCTCGTCGGATAGCCTCGCGGCGACGTCCTCCTCCCGTACACCGTCCAAGTGCCCCATCGGGCGGTCGCCAGCTAGGTCGACTAGGTGGTAGAGAAAGCGGTCCTCGAATTGGGGAAGGTCCTCAGGACCGTTGCCGACGTTCATTCCTCGTCTTCGCCGGGCAGGGCCCTAACCAGTTCCACCGGGTAGCGGATGCCGCAGACCAGACACGCTACCTCCCTATCCCATTCCTCATCCACCTTGAGGGGTTCCTCGGGGTGACAAGGAACATCGACCCGCACCATGTCGTCTGGCTCCGTGAGTGGCTCTGGGCGAGGGAGCGACGACAGCGACACGTTGAACCTTATCAGCCCTCGGGACTGGCGGTTCTCGCTCTCCATCTCGCTCTTGAATCGGCGCAGCTCCGGCCCCAACACCTCGGCTGCCGCGAGCTGCTGGGCATACTCCAGCTGCTCCTTGGTCCACCACGCTCCTGGGTCCGCAGGTTCGTGACAGTATGGGCAGAAGTAGGCCTCCGGCGGTTCCTGCGCTTCCTCAGGAGTTTCTTCGGACGACGGAGTGGGCCACCACTTGAATTGCCGCTCGCAGTTGGGGCACTCGCGGCGCAGGAAGCCGTCCTTGTCCAACGGCAGGCTCATCGGTATGGGTATCTCACTCATGGGCCCTCGTACCTGAGTTTACTCGAAGGTTCGGAAATAACACTGCTCCTGGCTACGGTTGCTGAACTCGCGCGGTTTCAAGGAGACGCTCAGATAGTGCATCGCTGTTTATAGCCGCAGAGGGTTAGGGCTCAGCCTACTCGGACTCACCCTCGAGCTCACGGTACGCGTCGAATTGCTGCTTCTCGCAATACTGGCGCATGGTGTAGTCCTCTGGCCATTCCGCTGCGCACTTGCTCCTAATCCTGGCGAACACGTCCTCCGGAATGTCATGGGGACGACCTTTCTTCAGGATGGCCAGTGCTTCACGCTGCTGTTTAATGCAGTAGTTGCGCATGCTGTAGTCGTCAGGCCACTCACGCGCACAATTCCGGCGAATCACTTGTTCAGCCTCTGAATAGTCATCCTCCCCGGTAGAGAAACTGGGTTCACTATCGAGCGGCGGCAATACCCGCCGCTGACCCAGCTTCGGCCTTTGGATCTCGGGTTGACCTGTGAGGCGTCGGTATAACGCGATGTATCCTTCTTCAGTATCCAATCGGTAGCGTGTCACACCGCGCAGCACTACGGGTACGTGAGCCTCGTCCTGTGAAGAGATCACCACAGGAATGAAATTGGTATTCATAGCTTGAGCTTCGTAGAGATGCTGGGTGAGTATGGCTCCCTCCCAGCTGCTACCAAGTCCTCGTCCGGATGTCTCTTCGCCCCGAAAGCGGCGTTCGTAGGTTTCGGTGCAAACCACGAGGACGAAATCTGCTTCTTCGATCTGACGCTCCATCCACCGAGGCCACCCTTCAGGGGGCGATTGCTCGTACTGGTCGATACTGCTATCGACGCCTTCCTGACGCAGACGGTCGGATAGTCCTCGCGCACGGTTCTTGTGCTCGACCGAGTCATGGCTGTAGCTTATGAAGACCCTCGGAGGAGTCTGAGTTTCAGAAGACATCGCTGCGATTATACCTAGACCTCTCCGAGAGCAGCGTAACCTTGGCTACCCACAATGAGTACACGCCTCTGACCCACTCCTTAGCCCAAAGCATGAGTAAGTTGAGGGTGAATATAGGTGTGAGCATTATTCCGCCGCGCCTAAGAGAGAGTTGTGGCAGAAAGCGTCTAACAAGCTGGGGCAAGGTACCATCTACCCCTGTGAGCTAGCGAGGCCCTGCTGGTAGCAGAGCGGTGGGTTTGCTACGGTGAACGATGACGAAGGCGTAAGCGGTGCAGAGGGGGCGGTGACCACGGACTTTCTCAAGAACATACTCCCCGGTAACTTCGAGCGCTACCTACGAGGGATCGATTTCCCGATCGGCAAGCAAGAGCTACTCCGCAAGCTTAAGCAGAACGGCGCGCCGGATGTGGTAGTAGATCAGGTAGGCAAGCGTCTCCCCGAAGGGTAGTACCGAAGTCCCCAGGACCTCATCAAGCGCCTGAAGAGCTAGCTGAACCGACGCTCGCGGTAAGGGCAATCGAGCCTGAGACTGCCAACCGGAGTGTTCTTGATCCATATCGCGAGCACACAGCAGTTTAGGGCTTAGGGTGCAACCTTCCAGGTCCTGCAGCGCAACAGCGGTCTTGGCACAATGAACGAAGCATATATCTCCTAGCATGTGGCGTCCCCTCCAGCAGCACCTCCACCTCCTCTGGACCTAGCGACGACCACCGCGGAGATCCTATCCGGTAGCGCCACACGCCCCCTAGGCATACCTCCTCGAGTTTCCAAGAAGAGAAGCGCACCAACGAGTACTCCCCGATCTCTCCTTCGTGCTCCGGATAGTGCTCTATCCAGGTCAGAGGCGCAGGGAGACCGTGCTCCTCTATGACCTCCGCCGCCAGATACTCGGCCATGTTGGTCACGGAGGTGTTGGGATTGTCGGGCAGCTGTGAGCAGATCACCACGGGAGTGCTTCCGTCCTCTTGGTAGATCTTTATCGTGCACTTACCTCCCTCAGACCAGTAGCCTCTATAGTAGTGTATGTAGTCATGGGTCTTCTTCACGGGTACTCCTCCTCTCCGCCGCCTTCATAGTCCTCCCAAGCGGCTTCCTCGATAGCCTCCCTGGTTGCGCCCCGGGCGCTGAAGTAGGCCACCACCCAACCTTCTGGCCGGTGCAACGCCCACACGTCCGGGTCATTCCTGTCCAGCCGGTAGCCGGGAGGCAGGCGGGGCTCCTCCATCACGGCACTTCCTTCGCACACGCCCTGCACGTCCCCGAGTAGGCGTCCTTACGACCGCCGGGGTTTGCGTCCGCAAAGTCGCGCGGGTTGCCGTAGGTCCCGCAAGAGTCGCACCTCGCCGTGACTACCCAGTCCCCCGGCACGATCACCAGAACCGATGCGTGCTCCTCGTAGCAGAGATCGCAGACCAGCAGACGGGAACCATATGGCGTGCGGCAGGTCTTGATCCACCCATCACCTCCATCGCATAGCTCACAGCTCATCAGTAATCCTCGGGCAGGAGGATGGTGGTGATGGACCTATCCGCCTCGGTGATGATCCAGACCTTCCCCGCCGGGGACTCGTAGGAGGAGAAGATCCGCTCTCCAACGCGCAAGGCCCTCTCGTTTTGCCGGCGGTCGAACGCGCACAGGTCTCCCCAGTCCCCCGTTGCATGGCGGGCCAAGTAATCGAAGGGATGCTCTCCCACCCTTATGAGGAGTTTTAAGGCTCCAGGAGTGGCTACAACCTTGCCGAGAGGCGAGGCCCCATCATCGCCCCTTCTTCTCGTTAGAAACCATTTTGAGGGCCTTTAAGACGATGCCTGCTCCCCTGACCAGGGACCGCCTCACCGCAGCACCCTCGCCGCCTCGAGATCCGCCGCGGTGATGCGCCCCCACCTCCTCAAGGCAAGAAGCGCGAACCAGTCGGCGCCGTAGCGCCTCAAGGTCTCCTTGCCTCCTCGAGAGCCCCCACCTCCGCCAGTCGGCCTCGTGGAGGAGGCAATGCTTCTCCTGCTCCAGCACTATCTCCGAGGCCGCAACCAGTGCCTGGAGATCTTCTCGGTCGATCTCCACCGGCACCCTCCAGCGCATGGCCTCGATCTCCCACTCCACCCACGCCTGGATGCCCTCGCCGTCTAGCTCTGCGCCGTTTGCCCTCTCGTGGAGGGTGAGCAGGCAGCGCGGGGCAGCGTGGTGCACCTCTGGCTTACGGGACACCTCAGGACCGCCCGTTCAGGCTGGCCTCCACGCGGTCGAGGAGTGCCGTCAGCTCCTCCGGGTGCCGGACCCAGAAGTCGGCTAGCACCCGGGCGAGTTCACCATTGGGATTCTGCTTACTACGCTCGGAGTGCCAGGGGCTACCGCTCCATGCCCCTCTCTTGCGCTTCTTAGCCCAGTTGGTGAGCACCTTGGCGGGGTCGAAGCCCTCGTCATCCTCGTGCTTGAGGGCCCAGCGGACCATCTCCAGCACCTCTTCCGCGGGTTCCCTGATGAAGGCGTCGTGAATCGGTCTCCGGTCGCACAGCAGGAGGGCAGCAGCCTGGGCACAGAAGGCCTCGTCGGCGACGATCGCCTTGGTGGAAGGTTGGGCAGCACGGGTTACACTTGATTCGTCCATAAGCGATCTCCTTATGGGCCGCGTCCCGGGCGGGTAAGAGCCGCGCCGGGACTTCTTTCTATTCCTTTGAAGTAATTATCCCTCTATTTTGCAAAATAACTGCCTTTACATGTTGTATTTATGAAAATAGTTTAGTAATATATAGTGAGGTTGTTATGTTGCGAGCAGGAGGAACAGATTGAGCAAGAAGCGCGGGAACGGTGAGGGGACAATCCACCGCCGCAAGAACGGCGGTTGGTGCGCCCAGTACACCGTCTACACGGCGAAGGGACGCAAGAGGAAGACCCTCTACGGCAGACCAGGGCAGAGGTGGCAGCCAAGCTGGCTAAGGCACTCTCCGACCGGGAGAGTAGCCTTGCCTTCGAAGCCGGGAAGCAGACCGTGGGCGAGTTCTTAGACCGGTGGCTCAGCGACTCAGTCAGGGACACGGTGCGAAAGGGTACCTTCGAGAGATACGAGCAGATCATTCGAATCCACATAAGGCCCGCTTTGGGCAACCTGAAGCTTAAGACTCTCAGCCCTGCCCATGTCCAGAGCTTCTACCGCGACAAATTAGACAGAGGACTCTCGCCCGCCACAGTGCAGAAGATCCACGCTGTCCTGCACAAGGCGCTCGATCAGGCCGTCAGGTGGTCGCTCGTGCCCCGTAACGCGACCGAGGTAGTCAAGGCCCCGAGGCCTACTCCGGAAGAGATACGGCCGCTGAATAGCGAGCAGGTGAAGGTTCTGCTGGAAGCTGCCAGTGGGGAACGCTTCGAAGCTGTCTATGTGTTGGCTATTCATACCAGTCTTCGGCAGGGTGAGCTCCTGGGGCTGAAGTGGGAGGACGTGGATCTCAAAAATGGCTTGATCCGGGTGAGGCGTACGCTCACCCGTTATAGGGGGCGTCTACTGCTGAGCGAGCCCAAGACGAAGCGGAGCCGCAGGACTGTGCGGCTCACGAAGCCGGCAGTGGACGCTCTGAGGGAGCACCTTGCACGCCAGATGGTGCAGATGGAGAGCCTCGGCGACCTCTACGGAGACCAGGGCCTCGTCTTCGCCACGCAGAAGGGCACGCTCGTAAACCCCTCCAACCTCAGGAAGCGGTCCTTCGCGCCGCTACTGAAGAAGGCCAGGCTCCCGAGTACCCGCTTCCACGATCTTCGCCACACCTGCGCAACGCTGCTCCTAGCCAGGAACGTCAATCCTAAGATTGTCTCCGAGATGCTAGGGCACGCGACTATCGCTATAACCCTCGACACCTACTCCCATGTGCTCCCGAATATGCAGGATGGTGCTACTCGCGCCCTAGAAGACGCGCTGCGGTAGTGGGTTGCAGTAAGGTTGCAGTACGAGGCCCCGAATACGTTCCGGGGCCTCGTCTCAACTCATTGCGTTTTACCTGCAAAACGCCACTTTTCGGAAGTGGAGCCGAGGGGATTCGAACCCCTGACCTCCGCCGTGCAAAGGCGGCGCTCTCCCGACTGAGCTACGGCCCCGTTAGGGATCGAGAGATGAGTTTACGCGCCGCGGGGGCATTCTTCAATGTACGGAATCCACGCGGTACAATACGTTCCACTGTACGTCTGCTGAACGAGAGGTGGGATAGAGATGGCACTCTACGAGTACAAGTGCGCCGAGTGCGAGAAGCGGTTCGACCTCATGCGCCCGATGAGCGCCGCCGACGACCCGGCCCCGTGCCCAGAGTGCGGTGCGGAGGGATCTCAGCGTCTGATCTCCAACTTCGCCTCCATAACCCCCGGTGCTTC
>Ga0126312_10003554_pt1 | contig 10534 bp, 12 predicted proteins | sample Plot104A_FD_92537 | JGI IMG/M metagenome (GOLD analysis project Ga0126312, IMG submission 92537) | Serpentine soil microbial communities from UC McLaughlin Reserve, CA, USA - Plot104A | ecosystem: Environmental > Terrestrial > Soil > Grasslands | place: USA: UC McLaughlin Reserve, Lake County...
CGCCTCGCATCCGCCAGGACGCCAGTCGGGCTGGCCAGTCGCTGTCAGAGCTCGCGTGGTTTCGAGGCGCCCGGGCGCCACGACCGCGATCGGCGATCAGCCTCGAGCCGGTCGAGCAGATCCGGAGCGCATCCGTTGAGAGCGACGGGGCTGACGCTGCTCGTGCCAGGTCCGCTCACGTCGGCCTGCCATTGGAGGCGCCTGCGACGGTCGGCGTCGACGATGCAGCTCGAGAGCTCCAGTCCATCCATCGCCGCCCTCCGGGCTGGTTGAGTTTGGGTGGGGTTGGCTTCCATGGACTGAGCGTCTCGGAGGGGCGCTCCCATCGCATCCGCCAGGGCGCTGGTTGGAGTGGCCAGCCGCTGATCGAAGCCGGCTGGGCCGGCGCTACTCTCGCCCGGGTGGGAAGTCCGCTCAGCCCCATTCTCTCCCCGGGACAGCGGCAGATGCTCGCTGAGCACGGCGAGGAGCGCACCGCAGCCGAGGGAGAGTTCCTGTTCCGCATCGGCGACGCCCGCTACCCGTTCATCGTCGTCCTCGGGGGCGAGGCGGCGGTCCTGGACGCGTCCGGAAACGAGGTCGCCCGCCAGGGCCCAGGCGGCTTCCTGGGGGAGATGAACCTGCTCACCGGTCAGACGGTCTACGTGGACGGGATCGTCACCAGGCCGATGCGCTACATCGCCATCGACCGCGACGACCTGCGGCCGTTGCTCTTCGAGGACGGGCGCTCGCCGACATGGTCCTGAACACGTTCATCCGCCGCCGTGAGATCCTCCAGCGACACGAGGACGTCGGCTTCGAGGTCATCGGGCCGCGCTCCTCGGCGGCGACCCGCGACCTGCTCGACTACGCGCGCCGCGGACGGCTCCCGCACATCTGGCGCGACACCGAGCGCGCCGACGACCCGGAGGCGGCCGCCCTGGTCTCCGGGCTCGAGCCGGCCGAGCTGCCGCTGGTGCGCCTGCCGGGTGCGACCGAGCTTCGCAACCCGAGCCACGGCCAGCTCTGGCGGGCCCTCGGCATGGGGCTCGAGCTCGGGCCCCGCGAGGAGGTCGACCTGGCGGTGGTCGGTAGCGGCCCCGCCGGGCTCGGCGCGGCTGTCTACGCCGCCTCGGAGGGACTGAACACGCTGGTCGTCGAGAGCACGGTCCTCGGCGGTCAGGCCGACGCCTCGCGCCGGATCGAGAACTACCTCGGGTTCCCGGGGGGCATCAGCGGCACGGAGCTGACCAGTCGCGCGATCACCCAGGCGCGCAAGTTCGGGGCCCGCATCGCGATGCCCTACCGCGCCCTCTCCCTCGAGCCGGGCGACGGGATCCATCGCGTCGAGCTCGACGAGGGGCGCGAGATCGTCGCTCGCGCGGTCCTTCTCGCCACCGGCGCCGACTACCGACGGTTGGCGGTTCCCGACCTCGAACAGTACGAGGGCCTAAGCCTCTTCTACGCCGCCGGCCCGCCGGAGGCGCGCGCCTGCAGTGGCACCCGGGTGGCGGTCGTCGGCGGCGGCAACTCCGCCGGCCAGGCGGCGGTGTGGCTCGCTCGCGGAGGCGCCCTCGTGACCCTGCTTCACCGGCGAGCCGACCTGCGCGAGACGATGTCGAACTACCTGATCGCGGACCTGGATCGCTACGGCGTCACCGTGCGCGACCGCAGCGAGATCGCCGAGCTGGGCGGTGAGAACGGCGAGCTCAACGGCGTGACCCTGACGGACGGCGCCTCGGTCAATGTCGGCTCGCTGTTCTGCTTCCTGGGGGCGGATCCGCATACCGAGTGGCTCGGTGACATCGTCGCCCGCGACGGCCACGGCTTCATCCTCACGGGAGACGCCGCGGGTGCCACGGGGCTCCTCGAGACGAGCGTCTCCGGCATCTACGCCGCCGGCGACGTCCGCGCCGGCTCGACGAAGCGCTGCGCGACCGCAGTCGGCGAGGGCGCCGCGGTGGTGGGCTACGTCCACGAGCGACTGGCCACCGTCGAGGCCTGATTGCGCCTAGCGGCGTTCGACGACGACGACGGCGAGGTCTCTGCCCGCCCGCTTCTCATAGTCGAGGTACTTCGGGACCGCGCTGACCATGAGCCTCCACAGGCGCGGCCGCTCGCTGGCAGTGGCGGGCCGAGCGATCGCGCCGAAGATGTCCGAGCGCACCTGCACGACCACGGCGGGGTTCTGCTGCAGGTTGAGATACCAAGACGGGTCGCCGGCCCCGCGCACAGCGGTGGCGACGAGAACGTAACGCTCACCGTCGCGCCCGTAATAAAGGGCCGTTCGACGTAGCCTGCCCGTGCGTCGACCCCGCGTGGTCAGGAGGAGAGCATCGTGACCATTGAAGGTATGGCCGCGAGTGCCTCCACTCTCGACATACCGGCGAATGTGGCGGGCGACCCAGCCGGTCGGGTTGTCGAAGACCTCTTCGGAGATGGCGCCGAATGCTGGCAGCCTTGCGGCCGGGGTTTGGCGGGGTGTCGATTTTCGCCTCGCTCGCTCGACGCACAGGTAGAAGCAACCCAACCGACAGGAGGAAGCACTGATGCGCGTGGTGGTGCTCATAAAGGCGACCGAGCGGAGCGAGGCCGGCGAGCTGCCGAGTCGGGAGGTGCTCGAACAGATGACGACCTTCAACGAGGAGCTCGTCAAGGCGGGCGTGATGCTCGCCGGGGAGGGCCTTCTTCCCAGCTCGCGGGGGGTGCGCGTCGAGTTCTCGGGCGGCGAGCGCAGCGTGATCGACGGCCCGTTCGCCGAGACCAAGGAGCTGCTCGCCGGCTACTGGGTGTGGGAGGTCAAGTCGATGGAGGAGGCGATCGAGTGGGTCAAGCGGATCCCGAACCCCGAGGGCGAGGAGGCCGTGGTGGAGATCCGTCGGGTCGCCGAGGCCGAGGACTTCGGCGACGAGTTCACGCCGGAGCTGCGCGAACGGGAAGCGCGGCTGCGCGCGCAGACCGAGGGAGGCGCGTAACCGCGACCGTGGCGAGCACCGACGTCACCCGCACCATCGAGGCCGTCTGGCGGATCGAGTCCGCCCGGCTGATCGCGGGCATCGCCCGTCTGGTCCGCGACGTCGGGCTCGCAGAGGACCTCGCGCAGGAGGCGCTGGTTGCCGCGCTTGAGCAGTGGCCGGAGTCGGGCGTCCCGGACAACCCGGGCGCGTGGCTCATGGCCACGGCCAAGCACCGGGGCATCGACCGGCTGCGCCGGGCCGAGGTCCATCAGCGCAAGACCGAGGAGCTCGCCCGCGACGCGGAACTCCGCGCGCCGAAGGAGGACGACCTTGCGGCCGCGGCCGACGACCCATTCGACGACGACCTCCTGCGACTCATCTTCGTCGCTTGCCATCCGGTGCTCTCGACCGACGCGCGCGTGGCGCTCACGCTGCGGCTGCTGTGCGGTTTGACCACGCGCGAGATCGCACGGGCCTACCTGTCGTCGGAAACGACCGTGGCGCAGCGCATCAGCCGCGCCAAGCGCACGCTGTCGGCGACCCGCGTGCCCTTCGAGGTCCCGGCGCGAGCCGACCTGCGGGAGCGGCTGGCGGCGGTGCTCGAGGTCGTCTACCTGATCTTCAACGAGGGCTACTACCCGACCGCGGGCGAGCGGCTGACGCGCCACGAGCTGATGGCGGAGGCGTTGCGCCTCGGCCGCATCCTGGCCGAGCTGCTCCCCGGCGAAGCGGAGGTCCACGGGCTCGTGGCACTGATGGAGCTGCAGGCCTCCCGTACCCGCGCCCGCATCGGGCCGTCGGGGGAGCCGGCGCTGCTCCTGGACCAGGACCGGTCGCGCTGGGACTGGCTCCTCGTTGGCCGCGGCCTGACGGCGCTCGAGTGCGCATACGCGACCGGCGGACCGGTCGGGCCGTATACGCTGCAGGCGGGCATCGCCGCCTGCCACGCGCGCGCCCGGGCGCCCGAGGACACCGACTGGGCACGGATCGTGGCCCTGTACGACGGGCTGGCGGAGCTGACGCCGTCGCCCGTGGTCGAGCTCAACCGGGCCGTCGCGATCGGGATGGCGTTCGGCCCGCGCGCGGCGCTCGAGATCGTGGACCGCCTTCGGGAGGAGCCCGCCCTCGACGGCTACCACCTGCTCCCCAGCGTACGCGCCGACCTGCTCGAGAAGCTGGGCCGCCTCGACGAGGCCCGGGCCGACTACGAGCGGGCCGCGCTGCTGACCTCCAACGTGCGGCAGCGGGCCGCGCTGCTCGGCCGGGCGGCGGCCTGTGCGCCCCAGCGTTGAATCGTCCAGGAAGGAGAAGCCATGTCCGCAACCGTTCTCTACATGTCCATGTCCCTCGACGGGTTCATCGCCGGTCCGAATGAGGGACCGGACAACGGTCTTGGTGACGGCGGGCATCGCCTGCACGAGTGGGCGATGACGGGCGGCGACGTCGACCTCGACGCGACACGCCGCTCGGGCGGCGTCAACGGCAAGGTCGTCGACGAGTTCATGTCCACCGGCGCGACCGTCGCCGGCCGAGGGACGTTCGAGCCGGCGGGCGGCTGGGGCGGGGACCACCACGACGGCGTGCCGATCTTCATCCTCGCCCGCGGGGAGCCCGGCATCGATATCGGGCGGTGGCCGCTGGTCAGCTACGTAAACGACGTCACCACCGCGATGACCCACGCCAAGGAGGCCGCGGGCGACAAGAACGTGCTCGTCCACGGTGCCGGAGTCGCACGGCTCGCGCTCGCCGCCGGCGTCCTCGACGAGCTCGAGCTCCATGTGATCCCGGTGCTCTTCGGCCAAGGGCGACGTCTCTTCGAGGGCCTTGCCCCCGAGCAGATCGAGCTGCAGCGCACCAGGATCCTCGAGGGGGAGAACGGCGTCACCCACATGCACTACCGGGTGAAGCGCTGAGGCCGGCGTCCAGTCAGGCCATCAGGGTGCGGTCATCGGTCCGGGCCACGCCGTCGCCGTCGCTGGGGCCCGCTTGTCCCAGCCGTGGAACGCCGCGACGTCGCCGGCGTCCCAGGCCTCGCGCAGCCCGGGCATGCTGAGGTCCCAGTCGCGGCGGATCTCGCGCGTCGCGTCCCGCAGGTCGTGCCAGAGATCGACGACCGAGGGGCGCCCCCAGAACCAGTAGCCGTTGTAGAGGCTGTGGATGACGAGCCCGGGCTTGAGCACCAGCGTGTGTGGGATCATCGGGTCGTTGTCGGGGTCGGTGTACTCCTGGATGTCGAGGTCCTGCTGGACGATGCGGCCCGGGTCGGAGAGGAAGGGCCACTGGGCGCCGACCGACGCGCGGAACTCCTGGAGCGCGTGATGCTCGTCGGTCGCGATCGTGACGATCTTCGTGTAGGCCACGGCGACCTTGGGATAGAACGCGGCGAGCTCGAGGTGTTGCTGGTGCTCCTTGGGGCAGTAGTGGCCGCGAGCCAGGGTGAGGATCAGGGGATCGTCGCCCTGCAGTTCGCTCAGCTTGCGGGGGACGTTCTCGTGGTCGGGCAACTCGTAGTCCGGGAGCGTGCCGCCGGGGACGATGTCGGAGCGCATGACCGGAGCTTCGCGTCAACGCCCGACCGTCGCGCCCGTGCATCCCCCGGTCACGCGCCCGGGCCGCCTCGCCATCGGTTCAGCAGCGCGACGAGGTCCGCGACGTCGTGGTCGGCCCCGGGTGGCTCCAGCCCGGGCGCGAGCCCGTTGACCGTGATGTCGCGCGACCCCAGCTCGTTGGCGACGACGGGCGCGATCGCCTCGGAGCTGGAGACGTTGACGATCGCCCCCGCGTGGCGTAGCCGGCGCGCCGCCTGTCGATTGACGACTGAGGTGCCGCGTACCGCGGTGTGCACGACGACGTCGACACCCCCGAAGGCAGCCGTGGTCTCGTCGAACAGCCGCTCCACGTCCAGCTCGTCGGTGACGTCCGCGCGAACGGCCAGCGCCGTGCCGTTCGCGCCGAGGATCTCATCGATCGCGGCTTCGGCCTCGGCCTGATCGCGCACGTAGACCACGACGACGGCGTAGCCCCGGCTCGCGAGCTTGCGTGCGATCTCGCGGCCGCTCCCGCATGAGCCGCCGGTCACGATCGCCACGGCCTCGTCGGGTGTCGGGCCGATCGGGCTCGCAGCCATGGACGAAGGGTGGTCGCGCTCGCGCCCGGTCGCACCAGGGGTTTCACGGGCCGTGATCCCTGGTCCTCTACGCTGCCCACCAATGGCTACACGCCGTCCGCCGGTGTTGCTGGGCCGTGCCGGCGAGCGCCAGGTGCTCGATCGGCTGTTGGAGAACGTGCGCGGGGGTCAGAGCGCGGTCCTCGTGATCCGGGGGGAGGCGGGGGTCGGCAAGACGGCGCTCTTGCACTACTGCGCTCGGCAGGCGTCCGGCTTTCGCGTCGCCAGGATCGCCGGGGTCGAGTCCGAGATGGAGCTGCCGTTCGCCGGGCTGCATCAGCTTTGCGCGCCGATGCTCGGGCGGATCGGCGGCCTTCCGGAGCCACAGCAGGCGGCGCTGAGTGTCGCGCTGGGGCTGTCGTCAGGTGCCGCTCCCGACCGCTTCCTGGTGGCCCTCGCCGCGCTCAGCCTGCTGGCCGAGGTCGCCGCGGAGCGACCCCTGCTGTGCTTCGTCGACGACGCCCAGTGGCTCGACGTCGCCTCGCGGCAGGTGCTCGAATTCGTCGCCCGACGGTTGCTTGCCGAGTCGGTGGCGGTGGTGCTCGCCGTGCGCGAGCCGACCGGCGAGCGCGAGTTCCTGGGGCTGCCCGAGCTCGCGCTCGGAGGGCTCCCGGCAGAGGACGCGCGCGCCCTTCTCGCGACCGTCATCCCGGCTCGGCTCGACGAGCGGCTCCGCGACCGGCTCCTGGAAGAGACGCGCGGCAATCCACTGGCGATCCTGGAGCTCCCGCGGGAGCTTTCCGCGACGCAACTGCCCGGCGGGCTCGGGCTGCTCGAGGAGCAGGCCCTGCCGCGTCGCATCGAGGAGAGCTTCCTGCGGCGACTCGATGCGCTCCCCGAAGAGCCACGGCGACTGTTGTTGCTGGTGGCGGCAGAGCCGGTCGACGACCCTCTTCTGGTCTGGCGCGCGGCCGAGCGGCTCGGCATAGCCCCCTCGGCTGCCGACGAGACCGAAGGATTACTGGCGATCGGCGAGCGGGTGGCGGTCCTTCATCCGCTCGTGCGCTCGGCGGTGTATCGATCGGCGCCGGCGCCGGAGCGCCGCGCGGTCCATCGCGCGCTGGCGGAGGTGACCGATGCCCGGGCCGACGCGGACCGTCGTGCCTGGCATCTTGCGGCAGCGGCGGCGGGACCGGACGAGGACGTCGCGTCCGAGCTCGAGCGGTCGGCGGACCGCGCGCAGGCCCGCGGCGGGCTCGCGGCGGCGGCCGCGTTCCTGCGCCGTTCGGTGGCGCTGACGCGAGACCCGGCGCGACGGACAGAACGCGCGCTGGCCGCCGCGCAGGCGAGCCTGCGCGCCGGCGCGTTCGATGCGGCGCTCGGGTTGCTGGCGGCCGCCGAGGCGGGACCGCTGAACGAGCTCGAGCGCGCCCGGGTCGACCTGCTGCACGCCGAGGTGGCCTATGCCCAGAATCGTGGGAGCGACGCTCCGCTGAGGCTGCTTCGGGCGGCAGGGCGGCTCGAGACGCTCGACGTACGGCTCTCGCGGGACACGTATCTCGATGCGTGGAGCGCAGCCCTGTTCGCCGGGCGACTGGCGAGCGCCGGCAGCCTGCTCGATGTCTCGCAGGCGGTGAGGGCCGCACCCGAGCCGGCACACCCGCCGCGCCCGTGCGATCTGCTGCTCGACGGCTTTGCGCTGGTCTTCACCGAAGGACGCCTCGCTGCAACGCCGGTCTTGCGACGCGCGGCCACCGCGTTCGCCGGTACATCGGTCTCCCCCGAGGAGGTGCTGCGGTGGGGCTGGCTGGCGACGGCGGCGGCCGTGTATGTGTGGGACCACGACACCTGTCTCGGGATCGCCACCCGCGAGGTGCAGATCGCCCGCGACGCGGGGGCACTCGAAGTCCTTGCCGTCGGTGTCAACGTGCTCGGTCAGGCGACCGCCTTGAGCGGCGACTTCGGCAGAGCCGCGCAGTTGGTCGCCGAGGCCGATGCGGTCATCGAGGCCACCGGGGCCCGCGTCGCGCCCTATGCGGCGCTCGTGTTGGCGGCATTCCGCGGCCAGGAGGCCGAGGGCTCCAAGCTGATCGACGCCACCATCGCCGAGGCCACCGCCGGCGGCCAGGGAACCGCCGTCCAGTACGCCCATTGGGCCAAAGCCGTCCTCATGAACTCGCTCGGGCGCTACGAGGAGGCGTTTGCCGCGGCCGTCGCGGCAAGTGACGACACACCGGAGCTCTTCGTGGCCACGTGGGCCCTCAGCGAGCTGATCGAGGCCGCCAGCAGGACCGGGAACGCCGACCGCGCTTCCGGCGCTCTCGACCGACTCCTCGACAGCGCGAATGCCAGTGCCACCGACTGGGGACTTGGCATCGCGGCGCGCTCGCGGGCGCTGCTCAGCGACGGCGAGGTCGCCGAGGGCCTGTACCGCGAGGCGATCGACCGGTTGAGCCTCACCCGCCTGCGTACGGAGCTGGCGCGCGCCCATCTGCTCTACGGGGAGTGGTTGCGGCGCATGGGCCGGCGCGTGGACGCGCGCGAGCAGCTGCGCACCGCCCATGAGATGCTCGCCGCGACCGGCATGGAGGCGTTCGCCGAGCGCGCCCGCCGCGAGCTTCTGGCAACCGGGCAGAAGGTGCGCAAGCGCGCCGCCGAGACGCGCGACGAGCTCACGCCTCAGGAGGACCAGATCGCCCGTCTCGCACGCGACGGCCTTTCCAACCCGGAGATCGGCGCCCGGCTGTTCCTCAGCCCGCGCACGGTCGAATGGCACCTCGGCAAGGTGTTCACCAAGCTCGGCGTCACCTCGCGCATGGGCCTTCACGACGCGCTGCCCAGGGCGGAGCAACAAGCCGCGCCGGTCTAGCCACCCGGGGACCCGACCGGGGGATGTACGGGCGCGATCTCGGCGCCGCGTGGGCAGGCTGACCGCATGCCCTCAGAGCGCGCGGTGATGAGCAGCGCCCTATCGGGGCTGGACGGCGCACCCGTCTGGCTCAACTCCGAGCCGCTCGCGGCCGAGGGGCTGCGCGGCGGCGTCGTCCTCGTCGACTTCTGGACCTACTCGTGCGTCAACTGGCTGCGGACCCTGCCCTACCTCAGGGCGTGGGACGAGCGCTATCGCGACCGCGGGCTCGTCGTCGTCGGGGTCCACGCCCCCGAGTTCGGCTTCGAGCACGACCTCGACAACGTGCGCCGTGCGACGCGCGAGCTCGGCGTCGGCTACCCGGTCGTCGTCGACAACGACTTCGCCATCTGGCGGTCGTTCGAGAACCGGTACTGGCCGGCGCTGTATCTCGTCGGCCAGAACGGGCACCTTCGCTTCCACCACTTCGGCGAGGGCGCATACCAGGAGAGCGAGGGAGCGATTCAGCGGCTCTTGAGCGTCGAGGAGGAGACGGTCCTCGTCGATGCCGACGGGCTCGCGGAGGCCGCCGACTGGGACACCCTGAGATCCCCCGAGACCTACCTCGGCGAGGAGCGCGGGGAGCGCCGCAGCGACCGGGGCGCCAACGCGCTTGCGCTCAACGAATGGGCCCTCGGCGGCAGATGGTCGGTGGGCGAGGAGGACGCCGTGCTCGCGGCGGCCCCCGGTTCGATCGCCTACCGCTTCCAGGCGCGCGACGTCAACCTGGTCCTCGCGCCGCCGGCGTCGGGCGCCCCGGTTCGCTTCACCGTGCGCCTCGACGGGCAGCCGCCTGGCGATGGCCACGGCATCGATGTCGACGAGGCCGGCGAGGGCGTCGTGTCCGAGCCGCGGATGTACCAGCTCGTCCGCCAGCGCGGCGCCGTCGCCGAGCGCACGTTCGAGATCACGTTCCTCGATCCGGGCGTGCGCGGGTACGTCTTCACGTTCGGCTAGCGACCCGGGCCAGGACCCGTGACCTCACGGGCGCGACCGGGGCCAAGGCGCGCAAACCTGCCGCGACCACAGCAACCGATGGAGGTCCATATGGCCAGCGCCGACGTAAGCGGTACCACCTCGATGGAGACGCCGGAGGTGGGGACGGTGGACATGAAGCTCGAGGTCGTGACCGTGCCCGTGTCCGACGTCGACCGGGCAAGGCGCTTCTATCAGAGCCTGGGATGGCGGATGGACGCCGACATCGCCATCAGCGACGAGGTCCACAACATGCAGTTCACGCCGCCCCACTCTGCGTGCTCCGTCCACGTCGGCAAGGGCGTCACGACGATGGCCCCGGGCTCGCTTGACCGGCTGATCCTCGCGGTCGAGGATGTCGCGGCCGCCCGCGACGAGCTCATCAGCCGCGGTGTCGACGTCGGCGAGGTCTACGAGCAGCGTCCCCCCGGCTTCGAGTCGGTGGAAGGCCGGTCGTACTTCGTTTTCGCCGCGTTCAGCGACCCGGATGGCAACGGCTGGCTGCTCCAAGAGATTACGACGCGGATCCCCGGCCGGGAATGGGAAGACTGACATGGACGTCGCGTCCCTGGCCGAGCTGTTGCACGAGACGGGCGAGCGTCACGACGC
>Ga0126312_10003556_pt1 | contig 10533 bp, 7 predicted proteins | sample Plot104A_FD_92537 | JGI IMG/M metagenome (GOLD analysis project Ga0126312, IMG submission 92537) | Serpentine soil microbial communities from UC McLaughlin Reserve, CA, USA - Plot104A | ecosystem: Environmental > Terrestrial > Soil > Grasslands | place: USA: UC McLaughlin Reserve, Lake County...
CGGCGACATCACGTACGGCGGATTGCTGACGATCACGTCGAACTTCTCGCCTGCGACCGGGTTAAAGAGATCTCCCTGTCGAAGGTCCAGCTTGATGGAGTTGATCTTGGCGGTCAGCCCGGCTAGTTGAATCGCCCGCGGGTTGAGGTCCGTGGCGACCACCGCGTCGACGTGTTGAGCCAGATGCAGGCTCTGTACGCCACAGCCCGTACCGAGGTCAAGAGCCCGCTCCGCCTGTCGCCGGATGGTGAGCTGGGCTAGGGTCGCCGAGGCGGTGGAGACCCCGAGTACGAAGTCGGGCCGCATAGGGGTGATCATCGTGTCGAGTTGCGGGGACAGGTCGGAAAAGACCCACCCGCTGGCGCCGTCATCACTGGCGTACGGGCGGATGTCGAGCAGCGCGACAACCTCCCCCGCCGATTCGTGAAGGACGCCGGCGCTTATGAGCGGATCGACCAGTCCGGACAGTGCGCGGCCGACGGCGGCTAGGGCCACGGGCTGCTGGAGCACCCAGAGCATCGTCAAGGTGGCCAGCGGATCCGTCCGCCCCATCAACGCTCGCATACCGGGGACGGTGTTGTTGCGGCCGAGGGCCCGGTGCGCCTCCTCCCCGAGCAGTTCGACGACGGCATCGACGGTGTAGTCGTGCTCGGCAAAGGCCGACCCGAGACGGCGGCACTCGACATCGCTCAGCACCAGGCCCATGCTGCCAGGAGGGCGACGGAGGGTGGTTTTCACCCGCGGCTATGCGGGCCAACGGCGGCCCGGCTACCGTTGCGCAGCCAGGTACGATCCGGCACATGCCCTTGACCCTGCTCGACAGGAGCCGTGTGGGCCTGGCCAAGGCAGTGCGCCACCGGGTCGCGGGCTCAGACTTCCAGGCCGTGCATCAGCAGATTTGGTACACGCGTGGAGATCGGTGGTTCTGCCAGGATGACGCGATCTGGCGCGTGCACGCGGACGCCTCGATGTTCATCGGCGGCATCCGGGCGCTGCTGCTTCAGTCACTCCACCCGGTAGCCATGCTCGGCGTCAGCGAGCACTCCGGTTTCCGTTCCGACCCGTGGGGACGGCTGCAGCGGACAAGTAAGTTCCTGGCCACGACCACGTACGGGACGGTAGCCGACGCGGAACGGAGCATCCGGATCGTCCGAGCTATCCACAAGCGGGTGACCGGTGAGACCGCCGATGGAGTGCCCTATCGCGCTGACGATCCCCACCTATTGGCGTGGATCCACGCCGCACAGGTGGATAGCTTTCTGAGCTGCTACCAGACCTTCGGCGAGGAACCGCTGGACCAGCGGCAAGCCGACGACTACGTCCGGCAGTCCGGCTTCGTCGCGAAGAAACTAGGCGTCCTCGACCCGCCACAGAGCGCGGCGGAACTCGAGGAGCTGATCGAAAGCTATCGCCACGAATTGATCCTTTCCGAAGCAGCCCGCGAAGCGGCGACGATGTTGCTCAGGGATCCGCCGCTGCGCGGACCGAGCCGTTGGGGCTACGGCGTGCTCGCGGCCGGCGCGATCTCGACTCTGCCGGTTTGGGCTCGGGTTGAGCTGTCTCTGCCGTCGCTTCCGGTGGTCGACCGGCTGGTGGCTCGCCCACTCGCCCGGTCGGCACTCAGCACACTGCGTTGGGCATTTGCCGGCGACCCGGTATGAGGTCGCGTGCCGCAGAAAGCAGGCACGACGCTGGTGGGGTGAGTGATTGATTGCGCGGAGAAATTTCCATGCGGATCGAGCCACGACCACTTGTGGCAGGAAAGGTGCTGCAGCCTGCGGCTAGGGACTCGGGGACTGCCAACCCACGGCGGCGGGCTGTTGTCCTTCGTAAGGTAGCGGCGGCGGCACACTCGGCTGGTAACGTCGCTGAATCCCCATCCGCTTGGCTTGCCACAAGATCAACGTCAGCGCGCTGCCGTGGACGATCAACGCCAGAACGAAGACCGCTGGACTCGCGTTGGTCGTCGGGGTGATGAAGGCCTGTTCCCAACCACCGAACAAAATCACGGCGGTGAACGCGGTGACGTTGTTGACGGTGTGCATCGCGATGCCGGCCTCCAATCCCCCGGTACGCCAAGCGGCGACCCCTGAGGCGACAGACAGACAGGCAAGGCTTCCGATGATCCACGGGTCGGGACTGAGATGGGCGGCGGCGAACGCCGCAGTCGACACGATGATCGAGATAACGAGGCCGAGGATTGGCCGGGCGAACCATGATCCGACGTTCTGCAGAATCCAGCCGCGGAACAAGTACTCCTCAGCGGCCGCCTGGAAGGGCGTGAGCACAAAAACCATGGCCAGGAGAAGCATCCAATGGTCCGGTCGTGATCCCTGTGGATCGTCGACGAAGGCGGACAGTCCGAGGTAGACCAGCCAGACGGGCAATGTGAGAAGCACGCAACGCGTCAGCCAACTCCAACGGATACCGCCGACAACTGATGAGAGATATCTCGGACGAATCTGGTGCCCGATCCAAATCGAAAGCCCCGCTGCAGGGATCAGCGCGATCAAGGAAAGGTTGACATAGAGGAAGGCGGCCGGGCCGATTCTGCTGACATCGGAGACCGTGGTAAAGGTCCATTGCACCGGATTGGCGACATTCACCAGAGCTCCGATGATCACCACGGGCAGCAATGCCGCAATCATGATCGGTACGGCGATGGCCACGACCACGAGTAACGACAGCACCGGCGACCACCAGCGATGCAGGGGGCCGCGCAGCATTTGCTGGTAGTCGCGTGGCTCCTGCGGCAGAGCGGTGGGACGCGGCGGCGGCCACTGTGGCACAGGAAGTTGATATTGATAGCTCATCGCGATTCAAGTGTGCCATCCCGATGTGATCTCTCCTGTGATCGCTCGCCCCTCACCGACGGCCGATGGCGCAGTCATGCTCGACCAGCCCGCCAACAGCCGGTTGCGCAGTCATGCCCGACCGGTCCGGCCCCGACTACGCCCGCTGTACGACTTTGAGCCCCGCCAGCGTTTTTTGAGCCGCCTAGACAGGGCTCAAGGCGCTCCGACAGGGCTCGAAGTCAATTGGACGGATGGATTAGAACTCGTAACAGAATGACGGCGGTGCAGCGCGACCATGCTCTTCCCTTGTCCTGAGGCCGTCCGACCACAAACGCATTGGGATGATCGAGCCGGATGATCTCGTCCAGCTTGGCGATGATCGCGCCACGACGTGGCGTCTCCCGTCAGAACGGCACCCTCTCGGGCCAAACTGCGCATTCAGTTGGCGGGTGCGCCGAACCATTTGGCCAGCTGGCTGAGCAGATCCGTCTGGTCTTCGCCGACCCAGGCCACGTGGCCGTCCGGCCGCAGCAGCACCGCGGGCAGGTCGAGTTCCTCGCTAGAATCGATGACCTTGTCCACCCGACCTGCCCAGCCCGCGACCGAGAGCCGGCCGGTCTGGTCGAGCAACAGCCCCCGGCCGCCGTGCATCAGATCATAGAGACGCCCCCGCTTCAGCCCCACGTCCCGTATCCGCCGGCCGAGCAGTTCGTGGCCCTCGCCGAAGTCGTAGCGGACCCCGATCGCGGTGATCTTCTCGATCAGGTACCGGTTAACGTCCTCGAAATCCATCAGCTCCGACACCAGCCGGCGCACTGCCTGGGGACCCGGCTCGGGGGAGATCAGCTCGGTCTGCGCGCGCGTGTTGTCCAACACGTCGGCCGCCACCGGATGCCGCTCGGTGTGGTAGCTGTCCAGCAGCCCCTCCGGTGCCCAGCCGTTGACGTCGGCGGCCAGTTTCCAGCCGAGGTTAAACGCGTCCTGGATGCCGAGATTGAGTCCCTGCCCGCCGGTCGGCGGGTGGATGTGTGCCGCGTCGCCGGCCAGCAGCACCCGGCCGACCCGGTAGCGCTCGACCAGCCGAGTGGCGTCGCCGAAGCGCGAGAGCCAGCGCGGTGAGTGCACCCCGAAGTCGGTGCCGGCGAACACCTGCAGCTGCTGCTTCAGCTCGTCCAGGGTTGGCGGGACCGAGCGGTCTTCGGTTACTGCCGCGGCGGGAACACCAATGCGGTACACCCCGTCCCCCAAAGGCACGGCACCGAACCCCTTGTGGGTCTTGCGGACTTCAGCTATCACGGCTTCCAGCGTCTCCGGCTGCGCCGTCAGCTCCATCTCGCCCAGCAGCCATTCGCGCCTGGTGGGATCACCGGGGAAGCCGACGCCGAGCAGCCTGCGCACCGTGCTGCGGCCTCCGTCGCAGCCGACGAGGTAGCGCGAGCGTAGCTGCGTGCCGTCGGCCAGCTCGGCGGTCACCCTATGGCCGTCCTGGCTCAGCCCGACCAGCTCGCAGCCGCGCCGGATCTCGACGCCGAGTTCGGTGGCGTGCTCGGTCAGCAGGCGGTCGGTGGTCGTCTGCGGTATGCCGAGGACGTACGGATGCGCGGTGTCCAGCCTGTCCGGCGCCGGCTTATTGATGCCGGCGAAGAAGCCCCCGAGCGGGTACTGCTGGCCGAGCGGGAGGAACCGCTCAAGCAGACCGCGCTGGTCCATCACCTCGACGCTGCGCGCGTGCAGGCCGAGCGCGCGGACGACCCTGGTCGGCTCCGCCTCCTTCTCCAGCACGAGCGCGTGCACGCCCTGCAGCCGCAACTCGCCGGCCAGCATCATGCCGGTCGGTCCGCCGCCGGCCACGATCACGTCAATCATGTAATCCCTCTTTCACCAACATGGCCATTCGGCCGGCTGTTACGCGCAGTTCAGCGCGGCGAATGTCCGACCGTCTTGCTAGCAGCCGCGATTGCCCAGCACCACGTCCCGTTGGCCTCTTGCCCGGCACCGGCGGCATGGCCTGAAGCCGTGGAATCTATTTGTGATGTCGTGGGCTTGCCACGGCCGAGTGTGGTGGTGAGCGAGGAGTTCCTAGCGACGCTCGGGAAGCTGTTCGGCTGGCGTGTCGACGTGTTCATTGGGCAGTACGGTCTCGACCGTCTCCCCGGGCGACGCGCCCGGCAGGGACGCCTGCTCCTTCGGCTCATCGGCGATCGCCACGTGCCGACGCGTGCTGATCGTCACCGCAACGACGATTACTGCGACAGCGATTCCGGCGATCAGGAAGCGCAGGGCCGATGGCGTAGTGGAGAGCGGTGACATCGCGACCACTGCGGGAGCGATGAGCAGGGCGACCAGGTTCATCACCTTGATCAGGGGGTTGATGGCTGGGCCGGCGGTGTCCTTGAACGGATCGCCGACCGTGTCCCCGATCACGGTAGCCGCGTGGGCGTCGGATCCCTTGCCGCCGTGGTGCCCGTCCTCCACCAGTTTCTTCGCGTTGTCCCAGGCTCCGCCGGAGTTTGCCAGGAAGACCGCCATCAGTGTGCCAGCGGCAATGGCCCCGGCCAGGTAACCAGCAAGCGCAGAGGCGCCCAGCCCGAAGCCGACGGCGATCGGGGCGCTCAGTGCCAACAGTCCGGGGGTGGCCAGCTCGCGCAGCGAGTCCTTGGTGCAGATGTCCACGACCTTGCCGTACTCGGGCTTGCCGGTTCCTTCCATGATCCCGGGAACCTCGCGGAATTGCCGCCGCACCTCGAACACCACTGCGCCGGCCGCCCGGCCAACGGCGCTGATGGCGAGCCCCGAGAACAAGAACACCACCGCCGCGCCGAGGATCAACCCGACGAGCGTGAGCGGAGAGAAGACCACGGCCTGCTCGACGAACCTCGCATAGTTGTCGGCGAGCACGCCGCGGATCGAGTCTGTGTAGGAACCGAAAAGGGCGGTCGCAGCCAGAACGGCGGTCGCGATCGCGATGCCCTTGGTGATGGCCTTGGTGGTATTGCCGACCGCGTCGAGCTCGGTCAAGATCTGGGTACCCTCGCCGTGCACATCACCGGACATCTCCGCGATGCCCTGCGCGTTGTCCGAGACGGGGCCGAACGTGTCCATCGCTACGATGACGCCCACCGTGGTGAGCAGCCCGCAGCCAGCGAGGGCGATCGCGAAGAGCGCGATGACGCCCGAGCCGCCCAGTAAATAGGCGCCAAAGACGGCGCCAGCGATCACCACAGCCGTGTACACGGCGGACTCGAGCCCCACCGAGAAGCCCGACAGCACAACCGTGGCGGCCCCGGTGAGCGAGGTCTTGCCAACATCGCGGACCGGTCGGTCCTCAGTGCCGGTGTAGTAGCCGGTCAACGACAAGATGATCACGGCGAGCACGATGCCCACGATCACAGAGCCGATAGCGACCAGCCGGGGGTCCTTGATCACCCCCGGCGTCAGGCCCTCGACACCGAGCGCATCGAAGGTGCCGGGCAGGAAGGCAAAAGCGGCGATCGCGCACAGCACGGCCGAGATTGCGGCGGAAAGATAGAAGGAGCGTTTGATGGTCTTGAGGCCGTTCTCGCCGACGCGTGGCTTGGTGAGATAGACGCCGATAATGGCGGTAATCACACCGATAGCCGGGACGATGAGCGGGAAAACCAGCCCGTACGAGCCGAAAGCGGCCATACCCAAAATCAGAGCGGCGACCAGCGTGACCGCGTACGACTCGAAGAGGTCTGCCGCCATACCCGCGCAGTCACCGACGTTGTCTCCCACGTTGTCGGCGATGGTGGCGGCGTTGCGCGGATCATCTTCGGGGATGTTCTGCTCAACCTTTCCGACCAGGTCGGCTCCGACATCAGCCGCCTTGGTGGAGATGCCGCCGCCGACCCGCATGAACATCGCGAGCATGGCAGCGCCGAAACCAAAGCCTTCGAGGATCGTCGGGGCGTCACCGCGGAAGATCAACACAACGACGGCTGCGCCGAGCAGGCCAAGCCCCACGGTGGCCATTCCGACATGCGCCCCGGTGCGGAAGGCGATCTTCATAGCTGCGTCTCGGCTGCTGCTGCGAGCCGCCGAGGCCACCCGCACATTGGCGCGCACCGCCAACCACATACCGAGGTAGCCAATCAAGGCTGAGAAGGTCGCTCCCGCCAGAAAGGCGATCGAGCGAGCAATCTTCAACGTCCAGATACTGGTGTCGCTGTCTTGATGAACCGGAAGCAGAAAGAGCAAGAGGAATGCCGCCACAGCAAAGACGCTCAAAGTGCGGAACTGCCGGCGGAGATATGCGGCGGCACCTTCCTGAACACCAAGGGCGATGGCGCGCATACTTGTCGTACCGTCGTTGGCGGCCAGCACCTCACGCCGGAAGACCATGGCCATCACCAGTGCCACCACCGCGATAGCAGCCACCACCGCAACGAGGGTTAGGTTCGCCCCGTTCAGGGTAACTTCCAACGGAGCTGGAAGTGCCGACATACAACGTCCTTTCGAACTGGTGCACTGTCTCGCCTGAGTCTGACCGGCGAAGTCTAATCACAGCAAGCACGGGCGAGTGCGCACGGGCGTCGGCACGGACAGCGGTCCATCGCTTGTTTCCCGGCGGTGTCACGCTTGGTTCCGTGCCAGCCGAATCCCTCAACGGGTGGGCGAATCTGGCCGATTCCCCCCAGGTTCGACACGCTCACCTTATCCCAGCGCGGCCTGGCATGACCGCCACGTGGCCAGCTTGGCTGCCGAGGTCCGCGAGAGAGTCGCTGATAGGAGCCGGAATCCCGGCACCGTGGGAACACCAGGTGGTTGCCGCCGACGCGGCACACGCCGGCCATCATGTCGCGCTGGCGACGGGTACGGCGTCGGGGAAGTCCCTGGGCTATCTGCTGCCCGTGCTCGCGGCCACCTCGCCCGGCGCGGAGGGCGACGAGAGGTGGCGATGGAACAAGCGCCCCCATTCAGCCCTGTATCTGGCACCGACCAAGGCGCTGGCGCACGACCAGTTCCGTGCATCGGTTGCGCTCGGCCCGCCCGGCTGGCCGATCGCAACCCTCGACGGTGATTCGACGCAGGACGAGCGGGACTGGGCGCGGGACTACGCCTCGTATATCTTGACCAACCCCGACATGCTGCACCTGTCCGTGTTGCCCAACCACCAGCGCTGGGCGGCGTTCCTGCGAACGCTGCGGTACGTCGTCGTGGACGAGGCCCACCGCTACCGCGGATTGTTCGGAGCGCAGATCGCCGCCGTACTCGGGCGGTTGCGCCGACTGGGCGCGCACTACGGCGCTCAGCCGACATTTGTGGTCGCCTCGGCCACGGCCGGTGATCCGGCCGTCACGGCTGGCCGGCTGATCGGCGTGGAACCAGACGAGGTGGTGCTGGTCGAGCAGGACCGGTCTGCGCGCGGAGCCGTCGACTTCATCTTGTGGCAACCTGAGGACCGCCTCGAAGAGGAAGCCGCGATGCTGCTGGCGTCGGCCGTGGCGGCTGGTTCGCAAACCATGGCCTTCGTCAGCTCCCGGCGGTCGGCCGAATTGGTCGCCATGCGCGCCCAGCAACGCCTGGGTTCGGATACCACCCGGACGATCAGCGCTTACCGGGCCGGCTACCTGGCGAATGACCGACGGGCGTTGGAACGGGCACTTCAAGCGGGGTCGTTGGACGGCGTGGCAGCCACCAATGCCCTCGAACTCGGGATCGACATCGCCGGAGTGGACGCGGTGATCATCACCGGTTTCCCGGGCACGCGGGCGGCCTTCTGGCAGCAGGCCGGGCGTGCTGGGCGGAAAGGGCGCAACGCGCGGGTCATCCTCATCGGACGGAAACATCCGCTCGACGCTTTTTTCTTCGACCATCCGGCCGAGCTTTTCGAAGGTGCGATCGAGAGCGCGGTCCTTCACCCGGACAACCCGTACGTTCTGGGATCGCAGTTGGCGGCCGCCGCTCAGGAGCTGCCGCTGACTGACGGTGACAGCCGCTACTTCGGTCCGGCGATGCTGTCGGTGATGGCGCACCTCGAGCGCACGCAGACGCTGCGTCGCCGGCCCGGCGGATGGTTCTGGACGCGCGCTGAGCGGGCGGTCGACCAGATTGACCTCCGCGCGGCAGGTGGCGATGCGGTGGACGTCGTGGAGATTGATACCGGACGTGTACTGGGGCACGTCGATGCGATTTCTGCTGACGCAACCGTTCATCCAGGCGCGGTCTATCTGCACCGGGGCGACAGCTACCTGTGTGAGGTGCTCGACCACGACGGAGGTGAGGCCCTGGTCCGCGCCGCCCGGCCGGGATACCTGACCCAAGCGCGCGTCAATGCTTCAGTATCGATCACTCGGGAGATGCAATCGCATCCCCTCGGTCGTGGGCGGGCTGGCTACGGCCAGGTAGAGGTTGTGTCCCAGGTGACCGGCTATCTGAGGCGTGACGAGTTCACCGGGACCGTCTGGGACGAAACGCCGTTGGAACTCCCCCGGCGTGTGCGCAGGACGACAGCGACGTGGTTCGCCATCCCGTCGGCGTTGGTCGACGAGGAGGTGGACGCCGGGCCCTTGGCAGGCGGAGCGCATGCAGCTGAGCATGCCCTGCTCGGGTTGCTGCCGATGTTCGCGCCTTGCGATCGCTGGGATGTGGGTGGTTTCTCGGATGTGGGCACCAGCGACGAAAATATGATCTCGATCTTCCTGCATGACCGCCAGATTGGCGGGGTGGGCTTCGCCGAACGCGGCTACCGGCGAGCTGAGGACTGGCTTCGCAGCGCGCTGATCCGGGTCGAATCCTGCTCCTGCGACTTCGGCTGCCCAGCTTGCGTCGTTTCCGCCGACTGCGGCCGTGTCAATCAGTCATTGGACAAGGCAACCGCCGCATTGCTGCTCCGCCTGCTCGTCGGGCCCTCGTCGACTCCGAACTCACGACGTTGAACCGGGCAACGTCTGGTCACTACCCTGACGATGTGATCACCGGCGGAGCGAAGAGCGACTGATGACCGTCCCTCAACGAAAAACCCGCCAGCGCGCCGCCGTTGAAGAGATGCTGGGCAGAACAGACCAGTTCCGCACAGCGAGCCAGATCCACGACGACCTGCGTCACGCCGGCGCCGGTATTGGCCTAACCACCGTCTACCGAACCCTGCAGTTGATGGCCGGCGCAGACCAGCTGGACTCCATCAGAACTGACGACGGTGAGACCGCTTATCGCCGCTGCTCCACTGGTCACCATCACCACCTTGTGTGCCGGAGCTGTGGTCGCACGGTCGAGGTCGAGGGGCCGGCTATGGAGAACTGGACGACTCAGATCGCCGTGGATCACGGCTTTCGCGACGTTCAGCACAATCTCGAGATCTTCGGCTTGTGCAGCGACTGCGCGCACGCTGAAGCACGCCGGGCCGACTGAACACCGACGAGTCGGATGAGTTTCTTTGAGCTATTCCAGCCAGGGTTGAAACACCTGCGTGAGGAGAAGGAGAGGCACAAGATGCTGGTGTCCAAGCCGACCCACGGCGGTGGCGCGCCGCTGGGCATTGATCTTGATGCGGGGACGGCAAAGATCACCATCGTGCCCAAGGCCGACGGCTCATCGAGGACCGGCGTGGGCGAACCCGATGATCTTGGTGGGCAGTCCCGGAATGTTCAATCCGACACGGCCGGCCACCCTGACGCTGATCACGAAGTCAACCGCGTCGCCGACTCGGTCACACGTCAGCAGTGACGACTCGTTGGCATGGGCCACCCGGGTAGCCGCCGCGCAGCCGTCTTCCCCC
>Ga0126312_10003557_pt1 | contig 10532 bp, 10 predicted proteins | sample Plot104A_FD_92537 | JGI IMG/M metagenome (GOLD analysis project Ga0126312, IMG submission 92537) | Serpentine soil microbial communities from UC McLaughlin Reserve, CA, USA - Plot104A | ecosystem: Environmental > Terrestrial > Soil > Grasslands | place: USA: UC McLaughlin Reserve, Lake County...
CCGACGTGATGGAGCATCAGAAAGGACAGCCCCGCGTCGAAGCTGCCGTCGCCGAACGGCAGCGAGGCGGCGTCCGCCTGACGCGCGTGCGCCCGCCCGCCGAAGCGCGCGAGCGTGCGCTGCGCGGCGGCGACCATCTCGTCGTCATAGTCCGTCGCCGTGACCCGAACGTCCGGATGGGCCGCGAGCAGCTCTGCCGCGACGTCGCCGCTGCCAGCTCCGACCTCGAGCACCTCGCCCGAGAGCGGTGCGCGACCGATTGCCCAAGGGAGGACGACGCGGCGCGTGAAGAGGCGCCAGGGTCGACTTCGGCACAGGCGCGCTTCGAATGTCGACATTGACGGCATCTGGGCGTCCGGCCGGGCGTCAGTCGCTGTAGAGCTGCTCGATCTCGCCCCGGAAATGCTGCTCGACGACGCCGCGCTTCAACTTGAGCGTCGGCGTGAGCTCGCCCTCTTCGGCCGAGAAGTCGCGCGGGACGATCACGAATCGCTTGATCTGCTCGAATCTCGAGCGGTCGCGGTTGACGTCGTCGACGATCCGCTGCACCTCTGCTTCGAGCTCGTCGGGAGCGCGCCCGCGCGCCTCTTCGTCGTCCAGCGCGATCAGCGCAGCGACGTACGGCCGCTTGTCGCCAACCACGAGCGCCTGCGAGACGAGCTTCGAAGACTTGAGCGCGTTCTCCAGGTTCTGGGGCGCGACCTTCTTGCCCCCGGCGGTGACGAGGATGTCCTTCTTGCGATCCGTGATTCGCAGGAACCCATCCTCGTCGAGCTCGCCGACATCGCCTGTGTGCAACCAGCCGTCCGATTCGAGCGCCGCGCGCGTCGCCTCGTCGTCGCGGTGGTAGCCGGCGAAGACCGTCTCGCTCCGGATCAGGATCTCGCCGTCGTCGGCGAGCCGAACTTCGAAGCCCGGCAAAGGCGGACCGACGGTTCCGAACTTGACACGGCCGGGCCTGTTTACAGAGCAGGCGGTCGTGCACTCCGAGAGGCCGTAGCCCTCGAGGATGAGGATGTCGAGCGCATGGAAGAATCGCGCGATCTCCTCCCCAAGCGGCGCGGCGCCCGAGATGCCGATCCGGAGCCGACCCCCGAGGCGCTGCTTGATCTTGCGGTAGACGAGCCGGTCGGCGAGCCGGTGGCGCGCCGCGAGCACGGGTGGGAGCCGCTCGCCGCGGCACTTGTACGGGCTCGCCGCGTAGCCGGTCCGGAGCGCCCAATCGATCAGCCGGCGGCGGACGCCGCTGGCCTCGTCCATCTGCGCCTTGATCCTCGTGTGCACCTTCTCGTACAGACGCGGGACGCTCGGGAGGACCGTCGGCCGCACCTCCGGCAGCACCTCAGCGGTTCGGAGCGGATCGCGCAGAAATGCGATCGTGTAGCCGACGTACGCTCCGAGCAGATGGAGGAGCCGCCCGAAGTTGTGCGCGAGCGGGAGGTAGAGGAGCATCACGTCGTCGCCGACCGTGAACTCCTCCACGCGGTCGACGGTGGTGGCCATCTCGAAGTAGTTCCGGTGCCTGATCATGCACGCCTTCGGCGGCCCGGTCGTCCCCGACGTATAGATGTAGGTGAAGAGGTCGTCCTCCTCCACAGCCGCTTCAGCGTCGCGCAGTGCGTCCGGGTGTTCGTCCCGGAAGCGCCGGCCGCGCTCCTCGAGCTCTGCGAGGTCGCCGAATCGGCCGACGTGCCGAAGCGGTGGCGCGAGCTCCGTTAGATCGTCATCGACGAATACGCCAACTGCGTCGACGAGGTCGAGCATGTACGCGGTGTCGGCCTTGGAGCTGTTCGGGAAGATCGGAGCCACCACGGCGCCGATGTGCGCGAGGGCGAGGTCGGCAAGCACCCACTCGAGGCAGGTCGGGGCGAGGATTCCGAACGCGTCGCCCTTGCGGATCCCCAGTGCGAGCAGCCCGAACGCGAGCTCCTCGACCCGCCTGGCGGCTTCGTGCCACGCCACCTCGCGCCATCCGCTCGGTTCCTCGACTAGGTACGCGGGGCCGGTGCGACCGCCCGCAGCGGCCTGCTCCCATAGCGCCGCGATTGTCCGCTTCGCGGGGCGCGTCTCGTCCCGGGCCTCGTGAGGCGCGACGGTCGCCATCGACCGAAGCTTACGCCTGCAGAGGAAACGGTCGGCGCGGGGAGAAACCAGTCCGCCCCACTAGAATCGGACGCACATGCGCACTATCTGGAACGGATCGATCAGCTTCGGGCTCGTCAACATCCCCATCGGCCTCGCCGTGGCGACGCAGCGCAAGGACGTCGCGTTCCGGACGCTCCATCGCGAGTGCAAGACGCCGATCAAGCAGAAGCGGTACTGCCCCACGCACGAGCGCGACGTCGAGGCCGACGAGCTCGTCAAGGGCTGGGAGGTCGTGAAGGGCGAGTTCGTCATCGTCGAGGAGGAGGATCTCGAGGCCGTCGCGTTGCAGCGCTCGAACTCGATCGAGATCCTGCGCTTCGTGCGGCTGGAGGACGTCGATCCCGTCTTCTTCGACCGCACCTACTACCTCGCTCCGGCGAGCGCGGACGCGCAGCGACGGCCGTACGTCCTGCTGCTGCGCGCGATGGAGGAGACGGGGATGGCTGCGATCGGCAAGTTCGTGCTGTGGGGGAAGGAGAACCTCTGCCTGGTCCGCCCGCACGGCGACACGCTCGCTCTCGAGACCCTGTTCTTCGCCGAAGACGTCCGCGCGCGCGGCGAGATCGAGGACGCCGTCGGGGAGACCGAGGTGAAGACGCCCGAGCTCGACCTCGCGCGGCAGGTGATCGAGAGCATCTCCGGTGAGTTCGATCCCGAGGAGTTTCGCAACGAGTACCGCGACGACCTGCGCCAGATGCTCGACGCGAAGCTGGCCGGTCAGGAGATCGCGAAGCCGGAACCCGTCGTCGAGGCGCCGGTCGTCGACCTGATGGAGGCGCTCAGGCGGAGCGTCGCGGAGACGAAGAAGCAGCAGCCGGCGAAGAAGGCCGCCGCCGGCGCGAGCGCGAAGCGGCGCGGCGCGCCCGCGAAGTCCGCCTAGGCGCGGCTGCTACGTAGCACTCGCTGCGGCCGGGCTGGAGACGCCGGTCGTCGCTTGCAGCTGCGCCTGGAAAAGGGTCTTGTCGATCTTTCCCTGGTAGATCGGAACGCCTTCCTCGACGCACACACGGATGACTTCGTTCCGGTCGATGCCAAGCTCCTTCGACAGCTCCTCAGGCGTCAGATGGTTGGCCACGTCGTCCCCTTTCGAGTCTGGACATGAAAAAACCCATCTGCGTGACGCGCAAACGGGCACGGGTGGGTGCTCGTGTGACGGAGGCGGAAATCAAAGTTCCCGCTGACCTCCCTCGAGCATCTGGCACAAGCATACTCCGGGCCGCGGACCGACTGCAACAGAGGCGCTTTCTACGCGGCTACACCTCCCTCGAGCGGCACGCCGGACTGCTCGCTCCGGCGATCAGAACCCGGGAGGAACTGAACAGACCGAGCGACGACCTCGAATGCTCGTCTGCGTTTGCCGTCTTCTCCGTCCCACGAGCGCGCGCGGAGGCGGCCGTCGACGGCAACGTGGCTCCCCTTTGCGAGAAAGCGCGCGCACAGGTCCGCTTGCTTGTTCCAGACCGCGACAGGAATGAACTCCGCTCCCGAGTCCGGCCCCGGCCGGTCGACCGCGAGCAAGAAGTTCCCCACCCGACGTTCCTCGTCGAGCTCCTTCACCTCGACGTCGCTTGCCAAGTTCCCGATTAGCGTCACCACGTTCATCTGCTCCTCCTCGTTGTCTACAGCGACAACGTACCCGAGAAGCTGTGACGCAAGTGTGAAATCGGGGTGCCCAGATTTGAACTGGGGGCCTCTCCGACCCGAACGGAGCGCGCTACCAGGCTGCGCCACACCCCGACGCGATCACAGGTTAGCGAGCGCTCGAAAGCCGTGTCCCTGCACGCGAGCCCGTACTCCGTTCGGGCTGAAGTCCAGGTTCAAATGTGGGCATCCCGACTAGACGTGGGGGAACCAGGTTCCACCACGAGCCTCCTATCGGGCTTCGCCCGGCTCCGCCGCGGCCGCGGCTGAGACAGCGGTCAATCGACCGCCTTCAGCCACGGGCGCGTCAGGACGATCAGGAAGAGAGCCGCCGAGACCAGTGCGCCGACGGCGATGAGGGTTCCCGGCGCCGCTAGGCCTGCGACGCCTGCGGCCAGCGCGAGGCCGACCGGCATCAGCCCGAACGAGCCGAAGAAGTCGAGGCTGACGACGCGCGACAGCAGGTGCGGCGGGACGAGCTCCATCATCATCGTCTCCCAGATTGCGACGCCGAAGCCGATGCAGAAGCCGCGGAAGACGGCGAAGCCGCAGGCGAGGCCGAACCACGGCGACAGCGCGACGCCGACGATCGCGAGGCTGTTCACGAACCAGATCACGTAGGAGACGACGCCACGGCGGCGGCGCGGCTGGAGCTGCCCGAACGCGAGCGTGCCCATGATCGTTCCGACGCCGAGGAGCGACGTCAGCAGACCGTAGGCGCCGACCCCGCGGTCGAAATGCTGCTGGATGAGCTTCGGCATCAGCACCTGCTGCGGCGCGTACTGCAGCATCAGCACGACCGAGAACAGGGCGATCGTCACCCAGAGCCACGGGATGCCCGCGACGTAGCGGGCACCCGACCAGATCTCGCTAAGCGTCCCTTCACCGGCCGCGCTCTCGGCCGTTCGCGGCCGCGTGATCGCGAGCAACCCCGCGGAGAGCAGGAACGACGCCGCATCGAGGGCGAAGACGGCTGCAGACCCCGTAACGCCGTACAGGCTCGCGGCGAGCGCAGGGCCGGCGAGCAGGCTGCCCCAGCGTGCGACGCCGATCAGGCTGTTCGCCGACGGAATCGCCGTCGGCTCGACGATCAGCGGAACCATGCCGCCGAAGGCTGGGTAGAAGAGGCCGTCGCCGAGGCCCATCAGCGTCGCGAGGACGATGATCACCCCGAAGCCCAGGTGCCCCGACGCATCGACCGCGGCGAGCGCCCCGACCGCGACGAAGCGCGCGAGGTCCGAGACGATCATCATCCGCCGCCGCGACGTCCGGTCGGCGAGCGCGCCGCCGATCAGCAGGGTCGCGAGCAGCCCGGTGGCTTGGCAGAAGAGGACGATTCCGAACCCGCCCGAGCCGACGAGCGTGAACGTGCGCCACCCGAGCGTCGTTAGGAACGCCGCGTCGCCGATCAGCGAGACCGTCTGCCCCGCGAAGAGCACCCGGAAGTCGCGAAAGCGCAGCGCGTCGAAGACGCGGACGCGGCCCGGCCCCTCCATGCGGCAAAGCTATCCTCGGGCCCGTGCGGGACACGATCCGGCTCGCGTGCGTGCAGATGACGAGCCGCGCCGACAAGGCGGCGAACCTCGAGAGCGCCGAGCGCTTGGTCGCGCGCGCCGCTTCGACCGGCGCCGGCATTGTCGTCCTGCCCGAGAAGTGGAACGCGATCGGCGACGTCAAGACGCTGCACGCCGCGGCAGAGCCGATCGACGGCGGCGCGTCGGCCGAGGCGATGAGCGCCTGGGCGGAACGGCACGGGGTCACGCTCGTCGGCGGCTCGATCACTGAGCGGCGCAAGGGTCGCGAGAAGCTCTCGAACACGTGCCTCGTCTTCGGCCCCGACGGCTCGCTCGGGGCCGTCTACCGCAAGATCCACCTCTTCGACGTCGAGGTCGGCGGGCACGTGTACCGCGAGTCGGAGGCGGAGGAGCCGGGCGACGAGCCCGTGGTCGCGGAGGCGGACGGCTGGGTGCTCGGGTTGTCGATCTGCTACGACGTCCGCTTCCCGGAGCTGTACCGCGTGCTCGCGCTCGAAGGCGCCGACGTGCTCACGGTGCCCTCGCACTTCACCCTCCACACGGGCCGCGATCACTGGGAGGTGCTCCTGCGGGCGCGCGCGATCGAGAACCACTGCTACGTCGCGGCCGCTGCTCAGATCGGTGAGACGCGGCCGGGGAAGCCGAGCTATGGCAGGTCGCTGATCGCCGATCCGTGGGGCCTCGTCCTTGCTCAGGCTCCCGACGAGGAAGGTGTGGTCGCTGCCGATCTCGACCATCGACGACTCGCCGATGTCAGGGCGAGTCTCCCTTCACTGGCCAGCCGGCGTCCCGCGGCGTACCGGTCGTCTGCGAGCGTCTGACGCCGACGCGCGGGTGGGCGGCGTCCCGCTCAAGGCGGTTCTGTTCGACCTCGACTTCACGCTCGCCCGGCCCGGCCCGGGACTCGGGCCCGAGGGCTATCTCCGCATCGGCCGGCGGTTCGGCGTCGAGCTCGAGGTATCGCGGCACGACGAGGCCCGCGCGGCGGCGCTCGAGACGCTCGAGAAGCATTCCGACTTTCGGCACGACGAGGGAATCTGGATCGCGTTCACCGAGCGGATCGTCCTCGGGATGGGTGGCTCGCAGCCGGCGGCGCGCGAGATCGCGCGCGCGGTCGAGCAGGCGTGGGAGCAGCACGAGAACTTCGACCTCTACGACGACGTTCTGCCGGTGCTCGAGGAGCTCCGCCGCCACGGCCTGCGGATCGGCGTCGTGTCGAACGGCGCGCGTGACCTGCGCGAGTTCCTGCGGCACCATGCGCTGGACGTCGACGCAGCAGTCGGCTCGCGCTACCACGGTCGCGTGAAGCCGGACCCGACGATCTTTCTGAAGGCCTTGCGGCGCCTCGACGTGGAGCCGCCGGAGGCGGCGATGGTGGGCGACCATCTCGAGGACGACATCGAGGGCGCCCGGGCGCTGGGGATGCGCGCCGTGCTGATCGACCGGGAGGGACGCTTTCCCGAGGTCGAGGAGCGGCTACCCGACCTGTTCGGGCTCCCGGCCGCACTGGGTCTCTAGAGACCGAGCTCGGCGCGCCAGGTTTCCGTGTGCTCGCCGAGCTCGGGCGGCCGGCTCGCCGGGAGCCGCGAACCGAAGTCGCGCCCAGCCTCCTGCAGCGTCGCGACCGGCCCGACGGCCACGTCCTCGCCGTCGAACAGCTCCAGCCATGAGCCGAGGTCGCGTGTCTCGAGGATCGCCGCGAGCTCGGCGGAGAGCCCGTCCTGCGCGCCCGGGTCGTATTGTCGCGCGATCAGGTCGGGCCGCTCGAGCAGCTCGCAGAAGCGCTGGAAGAACGGTTGCTCCAGCGCGGCGACGGTGAGGAATCTCCCATCGCCGGTTCGATAGATGCGGTAGCAGGCGAGCCCGCCGGTCAGGAACGCAGGGAGCGGCTCCCCGCCGAGGCGGTGCGCCGCGAATCGGTGCGCTCCGTGCGCCATCGAGAGCTCCAGGCGCGCGCCTCGCCCCGTTCGCTCGCGCTCGAGCAACGCGGCGAGGATCTCCGCGACGGCTGCGAGCGCGCCTGCGCCGAGATCGGCGATCTGTACGGGCGGCAGACCCGGCGCCGTGTCGGCCAACACGCCGGCATAGCCGAGGTAGTTGAGGTCGTGGCCCGCGCGGCGCGCATGTGGGGGCTCGCTGCCGAACCCGGTGATCGAGCAGTAGACGATCCGTTCCGGCAGGTGGTCGGGGCCGATGCCGAGCCGCGCCGCGACCCCCGGCCGAAAGCCTTCCAGCACGACGTCGGCGCGCGCGCAGAGCGCGCGTCCCAGCTCCGGCTCGCGCTTCAGGTCGCATACGATCGACTCCTTGCCGGCGTTCAGGGCGATGTCCCACTCCGGTGCGAGCGTTCGCAGCGGGTCGCCGTCGGGGCTCTCGAGTCGGACGACGCGCGCGCCGTAGCGCAGCAGCTCGCGGCTCGCGAACGGCCCCGGGAGGTAGCGCGTGAGGTCGACGACGATCCTTCCGGCGAGCGGCTCCATGGGGGCCATCATCTAGAGTCTCCGCGCGTTGTTGCGGCAACCCCCGGTCCCGAGGCCACAGCCGGGCCTCGTGTGGTCACTCGGGTTCGGCGCGTTCGGGCTCGCCTTCTCGATCTCAATCGTCGCGGCGTACCTCCCGCCGCTGCTCGGCCGGTTCACCGATTCCTCGGTGCTGATCGCAGCGGTCATCTCCGCCGAAGGCCTGTTCGCGCTCGCACTACCGCTCGTGATCGGGCCGTGGAGCGACACCTTCCACACGCCGCTGGGGCGGCGCCGGCCGTTCATGCTGGTCGCGCTTGCGCCGATGGCGTTCTGCCTGACGTTGATGGCGTTCATGCCGACCTTTTGGCTCACGGCGCTCCTGGTCTTCGCCTTCTACTTCGCCTATTACGTCTACGAGCCGCCGTACCGCGGCTTATATCCGGATCTCGTGCCGGAGGCGTTCTACGGGCGCGCGCAGAGCGTCCAGCACCTGATGCGCGGCGCGGCGCTTGGCGCGGCCCTCGTAGGCGGCGGGTTTCTGTTTCACGTCTGGCGGCCGTCGCCGTTCCTGCTTGCAGCGGCCGTCACGACCTGGGCTTGCGGTGCGACGATCGTGTTCGTCCAGGAGACCGGGGGCCACAGCCGGGTCTTCGAGGGGATTCGAACGTACGTCGCGCGGAGCTGGGAAGTGGTGCGGACGGAGCCGTCCGTGCGGCGGTTCCTGATCGCCAACACGGCCTGGGAAGCGGCATTCGCCGCGGCGCGAACCTTCGTCGTCCTCTATTTCGTCCGCGGCCTGCACGAACCGCTATCGACGTCGTCGGCGGTGCTCGCGACAATCAGCGTCGGATACGTCGTGGCCGCGATCGCGTCCGGCCCGCTCGGCGATCGCGTCGGCCTCGCGCGCGTCATCTTCTTCGCGTCCCTCGTCTACGGCGGCGGCTACATGGTCTCGGGATTGGCGCAGACCTGGCACGACTGGTACTACGCGGCGCTGTTCCCGATGGCCGTGGCAGGCGGAACGGTGATGACGCTCGCCTGGGGTCTCCTGTTCAAGCTGATGCCGGCAGAGCACCGCGGCGCGATCTCAGGCCTGGCGGTCACCACGAAAGGAATCGGCCTGCTGGTCGGGCCGATCGTGGCGGGGACGGCGATCGACGTGCTCTCGCCGTACCTGGAGCAGACCGACGGCTACCAGATTCTCTGGCCGCTCTGCGGGCTGCCGATCCTCGCCGCCGCGCCGCTCGTGTTCACTTTGATCCCGCTGGAGCCCCGCGGGCGCGTCGAGCCCGAGCCGATCAGTCCGACGGCGTAGCGCGCTCGACCATGAGGGTCGTCATCGTCGCGTCCTCGCTCCACAGTCGGTGGTCGACGCCCCTCGGCCAGGAGACGCGCTCGCCGGCAGAGATCGGCGCGACGTCGTCTCCGACGCTCGTGTAGCCGCTTCCCTCCAGACAGGCGACCACAGTGTCGTTCTCGCCGGCGTGCTCATGGATCGTCCCGTCTTGCGCGAATCGGAGGACTGCCAGGAGCAGCGCGTCATCGCGGAAGATCACGCGGCCCTCGACGTTTCGGCAGCCGGGCATCGGCAGCGGCTCCCAGTCCGGCCGCACGAACGGCTCGATCTGGACCGGCATCGGGTCAGGCGCCGGTGGCGACAGCGCCCGCGGCGCGATGCATCGGGGCGAGCGCGGGCGCCCACGAGCAGAGCGGCGAGACGTCGCCGTCGCGGCCGTTCAGGCGCCGGTACCCGAGCGCGTGCTCGGCTTGCATCAGCTTGTGGATCTGCGTCGTCCCCTCGTAGATGATCGGGGCGCGGGCATTCCGGAAGTAGCGCTCGATCCCGTATTCGGCCGAGTAGCCGTAGGCGCCGTGGACCTGGATCGCGAGGTGCGCGGCCTTGAACGCCGACTCGGTCGCGTGCCACTTCGCAAGCGACGTCTCCCGCGTGTTGCGCCGCCCCTCGTCCTTCATCCACGCCGCCTGCATCACGAGCAGCTTCGACGTCTCGTAGCCAAGCACCATCTCCGCGATCATGTCCTGGACGAACTGGTAGCGGCCGATCGCCTGCCCGAACGTCTCGCGTTCGCGCGCGTACTCGACCGAGCGCTCGAGGCAGGCGCGGACGACGCCACAGGCCCCCGCCGCGACGGTGAAGCGGCCCTGGTCGAGGCCGTACATCGCGATCTCGAACCCCTGCCCTTCCTCGCCGACGAGGTTCTCAGCCGGAACCTCGACGTTCTCGAAGAACAGCTCGCCCGTCGAACCGGCCCAGACGCCGAGCTTGTTCTCCGTGTCGCGGGTCGTGACGCCGCGCCAGCCGCGCTCGACGATGAACGCAGAGATGCCCTTGTGCCGCGCCTCTGGATCGGTCTTCGCGAAGACGAGCTGATGGTCGGCGACCGAAGCGTACGAGATCCAGTTCTTCTGTCCGTTGAGGACATAGACGTCGCCCTCCCTGCGCGCGGTCGATCGCATCGAGGCGACGTCCGAGCCGGCGCCGGGTTCCGTCAGGCCGAAGCACGCAAGCGCCCCCCCGCGCGCCTGGGGCACGAGGTAGCGCTGCTTCTGCTCTTCCGTCGCGTACTGCAGGAGCGAGAGCGAGTTGAGGGCGACGTGTACCGATATCAGCGTGCGGAAGGCGGAGTCGCCGCGCTCGATCTCCTCGCAGGCGATCGCCTCGGAGACGAAGTCGAGGCCGGCGCCGCCGTACTCCTCGGGGATCACGATCCCGAGCAGCGCGAGCTCG
>Ga0126312_10003560_pt1 | contig 10529 bp, 9 predicted proteins | sample Plot104A_FD_92537 | JGI IMG/M metagenome (GOLD analysis project Ga0126312, IMG submission 92537) | Serpentine soil microbial communities from UC McLaughlin Reserve, CA, USA - Plot104A | ecosystem: Environmental > Terrestrial > Soil > Grasslands | place: USA: UC McLaughlin Reserve, Lake County...
ACCCCGGGCCTTTGCGATCTGAGTCGCGGTTGACCCGACCCCGCCGGCACCGCCATCAATGAAAAGGGTGCTGCCGGACGTCACCCCGAGCAGCCGCAACACTCGCTCGGCCGCCTCAGCTACCACGCCAATTGCCGCTGCCGCCCAGTCCACCGATGGGGGCTTATGTGCCCAAGCATCCAGGACGGCGTACTCGGCCTGGGTAGCGTTGCCTCTGCCGAAAACGTCATCGCCAACCGCAACGCCGGTGACGCCATCTCCGACCTCATCAACCACACCCGCGGCGTCGTAGCCCAAATAGCCGGTGCCCTCCAGCGGCCTGCCCTGTGCGTACATTCCGGTGAGGTACTTCCAATCAGCCGGATTGACGCTTGCCGCCTTCACCTTGATGCGAATCTGCCCAGGGCCGGCATGCGGCTCGGGCGCTTCACCGAACTTGATCACTTCTGGGCCGCCGTACTCGGAGAATTGCAGCGTCCACACGTTGTTCAACCCCTTCCTTGGCGTCTGGTTGCATCAGTGATCTTTGCACAGACCTATTTCTTATCCGCTTTCGCCGTCTCGGTGACGCTAGAGAGCGCGGCGACAAATGCTTCCGGCGGCACTTCGACACGACCGACCATTTTCATCCGCTTTTTGCCCTCTTTCTGCTTTTCGAGCAGCTTGCGCTTTCGGGTGATATCACCGCCGTAGCACTTCGCCAGCACATCTTTCCGTACCGCCCGAATGGTCTCGCGAGCAATCACTCGAGATCCAATCGCAGCCTGCACCGGAACCTCGAATTGCTGCCGAGGAATCAACTCTTTCAACTTGGCCGTCATCATGACTCCGTACGAGTAGGCCTTGTCTTTATGCACGATCGCCGAAAAGGCGTCGACCGGCTCGCCATGCAGCAAGATGTCGACCTTGACCAAGTCAGCAGGCTGCTCGCCAGAGGGCTCGTAGTCCAAGCTTGCATAGCCTCTGGTCCGCGACTTCAGGGCATCGAAGAAATCGAAGACGATCTCAGCCAGCGGCAGCGTGTAGCGGATCTCAACACGATCTTCGGAGAGATAATCCATCCCGTGCTGGATGCCGCGGCGGTTTTGGCACAGTTCCAAGATCGTGCCGATATAGCTTGCCGGCGTCAGGATAGTGGCACTTACGACCGGTTCATACACCTCGGCGATCTTCCCGCCGCTCGGATACTCAGAAGGATTCGTCACCTCCACCTCCGTGCCGTCTTCCATGATCACGCGGTAGACCACGTTAGGAGCGGTGGAAATCAGATCAAGATCGAATTCCCGCTCCAGGCGTTCCCGCACTATCTCCATATGGAGTAGGCCGAGGAACCCGATCCGGAATCCAAAGCCGAGGGCTGTAGAGGTTTCCGGCTCATAGCTAAGCGCAGCATCGTTGAGCTGCAGCTTGTCCAAGGCTTCGCGCAACTCGGGATAGTCGGCTCCGTCGATCGGATAGAGACCGGCGAAGACCATCGGCTTCGGCGGCCGATAGCCACCAAGATCATGGGCGGCCGGCCGGTTCAGGGATGTCACGGTGTCACCCACCCGGGACTGGCGGACGTCTTTCACGCCGGTGATCAAGTAGCCCACCTCGCCCACCCCCAGGGACGCCGCCTTGGTTGGTTCGGGAGAGATAACGCCGACTTCCAGGGTCTCGTGCGCCGCCTTTGTCGACATCATCAACACCCGCTCCCGGTGCGACAGCGCACCGTCTACCACCCGAACGTAGGTGACGACGCCTCGGTAGGTGTCATAGACGGAGTCGAAGATCAACGCCCGGGCCGGCGCGGCAGCATCACCAACCGGCGCCGGGGTCTGAGCGACGATCTCGTCGAGCAAATGTGCGACGCCCTCACCGGTCTTCGCCGAGACCCGGAGCACTTCGTCTGGATTGCAGCCGACGACCCTCGCGAGCTCGGCGGCGTACTTGTCTGGCTGTGCGCTGGGCAAGTCGATCTTGTTCAGTACTGGGATGACGTGTAAGTCGGCATCCAATGCCAGGTAGAGGTTGGCTAGGGTCTGCGCCTCGATTCCCTGCGCGGCATCCACAAGCAGCACGGCACCTTCGCAGGCCGCTAGTGATCGAGAGACCTCGTAGGTGAAGTCGACATGGCCCGGCGTGTCGATCATGTTCAAGACGTACGTCTGCTCGGCATCGAGGCCGTTTTCCAGCCTGCTTGTTCGCCACGGCATCCGTACGGCCTGGGATTTGATGGTGATGCCGCGTTCCCGCTCGATGTCCATCCGGTCCAGGTACTGGGCGCGCATCGACCGCTCGTCGACCACACCGGTCAGCTGCAGCATCCGATCGGCCAAGGTCGACTTGCCATGATCGATGTGAGCGATGATGCAGAAGTTGCGAATCACCGATGGATCAGTGCCGCCCGGCGCCGGTCCTCCTTCTCGGGGCACGTACATAGGACTCACAACAGACATCCTCACCTGATATCGCGAATTTGGCCCGCCTGTGGCAGCGCTGGTACCGTGGTCGGTCGCGCCTGCACAGCAGCGCCCCCATTCCAAATCACAGAAGAATTTCAGAGGCGTTCGTGGCGAACATCAAATCGCAGCTCAAACGAATCAAGACCAACGAGAAGGCACATCAGCGCAATAAGGCGACGAAGTCGGCGCTGAAGACCTCCATTCGCAGGTTCCGCGAGGCAGCGGACGCTGGAGATAACGCCAAAGCCACTGACTTGGCCCACGCCGCATCCCGCGCGCTCGACAAGGCGGCATCGAAGGGCATCATCCACAAGAACCAGGCTGCCAATCGCAAATCTGCGATCGCAGCCAAGACCGCCCGCCTGGACGCCTCCGGCAAGAAGCCGCGCAAGGAGACGGCATCTCGGCGAAAAGGGACTGCGTCAACACGTAAGGTAACCGCATCTAGCGGCGCGACCGCGAAACGCTGAGCACCGCTCGTTCTAACGCGAACGCAGCATCGTCGGCTGCGCCCTTCACGTCCGCGTCGGCCAGCGCGACCACCTTCAGGGCTGCTGCTAGGCCCCCTTGGTCCCAACCGCGCGCCTGAGAGCGCATTGACTTGAGCTTCCAGGGAGGTACGCCCACCTCACGTGCCAAGTCTGCGTCCCGCTGACCGCCGACAGCGGTAATTAGCTTGCCCAGGCCGCGGACGCCCGACGCCAGCGCGCTAGTGATCAACACTGGAGCTACGCCGGTCGCCAACGCCCAGCGGAGCTGCTCCATTGCCACGCCGGTACGTCCCGACAGCGCAGCGTCTGCCACCGCAAAACTGGTCACCTCTGCCCGACCACCGAAGTACCGACGCACCTGATCGGTTGTGATGGGACCGCCCTCCCCGTCCGAGATGAGTTGCGCGACGGCCGCCGCCAGGGTTCGCAGATCGTGACCGACCGCGTCCACCAGGGCCGATGCCGCGCCCGCATCAATCGAGCTGTCGGCCCGTTTCGCTTCAGCGGAGACGAACTGTGGCAGCTCCCAGGTCTTGACGGCCGCGCAATCGACCACTTCCGCCCCGGCGGATTTGAGTTTCTGGAGTAGCCCCTTGCCTTTAAGCCCTCCGCTATGTACCACGATCACAGCAAGATCGGATATCTTCGCGGCGGCCAAGTTCACTAGCTCGGGATCAAGATCGGAAGGCAAATTCTCCAAGTCGTTGATCACGGCCGCGCGACGGCTGGAGAACAGTGACGGGCTGGTGATCTCGGCGAGTTTGCCCACATCGAGCCTGGCGGCCTCGATTTCTGAGAGCTCGACATCAGGCGACTCCGCTCGCATGCGTTGCCGCAGACCGTCGACGGCGCGGTCAACCAACAGCGCCTCTGGTCCGCTGACTAAGACCAGCTGGCCGAACGGGGACTTCGATGCCGCCACGCAGCACAGCATGCCAGCCAACACCGACACGGCGAACTGATTCCATGCACTCGGCGTCGACCGCCGGCCCCTACGCGTTGATGTTCTGTTCGCAACACAAATCAGATTCACGCCTGGCCGCGATTGGTGTTGATATACATGAGCGAGACACTGGATATGAGGCGAAAGGGGCGTCGGTGGTCGGCAAGTTGTGGACTTCAGTGTTCGGTCGGGTTGCTTCTGATCGGCAGCTGCCGACTGTCCCGGGAGAGCCGGAGAGGGGTCCCGTGGAGGAGCCTGCGCTTGGCATGAGACTCACCGGCGAGCCGCACCCACTGGATCGGATGGTGACGGTCCAACCCAACACGGTTGTGGTGCTCTTCGAGCAGGACAGCGCTCCACGGCTGAAGTATCCCGGCGAGTACCTGACGCCGGGTCTGCTTCCGTCTCTACGCCCCGTACAAGTGCTAGCCGTCAACACTGCGCCCGTCGATCTCGATGTGACCGTCGACCACCTCGTCACCATGGATGGTCATGACATCGAGAAATGCACCGTCCGGATCACCGTGCAGCTGTCAGATCGCGACGGGTACGCCTCGGTCGCGAGCCTGGCAGCTGAGTTTGGCACCGAACTCGAGGCGTACCTACTCCAGCGGGTTGAAACCGATGTGGCGATGGGGATGCACGCCGCTGTGAAGATGAACCGGCTTGCCGACCTGCGTCGCCCAACGGTGCAACAGGAGTTGGCCGAACAGTGGCTGCCAAGGTCCTTTGCCGGCGGCACGCTCCTACGTCGGGATTTCGATGTCCGCGAAGTCATCTGGCCCAAGGACGGGCCCCTATCTGTCCCGATTCCGCTGACCAAGTCTCCGAAGGTAGAGCCGCCTCTCTCTGCCGGCAGGCCGGCGCCGACTCCAATTAGGCATCCCGCTCCGGTACTGGCTGCGATGGACTTGAGCATGGATGCACGGCTTCGGCGAATTTGGCGGCGCCATGCCGAGCCGCAGGTTCGAGGTATTGCCGGCGCCAAGATTGGAAATTCCGCCACGGTCATCGCTGTCGTAGATCGAGAACCCGGCGCCTATGAGGGAAGCCGGGTGCGCGAGGCCTTCGGCAACCTGTACGACGATCGCAATCTGCGTGTCGTTGCCGCTGTGGCAGATTCGTATGAAGATCTTGTTCGCGCCTGGTTCAAGCAAGTGGACGGCAGTCCAGGTCGGCTCATCTCCGTGCGGTCCAGTGAAGAGGACTCGGCTTTGAGGATTGGGGTCGATCAGGCACTACGATCGGCAGAGGAGCGTGCGAGAGGACTGTCTGTTGGCAGCCAATCGGATCGAGAGGCCTTGCGGCGGCTTGTTCCCCATGAGCGGGTTGATTTCGTGGCGGCGGACACCACCGGGTAGTCCGATGATCATGAGCGGCACGTTGTGAGCAAGATCGCCTACACCAACCCGCTGGCTGGGCGGCCCGACGTGGGGTCGCTTGGGCCATCATCACCAGAACGCGCAGAGGACTCCAAAAAGATCAGGCAGGCCGCCACCATTCCCCTGATCATTTCCCTCGGAGCCCAATGGGTCTTCTTTATCCATTACTGGATTCCTGAGACGACCGCTTTTCCTGCCAACGAAATATGGCTCACTCAGCTTGCGCCGCTGGCCTCAGTTGCCCTCACTAGTGACGGCCAACCACAAGTTGAGGCGCAGAACGGCCAGTGGGGACTGCCTGCTCTGGTGCTACTGCTCTGTGCCTTTGCGCTGTTTTGGCTCTCGCGTACCCGTCACTGGCTCGGCCGAACCGCGATGCTGGCTCCCGCGGCACTCGGTTTGGTGGCTGCGCTCGCCATTGTCATTGGATTCGCGGTACGAGGCACCCTGTCATCGTCGTTGATCGGTGTTTTGCTGTTGATCACCTGGGTGTTCAGTGCGGGCTATGCCGCCCTTCATGGCCTCCTGGACAATCTCGGCCCGTTGCCGCCCAAGAGGTGGTACAGCGGTTTGCCGCTGCTTGTCGCGTACGCGATCATCATCCCTGCCCCGATAGCGGTGGGGCGTTGGCTGTTTGCCCCTGAGATGCGCTACGCCGCGGCGCGACTGCAGGACAACACTGTGGCGCTGCGACTTGCCGCCTTATGGACGGCGAGCACAGCTCTGCTCTACCTGACCGGTCTCCTGGTGGGCGCCGCTGTTTGGGTGGCCTATCAAGCGTGGCCGCCACGGCGCCAGATGTCGTTCGTCGGGCGGGCCCTTATCGTGATCGGACTATTGATCATTACTGCCGCGGTCGGATGGCCAGCGAACACTCAGGCCAACAAGCGGGTGACCGAGCTGACCTACTCCAGTCCGGCGGAGGAAGTGCATTTCAACTGCGGCGCCTGGATCCTTGATCAACCCACTTCGGTTGTCCCGCAGCGGGAGCCCGCGAAGACGCTCGTTATCAGCGGCTTCACCTGCCGCACCGTTACTGCGTTTTCTGGTTACCAGCAGCTTTCGACCCACGACCTGCCCGTGTCGCTGTCGCCTGTGATCGCAAACACGCCAGACGGCGCGAGGATCTCGGGGCGGATTGTCGCGGCCCAGTACGGTGATGTCCTGGTCGTCGCAGGCAGTGCTCGATTCGATGTCAATGCCAACGAGCTGCTGGGCGTCGGCCTGAACGACAGTGCCCAGCTGTGGCGTTATAGGTGCGGGCGTGGGTCCATGGGCTTGCGCTTCGCCAATGTGCCAGGTGGCGACAACCCAGCCGAGGGTCATATCACACAAGGTGAGCTGAATCCTGAGGCCGTGGTGACCTGTCAAGGCGAGACCGTTCGCATCAACCCGACGACCGGACCTTGATCATCGGAGCATCGGCACCGCGCGAGCAGCTTGCAGATCCGGAGCCCAGATGAATACGGCGACCAAGGCGCTCCAGACTGCCAAGTTCATCAGCGGCATGTACATCGAGCGGGCCAGGGTGCTGTATTGGGCGCATGTTCGCAGTGATCTTTTCAGCCGTCTGATCTTGCCCAGCGGCCACCGGGATCCGTACGAGATCTATGAGGAGATGCGAAGGCGCGGGCCTATGCTGCCGACGCGCCTTGGCAACTACAGCACCACCAGCCACCGCTTGTGCAATGAAGTATTGCGGAGTCGAAAGTTCGGCGTCAGTCTTGAGGATGGCAGTGAGGACCTGGCAAGCCTTGCAGGACTTGACCTGTCGTTGCTGGAACTCAATCCACCAGATCACACCCGGATCCGCCGGTTCGCCGCGCCTGCTTTCACCCCACGGCGAATTTCGGGCTACACGGGCCTAGTTGATCAAGCAATCCAACAGTTGCTTGACGACTGTGAACGCACCCATGAGTTCGACCTCATGGCATCCTTCCGGCACCGCTGCCTATTGCGGTGGTGACCCATCTGCTCGGTCTGCCCAACCAGCCCCAGCGATTCCGCCAGCTCGGCTCGACGATCGCGCGAGCTTTGGACGGCATCTGGTCCCTCGGGCAAGCCCGTACTTTGGCGGCGGCCGACGCAGAACTCCGAACGACGTTCGTAGAGCTCCTCCAGCAACGAGCGGCTGAGCCCGGCGATGATCTTGTATCTGCGTTGGTCGCCGAGCAAGGCCAGGCAATCACCGCGACAGAGCTGTCCGCACTCGTACGGCTCCTTCTCATTGCGGGATTCGAGACCACAGTCAATGCGATTGGCAGTGGCATGCGATGGTTGCTAGCTGACCGTGACCAGTGGGAGCTGCTCGTGGCCGACACCAGTCGGGCAGCCGCGGTGGCCGAGGAGGTACTCCGCTTCGACCCACCCGTGCAGCAGACAGCTCGAGTGGCGCTTCAGTCGGTCCAGGTCGGTGAGGTACTGGTAGCGAAAACCACTGGGTAATCACTTTGCTGGCGGCAGCCAACCGCGACCCGGAGGTCTACCCTGATCCCGGTCGCTTCGATATCACCCGCGAGACACCCGTGGAGCATTTGGCCTTCTCCGGAGGCATTCATTACTGCCTGGGTTCACCACTTGCCAGGCTCGAGCTCACTCAGGCATTGCGGGCGCTGGCGGAGCGGTTTCCGAAAATGAGACAAACAGTGCCGATCACGATGCGACCTGGCACAACGCTGCGCGGCCCACTCCGGTTTCCGGTTGCGGCGGCCTAGCTGCACTTCTTTATAGATCATCGCTGTGTCACGGCAGCAAGTCGGTTATGGCGCAGGCGAACTGCGATCGAGCCGTTTTGGTCGGTTCTCAGCAGGGTCATTCCGAGGGAGCGAACCAGCTGGAGCGTACGCCGCGCGGGATGACCGTAATCGTTGTCGAGGCCCGCACTCACGATCGCAAGTCGGGCCTTGGTGGCAGCGGTGAAGCCTGGATCCTGCTGCGCCGAACCATGGTGCGGAATCTTCAGAACGTCGGCCTGAAGATCCGCCCCTGCGCTCAAGATCGCCTGCTGACCCGGCAATTCCACATCCCCGGTAAGCAAAAGTCGCAATCCGGCAGTCTTGGCCATGATCACCAGACTGCTGTCATTCTCCTTGGAGGACTCATCCTGATCAACTGCGAAATGGTTCACCGGCCCGATCACCTCAAGTTCCGCCTGCCCAATGCTGGCGCGCGTACCGGCCAGGGGCGCATTCATCGGGATCCCGTGCCGCGTTGCCAGCTCTGTGACGATCGCCATCAGCGGACCTGGTGGTGCGAGTGGGCTAACCCACAGCTGACCGATCCGACGGTGCTGCAGCACGCCGAGCAGGCCATCGACGTGGTCGGCATGAAAGTGAGAAATGATCACCAACGGAACTTCGCTGATCCCAAGCCGATCGAGGCACCCACGCATGACGGCAGGCACGGGGCCACTGTCCACGACGATGGCGCTTCTCTGGCCAGTCCGGATTGCTAGACCGTCGCCCTGCCCGACGTCGCAAGCAACCAGCAGCCAGTCACGCGGAGGCCAGCCAGGCTGGCGTGGCGCGCCGCACAGCCCGATGATCAAGATCCCAGCAAGCAGCAACGCGAGCCACGGCCGCGCGAGCACGTACGCCATGACGAGGGCGAGAACCAGGCAGCTCACGCTCAGCCACATCAGGATCAGCGGGGTCACCGGTAGCGGCCACTCCGATCCGGGCAGCTGTGAGCCAATCCGAGCAACCCAAATGATCATCTGGGCAGACCAGGCGGCGCCGAAGCCGAGCACAGCAGCCAGGACTCCGCTGACCAGCGAGGCGCCGGCAGCGGCAAATCCGAGCACCGTCGCCGGGCCCACAAACGGCCCTGCCAGCGCATTCGCGATCAGCCCTGACATACTCACCCGGCCCGAGACTGCCGCCAGCACGGGAGTGGTGGCTAGTTGAGCTGCCAGTGGCACGGCGACCGATTCGGCGATGATCCGCGGCAGCCAGCGATTGATAATTACGGTCCAACGCCGAGCCCACCATACGATGCCGGCACAGGCGAGAACCGACAGCGTGAAGCCGATCGATCTGCTGAGGAACGGATCGAGCAGCAGCAAGATCATGCTGGCAACAGCCAGATTGCGCAATCCGGCGACCCGGGTGCCCGATCCCAGCGCAGCCAATGCGACCAGGCCCATCGCCGCCGCACGTAGCACGCTTGGCTCGGTACGGCATAAGGCGACGAAGATGATCACTCCAGCCAAGCCGACGACGCGCAGATTCCACCCTCGCAGGCCGACCCAGCGTGCGACCATCAGTAGGAAGGCCAGCAGCAGCGTCAGGTTTGCGCCGGAGACGGCCGTCAAGTGAGTCAATCCCGTGGACCGAAAGTCCTCGCTCAACGCGGAGTCCAGGCCAGAGGTGTCGCCAAGAACGAGGGCCGGCACTAGCCCACGTGGTTCCGGTCGGCGATCAGCGACCGATCGTCGCAATCCCGCGCGTACGTTTTCGACGACTCGAAGCCCCGCCGACGGCGGCTGAACGATAACTGGTGAGCCGCGCGCCCGGAGGACGGCTGCCACGTCCGATCCGCGCTCGGGTGACTGAAGTCGTCCGTCCACGAGGACTCGGGTACCGACAGGGGTGTGAAACCACGTCTCAAGCTGCGGCCCAGTCACGATGAGCAGAACCGGAACTCGCACCAGCCATGAGCTGCCTCGTCCTTCAACCCGGGCGGTCTCGGCCCTGATCACAGCAGCGTCAGGCGCCGTTCCCCTCGCTGCCACAAGATGTGGATCCGCGCGCATCTCAACCTTGGCAGACACCGCTGCCTCATGCTCGGCCAGCAAGGCCACAGGTCCGTGACGAAGTCGATAGACATCAACGAGCCCAACGCCGACGATCGCGCTGATCACGATCGTGATCGTCAGCAGCAGCGTCGAGCGCCGCATGGCCGTGGCGGCCAATCCAATCGTCGCTGCGCTCGCGGCCACGACGAGCCCGAACGGCGTTCCCGAGGTTCCGAGCCAGGCGGCTCCCCAGGCTGTGGCCGCAACCGGCACCATCCGCAGATCTGGCGACTGAGTGGCTGTCGGTGCCCCGGGAGGCTGACGACTCCGCCAGTGCCTCGCTACGACTTCACGAACTCCAGCGCGTGCGGCGGGCAGCAGCTGGGGTGACCGCGTGCTCACACCCGCACGTACGGCGCTATCTTGGCGTACGTCTTCGGTCCAATGCCGTCTACCTCCTGTAATTCCTCCACCCGAGTGAACCGTCCGTGTTGCTGCCGCCAGGTGAGAATCGCCTGTGCTGTGACTGGTCCG
>Ga0126312_10003561_pt1 | contig 10528 bp, 10 predicted proteins | sample Plot104A_FD_92537 | JGI IMG/M metagenome (GOLD analysis project Ga0126312, IMG submission 92537) | Serpentine soil microbial communities from UC McLaughlin Reserve, CA, USA - Plot104A | ecosystem: Environmental > Terrestrial > Soil > Grasslands | place: USA: UC McLaughlin Reserve, Lake County...
GACCGCGCCTGATGGAAAGTACGCTTGACATCGCCACGGTGTCAAGCTAGCTTTCCATCGTCGAATGAACAACCGTGTCAAGGAGCTGCGCACGGAGCGCGGCCTCTCCCAGCAGCAGCTCGGAGAGGCCATGGAGGTCTCGCGCCAGACGATCAACTCGATCGAGAAGGAGCGCTACACCCCGTCGCTCCCCCTGGCGATCGCGCTCGCCCGGTACTTCGACCGTTCCGGCGGTGTCGCCGCCGATCGCGAAGGCGGTGAACATCACGGCGCCGAGCGCGAGGGAGACGCCGGGCAGCCACCAGCGGCTGCGGACGATGCGGTCAGTGGTCGACACGGAAGATCTCCTCGATACGAGATCGCCGACGGACAGGACCGCGAGCCGTACTCCCAGCTCGGCGCGATCGCCGGCGTCGCCTACGTGATCGCGCTGATCGCCGGCCGCCTGCGCGGCTGAGGCCGCGGGAGCGGCCGCTCCACGCGAGCAATCCAGCCCCGCCTCGCGCGGTTGCCGAGGGACCCGGTCTCCCGGGCCCCTCGGAGGCAGCGGTGCGTGGAGTGCGTGGCGCTAGCCGCCGACGCCGTTCGGCGCCTGCTGGCGGATCCACTCGCGCAGCGTCGTGTCGCCGACCCGCGCGTAGACGCCGGGCTTGCCGGGCCGCGCGCAGCCCTCGCCGTAGCTCGTCGCGCCCACCACGCGCAGCGCGCCACCGGCGGTGCGGCCGAACATCGGGCCGCCGGAGTCGCCCTGGCAGGTGTCGACGCCGCCCTCGGGGTAGCCGGCGCAGATCTGCGTCTGGGCCTCGAAGGAGTCGTAGGCGTTCGCGCAGTAGGCGTCGGTCGTGACCGGGACCTGCGCCTTCTGGAGCGTGTCGGGCGTGTCGCCGCCCTCCTCGGTGGTGCCGAAGCCGGCAATCGTCTCCAGCGTCGCCGGCGCCCACAGCGACGTCTCAGACGCGCCGGCCACCGGCGTCGGCGCCTTCGTCGACGCCCGCGAGAGCTTCAGGATCGAGATGTCGTAGCCGTCCGAGAGCATGTAGTTCGGGTGCGCGGTCACGCGCGAGACCGGCACCTTCTCGCCCTGGCCGGGCTTGTTGGAGCCGATGTAGACCTCGATCAGCTGCGGGGGGTACGCCGCGGGCGAGGCGACGCCGGCGCCGCCGGTGATCGACGAGCAGTGGCCGGCCGTCAGGACCGTGTCGGGCGCGATCAGCGTGCCCGTGCACAGGAAGCCCTTGGCGATGATCACCTCGGAGACCGAGGGGAACTCGTTCGGGGCTGCGTCGGACCCGCCGACGACGGCCATCGACGGGGATGCGGACAGCGCCAGGGCGGCACACGTGCCGACCAGCGCGAGTGAGAGCTTTCGGAGCATGGGGGCTGCAACGCGGGCGGGCCGCGTTTCTTGCGCTCAGCTGCCGTAGCGCGCGAACTCGCCCGGCCCGGGCGCAGCCAGCGACGTCGCCAGCAGCCCCTCGGTCGAGAGGAGCACGAGCTTCTCGCCGACGACCACCGCGCGGTCGTAAGACAAGAGCCCGCCGAAGCGCTCGAACGCCGGGTGGGCGATCCGGCCCGCCTCGACGATGCCGCCGGCGCGGTCGACCTTGAAGGCGAGCGAGCCGGCGAACGACGTGCGCTCGGGCATGGAGCTCAGCGCGGGCATCACGGCGAGCTTCTGCGGCGCCCACCAGAGGAAGGCGTGGTGGTCGTCCTCGACCGGCGAGTACGAGTCGTCGCCGAGCCCGAACTGGTCGAGCCGGACCGGGTTGGCGAGGTCGGAGACGTCGAACAGCGACAGCTGCACGCCGGTGCGCCGGCCCTCTGCCGTCGCGTCCTGGCCGACTCCCAGCAGCAGCCCGTCGCCGACCGGGTGCAGGTAAGCGGAGTAGCCCGGGACCTTCAGCTCGCCGACCACGCGCGGGCTCGCCGGGTTCGAGAGGTCGAGTGTGTACAGCGGGTCGACCTGCCGGAACGTCACCACGAAGCCGGTGTCGCCGATGAAGCGCACCGCGTGGATGCGCTCGCCCTTGCCGAGCCCGCCGACCTCCCCCACCTTCACGAGTCGGCCGTCGCGCTCCTGCAGCGTGCGCACCGCGCTCTCGGTGCTCGCGCGGCTCTGCCACGGCGACATCGACGTCGTGGCGGCGCGCAGCGTGCCGTGGTGCTCGGACAGCGACCACTGGTTGAGCAGGTAGCCCGGCACCTCGCCGCTGCCGACATAGGTCGTCTCGCCGGCCTTCTCCGTCGAGAACGCGTGCAGCCCGGTCGCGGAGGAGTCGAGGATCTCGGCGCGGCTCGCGTCGGGCTCCAGCCAGCGCTGCGAGGCGACGTAGAGCCGGTCCTCGGACGCGTAGACGGTGTCGCCGTCGCTCATCAGCGCGTCCGCGTCGACCGCGGGCAGGCCGCGCTCCAAGTCGATCGTGAGCACGGTCAGCGTGCCGAGCCCGGAGAAGGACTGGGTGCGGCGGACCTGCTTGCAGCGCACCAGCGAGCGCCGCCGCGCCGTGCCCTTGCGGCGGTTGCGCACGACCGCCGACGGCAGCCACGCCCGTGTGCGGGTCCGCTTCACGGAGCGGCGCCAATCGCGCTCGAGCTCGCCGGCCGGTGCGGTGCCGGCCGACCGCGGCATCGCGAGCCCGCGCGGCTCGGTCCGCACGATGGCCCGCACTGTCGTGCCGGTCAGCCGCGCGTTCAGGTAGGAGCCCTCGACGTCGAGCTCACGCAGCACGCGCAGCTTCTCCGGGTCGGAGATGTCGACCTCCAGCAGCCGCGTGCGGCCGAGCCACCGGGCGGGGGAGACCGCGGGCACCTGGGCCGCGTAGGCGACCGGCCCGGAGTCGAGCGTGGTGATCAGGAGCGCGCGGTCGCCGCGCACGAGCAGGTCCTGCGAGTAGCCGGGGACGTCGATCGCGTCGAGCTGCTTGGGCCGGGCGCCGCTCACGTCGATAGCGCGCAGCTTGCCCTGCTTGACCACGTACAGCGTCGTGCCGGACGCCTTCACCCAGTCGGGCTCGTCGACGCCGGCCTCCTGCACGTTGGTCTGCGACGTCCCCTCGCCCGCGCCGGGCGCGGGAGCGGCCACCGGCATCGGCGCGCCGCGGTCCGCGCCGCCGGAGCCTCCGCCGCCTTCCCCGCCGTCGGCCGACGGCGGCGGCAGAGGGCGTCCGACAGAGCTGTTGCGCACGACGCGCAGGCCGTTGCGCTGGGCGTAGCCGAGGAGGTTCGCGCACGAACGGAACGAGTGCAGCCGCGGGCTCTTCTTGCGCGGCTCGTTTCGTCCGCCCGCCCGGCGGCTAGCCCGAAGCGTATGCAGAAGCGCAGACTTGGCAACGAAGGCCTCGAGGTGTCCGCCCAGGGGCTCGGCTGCATGGGCATGTCCGAGTTCTACGGCTCGGCCGACGAGGGCGAGGCGATCGCCACCATCCAGCGGGCGCTCGACCTCGGGATCAGCTTCCTCGACACGGCCGACATGTACGGCCCGTTCACCAACGAGAAGCTCGTCGGCCGCGCGATCGCCGGCCGCCGGGACGAGGTCGTGCTCGCGACCAAGTTCGGCAACGAGCGCGGCGAGGACGGCAGCTTCCTCGGCATCAACGGCAAGCCCGACTACGTGCGTGCCGCCTGCGACGCCTCGCTGGAGCGGCTCGGCGTCGAGCACATCGACCTCTACTACCAGCACCGCGTCGACAAGACGGTCCCGATCGAGGAGACCGTCGGCGCAATGGCGGAGCTCGTCGAGCAGGGCAAAGTTCGCCACCTCGGGCTCTCGGAGGCGTCGCCGGAGACGATCCGCCGCGCCCACGCCGTGCACCCGATCAGCGCGCTCCAGACGGAGTACTCGCTGTGGACGCGCGACGCGGAGGACGCGGTGCTGCCGACCGTGCGCGAGCTCGGGATCGGCTTCGTCGCCTACTCCCCGCTCGGCCGCGGGTTCCTGTCCGGCGCGATCACCAAGCCGGACGATCTCGCCGAGGACGACTTCCGGCGCCGCAACCCGCGCTTCCAGGGCGCCAACTTCGACAAGAACCTGGAGCTCGTAGAGCGCGTGCGCGAGATCGCGGCCGAGCGTGACGTCACGCCCGGCCAGCTCGCGCTCGCCTGGCTGTTGAATCAGAATCCCGCCCGCCCCGACGTGGTCCCGATCCCGGGCACCAAGCGGCGCGAGTACCTCGAGGAGAACGCGGCGGCGTCGGAGATCGAGCTGTCCGCGGACGAGCTGGAGCGGATCGATGCCGCGGCGCCCGCGGGCGGCACCGCCGGCGACCGCTACCCGGACATGTCGAGCATCGACCGGTAGGCCTTCGCGCGCGCCTGGGCGCGGACGGCGTCGAGGTCGTCCGCGCTCAGCGCGCGCGGCTCGCCGAGAGCGGCCGCGCGCCAGTACAGCTCGCACATCGCCTCGAGCAGGTGCGCGCGCTCGACGGCCTGCCCAAGGTCGTCACCGAACGTGATCGCGCCGTGGTTGGCCATCAGCGCCGCGGTGCGGTCCTCGAGCGCCTCGACCACCGCGTCCGCGAGCTCCTGGGTGCCGAACGTGCGGTAGGGCGCGACGCGCACCGCGCCGCCGAGGGCGACCATCTCGTAGTGGATGCACGGCAGCTCGCCGAGCACGAGCGAGAGCGCGGTGCCGATCGGTGGGTGCGTGTGCACGACCGCGCCGGCGCCGAAGCGCTCCAGCACGCCGAGGTGCAGCGCCAGCTCCGACGTCGGCCCGCACTCCCCCTCAAGCAGCTCGCCGTCCGCGTCGATGAGGGCGATGTCCGCCGCGTGCAGCCGGGCGAGCTCGCCGCCGGTCGGCGTGATCGCGATCCGGTCGCCGTCGCGGGCGCACACATTGCCGTTGGTGGCGCGCACCAGGCCCGCCGCCGCGAGCTCGCGCGAGGCGGCGGCGACCTGCTCGCGCAACGGGTCCGAGAGGGTCATGCACCGCGATCCTATGGGCACGTCAGGAATCGTTCACATCCCGCATACAGACAAGCCCTACGCTTCCCACAGTGCCACGCCAACGCCTCACGATCTTCCTCACGATCGCCGCGGCGCTGGCTATCACGGGGCTGCTGTTCGCGATCGACCCGATCCGCGACGCCGTGAGTGCCGCGTTCCAGGGTGATCTCGGCGCCATGCGCGACGAGCTGGACTCGCTCGGCGCGCTCGCGGCACTGGTCCTGGTCGGCATCGCGCTCGTGCACGCGATCGTCCCGTTCCCGGCCGAGTTCCCGACCGCGGCGGCGGGCTTCGTGTTCGGCTTCGCGCTCGGGTTCCCGCTGATGGTGTTCGCGTGGACGCTGTCCTGCCTGGTCGCCTACGCGCTCGCGCGCGGGATCGGGCCGCCGCTGCTGGACCGGCTCGCCGGCAAGGAGCGGATGGAGGCGACCGACCGGTTGATCGCGCGCGGCGGCTGGCCGATCCTGCTCGCCGGCCGGCTGATCCCGGTCGTCCCCTACAACCTCGTCTCCTACGCCGCCGGCGCGACGCGCGTGCCGCTCGGACGCTTCACGTGGACGACCGCCGTGGGCGTGGCGCCGCTGACCGCGCTGACCGCGCTGCTCGGGCAGCGCCTGCAGGAGCCGCGCTTCGACGACCCGGTGCTGTGGCTGATCCTGCTCGGCGTGCTCGTGCTGCTCGCGCTGGCGCGGCCCGTCGGCCGCCGCCTGCGCGCTACCCACCAGAGCTGAGCGCCGCCGGCACCCGCCGCAGCCAGCGCAGCAGCTGCTCGTAGACCCGCGGGTGGTTGAGCAGCTGGAGGTGGTTGGCGCCGCCGACGTGCAGGCCGTTCTCGAGCTCGAACGCGAGCCGGCGCCGCGGGCCGTCGCCGGAGGCGCTCGGGAACTGCACGAGCAGGTCGCCGACGATGCGACCGAGCGGGGAGTCCTTGTCGCGCGCGACGGTGGCGCCGACGTAGCAGTAGCTCACGCCCGGCAGGAACGGCACCTCGCCGCAGCCGTCCGGACGCCACACGTCCAGGTCGAGGCCCTCCCAGTCGTCCTCCAGGCAGGCGCCGTAGCGGAGGTCCTTCACACCGGCGCTGCGCGCCGTCAGCAGGCGCGCCAGCGGCTCGGTCTCGGGCAGGCGGCGGAGCCAGTGCGCGCCGCGGGCCGCGGCGCGCTCGAGCGGCGCGCCCAGGTGCGGCGAGCCGAGGCAGACGACGTGGCGCAGCTCGCCGATCCAGGAGCGGCCGTCGCGCTCGCCGTAGTGGCAGGCGCTGCGGGCGACGAGCCCGCCCATCGAGTGCCCGACGAGCACGAGCTCGTCGACCGGCACCGGCCACTCCTCGACGAGCGCCTCGAGCGCGGCGGACAGCGCGCGCCCGTTGTCGGAGATGTGGCGGCCGGTGTTGTAGCGGGCGTAGACCGGCGTGTGGCCGAGGTCCTCGCGCAGCCGCTCGCCGTAGGTCGACCCGCCACCGAGGCGCCAGGCCTCGTCGGTCTCGCACAGGCCATGGAGGAAGACCGCGATCTTCGCGCCCGGCTCGCGCGCGCCGTCGACGCGCAGGTCGAAGCCGAGCGCGAGCGCCGCGTGGTCGCGCGCGAGGCGGTCGCCCCACATGCCGTTGATCGCGCCGAGCGCGAACGAGCCGCCCGGCGTGTCGGCCAGCCGCGGCGCGCCGGGCGGGGCGCTGAGCGCGAGCGCGCGGCCCCCGCCCCTCGGCACGGCGCGCAGCCCCGCGCGCACCGACGAGTGGACAGCCGAGGTGATCCCGTCGTGGGCGACGCGCACGGGTGCCGCGCCCTTGCCGAGCAGCCCGAACACGCGGCCCGCGACGCTGCGGTGGACGTCGCGCACGATCGCGCCGGCGCCGCCGAGCGCCTCGCCTGCCAGCTCCCCTGCCGCCCTCAGCTCAGAACCTCGCACGCTCCACCTCCGTGCAAGAAAGGTGTCTGACACCTTTCTTGCGTCGTGTGCAACAGATCGCGCAAGTGTTTCAGATGACTAGGATGCCGCGCGATGGACGGCTACCCCCACGTGCGCGAGATCACTACGCGATGGAAGGACAACGACGTATACGGGCACGTCAACAACGTCGAGTACTACTCCTACTTCGACACCGTCATCAACGAGTACCTGATCGCCGAGGGCGGCCTGGACATCTTCGCGGGCGGGACGATCGGGTTGTGTGCGGAGTCGCACTGCGACTTCCACGGGCCGCTCGCCTTTCCGGGGGTGGTCGAGGCCGGGCTGCGCGTCGGCAAGCTCGGGCGCTCGAGCGTGCGCTACGAGATCGCGCTGCGCGAGAAGGGCGCGGGCGAGCTGGCGGCGGAGGGCTGGTTCGTGCACGTGTTCGTGGACCGGGCGACGCGACGGCCGGCCGAGATCCCGGCGTCGCTGCGCTCCGCGCTCGACGCGCTGGTCGTGTGAGCGCGGCGCCGCACGCGGTCGCGGAGGTGCTGCGCCGGCGGGCGCTCGGCGGCGGCCGCGACGACGGCGCGCGGCTGGCGCTGGCGATCGAGGGCGGCGGGATGCGCGGCGCGGTCTCCGCCGGGATGGCGATCGCGATCGACGAGCTCGGCCTCACAGACGCCTTCGACGACGTCTACGGCGCGTCTGCGGGTGCTCTGAACGCCGTCTGGCTGCTGAGCGGCAACCCGGCCGACGGGCTGCGCCCGTACGCCGACCCAGGCCTGATCCGCCAGTACATCCGGCGCTCGAACGCGCTGCGCGGGCGTCCGGTCGTCGACACGCGCCATCTCGTCGAGCACCTCTACGAGCACGTGCTGCCGCTGCGCTTCGACGCGGTGCTTGCGGATCGCGCGCGCTTCCATCCGCTCGCCACCGACGTCGAGACGGGGCGGGCGGTCGACCTCGGGCCGGCGATCCGCGACTGCGCCACGCTCAAGCTCGCGCTGCGCGCGACGACGGCGCTGCCGTTGCTGGCCGGGCCGCCGGTGCTGATCGACGGCCGCAGCTACCTCGACGCGGGGATGGCCGAGTCGATCCCGTTCCATGCGGCGCTGGCGGCGGGAGCGACGCACGTGCTGGTGCTGCGCTCGCGCCGGCCACAGGACTCCGAGCGGCCCTCGCGGGTGTCGCGTGCGGTCACGGGAGCCCTGCTGCGGCGGCTGGGCGAGCCGGTGCGCCGCGGCTACCTCGAGCGCCCCGCGCGGCTGGCGGCCGACGACGCGCTGCTCGAGGATCACGAGGCGGTGCTCGGCATCCGCCCGCCCGCGGACTCCCCGCGCGTTTCCCGGCTCGAGTCCGACTCAGGCGTCGTGCGCGCTGGGCTGGAGGCGGGGCGCGAGGCCGCGCTGGCGCTGCTGCGGCCGCTGCTGGCGTAGCGCCGCGAGCCCCAGCAGCGCGGCGATCATCGGGCCGAGGCCCGCGATCACGAGCGCGTTGCGGGCGCCGGCCGCGCCGACGATCGCGCCGCCGGCGCCGAGCGCGCCCAGCTCGGCCGCGTTGCGCGCGGCGTTGTAGGCGGCGAACGCGCGCCCGTGCGCCGCGCTCGCCACGCGCTGCGCGATCACGGTCCGCACGAGCGCGTTCTTCAGCCCGTGGCCGACGCCGCCGACGAGGTACCCGGCGAGCGCGGCGGGCAGGACGGCCCAGGCGGTCTGAGCGGCCATCCCGAACCCCTGCAGGCCGAGCGCGAGCAGGGCGGCGGCGGCCATCGCCGCGGGCGGGACGCGCTGCGGCAGCGCGAGCGCGCCGAAGACCATCCCGAGCGTCCAGGCGGCGAACATCGCGGCGTAGCCCGCGTCGCCCGCGCCGAGCACGTCCTTGACGTAGAAGACCTCGGCGGTCATCGACGCGGAGATGAACAGCAGCGCGCCGACCGCGGCCAGCACGACCGGCCGCAGCACGCGGTCGCCGAGCAGCGCCCGCAGGCCGGCGGCGCGGTCCTCGTGGGCCGCGGCGTGCGGTTCCGGGTGGCGGCGCGTGCGCAGCCCGGCGGCGGCGAGCGCGACGGCCGCAAAGCTGGCGGCGTTGACGAGCAGCGCGAGCTGGGTGCCGCCGAGCGCGACGAGCCCGGCCGCGAGCAGCGGGCCGGCGGTGAAGCCGGCGTACCGCGCCGCCTCCATCCGCCCGCTCGCGGCGGCGAGCCGGTCCGCACCCGCCACGGCCGGCACGAGCGCGAACTCGGCCGGCTGCGCGATCGCCGCGCCGGCGGTCAGCAGCGCCGTCAGCGCGAGGATCCCGGCGAGCGGGTCCACGAAGGCGAGAGCGGTGGCGACGAGCGCCTGCGCGAGCGAGGCGGCCAGCAGGACCCGGGTGCTCTCCACGCGGTCCGCGAGCCGCCCGCCGAGCGGGGCGAGCGCGACGATCGGCAGCATCGTCGCGCCGAACAGCGCCGACACCGCGAACGCGCTGCCGGTCAGGTCGTGCACCTTCAGCGAGAGCGTGATCAGCGCGATGAAGTCGCCCGCGGCCGACACGCCGACCGCGAACGCGAGCAGGCGCAGGTCGCGAGCGCCGCTCGCCCCAGCACCGCCCGCCGCGGCGGCACTCACGGCTGCGCCGCTCGCGGCCGGCCGCCGCCGGGTCATGCGGCGGGTTCGATCGTGTGGTTGCCGCGGAAGACGTTGCGCGGGTCGAAGCGGGCCTTGACGGCCGCCAGCCGGGCGTGACGCTCCGCGCCGAACGCCGCGCGCACGCGGTCGCCGCCCTCGTCGCCGAGGAAGTTCAGGTACGAGCCGCCCGTGCGGTACGGGGCCATCAGCTCGCGGAAGCCGCGCGACCAGGCGATCGCCGCGACATCGTCGGCCGGGTCCTCCCACAGCGACAGCGGGTGCACGACGAAACGCGCGCCGCGCTCGGCCAGCGGCGAGTGCTCGGCGCCGATCCGCGCCATCGCGCCGCCCCAGCCGACCAGGAACAGCTGCGACGGGCCCGCGGGCCGGTCCGCGCAATGGGCGACGATCGCGTCGACGAGCTCGTCCGGGAGGTCGTCGGCCTGCTCGGCCGTCCAGTAGTTCCGGTAGCCGGGCGGGTCGTCGAGCATGCACTGGAAGTCCGCGTAGGGCATGGCGCCGAAGAAGTCGGCGATCGGGTCGCCGAGGCCGCGCAGGCCCGCAAGCGCGCGCTCGCCGTCGGCCACCTCGCCCGCCCACATGCCGGCCACCGCGACCGCCGGGCGGCCGATCCAGGATGCGTCGAAGTCGGGGTCGTCGGGGACCGTCAGGCTGGCGTAGGCGAGGCTCAGCTCGTCGGGCGCGTCGCGCATCACGTCGCGGAACGCGCGCAGCAGCTCTCCGGCGCGCTCCTGCGGGTAGAGCACGATGCCGGCGAGCACCTCCGGGCCGACCGGGTGCAGGGTCAGCTCGAGCGCCGTGACGACGCCGAAGTTGCCGCCGCCGCCGCGCAGCGCCCACAGCAGCTCCGGGTTCTCGGTCGCCGACGCGCGCACGCGCTCGCCGTCGGCGGTGACGAGCTCGGCGGCGAGCAGGTTGTCGCAAGCGAGCCCGTGCTTGCGCTCGAGCCAGCCCGAGCCGCCGCCGAGCGTGAGCCCGGCGACGCCGGTGCTCGACACGCGGCCGCCGGTCGTCGCGAGCCCGTGCTCCTGGGTGGCGCGGTCGACCTGCGCCCAGGTCGC
>Ga0126312_10003562_pt1 | contig 10527 bp, 11 predicted proteins | sample Plot104A_FD_92537 | JGI IMG/M metagenome (GOLD analysis project Ga0126312, IMG submission 92537) | Serpentine soil microbial communities from UC McLaughlin Reserve, CA, USA - Plot104A | ecosystem: Environmental > Terrestrial > Soil > Grasslands | place: USA: UC McLaughlin Reserve, Lake County...
AGGGCGTCCTCCCCGGCCCCCAGCCCAGCGACGCCGAGCTGCTGGCCACCCTGGGGATCGACCTGGACGCGGTCATGGCGCGCCTCGACAAGAGCTTCGGCCGGGAGGCGTACTACTACCCGGCCCAGAACGTGCGGCTGCGGCCGGTCCAGGCCTTCCCCCGCGCTCCGGGCGCCGGGACGCCGCTCATCTGCTGGCGGGTCTTCGTGCTCGTCCGCAAGGAGGCCGCCGCCCGCGGCGAGGACATCACACCCGCGCACTGGCTGCTGGCCCTGCTCCGTGACGCCGAGGACCCGGTCGAGGTCACCGCCCACCGCTACCCGCTGGAGCGCCGCAAGCGGTCCATGTTCGGCCTCCCCGACCACGGCCCCAGTCCGGTCAGGCTGCTCGTCGAGTCCCACGGGCTGACCCTCGACCAGCTGCGCGCCGCCGTGCTCGAGGAGCTCGACCGATCGGAGGGCTGATGTCCGTCCAGCTCAACCACACCATCGTGCGCGTGCGGGACAAGCGGGAGTCGGCCGAGTTCCTGGCCGAGCTGCTGGGGGTGGGGCCGCCAACGGCGTTCGGGCCGTTCCTGGTCGTGCAGGTCGACAACGACGTGTCCCTGGACTTCGCCGACGACCACGGGCCGGTGCATCCCCAGCACTATGCGTTCCTGGTCGGCGAGGAGGAGTTCGACCAGATCTTCGGGCGCATCCGGGAACGTGGGCTGACCTGGTGGGCCGACCCGGGGCGGCGGCGGCCGGGCCAGATCAACACCAACGACGGCGGCCGCGGCGTCTACTGGGAGGACCCGAGCGGCCACTTCCTGGAGATCATCACCCGCCCCTACGGCAGCGGGCCCTGACGGGCCGGCTGCCGGGGCGGGTCGGGTCAGGCGGCCTCGGCGGCCGCGGGGGTGGCGGTTCTCGGGCGGTGGCGGACCGTGCCGGCGAGCAGCAGGCGGGTGCCGCGGACCTGGGCGTGGTCGCGCAGGCGCCAGCGGCCGTCGTCCCAGCGGGCTAGGCCTTCGCGCTCCAGGCGGCGGGCGGCCAGGGCGGCGTGCTTGCACGGGACGGGCAGGGCCGTCCGGTACTCGCCCGACCGGCAGGTGCAGCCGAAGCGCAGGACCCCCTGGTCGATGCCGCGGATGGCCACGCGGTAGCTGCCGGGGTGGGACTCGGCCTTGACCAGGATCGAGCCGTCGGCGAGGACCCGGGCGTTGTGGCCCTCCTCGACCGCGCGGACCTCGGCCGCCAGCCCGTAGGCGCGGTGGTCATGCGCCACCGGGTCCTCCGGCGGGGCATCCGGTTGGGCGGTCAGACGTCGTTCGACGAGCGTATCTTCCATGCCCCCATTGTACGCCTGACCAGGGACAACGGCCCTCCTGAGCTTGCCTCGCTTGTCCGGTCGCGGGGCCGGGCTATGCTGTGGCCAGGCAACCCCGGGAGGTGGCGTCGATGCGGGTCACCGAGTGCGCCCAGCGGGCGGTCCGGCACGCCCGGGGGGAGGCGGGCCGGCTCGGGCACGACCAGGTCGGCACCGAGCACCTGCTGCTGGCTCTTCTGCGCGACCAGGCGTGCCTGGCCACCGCCATCCTCGGCGAGCGCGGGGTCGAGGTCGAGGCGGTCCGCCGGCGGGTCGAGCAGACCGCCGCGGCGGCCCCGGGGAGCGACCCCTCGGGGGAGCGGGACGCGCTGGTCCACCAGCGCCTGCCCACCACCAGGCCGTTCACGCTGGTGCTCGGCCTGGCCGGTCGCGAGGCCCTCGAGCTGGAGCACGACCGGGTGGGCACCGAGCACCTGCTGCTGGGCCTGGCTCGCGAGGGCGACGGCGTGGCCGCCCAGGTCCTGGAGGACTTCGGGGCCGGCCTGCTCCAGCTCCGCGAGGCGGTGATCTCGGTGTACTCGGCCGGGGTCGACCCCGAGCCGCTCCCCCCGGACCGGGGCCCGCCGGCCTGGGAGCCGCCGGCCGGGGCCCGGCTGAACCGGGTGCTGCCGCTGACCGGCGAGCACCTGCTGCCGTCGGGGGACCGGCTGGTCCTGCTGTCGCTGGAGATCTGGTCGGACTGGTTCGACCTGCGCTACGCGGTCGTCTACGCCACTCCGGGGCCTGACAGCGACCTGACGCGGCCGTCGGTGCTGGGCCGCTGCGAGGTGTCGGACCGGGCCGGCACCGAGTACGTCAACTGGGTCACCTCCTCCCCGGCCTACGGCACGGTCCGCGTCAAGCAGCACACCTTCGTGCCCGCGCCGCCTCCGGGCACCGAGGTCCTGGAGCTCCGCTTCCTGCCCCCGGCGGCCGCGCCGGGGGAGGGCCGGCCGCTGGTCGTCAGCACGGTGCTGCTCTGAGGGCGCCGCCATGAGCGACCGGGTCCGGGTCACCCATCCGGAGAAGGTGCTGTTCCCCGGCGACGGCATCACCAAGGGCGACCTGGTCGCCTACTACCGGACCGTCGCCCCGAGGATGCTGCCGCTGGTCAGCGGCCGCCCGGTGACCATGCAGCGGTTCCCGGACGGGATCGGCCGGGGCGGCTTCCTCCAGAAGCAGATCGGCCGCCACTTCCCGGACTGGTTCGAGCGGGTCACCGCCCCCAACCGCCGCACCCGCCAGGCCACCGTCCGCGACCAGGTCACCTACCCGGTCTGCCGGCACGCCGACGACCTGGCCTACCTGGCCAACCAGGGCTGCATCACCCCGCACGTCTGGCTCAGCCGCACCCCCGACATCCACCACCCCGACCAGATGGTCTTCGACCTCGACCCGGCCTCCGACGACCTGGGCGTCCTGCGGTCGGCGGCGGCGGCCCTGCACGGCCTGCTCGACGAGCTCGGGCTGGCCTCGTTCCTCAAGTCCAGCGGGTCGCGGGGCCTGCACGTGGTGGTGCCGCTGGTCCCGGCGGCCGACACCGACACGGTGAAGGTGGTCAGCATGGCCGTGGCCGAGGTCCTGGCCGCCCGCCACCCCGACGACTTCACCACCGAGGGCCGCATCGCCAACCGCCACGGCCGGCTGTACCTGGACATCGGGCGCAACGGCTACGCCCAGACCATGGCCGCCCCCTACGCCGTCCGCGGCCTGCCCGGCGCCCCCGTGTCGGTCCCCCTCGACTGGTCGGAGCTGGACGACTTCGTCCCCGGGCGCCACACCCTGCGCACCATCGCCGACCGCCTGGCCGCCCCCGACCCCTGGGCGGGCATGGACGCGGCCGCGTCCCGCCTCGACCGGGCCGGGGCCCGCCTGGACGAGCTGCGCTGACCCCGGCCGAGGTGGCGGCTACAGCTCCAGCGGGCGGCCGTCGTCCAGCGACCGGAAGCTGCTGCCGCCCCGGCCTCCGAGCTGCTCGAGCTGCCGGTAGTGGATGGCCTTGCCGCCCTCGGACAGGACCTTCTCGTGCACCGGGACGGCCACCCTGGGCGCGACCCGGCGCAGGTAGTCGACCGCCTCGGACAGCTTCAGCCACGGCGCCCCGGCCGGCACGGCCAGGACCTCGACCGGCCGGCCGGGCACGGTGAAGGCGTCGCCGGGGTGGAACAGGCGGCCCCCGACCAGGTAGCCGACGTTGGGCACGACCGGGACGTCGGGGTGGATGACGGCGTGGTCGCGCCCGGCCACGGCCAGCCCCAGCCCGCCCAGCTCCAGCTCGTCGCCGTCGTGGACGACCTCGACGTCGGCCCCGGCCTCACCAAGGGCCTGGGCGCTGCCCTCGTCGCTGACCACCCGCACCCCCGGGTTGCGGTCCAGCAGCCGCCGCACCCGCCCGGCGTCGAGGTGGTCGCCGTGCTGGTGGGTGACGCACACCGCGGTCAGCCCGTCCAGCTCCTCGAACCCCTCGGAGAACGAGCCCGGGTCGAGCAGCACCCTGGCCCCGCCCTCCTCCACCAGCAGGCACGAGTGCCCGAACTTGGTCAAGCGCATGCCGTCACCTCCGTCGGTCAGATCTCCAGCCGGGTGTCCTCCAGGTCGAGCTCGCGCTCGATGCGGTGCATCACGTCGTTGCTGATCTGGCCCTGGTTGCGCAGCACCACGATGGCCTGGCGCTGGGCCACCAGCAGCTCGCGGACCAGGCGCTGGTAGGCCAGCGACCGGTCCTGGGCCCCGTCGTCCTCCCAGATCCCGGCGCGCTCCTTGAGGCGCCGGCGGCGGAACTCGAACAGCCGGTGCAGGCGCTCGACGGTGTCGTCGCGGGTCCAGTCCTCAACGGCCAGCTCGTCGAGCCGCTCCAGGGCGGCGTGGGTCGCGGCCAGGCGGGCCTGCAGCTCCTCGCGCTGCTCGCTGCCGTCGTCCTGGAACCGGAGCCGCCGGATCAGGGTGGGCAGGGTCAGCCCCTGCACGACCAGGGTGGCCAGGATGACCGCGAAGGTCAGGAACAGGATCAGGTTGCGCAGGGGGAAGTCCAGGGGCAGGGCCAGGGCCGCGGCCAGCGACACCGCCCCGCGCATGCCGCTCCAGCCGAGCACCAGCCGCTCTCTCGCCCCCACACGCCGGGCGCGCTGTCCGGGTCGCCGGTCCAGCAGCCGGACCAGGTAGGGGACGCTGAACACCCAGCCGAGGCGCACGGCGACCACCACGGCGCTGACCAGCAGCGCCTGGCCGACCAGGACGGCCACCGCGGTGCCGGCCAGGCCGCTCAGGATCGGGTGCAGCTGGAGGCCGACCAGGATGAACAGGACCGCGTTGGCCAGGTAGACCAGGACCTCCCAGAACGAGAAGCCGAGCAGCCGGGTCGACGCCGAGGCCAGCGCCGGGGCCCGCCAGCCGAGGTAGAGGCCGGCGGCCACCGCGGCCAGGACCCCGGAGACGTGGAGCAGCTCGGCCGGCAGGTAGGCGGCGTAGCCGGTGACCACCGAGATGACGATCTCGACCACCGGGTCGTCGAGCCGGCGCCGCAGCTCGGCGACCAGCCAGCCGACGGCCAGCCCCACGGCCACCCCGCCGGCCGCCCCGACCACGAAGCGCAGCCCGGCCTGCCAGGCCACGAAGGTCCCGCTGACCGCGGCCGCCACCGCCAGCCGGTAGGCGACCAGGGCGGAGGCGTCGTTGACCAGGCTCTCGCCCTCGAGCAGGGTGATGAGGCGGCGGGGTATGCCCAGGCGGCGGCCGATGGCGGTGGCGGCCAGCGGGTCGGTGGGGGAGACGATCGCGCCCAGGGCGAACGCCGCCGGCCAGCCCAGCCCGTCGATGGCCGCGTGGGCGGCCACGGCCACCGCGGCCATGGTCGCCAGGACCAGCCCCACCGCGACCATCGAGATCGCCCGGGCGTCGGCCAGGAGGTCGCGGGGCGAGGAGAAGAAGCCGGCCCAGTAGAGCAGGGGCGGCAGGAACACCACCAGGACCAGCTCGGGGGGCAGCTCGACCGGGGGCATGCCGGGCAGGAACCCGAGCACCAGGCCGCCAAGGACGAGCAGGATCGGGTAGGGCACGCGGACCAGCCGGGCCAGGACGCTCAGCCCGGCCACGGCCACCATCAACGCCAGCAGCAGCGGTTCGATCTCGTGCAACGAGCCCTCCGTCGCGCGCGCTCGCTGCCAGCGTAGCGGGCTCAGGCGCCGGCGATGCGGACGGCGACGTGCTCGGCGTCGCGGCCGACCCCGCCGAGCAGGGCCGAGGTGATCGAGGTGAGGAAGAACAGCCCCACGAAGTACAGGCCGGGCGCCTCGGGGACCACGCCCCGGTCGTGGCGCGGCTGGTCGCCGGCGTCGAAGACCGGCAGGTCGATCCAGCCGAAGTCGTGGCGGAACCCGGTGCACCAGACGACGTTGGCCACCTCCAGGACCCGCCCGTCCTCGAGCACGGGCAGGCCGTCGCGGACCCCGACCGTCCGCGGCACCCGCTCGACCCCGGCGGCGGCCAGGTCCCTGTGCCTGACCCGGGCCAGGGGGGCGGCCGCCGTGAGCAGCCTGGGCCGCAGCCGACGGCCGAGCGGGTTGTCCACCGACAGCACCTTGGAGAAGGTGAACCACAGGGCGGGGGTGGTCAGCCGGTCGACCCGGCCGCCGGCGCGGGCCGGCTCGTTGCCCGGGTGGGGCCCGGACACCCAGGTCGGGTGGGTGGCCGACACCTCCAGGGCGATCTCGGCCCCCGAGTTGGCCGCCCCGACCACCAGGACGCCGCCGTCGCGCAGCTGGGAGGGGCGCCGGTAGCCGGTGGAGTGGAGCTGGAGGAGGGCAGGGTCCAGGTCGGCGGCGAACGCCGGGACCCGCGGGTGGTGGTAGGCCCCGGAGGCCACGACCACGTTGTCGGCCTCGAAGCGGCGGTCCCCGGCGCTGACCAGGAACCGTTCCTCCTTCCTGGTCAGCCCGTCCACCCGGACGCCGCCGCGGACCGGCAGCTGGAACCGGGCCGCGTAGGCCTCCAGGTAGTCGGCCACCTCGTCCCTGGTCGGGTAGTGCCAGGGGTCGGCCGGGAACGGCATGCCGGGCAGCCCGCTGTAGCGGCCCGGGGTGAAGAGGCGCAGCGAGTCCCAGCGCCCCCGCCAGGGGTCGCCGACCCGCCGGCCGGCGTCCAGGATCACGAACGGCCGGCCCCGCCTGGCCAGGTGGTAGCCGGTGGCCAGCCCGGCCTGGCCGCCGCCGACGATCACCGTCTCGAACCGTTCCGGGTCCCTGCCCTGCCCGTCCATGGTCGCCCTCCTCCTCGGGTCGGGCCGAGCCTAGGGCGGGCGGGGGTGGGCCGGCATCGGGAGAACCCCGCCTCCTCGACCCCGCCGGCGTGGGTAGTTCTTCTCCGGGTCAGGGGACCAGGTGGTGCCGGTAGGCGTAGGCGGTGGCGGCGGCCCGGGAGGAGACGCCCAGCTTGGTGTAGATGTTGCTGACGTGGCGGTGGACCGTCTTGTCGGCCAGATGCAGGGTGGTGGCGATGGCGTGGTTGGTCTTGCCGGCCGCCACCAGCCGCAGCACCTCCAGCTCGCGCCCGGTCAGCCGGCCGCTCCCGGCGGGGGCGCCGCCGCCGGCCAGCCGGTCGAGCCGCTCCAGGTCGGGACCCGCCCCCAGCCGGGCCAGGACCGTCCGGGCGGCGTCCAGCTCCATGGCCGCGGCGTCCTCGTCGCCCAGCTCCCGGCAGGCCAGGCCGATGAGCAGCCGCGCCCGGGCCGCCTCGTACGGCGCCTCCAGCTCGCGCCAGGCCCGCCAGGCGCCGCGCAGGGCGGCCACCGCGGCCCCGGCGTCGCCGGCGGCCAGCAGCACCGCCCCTGGGCATGGCCGGCCACGGCCGCCATGGCCGGGGTCCGGTAGTCGCCGGCGATCCCGGCCAGCTCGTCGGCGGCCGCCCGGGCCGCCTCGACCTCCCCGCCGGCCAGGGCGATCTCCACGGCCGCGGGGAGCAGCCGGGCCCGTCCCAGCCGGTCGCTGGTCTCGCCCAGGGCGCGGCGGACCGCCGCCGCGGCGGCCTCGGTCCGTCCCTGGGCCAGCCGCAGCAGGGCCAGCCCGGGCTGCGGCTCCCGGCCCCAGCGGCTGGCCAGCTGGTAGGCATCCTCGGCGGCCGCGAACTCGCCCAGGACCCGGTGGGCCTCGGCCTGCTGGTAGCTGGCGGCCCCGATGGCCAGCTCGTCGTCGGCCTCGGCCAGGCGCTCGGCGGCCCGTCGGGCGGCCTCGACCGCCTCCGGCCAGGCCCCGCCAAGGCGCAGGATCTCGGCCCGGTGGACCAGGCACTGGCCGGTGAAGGTGACCAGGTCGGGCTGGCTGTCGCACCAGGCGGCCAGGGCCGCGGTCCACTCGCGGGCCCGACGCAGCTCCGCCACCCCCTGGCAGACGTCGATCACCGCGCAGTAGACCAAGCCGGTCACCGGGGCCGAGAGCTCGCCGGCGACGACGGCCACCATGGCCTCGTCCAGCAGGGCCAGCCCCTGGTCGACGTCGCCGCCGGCGACCGCGGCCGCGCCCTGGAAGAACACGCCCAGCGCGACCAGGTCGGCCTCGCCGGCCTGGCGGCCGATCGCCGCCGCCCGGGCCGCGGTCGCCCGGGCGGCGGCGTGGTCGCCGGCCTCCAGCAGCTCCAGGGCGGCCGGGATCAGCAGGTAGCCCTGCTCGGGGCAGTCCGGCGGCTCCTGCTCCAGCAGGCGCCTGGCCCTGGCCAGCCAGCCGCTGCCCTGGGCCAGCTCGCCCCGGCCGAGCAGCAGGAAGCCCAGCCAGAAGGCGCTGCGGGCGGCCCGCCGGTGGTCGCCTTTGCGGGCGTGGAGCTGCTGGGCGTGCTGCAGGGCGGCCATGGCGTCACCGACCCGGCCGGTGAGGTAGGCCGTTGTCCCCAGGCGTTCCAGCTCGTCGCCGTCCAGGCGTCTCACCACACTAGGATTGGCGTCTCCGCACATGATGAACGGTGTGGGGCCGTGGGGCAGCATCCGGAGCGGAACGGGCGGTGACGTGGCGGAGGAAGGCGCGGCGGCGGGCGGCACGGGCGGCGGGCGGCCGCGCTGGCTGGTCGACGGCATGAACCTGATCGGCTCCCGGCCCGACCGGTGGTGGAACGACCCCGACCGGGCCGTCCGCCGGCTGATCGACGAGCTGGACCGGTTCGCCGCCGCCACCGGCGACGACGTCACGGTCGTGTTCGACCGCCGCCCCCCCGACGTCGAGCCCGGCCGCCACGGCGCCGTCGGGGTCGCCTTCGCCTCCCGGCGCGGCCGCAACGCCGCCGACGACGAGATCGTGACCATGGTCGCCGGCGACCCGGACCCGGGCGGCGGCCGGGTGGTGACCTCGGACCGGCGGCTGGCCGAGCGGGTCCGCGACCTGGGCGCCGGGGTCGAGCCGGTGTCGCGGTTCCGGCGGCGGGTCGACGGGGTACTCACAACTGACCCGTATCGGTAGGGACGGGTCGGACGCCTGCAGCTACATGGGCTACATGGGCAACCTGGTCCTGATCGCCGACGACGACGTGGACATCGTCCGCTTCGTCGCCCTCAACCTGCGCCTGGAGGGCTTCGAGGTGGTGGTGGCCAACGACGGCCAGGACGCGCTCGACAAGGCCCTCGACGTGCGGCCCAGCCTGATCGTGCTGGACACGATGATGCCGCGCATGGACGGCTACGAGGTCTGCGCCCGGCTGCGCGACCAGTGGCCGGGGGCGCAGATCCCGGTGATCATGCTGACCGCCAAGTCGCTGGCCGCCGACCGGGCGATGGCCTTCACCTCCGGCGCCGACGACTGGGTGACCAAGCCGTTCGACCCCGCCGACCTGGTCTCCAAGGTCAAGCACCACCTGCGCCTCCAGGGCGCGAGGGCGGTGGGCCAGCGGGCTTGAGCCGCCTTCCGGTCTGGTCGATACGGTAGGCATGATGGCGATCCGGCGCCGGCGGCGGCCGCTCCGGCGCGACCGGGCGGCGCGCTGGTCGAACATGCTCCGGGGCGCGGCCGTGGCCGTGGCCGCCCTGGGGCTGGTGGCGTCGCTCCTGATCGCCAGGGGCTGGCAGACGACCGTGAGCCGCCAGCGCGACGAGCGCCTGGACCGGACGGCCGCCTCGCGCACGGCCGCGATCACCGGCGCCCTGGCCACCTACGAGAACGCCCTCCAGGCGGCGCGGTCGCTGTGGCTGGCCTCGGACTCGGTGAATCGGGCCGAGTTCAGCTCCTTCGCCCGCAGCCTCAACCTCGGCGACCGCTACCCGGGGCTCCAGGGGATCGGCTGGCGCACGGTGGTCACCGACGACCAGGCGGCCGGCTTCGTGGCCCGGACCCGCAGGGACGGCGAGCCGGGCTTCACCATCAAGCCGCCGGGCCGGCGGCCGGTCTACTACTCACCGAGTACAGCTACCCGCGGATCCCGTTCAGCTCGCCGCTGGGCGCCGACGCCCGGGCCGTCCCCGGCATCGTGGCCCCGCTCGAGCAGGCCCGCGACACCGGCCAGACCACCCTGAGCAACCAGACCACCCTCCCCGGCGACCTCGACCTGCTCCCGGACCGACGACCGGTCGCCTTCGAGCTGTTCGTGCCCGTGTACCGGAGTGACCAGCCCGGCGACGGCGTCGCCGAGCGGTGCCGGCGGTTCGCCGGCTGGGCCACCGGGCAGTTCCGGGCCGACGACTTCCTCCGGGCGGCGATGCGTACGGCCCAGCCGTTCACCGGCGTGGAGCTGCACGACGGCGGGATCGGCGCCGGCAGCCTGGTCGCCAGCTACCCGGAGGGCTTCCATGCCGACGGGCCCGACGTCCGCACGTCCTCGTTCGGCTTCGGCACGCGGACCTTCACGGTGCGCTACGCGCCCCTGCCCGGGAACGCCATCCTGACCGAGCGCACCATCCCGGCGCCGCTGGTGGTCGGCATGGGGGTGGCGGTCAGCGTCCTGCTCGGGGTGCTGCTGTGGCTGCTGGCCCAGGTCGGCGCCCTCTACCACGAGGTCGGCCGCCTGGCCCGGACCGACGCCCTGACCGGGGTGGCCAACCGGCGGGCCTGGGACGACGAGCTGCCGCTGGAGCTGGCCAGGTCGGCCCGTTCCGGCCAGCCGCTGTGCGTGGCCCTGCTCGACCTCGACCACTTCAAGGCCTACAACGACCGCCACGGCCACCAGGCGGGGGGCCGGCTGCGCAAGACCGACCTGCTGGCCCGCTACGGCGGC
>Ga0126312_10003563_pt1 | contig 10525 bp, 9 predicted proteins | sample Plot104A_FD_92537 | JGI IMG/M metagenome (GOLD analysis project Ga0126312, IMG submission 92537) | Serpentine soil microbial communities from UC McLaughlin Reserve, CA, USA - Plot104A | ecosystem: Environmental > Terrestrial > Soil > Grasslands | place: USA: UC McLaughlin Reserve, Lake County...
CCGACCCGAACGAACCGTCCGGCCCGCTCCCCGGCGCGCTCTCCGAACTGCCAGAGCAGTATGAACGCGGCAGCCAGGAGCGGGAAGAACACGATTGGCCAGATCAGGCGGCCGAATCCGGTCTCGAGGCCGAAGATGTGCTCACGCACGGCCGAGCCGAGGTTCTCGTGGAAGCGCGCGATGTCGTCGAGGGAGAAGAAGGCGAGGATCAGGCTGAGCGCGACGAGGCGGCGAGTGGACCACCAGCCGGTGAGCGCCAGCAGCAGACAGGTGAAAGCGGGTGCGAACTGCGCGACCGAGCTGGCCCACGCGAAGCCGTTGTCGTCAGCGTCGGCGTCGAAGTTCCACACGCCCATGTCGAAGACGAAGTAGTTGGTCAGCTCTGCCGTGGTCTGGATGAGCACGGCGACGAGCGCCATGGCGAGACCGAGGCGGAGGATGCGCTCGGGCAGGCTGTCGGGCTCGTCGGGTTGATCGGGCGAGGACGGCGCACGCCGGGCCGTTCGGTCGAGAAGAGCCACGTCGTCTCCAAATGGTAAACCGCGGGACATCCGGATATCGGATTCGGCCGCGGATCGCTTTAGCTTGCCTGCCGGTCGACGCAGAGCGAAGAGAGGGCTCGCGTTCCGCTCGGAGCCGTTCGGGGCGCTGGCGCACCTACTCAGTACGCTGCCCGGCGTGCGCTTGAGGCGCGTTCTGGCCGTTACCGCGCTGGTCGTCGTGCTGATCCCGCTCGGCGGCCTCGCCCTGCTCAGCGTCGTCCCCGATCGGCTGCTTGCCCGCGCGGGGTACGAGGTCGGCGGGACTCGGCTCGTGACCGGGATGCTGGTTGCCGGCACACCCCGACGGCCGGTGATCTACGTCAGCTCGAGCGACCCACGAATCGGCGCAGGCGAATCCGGCGAGGATTTCAACCTGGACACGAACTCGGGCGTGATCTCCCGGCTGACGCGCGGCACATCGGGGTGGCAGCGGCTCGACCTCGTTCGCGGCCTCCCTCGCAGTGAGGAGAACCATGCGACGAACGGGCTCGCGCTGGACCCCTCGACCGACACCCTTTACGTCGCGCAGGGAGGCAACACGAACGCGGGAGCGCCTTCACATAACTTCGCCCGCCTGCCCGAGTACGCGCTGTCCGCAGCGGTGCTTGCGGTCGACCTCGGACGGATCGGCGAGACGACGTACGACCTGCCGACACTCGACGACGAGACGCGCGACGGCAATCCCGACGAGCATGATCCATTCGGCGGAGACGACGGGCGGAACCAGGCTGTCGTGGAACCCGACGGCCCTGTGCAGCTGTACGCAACGGGCTTCCGGAACGCCTACGACCTCGTTCTGACGGCAGACGGGCGGCTGTACACGGACCAAAACGGCGGCGCCGTCCACTGGGGCGACCCGCCGGCCCGAGAAGGGCCGCAGGGCAGTTGTACGAACGAGTCGCGCGAGCCGGGGCACTACGACCGTGACAGCCTCCACCTCGTGCGCCGCGGCGCCTACTACGGGCATCCCAACCCCACGCGCGGCAACCGGGCGAACACGTTCAACTCGAACCACCAGTCTCCAGTGCCCCGGGCGAACCCGATCGAGTGCGACTACCGGCCGCCCGCCGATCGCGAACCGGTGACGTTGTTCCGCACGTCGACGAACGGGCTGGCCGAATACACCGCCTCGAACTTCGGCGGCGAGCTTCGCGGCGAGCTCCTGGCCGCCAGCCTGGACGGCCACGTCTACCGCGTGTCGCTCGACCGAACAGGGCGGCACGGCCGAAGGCGAGAGCTCTTCACGTTGCTGACGCCGTTGGACGTCACGACGCAAGCCGACGACGGACCTTTCGCGGGGACGATCTGGGTCGCGAGGCACGACGATTTCGGCGGCGGCCTGGACATGCCGAACCTGATTGCGTACGAGCCGGCGGACTTCACGGGCCGCTGGCAACGGCTCGCTTCCACCGGGTTGGCACGACAGGAGGTGAGCTTCGTCCGCGCCGGCCCGCGCTTCTACCTCACGGGCGGCGGCCGGGCACAGGAGCGCTACGACCCGCGCACCGATTCCTGGACGAAGGCGTCACCGCTCCCCCGTAAGCTCGACCACATCCAGGGCGTCGCGTTGAACGGTCTCGTCTACTACATCGGCGGCCTGGCGGCCTGGCCTCGCCCCTCGGTGGACTCGACGTACGTGTACGACCCCAGCTCGGACCGGTCTCGGTCCGCGGCGCCGATGCCGCGGGCGCGGGGCGCGGGTGGCGTCGCGGCACACAACGGCCGGATCTACTACGCGGGCGGGCTGAGCGATGGCCGGGCGGTGGCCTGGTTCGACGTCTACAACCCGAAGACCGACTCCTGGTCAACCCTGCCCGACATGCCTCGAGCGAGAGACCACTTTCACGCCGTCGTCGCAGGCGGCAAGCTCTACGTCATCGGGGGTCGCGACAGCGAGCTCGGACGGGAGATCGCCGAAACCGACGTGTACGACTTCGCCACGCGCCGTTGGTCGAGCGCTGCCCCGATTCCGACGCCTCGAGGCGGCTTCGCCGCGGCTGTCGTCGCCGGCGAGATCTACGTCATCGGCGGTGAGGACGCCGACGGGGCACATTCGACCGTCGAGGCCTACGACCCGCGCACGGATACGTGGCGCGCCGCCGATCCTCTCCCCGTCGGACGGCACGGGATCCAGGCGGTCGTCTGCGGCGGCGCGATCTACGTCGCGGCCGGCGGACGAACCGAGGGCGGCGAGAATCCGAGCAGCCTCGTCGACGTCTACCTGCCTCGAGGGGCGCGAGGCTGCGGAAAGCCGACCGAGGCACCCTCCGCCTCGTCGCTGTCGTTCAATGAGCACCCGCTCGAAGGCAGCTCGTCTTACAATCCCACGGCGCTGCAGTTCGGCCCCGACGGCCGCCTCTACGTCGCGCAGCAGGACGGCCTCATCAACGTCTACAGCGTGGTGCGGCGTGTCGACGGACATTACGCCGTGCGCGCGACCGAGCAGATCAGCTCGGTCCAGCGCATCCCGAACCACGACGACGACGGGAGCTCCGTCTCGGACTTCTCCTCGATGCTCGGCGTCGTCGAGCAAAAGCTCGAGAACGCCGGGCTGCTCTAGTCGCCCGCCAGCTGACCCGCCCGGCGGCGAGGGGTGGGAGGCCACGAGCCTGCGGCCAGCTCGCAGCCTCCCGCAAGGCGGGGGAGAGGGAGAGGGGCAGTCCACCCCGCCAGAGGCGCGAGGTTAACGCCTAACGCCGAGTCGTGCGCAGCGCAGGAAACAGCACGACGTCTCGGATCGTGTCTTTCCCCGTCAGCACCATGGCGAGACGCTCGATGCCGAGCCCAAGACCGCCCGTCGGCGGCATTCCGTAGCTCAGCGCCTCGACGTAGTCCGGATCTCCGGCCTCGGCCGTCGCGTCGCCGGCCTCGCGCTCGCCCTCCTGCATGGCGAACCGCTCCGCCTGCTCCTCGGCGTCGTTGATCTCGCTGAAGGCGTTCCCGAGCTCCATCCCGCCGACGAAGAACTCGAAGCGCTCGACGATCGTCGGGTCGTCGTCGGTCGCCCGCGCGAACGGCGACAGCTCGACGGGATAGTCGTACAGGATGGTCGGCTCGATCAGGTTGGGCTCGACGAAGCTGGACAGCGCATGGTCGACGAGCTGCGCCCAGGTCGTGTCGTGCGCGATGTCGAGCTCGCGCTGCTGGAGACGCGCGCGGAGGTCGTTCTCGTTGCGTGTCCAAAGGCCCTGCTCGTCGAGGACGTCGACGAGCTTGACGCGCTGCCACCGGGCCAAGTCGACGTCGTGGCCGCGGAAGGTCACGCGAGTCGTCCCGATCGCCTCCCCCGCGACCGCCGGGACCAGCTCCTCGATGCGCGCCATGGTGTCGCGGTAGTCGGCGTAGGCCTCGTACCACTCGACCATTGTGAACTCGGGCTGGTGCTTGTACGAAAGGCCCTCGTTGCGGAAGTCCTTCCCGAGCTCGTACACGCGCTCGAGCCCGCCGACGATCAGCCGCTTGAGGTAGAGCTCGGTCGCGATCCGGAGGTAGAGGTCGGCGTCGAGCGCGTTCGAGTGGCTGACGAACGGCTCGGCGAAGGCGCCCCCGTATCGGGGCTGGAGGATCGGGGTCTCTACCTCGAGGAAGCCGTGCGAGTCGAGGTAGCGGCGGATCGCCGTCACCATCCGCGTTCGGATCTGGAAGTCGCTGCGCGTCTCCTCGTTCATGAGCAGGTCGAGATGGCGGCGGCGATACCGCTGCTCGACGTCCGTGACGCCGTGGAAGGTGTCCGGCAGCGGCGCCCTGTTCTTCGCGAGCAGCTGGAGCTCGTCCACCGCGAGGGACGGCTCGCCGCGCCTCGTCTTCGTGGGCTTGCCCGTCGCGCCGACGACGTCGCCCAGGTCCAGGTCGACCGGGCCGGCGCGGCCCGCCTCGACCAGGAGCTGGAGGCGGCCGGAGCGGTCGACGAGGTCGAGGAACACGAGCTTGCCGTGCCCGCGCCTCGCCATGACGCGGCCGGCGACTCGCCGCTCCTCCTCGCCCTCCTGTCCGGCTTCGAGCGGCTCGGCTTCGGCGCGCACCGCGGCGACCTCCACCCGGTCGGGAAAGCGCTTGGGCAGGGCCATGGCGCGCGAGTCTACGTGCGTTTGTCCTTGACGCCTGCGGGGACAACGCGTTCGGCGATGGATCGCGCACGGGTCATCGGAATCAACCATGTGGCGCTCGAGGTCGGCGACGTCGACGAGGCGGACGAGTTCTACGGCCGGCTGTTCGAGTTCCGCGTTCGCGAGCGGACCGACGACCACGCGCTCATCTGCTCGGGCGACCAGGTCCTGGCGCTGTTCAGAGCGACGGCGACGGGGCTCGGCCGGACGGCCGCCGCCACGTCGGCATTGTGGTCAGCGACCGGAGCGCCGTCGCGCGTGCGTTGGACGTGGCGCACGGCGACCGGCTCGACGTCCTCGACCCGTGGGGCAACCGCGTCGAGGTCGTCGACTACGCCGAGTGCCGCTTCCGCAATGCGCCGGAGGTGCACGAGGCCCTCGCCCTCGACGGCTTGAGGAAGTCGCCCACCGCGCTGCGAGAACTCGCGGAAGCCGGCCTCGCTCCTGTGCACGGTTCGTAACGCTTCCTTGACGGTGCCTGGCACCGGTGGAGCCCGCGCTACGCCTACGCTCGGCAAATCGGCCGGCAACCTCGCCTCCTCGTTCCCGGCGGCGTCTATCACGTCGGCTGCCGCGCCGTGCGGCAGCTCGAGCTCTTCGTCACCGATCGCGACCGGGCGCTCATGCTCGCCCTTCTCCGTCTCGCGCTGGCTCGCTTTCGCTGGCGATGTCACTCGTTCTGCCTGCTGACGAGCCACGTGCACTGGCTCCTCGAGACCGAAGATCCAAACCTCTCGTTCGGAATGCATTGGCTCAACACGACGTATGCGCGAATCTTCAATCGGCGCCACGGCTTCTCGGGCCATGTTTTCGACCGGCGGTTCTGGTCCGCGCTCGTGGACGGTGAGGTGCAGTTCGCAACGACTGCGCGGTACATCGACCTGAATCCGGTTCGCGCAGGCGCGTGCCTGGACCCCGCAGACTACGAGTGGAGCAGCTTCCGCTTCACGACCGGTACGGCGCGGAGCTCGATCCTGACGACCTCAACGCTTGTCTCCCTGTTTGGACCGGATCCCAGCCGCGCGGCGACCGAGTATGCGCGGTTCGTCCGGGGCGAACTCGAAACGGGCATGCCGCCCGTGGATCACCCGTGACGCTTTTGTTTCGGTGCCTGGCACCGGCAAACCGCGCCGAGGGGCGCCGCGAGCTGGGAGTCACGTCGGTAAGCGCCACGTCCGCCGGGCGCGGCTATCGTCGCGGGCGTGAGCGACTACGTCTTCACGATGATCCGGGCCTCGAAGTTCTACGGGCCCGAGCGCAAGGTGCTCGACGACATTACGCTTGCGTTCCTCCCGGGCGCGAAGATCGGCGTCCTCGGGCCGAACGGCGCCGGGAAGTCGACGCTGCTGCGGATCATGGCGGGCGTCGAGGAGACGTCGAGCGGCAGCGCCGAGCTCGCACCCGGCGCGACGGTCGGCCTCCTCACGCAGGAGCCCGAGCTCGACCACGAGAAGGACGTGCGCGGCAACGTCGAGGACGGCGTGCGGCAGAAGCGCGACCTGCTCGACCGCTTCAACGAGATCTCGGCGAAGTTCGCGGAGCCCGACGCCGACTACGACGCCCTGCTCGCCGAGCAGGCCGAGGTGCAGGAGCAGATCGACCGCTACGACGTGTGGAATCTCGAAGCCGCCCTCGACCGCGCGATCGACGCGCTGCGCCTACCCGAGGGCGACCGCGACGTGACCACCCTGTCCGGCGGCGAACGCCGCCGCGTCGCGCTCTGCCGCCTCCTCCTTTCTTCCCCGGATCTGCTGCTACTCGACGAACCGACGAACCACCTGGACGCCGAGTCGGTGGCATGGCTCGAGCGCTTTCTCGCCGACTACGCCGGCACGGTCGTCGCGGTCACGCACGACCGGTACTTCCTCGACAACGTCGCAGGGTGGATTCTCGAGCTCGATCGTGGCCGCGGAATCCCCTACAAGGGCAACTACTCGGGTTGGCTCGAGCAAAAGCACGCCCGCCTCGCGCAGGAGGAGAAGCAGGAATCGGCGCACCGCGCGGCACTTGGGCGCGAGCTCGAGTGGGTGCGAGCCTCGCCCAGGGCGCGACACGCCAAGTCGAAGGCCCGCCTCGGCGCGTACGAGCGACTCCTCGCCGAGGAGAGCAACGTGAAGCTCGACCGCGTGGAGATCCACATCCCGGCCGGCCCGAGGCTCGGCGACGTCGTCGTCGAGGCCGCCGGCGTCACGAAGGGGTACGGCGACCGCCTGCTCGTCGAGGACATGAGCTTCTCGCTGCCGCCCGGCGGGATCGTCGGCGTGATCGGCCCCAACGGCGCCGGCAAGACCACGCTCTTCCGCATGGTCGCGGGCGAGGAGGAGCCCGACGACGGCGAGCTGAAGATCGGCGACACCGTCGAGATCGCCTACGTCGACCAGGCGCGCGAGGATCTCGCTCCGGAGAACAGCGTCTGGAAGGAGATCTCCGGCGGCCACGACACGATCGAGCTCGGCAACCGCGAGGTCAACTCGCGCCAGTACGTCTCGTGGTTCAACTTCAAGGGGAGCGACCAGCAGAAGCGCGTCGGCGACCTCTCCGGTGGCGAGCGGAACCGCGTCCACCTGGCGAAGCTCCTGCGCTCGGGCGGGAACCTCCTGCTCCTCGACGAGCCCACCAACGACCTCGACGTCGACACGCTCAGGGCGCTCGAAGATGCGCTCACCGACTTCGCGGGATGTGCGGCCGTGATCTCGCACGACCGCTGGTTCCTCGACCGCGTCGCGACGCACATCCTGGCCTTCGAGGGCGACTCGCAGGTGACGTGGTTCGAGGGCAGCTTCGAGGAGTACGCGAGCTGGGTGCGCGAGACGCGCGGCGTCGAGGCGCTCGAGCCGCACCGCATCAGCTACAAGCCGCTCGTACGCCCCGGCGCTTGAACGCCGGGCCGCAACCGGTGAGAATAAGCCCATGAAGGGCGCCGACAAGCAGAAGAAGGGCCAGAAGAAGGCGCCTCAGAAGACGCTCAAGGAAAAGCGCAGCGAGAAGAAGCTGAAGAAGAAGTCCGGCGGCTTCTAGGAGGGCTTGGCGGAACGTTGCTCGTTGCGGGGGTGCGATGCTCGTCCCGAGGCAAGGACGCAGGGAGCATTTCGTATCCTTGCGATACGCGTGCGACTGAGGATGCGGCCTCGGGGCGAGTAGCGCGGGCCCGCGGCTCAGCGATGTTTGGCCAAGCCCTCCTTACGCCGCTTTGATCTCGAGGATCTTGTACTTCAGCCGGGCGCCGCGCGGGGTGGTGACATCGACGGTCTCGCCCTTCTTGTGGCCGATGATCGCCTTGCCGACCGGCGACTCGTTCGAGAGCTTGTTCTCCGACGGGTTCGCCTCGGCCGAGCCGACGATGCGGTACTCCATCGTCTGCTTGGCGTCGACGTCGCGGAGCCGCACCTTCGAGCCGACGGAGACGACGTCCGACGAGATCTCCTTCTTCTCGATCACGCGTGCATTGCGGAGCTGCTCCTCCAACCGGGCGATCCGGTGCTCGAGCAGCATCTGGTCGTTCTTGGCGTCGTCGTACTCCGCGTTCTCGGCGATGTCGCCGAACTGGCGCGCCACACGAATCCGCTCTGCAACCTCTCGCCGCCGCTCGGTCGAAAGCAGCTCGATCTCGGCCTTCAGCTTCTTGTAACCCTCGGGAGTGAGGATCACTTCCTTCACTTCTGCCTCCCTAGAAAAAAGGCGAGGCGCCCAGGAGGGGCGCGTCGCGCGCGGGCATGGTAGCTGTCCTCCCCGAGACCGTCAAGAAAAGGAAAATCCCTGCTAGGACGGTTATCATGGCCGCCCGTGGACGTCGATCTCCGCTCTTCCTGGCGGATCGGGACGGTGGAGATTCCGACCCGCCTCGTGCTCGCTCCGATGGCAGGCGTCAGCGTGCAGGCCTTCCGCCGCCAAGGTCGCCGCTTCGGCGCCGGATTGGTCTGCTCGGAGATGGTCAGCTGCGCCGGACTGCACCACAAGAACGAGCGCACACTTGGGTATCTGAGGATCGCGGCGGACGAGCACCCGCTCGCGGTGCAGATCTTCGGATCCGACCCGCCCGTGATGGCCGAAGCCGCGCGGATGGTCGCCGACGCGGGCGCGGACATCGTCGACATCAATTTCGGCTGCCCCGTCCGCAAGGTCACGAAGACCGGCGCCGGCGCCACCCTGCTCGAGGATCCGCACCGAGCCTCGAGGATCGTGTCGGAGGTCGCGAACGCCGTCGATCTGCCCGTCTCGGTGAAGATGCGCCGAGGCCTGGAGGACGGCTCGCGCACCTGCCTCGAGCTCGGGCCGCGGCTTGTGGACGTGGGCGCTGCCTCACTCACACTGCACCCGCGCTCGGCGCGGCAGATGTACACGGGCGAGGCGGAGCACGCACTCACGGCTGAGCTCGTGGAGCGCGTCGATGTCCCGGTGATCGCCTCCGGCGACATCACGTCCAAGGCCCGTGCCCAGACCGTGCTCGCTACGACCCGAGCAGCGGCGGTGATGGTCGGCCGCGCGGCGCAGGGCAACCCATGGGCGCTCAGCGCAATCGTCGACGAGGACGCGCCAGAGCCCACGCGTGAAGAGGTCGCCGCGGAGCTGATCCTGTTCATCCGCGAGACCGTCCGCGAGCTCGGCGAGAAGCGTGCAGCGAGCTTCCTGAAGAAGTTCTACGGCTGGTACCTCGGCCGCGGCCGCTTCCCGAGGCCGTTCAAGCAGGAGCTCGTCCAGCTCGAGACGACCCAGGAGGTCGAGCTCCGGCTGCTCGTCGCGGCGCCGGGCGCGGCTGAGCTGCTCGGGCAGCTCGAAGCCGAGCTGCCCGGCGGCGACGAGGTGCTGCTCGACCTCCCGATCTCGATCTACGGGGGCGGCTGAGACCGACTAGCGCTCTCCCGCTCTCCGCACACGCTCGCGGCGCTCGGTCCCGCCGACCCTCGTCCAGGCGATCTGGGCGTCGGCACGGCGGTGGTACCGCTCGCCCCATGCTCCCCCGAGGAGACCGCCGAGCAGCATCGCCAGCACAGCGAGAACGCCGCTGACGATCGCGCCGACAGTCAACGCGTCGCGCGAGAACCACTGCGGCAGATCGACGTTTCGCAACACGTCGTACTCGGACCCTAGCCAGGCACCGAGGCCCGACAGGATCGCTGCGAGCAGCAAAGTCCAGATGCCTGTCATCAGGCCGTTGCGCCGGCCGTCGTAGCGCGCGATCCTCGCGGCAGCCCAGCCCCCCATGACGTAGGCGAGGAACAGCAGCACGATTCCGCCGATCAGTCCGGCCGCCGAGATCTCGTCGGCGTTCGACGCCGTCACGTCGTCGGTGTCGAGCCCCTTCTGATAGCCGATCGCCCCGAGCGCCGCGGCAACGATGCCGCCGAGCAGGACGAGCGTCGCAAGCGCCGTCAGCATCCCCACGAGCGTCGCAGGCAGGTCGATCCCGCCGAAGCGCTCCCGGGCGGTCGCGACCCCGGCGTCGTCGAGCGCGGCGCGCGCCGGCGCGTGCTCGCGTCTGGCCGCTACGGCGGTAGCGCGGTCACCGTCCGCCCTCCCATCACGATTCTCGTTCATTGTCCTCTCCTTCCTCGTGGCCAGGACCGGCGTACCCGCCGGTAAAGCGCGAAAACCGGCGGACGGGTGCGACCGTGGCCGCCCCGCCCGCGCAGTTCTCGCCGCGCTGCTAGCGCCGCGTCGACGAAGAGCCGAAGTCGGGGCCCATCCGGGTCGTCGCGGTCGTCGGAAGGTCCTCCTGCGCCGCGTCGCCGGCGTCGACCCGCTCAGCCCGGGCCTTGCCCAGCCGAACGTCCTGCCTGACCTGCTCCTTGCCCTCGCGGCCGGCCTGGTAGGCGCCTTCGAGCATCCGAGCGGCCACGTCTCGCCCGCCTAGCCCGAACGCGAGCGCCATGCCCAGCG
>Ga0126312_10003564_pt1 | contig 10522 bp, 8 predicted proteins | sample Plot104A_FD_92537 | JGI IMG/M metagenome (GOLD analysis project Ga0126312, IMG submission 92537) | Serpentine soil microbial communities from UC McLaughlin Reserve, CA, USA - Plot104A | ecosystem: Environmental > Terrestrial > Soil > Grasslands | place: USA: UC McLaughlin Reserve, Lake County...
CGACGTTCACGCCGACTGATCGCGTGCTGCACACGGACGAGCGCCTGATCTTCGTCACGGACGGCGTAACCGAGCGGCGCGTCGAGGGCGGCGGACGCTTCGGGCTGGACGGCATTCAGCGCGCCGTCGCCGAGGCGGCGAGTACGACCGCCGCCGCCACGGCGATGGCGATCCTGCACGCGGTCACGGCATGCTGGCGCGAGCCGCTGGAGGACGACGGCACGGTCGTCGTTCTCTGCGTCGCCTAGGAGTTCTGGAGCAAGCCCGCACCGCACGTACGAGACGCGATGCAGAGAGTGTGCTTCCAGCTGCAGGTGAAACCCGAGCGGATGGCCGAGTACCGCGAGCGGCACGCGGCGGTCTGGGCCGAGATGTGCGAGGCGCTGGCGGCGACGGGCTGGCGGAACTACTCGCTGTTCCTCTCGCCGACCGGAATGGTGATCGGGTACCTCGAGACCGACGATTTCGAGGCGGCGCGGCGGGCCATGGAGCAGACCGACGTCAACGCGCGCTGGCAGGCCGAGATGGGCGAGTTCTTCGTCGGTTTGGAGGGTCGCCGGCCGGACGAGGGCCTGCTCCAGCTCGACGAGATCTTCCACCTCGACTGAGGTTCCCTGCTTGCGGATCATCGTGAACCACCTTCGAAGCCACGAGTTTCGAAGATTTCTTGACTTTATTCGAAAGACATCGTAAGTTCGCGCCTTCCGAAGTTGACGGAACGGGGCGCGAAGGTGGGGAAGGTCGTCGGAGACGGATCGCCAGGCGGGGCCGCGATGGCCGAGCGAATGCGTCGCGTGCTCGAGCTGCTCGAGACTCAGGACGCCGTCGCGGTCGCGGAGCTGGCGCAGGCATTCGACGTCTCCGAGGTGACCGTTCGGAACGACCTGACGGTGCTCGCGCGGCGCGGCCTGGTCGCCAGAGTCCGCGGCGGCGCACGCGCGCTCCAGCGCGGGCACTCGGAGGTTGCATTCGACGTCAGGCTTCGGGTCGAGGAAGAGGCCAAGCGAGCGATTGCGCGTGCGGCGGCGGCGATGGTGGCCGACGGCGAGGCCGTCGGCCTCGATTCCAGCACCACCGCGTTCTACATCGCGCTCGAGCTCCGCGAGAAGCAGGAGCTCGTCGTCGTGACGAACGGTGTCCGGATCGCCTCTGCGCTCGCCGACGCGCCGGGCGTCAGCGTGATCGTGCCCGGTGGTGTCGTCCGGTTCGAGGCGATGTCGCTCGTCGGCGATTTCGCTTCGAGCGTCTTGCGCAACACGCGCATCGGTCAAGGGTTCTTCGGCGCCCGCGGCATCAGCCTCGAACGGGGGCTGATGGACCTCAACCCGGACGAGGTTCGAATCAAGCGCGAGATGGCCGAGGCGTGCGAGCGCGTCGTCGGTGTCTTCGACCACACGAAATGGCGAAGGTCGGCGCTCCTCTCGTTCGTTCCGACGCAGCGGATCGACGCAATCGTCACCGATGCGAACGCGCCGGCGGATCTCGTGCAGGAATGGCGCGACCACCACGTGGAGGTCGTGACAGCGCCCCCGGATCGTAAGGGGGTGGCCAGAACGATCGAGCGCTTGTGAGGGACGGGGAATCCGCGCGTGGCGCGTGTACGGCGGAGGACCTGAAGGATCGACTTTCTGTTCAGTACCCGGCGAAAGGACACGAAACGTGAAGAGCCGTGTGATGAAGCACCTCACGTCGATCGGGCTGATCTGCCTTCTCGGCGCACTGCTGCTGACGACCGCGTCGGCGGCGACGTCCCTGAAGACCGGTTTGAAGGTCTTCGTGATCCCCAAGAACCTCGGCAACCCGTACTTCACGACCGCCGACAGCGTCAAGTCGGGCGGCGCGCTGAAGGCGCTGCAGGAACTGAAGGCGAAGGGCACCGAAACGAGCGGAACGCAGGCAACGGCCGCTTCGCAGATCCCCGCGATCCAGGCAGCGATTACGAAGGGAGCGAACGCGCTCGTCGTCTCCGCGACCGACGCCTCCGCGCTTTGTCCGACGCTCAAGCAAGCGATGGCGCGCAAGATCACCGTCGTCACCTACGACTCGGATGCGCCAGCGTGCCGCAACCTGTTCATCAACCAGGCCGACACGAAGGCGATCGGCACCAGCGAAGTCGACCTCCTGGCGACGCAAATCAAGAAGACGGGCCAGATCGCGGTCGTCTCGGCCGCCGCGTCGGCGACGAACCAGAACGCGTGGATCCGGTACATGAAGCTGCAGCTGAAGAAGTACCCGAAGATGAAGCTCGTCGAAGTCGTGTACGGCAACGACGACCCAACGACGTCGACGCAAGTGACTCAGGGCCTACTGCAGAAGTATCCGAACCTGAAAGGCATCATCTCGCCGACGACGGTCGGCATCGCTGCGGCAGCCGCCGTGCTCGACACGGCGAAGTACCGCGGCAAGATCAAGTTGACGGGGCTCGGGACGCCGAACTCCCTGCGCAAGTACGTCAAGAACGGCACCATCACCGCGTTCGAGCTGTGGAACCCGGCCGATCTCGGCTACCTCGCCGGCTATGCCGCGGTGAACTACGCGTCGGCCACGATCAGCGGCAAGACCGGCCAGACGTTCAGGGCCGGCAAGCTCGGCAAATACAAGATCGGCGCGAAGAGGACCGTGCTGCTCGGTCCGCCGTTCGTGTTCAACAAGAAGAACATCGACAAGTTCCACTTCTAGGAGGAGGCGCGCCGGCGTGTCGGGCACTTTCCGGCACGCCGGCGTCTCCGACGCCCAGATGAACGAGCCCTCCCCCATCCTCTCGCTCGAGCACGCTTCAAAGGCGTTCGGCGCGATCCGCGCGCTCGACGACGTGTCAATCGCTCTCCACCGAGGCGAGGTGCACGCGCTCGTCGGCGAGAACGGTGCCGGTAAGTCGACGCTCGTCAAGATCCTCGCGGGCGTCCACCTGCCGGACACGGGTGTGCTGCGCATCCGCGGCACGGACGTCGTCCTTAGCGGTCCGGCGGCTGCGCGGGATGCAGGCGTCGCGATCATCTATCAGGAACCGATCATGTTCCCCGACCTGACGGTCGCGGAGAACATCTTCATCGGGCGCCAGCCGCTTCACGCGGGTCGGCGGATCGACAGCGGAAGGATGAACGCGCAGGCCTCGGCCATCTTCGAGCGGCTCGGAGTGCCGATCGACCCCGAACGCGTCGCGCGCGGGCTCTCGATCGCCGAGCAACAAATCGTCGAGGTGGCCAAGGCGCTGTCCCTCGACGCGAGGGTGATTGTGATGGACGAGCCGACGGCCGCGCTCTCGGCAGTCGAGGTAGAGCGGCTGTTCGGCGTCGTCGAGACGCTGCGCGACGGAGGGGCGGCGGTGCTGTTCATCTCGCACCGGCTGGAGGAAGTGTTCGAGCTCTGCCAACGCGTGACGGTGTTTCGCGACGGCCGGCTCGTTCTCTCACGCGAGCTCGCGGGCCTCTCGGGCGACGATCTCGTGCGAGCGATGGTCGGACGCGAGCTTCCGGAGCGCATTCCCCAGGAGCAGAAGATCCGCGACACCGTTCTCCAGGTCGAGCGCCTGACGCGGGAAGGCGTGTTCGTCGACGTCTCGTTCGAGGTTCGCGCGGGCGAAATCCTCGCGCTCGCCGGTCTCGTCGGCGCTGGTCGCACGGAGGTCGCACGCGCGATCTTCGGGATCGACCGTTACGACGGGGGACGCGTGACGGTCAGCGGCAAGGCGTTGCGGCGCGGCTCACCGACGGCAGCGATGGAAGCTGGAATCGCGCTCGTGCCGGAGGACCGACGTCAGCAGGGGCTCGTGATGGAGATGTCGATCTTCCGGAACGTGGCGCTCGCGTCGCTTCGGCGGCTGCGCCGCATCGGGTTCATCCGCTCAACGAGCGAGCGGCGGTTCGCACGCGACTGGGCGACGCGTCTGCAGGTCAAGTACGGCCGACTCGGAAGCCCGATGACGTCGCTCTCCGGCGGCAACCAACAGAAGGTGGTGCTCGCGAAGTGGCTGGGGCGGCGCCCGTCACTGCTGATCGTCGACGAGCCCACGCGCGGCATCGACATCGGGACGAAGGCGGAGGTGCACCGGTTGCTCGAGGAGCTGGCCGGCGAGGGCGTCGCCGTCCTCGTGATCTCGTCGGAGCTCCCCGAAGTGCTGCGGCTCGCGAACCGGATCGTCGTGATGCGCGAGGGTCGTATCGTCGCGGAGCTCACGCACGCGGAGGCTTCGGAGGAAACGATCGTCGCTGCCGCGACCGGCCAGGCGGAGCGGGAGGCCGCGTGATGACCGCGACGGCCGAGACGGCAACGCGTAGGCGTCCGTTCGGCGACGCGGCGAGCGCGCGGCGCCTCGTCGACCTCGTGTTCCGGCTCCGCGAGTTCGGGATCCTCGCCGTCCTTGCGCTGCTCGTCGCGGCGACTGCGATCGCCGAGCCGCGGTTCCTCGACCTGACGAACGTGCAGTTCATCCTCGTCGACACGACGATCTTCGCGCTGCTCGCGCTCGGCGAGACGATGGTCGTCCTCACCCGAAACGTCGACCTCTCGGTCGGGTCAGTGCTCGGGCTGTCCGCGTTCCTGTCCGCGGACCTGTTCGGGAAGCACGAGGGGATTCCGATCCCGCTCGTCTTCCTTGTCGGGCTTGCGATCGGCGTCGCGTGTGGGTTCGCGAACGGCTTCCTCACGGTCGTCGGTCGCATTCCGAGCCTCGTCGTCACGCTCGCGATGCTCTACATCGTGCGTGGCATCGACGTCCTCGTCGTGGGCGGCGGCCAGGTGGTCGCGAGCTCGCTTCCAAACTCTTTCATCGAGATCCCCAAGCGGACGGTGGCCGGAATCCCGATCCTTGCGATCGTGGTCGCCGTCGTGGTGGGGATCGCGGCCTATTACCTGCGCTCCTTCCGCTCCGGCCGCGAGCTGTACGCGATCGGCTCGAATCCGGACGCAGCGCGGCTGGCCGGCATCCCGAGCGGCAGGCGCGTTTTCACCGCCTTCCTGATCAGCGGAGGCATTGCCGGTCTCGCCGGCGTCCTGTACGCGGCGCGCTACGGGACGATCGACTCCACGGCCGGCACCGGCTACGAGCTGCAGGTGATCGCGGCCGTCGTCGTCGGGGGCGTTGCGATCTTCGGCGGGAGCGGTAGCGTGGTCGGCGCAGCGCTTGGCGCGCTGCTCCTGAACACGATCCTCTCGGCGCTCTACGTTCTCGGGGTGTCGCCCTTCTGGAACCAGGCGATCGCAGGGGCGCTCCTCCTCGGCGCGATCGCCCTCGACCGCGGGATCTCGCTCTGGCTGGCCGCAGCGCTGCGGAAGCGGAGGACGCACCTTGGCGCTTGACCTGCGGGAACGGGCTCGCGCCTTCGTGCGCTGGGAGTTCGGGCTGGTCCTCGCCCTCATCGCGGTGGTCCTGTTCGGAAGGCACGTCTCGGACCAGTTCCTGACGAGCTTCAACATCTTCTATCTCAATCTCTCGATCGGCGAGGTCGCGATCATGACCCTGCCGATGACGTTGATCATCGTGACCGGCGAGATCGACCTCTCGGTCGCGTCGATCCTCGGGATGTCCAGTGCGCTCGTCGGCGACCTCTACAGCCGCGGCTGGCCGATGCCGCGCGTGATCGTCGCAGTGCTCATCGTCGGCGTTGTCGCCGGGCTCTTGAACGGCTTCCTGATCACGCGCCTCGGCCTGCCGTCGCTCGCCGTCACGATCGGGACGCTCACGCTCTACCGCGGCATCGCCGTCGTCATCCTCGGGCCCGAGACGATCTCGACCTTTCCGGAGAAGTACACGAACATCGGCGTGCTGCCGTTGCCCCATACGGGCGGCTACCTCACGTACTCGGTCGGCATCTTCCTCGCGCTCGCCATCCTGTCCGCGATCGTGTTGCACGCGACTCCGTTCGGCCGCTCGCTGTTCGTGATCGGCGCCAACGAAGAAGCTGCGCGCTTCGCAGGTTTTCGCGTCAAGCGCACGAAGCTGATCCTGTTCGGCGTCTCCGGCGTCGTCTGCGCGCTCGCCGGGATCCTGTACACGTTCCGGCTGTCCACCGCGGTGCAGGACAACGGGATCGGGCTGGAGCTGACCGTCGTCACGATCGTGCTCCTCGGCGGCGTCTCGATCTTCGGAGGGCGCGGCACGATCGTCGGCGTCGTCCTGGCCGTCGCCGTCTACGCGGGTCTTCAGAACGCGCTCCTCCTCTCGAACTTCGAGCAGCGCGCGATGGGAATCGTCACGGGAACGCTGCTGCTGCTCAGCGTCCTGATCCCGAACGCGTCCGAGTTCTACCGGCGCGGCCGCGAGTTCCTGCGCCGGCGCCAGCTGCGGGCAGGCGAGGTGCCGACCTGACCTCGGCCGTTCACGTCGCATTCGACCTCGGCGCCGAGAGCGGACGCGCAGTCGTCGGCCGCTTCGACGGCGAGGCGGTCGCACTCGACGAGGTGCGGCGCTTTCCGACCCGCTCGGCGCGCCTTCCCGACGGCCTCTACTGGGACGCACTCGGTCTGTTCGACGACCTCGTGCAGACGCTTACGCAGATCCGCGCGTCCGGCTCGGCCGTCCGCAGCATCGGCGTCGACTCGTGGGGAGTCGACTTCGGACTGCTCGACGGCGGAGGATCGCTGCTCCATAACCCTTTGCACCACCGCGACGGCCGCGGCGCCGCGTTCGTCGAGGAGGCGTTCCGGCGCGTCCCCGCCGACGACGTCTACGAGACGACCGGGATCCAGCTGCTGCCGATCAACACGCTGTTCCAGCTGCTCGCGCTGGCGGATGCGTCGGCACTCGACCGGGCCGAGACGATGCTGCTGATCCCCGACCTGCTGGCCTACTGGCTCACGGGCGAGCAGCGTGCGGAGGCGACGAACGCGAGCACCACACAGCTCCTGGACGCGCGGAGCGGTGACTGGGCACGAACGCTCGTCGAAAGCCTCGGCCTTCCGGGTCAGATCCTGCCGCCCGTGACCGAGGCCGGCTCGATCGTCGGCGGGCTGCTCCCGCACGTGGGCGTGTCCACCGCGCTGCCTCGAGCGACTTCGGTCGTCGCGGTCGCCTCGCATGACACTGCCTCTGCAGTCGTCGGCACGCCGCTGACGTCGCCGAACGCGGCGTACATCTCGAGCGGGACATGGTCGCTCGTGGGCGTCGAGCTCGACGCGCCGGTGCTCTCCCGGCGCGCGCAGGCGGCGAACCTGACGAACGAGCGCGGCTTCGGCGGCACGATCCGCTTGCTCCGCAACGTCATGGGCCTGTGGCTCGTCCAGGAGTGCCGGCGCGCATGGCTACGCGCGGGAGAGGCGCTCGACTACGCGCAGCTCGCAGAGCTCGCGGTCTCGGCGCCGAGCGGTGGCCCGCTGTTCGACCCCGACCTCCCGGAGCTCCTCGCACCGGGAGACATGCCGACGCGGATCGGCGCGCTCTGCGCGAGCAGCGACAGGTCGGTGATCCTGCGCGCGATCTTCGAGAGCCTGGCCTGCAAATACCGGCTCGTTCTCGACGAGATCGCTGACGTCACCGGCCGCGCGATCGACACGGTGCACGTTGTCGGAGGCGGCGCGCGCAATGCGTTCCTGTGTCAGCTCACCGCCGACGTCACGCGCAGTGTCGTCCTTGCCGGCCCAGTCGAGGCGGCCGCACTCGGGAATGTCCTCGTGCAGCTGCACGCCTTCGGAGACGTCGCCTCGACAGCCGAGATGCGCGAGCTCGTGCGGCGCTCGGTGACGATCGACGTCTACGAGCCGGACGCGGACGGCGACCACTGGAACGCGCTCTACGAACGCTTCCGAACCGCGCTCGAGTCCGAGGTGCTCACGACATGACGGCGGGTTACGAGCTGCTGGCCGAGAGCCTCGCGGCGCGGGGAGACGACCTCGGACGCGTGGAGCGGGCGCTTCGCGCGCAGGAGGTCGAAACGCCGTCCTGGGCCTACGGAAACTCCGGCACGCGCTTCGCGGTCTTCGGACAACCTGGTGCACCCCGCGACCCGTTCGAGAAGCTCGAGGACGCTGCGGAGGTTCATCGGTTGACGGGAATCGCGCCCTCCGTCGCGCTGCATATCCCGTGGGACCGGGTCGACAACATGAACGCCGTTCGCGAGGGCGCCGAACAGCTCGGCCTGCGAATCGGCGCGATCAATCCGAACCTTTTCCAGGAGCCCGAGTACAAGCTCGGCAGCCTTTGCAATCCTGATTCGGCCGTCCGCCGGCGCGGCGTGGAGCACGTCCGCGAATGCATCGAGATCGCCACGCGTGTCGGGTCGGACGCGATCTCGCTCTGGCTCGCCGACGGGACCAACTACCCGGGACAGGACTCCCTGCGGCAGCGTCGCCGGCGGCTTCTCGAGTCGCTGCACGCCGTCTACGCCGGGGTCGAGCGAGGGATGGAGCTGCTCATCGAGTACAAGCTGTACGAGCCCGCGTTCTACTCGACCGACCTCGCCGACTGGGGATCGGCGCTGCTCGTCTGCCAGGAGCTCGGCGAGCGGGCGAAGGTCCTCGTCGACCTGGGGCACCACGCGCAGGGCGTGAACATCGAGCAGATCGTCACCCTTCTCCATAGTGCGGGGCGCCTCGGCGGCTTCCACTTCAACGACCGCAAGTACGGCGACGACGACCTGATCGTCGGCTCGAGCGACCCGTTTCAACTCTTCCGGATCTTCTTCGAGCTCGTCGACTGCGGCGCGTTCGAGAGCGATCTCCGATTGACCGTCGACCAATCGCACAACATCGAGCCGAAGGTGGAGGCGATGATCCAGACGGTCCTGAACCTGCAGGAGGCGTACGCGAAGGCGCTCCTCGTCGACCGGCCGGCACTCGTGCTGGCGCAGGCCGACGGCGACGTCCTCGGCGCGAACAGGATCCTCGTCGACGCGTACAGCACGGATGTGCGCCCGTTGTGCGCGAAGGTGCGGGAGGAGCTCGGCGCGGCCGCGGATCCGATCGTGCAGTTCCGCGCGAGCGGGTACGTCGAGCGCGCCGCTGAGTCGCGACAGAACGGGACGGCGGCCGCATGGCTGTGACCACGACGTACGAGAACCGCTGGCAGCCGCCAACGGAGGCGAGCGAGCTCGACGCGCTCGTCCACCGCTCGAACCTGCTTGCGTCGGACCGCTCGATCGTCAACTTCGGCGGCGGCAACACCTCCGTCAAGGTGCGCGAGCCCGATCACACGGGCCGTGAGACGACGGTGCTCTGGGTGAAGGGCTCGGGCAGCGATCTGGCGACGATCGCGGCCGGCGGCTTCACCGGGCTGCGGTTGGAGGAGATCCTGCCGCTCGTCGAACGCGAGGAGATGACGGACGAGGAGATGGTCGCTTACCTCGCGCGGTGCCAGCTCGATCCGGGGATGGCGCGGCCGTCGATCGAGACGCTGCTGCACGCATTTGTCCCGCAGGCGCACGTCGACCACACGCACCCCGACGCCATCGGCGCCATCGTCGGCACTGGCGACGGCGAGCACCTCGCAGAGGAATGCTTCGGCTCGGACGCGATCTGGATTCCGTACCTGCGTCCAGGCTTCGCGCTCTCGAAGCTGGTTGCGGAGGCGGTGGCCGAGCGCCCCGACGCAAAGCTCGTCCTGCTCGCGAAGCACGGGCTCGTCACCTGGGGCGAGACCGCGGAGGAGTCGTACGCCGCGACGCTGGACGCGATCAATCGCGCCGCTGCATTCATCAGCGACCGCACCGTGCACAGCGAGCCGTTCGGCGGCGCGGCGGTCGAGCCCGTCGCCGACGAGCGGCGGGAGGAGCTTCTGGCGGAGGTGCTGCCGGCGTTGCGCGGGGCAGTCTCGGTTGACGGGCCTCGCATCCTCCAGGTCGACGGCTCGACGGATGCGGTCGAGTTCGCCTGCGGCTCCGATTCACGGGCGCTGTCGCGGGTCGGGGCGGCATGCCCGGATCACCTCGTCCACACGCGCCGCACGGCCGTCTGGGTCGAATTCGACCCCACGGTCGAGGACGCTCCGCAGCTGCGCGCACGAGTTGTCGAGCGCATCCACGAGTGGCAGGAGCGGGAGCGGGCCTATTTCGAGCGCCACCGCCGCGAGGAAACGTTCGGCGACCCGAGCCCCCGCGTCGTCGTGATCGAGGGCATCGGCGTCGTGTCGGTGGGCCGTACGTTGAAGGCGGCCCGACTCGCGCGCGATCTTTACCAGCGCGCGATCAGCGTCATGCGCGCCGCGTCCGCGCTCGGAGGCTTCGTGTCGCTGACGGACGCGGAGTCGTTCGGCGTCGAGTACTGGCCGCTCGAGCTCTACAAGCTGACGCTCGCCCCGCCCGCCCGCGAGCTTCAGGGAAAGATCGCGCTGATCACCGGCGCCGCCGGTGGGATCGGCAGCGCGATCGCGCGCGCGCTCGCGGCCGAGGGCGCGTGCGTCGTCGCCACCGACCTCGACGCGGAGGGCGCCGGCTCGGTCGCCGCGGAGATCGGCAACGTGGCCGTCGGCGAAGAGGCGGACGTCACCGACGAGCAGTCGGTCGTCGCCGCCTATCGCGCAGCCGTGCTCACGTTCGGCGGCCTCGACGTCGTCGTCTCGAACGCAGGAATCGCGTCGAGCGCGCCGCTGGCC
>Ga0126312_10003566_pt1 | contig 10521 bp, 7 predicted proteins | sample Plot104A_FD_92537 | JGI IMG/M metagenome (GOLD analysis project Ga0126312, IMG submission 92537) | Serpentine soil microbial communities from UC McLaughlin Reserve, CA, USA - Plot104A | ecosystem: Environmental > Terrestrial > Soil > Grasslands | place: USA: UC McLaughlin Reserve, Lake County...
GGACCCATAAGCTTGATGATACCGCAAGCCTCACAGGATCAGAGTGTGACTGTGACGTTAGATGGCAAGCTACATGAAGCTTCGATAAGACCTGACGGCAAGACAATCTCTATCGACTTTCTTGTTCCACAGGGCGAGCACCAGGTGCAAATCCAAAAAGTCAGAAATACGCCATAGACACCCTTTGCCATACTATAGGGTTGGCAGCCGTACCATCAGGCGTGTTAGCTGCATCAAGACTGAGGGCAGCAGCATTTAAAATCCGCTGACCACTCAAACATCCCTCGTGTATGTCACTTTAGTAGAAAAATCAGCAGGAGGTTTGAAGCTCAGCGTCTATAGCGAAAGCCTTGCATTAGTAGATTCAGACTCTTTTAACGATTCCTATACTTTGAATTTCCATCTGCAAGCTCTAGCAAGAAGACATGGGATCGAAAAGAGCCTGCTGGTTATACATGATAAGGACAGAAATGAAGTGGACCTTTCCTTAGCGCACGACGAAAATTTATTCTTTGTCAGCTAGTCTGTAGTTTCTCCTCGCGATTGCAACCTTCATTGTGGAGTGGCATGTTGGACATTCCGCCCAGTTACGTCCCCCGAAGTACTGCCATTCAAAGCCGCATTTTCTATAGGTGCATCTTAGCCACTTACCCACAGGTGTCTTGGGCCAATTGTCTTGCAGCGGTTTTCGCGCCCGGCGTGCCGCTCTTGGCTTTCCCTTAGATCCTAAGTAAGGCAAATAACAATTTGCCTATTAGTTTATCTCAGTTAAAGATATTGTGATCATCGTGACCTATACTATATCTCGAGACCGAGGCGCCACAGAATTGACGTATTGCCCAAATCTTACATCCACATAGAAAAACTGGTTTTACTTCTAAATAGTATTTCTTGACAGCTCCGTGAAGGACAATTATGTAATTCGATCAACAAAATGGTAAAAATAATAGCAGAATAGGAAGAAATAATCCTCTTTCCAAGGTTCTTTATAGATGATGAGACGTATGTCTCGTATGTTAAAGACTTGTTTTGAACTTTAATTTAGAAGTATAGCATTTAGAGATTACAAATTTGGAATCCTTCTGAATATCCTTGTAAACTAGAGAAATAACCTCCAACCTGAGAAAATGTTTCGTTTTATTCCCCGGGGTTTTAGTGGTGAAAAGCTTTAATTACGTAATATCTACCAACTTGGCTCTAATTAATCTATATCAGTACATGCAAAAACGTTATTATTTTTGGCCTGTCCCACACAATTTTCTAAAGGCACACACCCGGAGAATTTAGCTCAAGGACTTCTTTAGACAAATGCAGACATATATTTTCACCTCAGTCCTTTCAAAGCCAAAATTAGCTAATGAAACTTCATAATTTTAAAATCGTCGTAGTGCGGTTAATTACTGCTACATGGATATATCGTAGAGTTGGCAAAGAATTTGAATTGACATAGCAGCAAAATTACATAACCTCTTGCAAAAAGACCTGAGCATACTCTAGAAAAGTTCTTAAGTTCAACCCTTTTTCCACCGCCTTAGTGAGTGTCAACTCAACCAAAAGAAAGTCTATTTCAAATTACTCTATTTGGTGTAAACTATCAATAGTATTCTTGATTTCGATAACCTTGCTATGCTCATCCTCATTATATCCTTTGCAGTTAGCATTCTCAAGTAATGGTACTTTCATGGCAAACGGTCCTTTCATAACAAGATGGGGCGGAGAACCAGGCGGTAGAGGAGGTCAAATGATATCTCCGACAGGCATTGCTTTAGATCAACAAGGTAATGTGTATGTGGCTGATACAGGTAACAACAGAATACAGGTATTCACCAACAATGGTACTTACATAAGAGAATGGGGAGGATTTTATGGCGATAGAGAAGGTCAAATGAGGTCTCCGACAGGCATTGCTTTAGATCAACAAGGTAATGTGTATGTGGCTGATACAGGTAACAACAGAATACGAGTGTTCTCCAGCAATGGTATTTTGATAAGAGAATGGGGAGGAAGGTATGGCGACACTTCTGCTGATGAAATGAGGCTTCCTGAAGGCATTGCTTTAGATCAAGGTAATGTGTATGTGGCTGATACAGGTAACAACAGAATACGAGTGTTCTCCAGCAATGGTATTTTGATAAGAGAATGGGGAGGAGAGTACGGCAGTGAAGAAGGTCAAATGAGGTCTCCGACAGGCATTGCTTTAGATCAACAAGGTAATGTGTATGTGGCTGATACAGGTAACAACAGAATACAGGTATTCACCAACAATGGTACTTTGATAAGAGAATGGGGAGGAAAACAGGGCGTTGAAAATGATCGAATGAGGCTTCCTGAAGGCATTGCTTTAGATCAACAAGGTAATGTGTATGTGGCTGATACAGGTAACAACAGAATACAGGTATTCACCAACAATGGTACTTACATAACAGGATGGGGAGAGTATAGCTATCATGATGAAATGAGATTCCCTGAAGGCATTGCTGTGGATCAAAAACGAAATATGTATGTGGCTGATACAGGCAACAATCTCATTTCAGTAAGGACTTTTCCCTCTCATATTAGTAATGTGGCTTTTTCAAGTGAAGATGGAGAGGTATATGGTAATGATACAAGGATCAAGATAGCACGAATCTATGATGGATTAACATTACCTACTGCTATTGCCTTTCTCGGACCTAACGATATGTTGGTTCTTTCTGGCCATGAAAAGTATGAAAACAACCCCCTAGAGAAGACTAATAAAATCATGAGAATTGTAAATGGTCAGATGCTTGATGAACCAGTGCTAGATCTCGGAAACACCATAACAAATCTGACTTGTGTGTGCGGGATTGCTATATCGCGAAATAATGATGGCACATCCTATGCATTCGTATATATTTATCATGGAGAATTAACTGAACAGAATGGGACAGCAAAACTTGTCGATAGGCTTTATCGGTATGATATAACTAACGGTAAGTTCGTCAATCCTAAATTACTTTTTGAAATACCAACATCTCTTAAAGCATTTCATGATGGAGGAAAACTGATGATTGGTCCGGACAAAAACGTATATCTAACCGTAGGCGAGATCGACGGGAGAGATACTAAAGCTCAAAATATCAAGAATGGATCTATGCCTGATGGCTCAGGTGGCATACTTAGATTTACACCAGATGGCGACCCAGTCGATGGCGGCTTGATAGGGGACACCCATCCAATGGATAAGTACTACGCCTATGGTATAAGAAATAGCTTTGGATTAGATTATGATCCTCTTACAGGTAATATTTGGATGACTGATAATGGTCCTTTTTGCTGTGATGAGCTTAACCTAGTGAGGCCAGGTTTTAATGGAGGTTGGAATAAAATCTGGGGCATGCATAATTTTACTTTCAATAGAGCCTTTAATTTAACTGACCTTGAATTCTTCAATGGCACCGGACAATACTATGACCCTATTTTCGATTGGTTTGAATCCATAGGAGTAACTGATCTAGTATTTATTCCATCAGATAAGCTAGGAAAGCAGTACGAGGGAAACCTCTTTGTAGCAGATTACAATTCTGGGTATTTGTATCGATTCATTCTAAATCAAACTCGTACCGGATTATTACTAAATGGTTCCCTTTCTGATGGAGTTGCTGACAATAACTTAGAAATGCTAGAAGCAGTGTTTGCTAAAATAGAGGGAGGTATCACTGACTTAGCTACTGGCCCTGATGGACTACTCTATATCGTTTCGCACAATGGCAAAATACTGAGATTAGAACCAATGTCTTAATGTTAGGAAGAATGGCACACAATAGCCATAAAGCTTTTCTATATATACAATCTTACGATTATGTTGCATTGGCTAAACGTCAGTTTACAATAGATACAGGAAAAGAGCAGATCCCAGTCGAAGGCCAGCTGCATAGAAACGTGGCAGTCAAATATCTTATGAAGAGGCGTAGGTCGCTTTTGATGACGAAGAACTCTGAAAAAGTAGAAAAGCTATGGCAAGACCTACCAAAAAGGATCAGGATAATAGGTAAGCAGGTTACCAAGGAGTATAGAGTAAAGTGGCAGCGGCTCGGACGGGAAGAATTTGAGGGCTCACGTTTTGCCTTCACATTAGAAGAACAAGATGAGCGATCTACTAATAATGGTTCTTCTTCTACTGCGTCTTAATTTACTCGGCTTAGGCTTGTGCCTTCCCTCTTTGTAAAGACAGACAGAGGGTTTTTTCAAAGAAAACTAGCTATTTTGAAAATTTCACATATCACATCTCGTACCCAAGAAGAAGCCCTTTCACCATTAGAATTTGAAATTTAAAATGTGTTATTTTGACAGTGGCTATGAACATAAGCCGTATGAACATTAGCGTATTGATTCTGAATCTTCTGTTGTTATGATGAAAAATTCCCCTTCCCTCCTTTCTTAGCTGTAATTGGACTATGAAACCATCATCTATTGGCTTAGCTCTAGTGTTTTTTTGAGGAATAATCAATCTATCTCCTTATGTACCTTATCATTGTGCACTATGAGGGATATAATATCATGATATCATCACTATTATCGCCACTGCCGATGGAAATGAGCGCTGTTGCGTGTAGCCTTATTTTAGTGGCACAAGTTATTATCATCATTTATACATCAGGCGTTCTCTTGTTGTTACCTTCACAACCAAACCAATCTGCATTCGGTACACTTCCTGGACCAAATGAACAGATATCCTTCTACAGTGAAAGAGATGGCAATCAGGAGATATACGTCATGAATGCTGTAGATGGTAGTAATCAGACTAGGCTTACAAGTGTTAATGCAAATGATTCCGACCCTAGTTGGTCGCCTAATCATACAAAGATTGCCTTCGAGAGCGACAGAGACGGAAATAGCAACATATACGTCATGAATGCTGATGGAAGCGGATTGACTAGGCTTACAGATAACCTTGCAGATGATTCCAACCCTAGATGGTCGCCTGATGGTACAAAGATAGCTTTTAATACCAATAGAGATGGCACCGAAGAAGGGAACGTCGCGAACCATGAGATATACGTCATGAATGCTGCCGATGGTGGTAATCCGATTAGGTTGACAAATAATCCTGCATGGGATTCACTCCCTAGTTGGTCGCCTGATGGTACAAAGATAGCTTTTTACAGTGAAAGAGATGTAACCGGCGACATATACGTCATGAATGCTGCCGATGGTGGTAATCTGACTAGGTTGACATATAATACAGAATGGGATTCATTTCCGAGCTGGTCGCCTAATGGTACAAAGATTGCCTTTGACAGCAACAGAGATGGCAACCAGGAGATATACGTCATGAATGCTGCAGATGGTAGTAATGCGATTAGGTTGACATATAATGATGTACAAGATTCAGGCTCTAGCTGGTCGCCTGATGGTACAAATATTGCCTTTGCAAGCATCAAAGATGGTAACCCGGAAATCTATGTTATGAACGCAGCCGATGGAAGCGGACAGATAAGGCTGACTAACAATACTGCTGCTGACGGTGAGCCTGACTGGCAGCCTGTTTGAGCAAAGGTATGAAGTCCGACATTCTCTTTTGGCGCTTTATTACGTGACATCTAATTGCTTACTTTGTTTTGTCCTCATGCTATAAAAGATTTCTTTTTTTGTGAGTAACTGAATATGTGTCTATGTGTATGCATGTGTCTGTGAAGGTGATAAAACGGATGCTAGTAGAGGAAATTTCGGACGGCATAGAACGAACCAAGAAGGGACTTTCATGTGCGATGAGTGCTACTACAGAGACAGACTAAATAAACAAAAAGAATAGACATCACCGGTAGCTATTAACCCCTACAAATTTACTCAAGGAAGGGTGACGTTTCTGAGTCGCGCAGAAAGGCACTATTTGGCCGCCTGTGGCCAAATCAGCCCAGGATATGACCGTGCTATTAGGTCCCGCCTACAGAAGAAAGTCCAGTTATTCATAAAGCAAGAGTTGCCTTTTGGTGGAAAATGGCTTTGTTACAGAATTCCGTAACGTTACGAAAGACTGTAATCTTTTAAATGAGCCAGATTGTTCCTCTCAATTATTGCCGTTAGCCATTTTTATGCGCTACCGTCAGATAGGGAACAAGTTAGCCACGAAAGTATCGCTACAATAAACTTATATCGAAACCGCCTGCAAGGAGCTTAATTATTGCGCGCAGGATTCATCCAGAGAAAAAGGGCATCAGAGTACTTGGCATAGCTGAGAGTTTCAAAAAATTTACCAAAAAATCAATCCTAGCCGGCGTGGTTATGCGACGAGACCTCATAATAGACGGTATGGCATATGGAGCTGCCACAATTGAAGGCGATGATGCAACCAATAGTATAATTTCGATGCACAGGTCCCTTGCAAGGGATGACATCAACTGTATTATGCTTGATGGCCTTGTTATCAGCATGTACAATATCATAGATGGTGAGCAGCTTGCTGGAGAAACAGGTCTCCCCGTAATTGCAATAACGTTTGAAGATTCAAAAGGACTTGAAGATAACATCAAACACCACTTTGACGACTGGCATGATAAGCTCGTACAATATCAAAAGCTAGGAACGCGCGAGCGCGTGACACTCAAGACCGGCAAGAATCTTTTCATCCGGTGTTGGAGATTAAATCAGAGGGCAGCAGTTGCCATACTAAATTCTTTTACTCTACAGGGATCTATTCCAGAACCGATTAGGGTGGCCAAGCTTGCTGCGCGTTCATATGCCAATGCTTTAAATTATGAGCTGGAAAAGAACTAGCAGCACCTGTGGTGGGGTGGCAGAGCGGCCATGCGTTCGCCTGCAGATCACACCGGCGGTTAGCGAATTTATAGGGGTTCGAATCCCCTCCCCACCTCTCAACACAAGAAGTCTATATTCCCCTGCTTTTTGAATTAGGATATGGATCAATTAAGTCGATCCACTATGACCGAGCTCTTGGCCGAATTTTTCTGAGCATTAACTCGATTTCAGACTGAATACTCCTCCTGCTGTGCATTGAAAGGAAGTTCACCGTAACAAGTCAACCGCTAAATTACTCTAACAGACTTTGCAAGCTCAAACGCAGATTTATTGTCTAACCTCACCTTGCTTAGGATCGTATACCTGTGAGGGCGAAGCGACCGAGCTGCCATCAATGCCTTTACCACTTGGTCTTCGCTCAGTTTAATCTGCTTTGCCTTAGTGGGCGCGCCGACATTTTTCAATGTTTCTGCGATCTTATCCCAGTCAAGGCCATGCAGCTTTGCCATCATTATCGTGCCTATGCCAACGCGCTCGCCGTGCAGTCCGAAGTTTGAACCCGCTACATATTCCACTGCATGGCTGAAAAGGTGCTCAGCCCCTGAGCATGGTCTGCTACTACCTGCAATGCAGGCGGCGACGCCAGCACTTATCAGCGCCTCAACAATTGTGCGTATAGTGAACGGACTCCTGCAGCCTAGTTTTTCTGATTCCTCAAGTATTATCTTTGCACTCATGTAGGCAAGATTGGCTGCGTAGCTTCCAAAATACTCACCATTCTCATCGCGGGCGAGCTCCCAGTCCTTAACTGCAGTTATTTTTGCAACCAAGTCACCGCAGCCCCCTGCCAGAAGTCGGGACGGTGCTTCCAACATCAGTCGAGTATCTGCAACTACACCAATTGGCGTGTTTGCCTTTATGGAATGCGGCTTATTGGTCCCTCTTATGGAAACAAACGGGCTTGATATTCCGTCATGTGATGCTGATGTTGGCACGCTCAGAAAGGGTCTGCCTATCCTGAAAGCTGTCATTTTAGCAATATCGACAGACCGTCCGCCGCCAAAACCAATTACAAAGTCGGGCACTTTATCGCCAATCTTGTCCTGCAGCTTGTCAACGGTGTCCATTGATGCGTGACTTACTACGTGCAGTGAGCTTTTTAGAGAGACTTTTTCAAGAGAAGACTCTAGCTCATTGCCTGCCTTTGAATTGACTGTCCTGCCAGTAACAACTGCAACCTCGGATGCGCTTTGATTAAGCGTTCGAATAAGCACACCGACTTGGGAAACAACGCCCTGACCTATGAGTATCTTTCTTGGCAATTCCATCAGGTGGGTCGGCGGAGAGCTCAATTAGAAAAAGCCTGCACGCAGCAATTAATTAAGCTTGCACCTATCTGTGCTGATCTCTCTTGCTTTAGAGAATTTATAGTGCGGAGGTTTTTGGCAGATGTTGTGTTGATGTTCAGTTACACCAGTTGTGGCGTGCTCGTGTCCCCTATCTCAGTATTGACGTCACTAAACCTGTATTGATTAGATGCATGTCTTGTTAAGTATCTCTATCTTATATCGCTGATAACCATATTATTATCTTCCATAGACCAACTTGCATCTTAGAACTTCGTTTCGTAGCTGTTTATTTATCTCTATCAGGCAGTATTGGTCGAAAGGCATTGGAAAGCGTTTGAACAAGGTTGAATTTTCGAACCTAAATTTCATACATCAACAGTAATCCCACTTTACCAATATCCACTCACTTTTGGCTCTCTGCCGCCACAGTGATACCTCAGTAGCAAATGAGTTCATCAGTTATATCTTCCGAACTGAGTGGCTATGCAAGTTAAACCGGCTGGTATTTTGTTCAATTCTAAACTTCTCTTGAGGTAAACAAACCAAATGCTTAATACCGGCATCAATATAAGAGATGCCATTACTCTTGATAGAGATGTTCCTTTAACACTCATTTAGGAATTACATTCATGCAACGTAAACCCCTCAACCATAATGAATCTGCTAGCCAAAATATCATGGCAGTAATACTGCAGAGCCTGCCGCACGAGGCTAACCTGACAAAAATTGAATATGAAGGTCCTTGCATTGCACTTTATTCTAAGAACCCAGGCTACCTACTGCAGAACAATCAGCTTGTCCTAAACATGGTCAATAGCATAAAGAAGCGGATCGTTATCCGGACAGATGAGTCGCTAAGGCTTTCTCAAGATGAATCTATCAAGGTTATAGCAGACACCATTCCAAAAGGGGCCGGCAGTGCAGGCATATTCTTTGATGCCGTTTTAGGCGAGGCAGTAATATTTGCAAAGAAGCCGTGGACCATTTTGCACGAAGGTGGGGATTTTAATCTTACAGAAAAAATAGGCTGGAAAGTCCGGGTCAGAAAAGCTCCACAAAACATGCTGCCAATTGAAACACTTTATAAGACATTGGGTGACACAGTGAGTCAGCGCATCAAGTTCTATAGAGAAGTGGGAGATAAGATATTTCGGCCTAAATTAAGTGAGCAGGCTGAAGCTAGCCTTCTCACGCTAGGGGGATTTGCAGAGATAGGCAGGTCGTGTATGCTAGTTGAAACGCGCGAAAGCAAGATTATTCTCGATTGTGGACTCAATGTGTCGACCAAGGACCCACTTGCAGCCACACCTCGATTTGATATTGCAGGAATAGGTATGGGAGATGTAGACGCAGTTGTTCTCAGCCATGCACATCTTGATCATACTGGCTTTCTACCCGCGCTCTTCAAATACGGGTATAGCGGTCCGGTCTATTGCACAGAGCCAACTCTCTTGCTAATGAGTATGCTTCAGCGCGATTATCTTAGGCATTCTGGGAATGATGCATTATATTCTGAGCAAGACATCGACAGCGCTGTAACACATGCGATAACACTGATGTATGGTATAGTAACTGATATTTCGCCAGATGTCAAGCTGGTGCTTTCAAACTCGGGACACATCATAGGATCAACATCAATTCATATGCACATTGGCAACGGCCAGCACAACCTTGTATATACAAGTGATATGAAGTTCGGCAAGACACTTACACTTGAAAATGCTTCTTGGAATTTTCCCAGAGTTGAAACAATGATAATTGAAAGCACATACGGCGGCAAGGGGGATATCATGTGCCCGCGAGAGGAGGCTGAGGCCAATCTTGCCAGAGCAGTTGAAAGGACAGTTACGACAGGCGGTCACGTACTATTACCGGTGCCGGCAGTTGGGATTTCCCAAGAGCTGATTCTTGTACTTGACAGGTTTACAAAAGCCGGCAGGCTTCAGACCAAAGTGCTTGTAGAAAAGATAATCTCAGAGGCAACAGCTGTCTATGAGGCGTATCCGGAATTTCTTTCAAAAGAGCTCGCCAAATATGTGCTCGAGTCGGAAACAGGCTATTTCGGCTCACAATTCTCAATAGTTGAATCAGAGACTCTTAATCCTAGCGAGCCTGCAGTAGTCCTTGCTCCTTCATCGATGCTCATCGGAGGGCCATCTGTGGGATATCTGAAGCAAATAGCGAATGATCCAAAAAACACGCTCATCATGTTATCCTATCAATCCCTCGAAACTCCCGGCAGAGCGCTTCTAGATGGTAACAGACAAATTACAATTGGGGACGAAACGATCAATCTTGAGTGCCAAGTCGAAAGGATCGATGGTCTTGGCAGTCACAGTGACTACAACCAACTTATGGCATATGTTATGCGACTTCGTCCCAAGCTTAGGCGAGTCCTTGTCAACCACGGTGAGCGACCAAAGGCGCAGAACCTAGCAAGTATGATAAATAA
>Ga0126312_10003567_pt1 | contig 10520 bp, 10 predicted proteins | sample Plot104A_FD_92537 | JGI IMG/M metagenome (GOLD analysis project Ga0126312, IMG submission 92537) | Serpentine soil microbial communities from UC McLaughlin Reserve, CA, USA - Plot104A | ecosystem: Environmental > Terrestrial > Soil > Grasslands | place: USA: UC McLaughlin Reserve, Lake County...
GCCCTATAGCCCGTCTCCTCGAAAAGCTCCCTACGGGCCGCCCGCTCGGGCGCTTCGTCGGCATCGACCCTGCCGCTCGGAAGCTCCAGCGTGAAGGCGCCAAGCGGTTGCCTCCATTGGCGCACGAGCACCACGTCTCCCCCGCCCGTGACCGGTACCACGGCGGCGAACCCACCGCTCTCGAGGACACCGTATTCGATCTGCGCCCCGCCCGGTATTTCTACCTCGTCCACGCGGAAGGCGCACCACGGACTCTGGTACACGTACTCCCTTGCGAGCGTCCGCCAGCTCTCTTCTCCCATGCACCAAAGTATAAATGCGATGCGCAGAGGTATTGACCTGCTGCGAACGACTCACTCGGCTACGAGCAAAACCAAAAGCTGACAAGCTGAAGTGCTGACAAGCGACAGCCGGAGGCTGGAGCGTGCTGACTAGCCGCCCGCAGGGCGGCGTGCTGAAACGCTTGTAAAGAGGAGGGGCCTGAGCCGCTCCCGAACACTACCTCATGCCCTGATTTCTACTCGAAGTAGTCGGCGGCTTTGGTGGTGTAGCTCTCCATGTCGTCGGGGACTTCGTCCTCGGGGTAGATGGCCTCGACCGGGCACTCGGGTTCGCAAGCGCCGCAATCGATACACTCTTCAGGGTTGATCATGAAGTGGTCGCCGGCGTCGTAGATGCAGTCGACCGGGCAGACCTCGACGCAACTCTGGTCCTTGGTGCCGATACACGGCTCCGTGATCACATAGGTCAAAGGGCCTCCTCTCTGAATCTCGTACCGGCTTTATACCAGCCAGCCCCCACCCCCAACACCCGCCGTTGACCAGTGTCATCACAGCCCATGATTAGGGTCATACGGTCATGTGACCTTGATCAAAAATCACGCTTGCTGCGAGCCGTTCTCAGGTACGGGCGCGGAGCTCGGCGGGCATGAGTATGGTTATGGTCTTGCTGCCGAGGTCGAGAATGCCCTCTTTGGCGAGCCGGGAGAGGGCGCGTGAGAGGGCCTCGCGCGAGATGCCCGTAGCCTCGGCCATCTCCTGCCTGCTGAGAGAAGGCGCGAAGACGACGCCCCTCTTGGTTACGCGGCCCTCCTCTGTAGCGAGGTTCAGGAGCATCCGAGCCACCCTCTGTGGAGCGCTGCGGAAGACCAAGTCGCCGACGAGGTCCTCCAGCTCGCGGGTCCTCGCTGCCAGTGCCCTGGAGAGCCTGACCGCGCCGTCGGGGAAACGGCCCATGATCTCGAACAGGTCGTCGCGGAAGACTGCGTAGAGCACGCAGTCGGTAAGGGCAGTGGCGCCCTGACCCTGGGTCCGGCCTTCGATGGCCGCCCCAAGGCCGAGCACGGAGCCGTCGCCCACCACGCCGAGGATCTGATCGCGCGCCTTGGGTCCTCCCGATGTACGGTAGAGCTTCACTCGCCCCTCGCCGACGAAGTACACGGCTCCCGAAGGCTCGCCTTCTCTGTACAGGGCGGTGTCCGCGCCGAGCTCGAGCACCTCGGCCGCTATCGCGAGATCCTGGAAGAATCCCTCTTCCAGCCCTTCGAAAAGCTCGAACTCCTTGAGCCCGTCCAGCTTCGTCAGGTGCTCGACCGCCCGGCAACGCGCGCCTGGCAACCGCGCCCAGGAAGGTGGCGCGTTTTCACCGTACATCGTTCTGTGTTCCTTCCTGCGTACGTGACCTCACAGACTCTTTATACGCTAAGTGGGGAAAATTTGCACTGAGTGTGCTTCGAGCATCAGGTGTCAGGAATTGACTGTACTGCTAGCGGCCTTAACTATGCGACCACGGCTATGCAATCTATCTCCACGAGCATGCCGAGCAGGGCTGCGGCGATCGTCGTCCGTGCTGGGGGGTCGTGCTCGAAGTACTCTTTGTACACTTCGTTGAACTCGGCGAACCGCGTGAGGTCGGTCACGTAAGCATTGACCTTCACGACGTTGTCGAGGCTCGAGCCGGCGGCCTCGAGGATCGTTCTTACGTTCTCGAAGGTCTGGCGTACCTGATCCGTGAAGGCGTCAGGCATGGTGCCGGTCTCGGGGCTAACGGGGCCCTGCCCCGAGATGAACACGAAGTCGCCGGCGAGGACGGCGTGGGAGTACGGTCCGGCGGGGGCCGGCCCCTTCTCGGCCATAACGGTCTTTCTCATCGGTTCTCCTTTCCTATCACTTTGCCTTTTCAGTCCCCATAAGTGCGCCAGATTCTGCGGCTTTCGTCCTGTTGACGAGAACATGAGAGATCCTGGCGAGGACGTGCGGGAAGGTGCCGTAGAGTCGAGGGTGAGGCTTCTCGGCCTGATCGTAAAGGCTGTCCGAGGCGATGAGATATCCTTCCCACCCTTCCGAGTTCCACAATCATGTTGTCTTCGATCCCGACGTCTCCGACGAACCAGGGGTTCCTCGTCTCGTCCACAAGCCGCTCGTTCTCGAGCACGAGGTCCGACACTGCAGCCTCCTACCTTACCTTCCCGCGGGCCGCCACCCGCGTCTCCTCCACGATACCATCCTCCCCCACCAGGTATACCTCGTCGTGCAGGTTCACCGTACTACAGATATGGTTGGGAATTATCTGCAACGTGTCACCAACTTCGAGGTCGCAGTCTTCGTCCACAGAGAGCATCCCATGCTCCTCTGTGAGCCTCTCCAGCACGGCGCCAGGGTATCCGACAACGTGGCCGTACCCCTCCAGGTTGAGGGGCTCTGCGCCTGGGGCTACATCGGTAGCGAAGGTCTTGCTGCCGCCGTCGATTACGGCCAGGTCCCTGGTAGGCCTACTCACCACCGTGCACACCACTACGGCTGCGCATTCGTCGAGCGAGCAGGCACCGAGACGGGCCTGCATCCTATCGTAGAATATGTAGGTTCCGGGTCTGATCTCCGTCACCCCTTCCACCTTCGCCACATGCTCCGCCGTCGGAGTAGAGCCCACGCTGACGTCGTCCACCCCTATGCCCCTCTCCCTCATCAGTTCCGCCAGGAAGACCATGAGTTGTCCCTCTTCGAGCCCAGCCTTCCCGAGCTCCAGCGTCTTTACACCATCCAGAACTGCACCGCGGTAAGTGTAGATTCCCGTCAGATCCAGGTTGCCCATGGCCTCGATCTCAACTGCCAGCCCGACGGCTTCATCTATAGGGACCCCGGTACGCCTCAGGCCGGTATCCACCTCGAGCCTGACCTCGAGAGTCTGATCCTCAGCACCCCCAGAGAGCCTCCTTGCCCCTTCGAGGCTGTCCACTCCGACGACGAGCCTAACCTTCTCAGCCAGCCGAACCGCCTGCCGGATCTTCGCTTCCGTCACCAGCGGATAGGCGATAAAGATATCCTCGATCCCACCATCAGCCATGACCTCAGCCTCAGAGAGCTTGGCCACCGTGATGCCCGAAGACCCGGCCTCCAACTGTTCCCTCGCTATACCAGGTATTTTATGCGTCTTCACGTGGGGTCTCAGCGCGACACCGTTCTCCCCGGCCACATGGGCCATCTTCTGTATGTTTCTCGCCATCTTAGGGCCGTCGACCAAAAGGTAAGGTGTCCCAGAAGAATGCAGATTTTCGTATTGGGAACTGAGGCTTATTCGCTTACTCGACACTATTTCCGAATTCGAGATTCACACTTCACAATTCAATGCTAGCATCTTTCGTTTGTTTCCTGCTTCAGCAGACTACGAGGGGCACGCTTACTGTCCTGTTGGCTCGAGCATGATCCGTCTTTTCGCAACGGCCCCGACCTTTCGTCTGCAATACAGTAACGGTACTGTCTCGTCTCCGGCCCACGGACCGAAGATAAGACTGTCATCTTATCCCCAATGTCAACAGTTCTCGGTATGGCGTGATGTAAGAACGGGCCCGAAGCCGATCCATCGAGGGCCGCCATGCGTCGCAGCATGCGGAGAAACGAGGACGCTCGGGGAGGGACTATCCAATCAAGAACGCCCGGCTCCCCCGCCAGGTAACGCTTCGGCTCGTCCTGGTAGGCGTTTGTGCCCCGAGCCGTCTAGGCGGAGGAGCCGGGCGTCCGGGAGCGCTCTCAGGTACTCCTGGGCTGAGGACCACGAGAGGTAATCGCAGCGTCCCTTGATGATGAGGGCGGGCGTACTGGATCTAGCGAGAGCAGGTAAGATGTCGGCGTGAGGGTTCCTGGTTGCTGACTGCGGATACTGGTTGGCGTAGAAGCCGAGGCGTCCCTTACCAACTCTTTCGTACTCACCTTTTTGGTCTCCTCACTGGCGGACCTAGCCTCCTACTGTTCGCTAACTTGTCTTAACTGCGTCGGGATCCGGCCTCGATGAGGCCCACAACATGGCCCTCGGGGTCGGCGAACATCGCTATGCGTGGGCCGCCCGGCACGTCCATGGGTCCCGCCACCCTGCTCCCACCGAGGCCCTCGATCTTGCCCAGCGTCGCCTCGAGGTCCCCGACCTCCACGTAGAATGTGACGTGGCCCCGGTCTCCTTCGGGGGAGGCGCCGACGCCGCCGTCGATGCCGCCCTCTACGCCGGGGTGCGCCATCGCATAGTCCGGGCCCGAAGGCCGCATCTGCCACTCAAAGGCGTCCCTGTAGAATCCCTGGAGGACCTCGGCATCCTCGCCGAGGACCTCAACGTGCACTATCGGGTTACTCATCAGCTTCTCCTCTCTGTTCTGCCGCTCTACCGGTGCGGTTGGATGAAATCTAATCGATAATGGTGACAACGAGCGTCACCTACCTCGACGATTCGGAGGAATGAGTTGTCGCGCACTGCGAGGTTGTTGGAGTTACTCATAAGGGTTCAGACCAAGCCCCGCTTCACGGCCGCCGAGCTGGCCGAGGAGTTCGGAGTCAGCAGGCGCACGATGCTCAGGGACCTGAGCGCTCTCTCGGCGATGGGTGTGCCTTTGCGCTCCACGCCGGGTCCGGGGGGCGGGTACTCCCTGCCGCGCGGTGGGAGGAGGCTCTCGCCTTCTTTGGCCGTGGACGAGGCGCTCGCCTTGATTGCCTCCTACGAAGCTCTGCTCAGGTACCCTGTGCACCCCTTCTCCACGAAGGGCCTCTCTGCGGTTACCAAGCTCAGGGCCGCCTTACCCAAGGACGTCGTGGCACAGCTCGACAGGCTTAGGAGGCACGTCTTCGTGGGCGGGCCGGTGCGCGAGTATGAGGCCCCGCTCTTGGGCGAGCTGCTGTCGGCGGCGCTCGACAGGGTACATCTGAAGGTTACCTACGACTCCATCGAGTCGGGGGTAACTGAGCGGGTGATCTTCCCCTACGGCTTGTACGCCTCGCAGGGGTACTGGTACTGCGTCTGCTTCGACCGAAGAAGGAAGACGAACGTCCCGATGAGGGCGGACCGCTTTCTTGCGGCCGAGAGGGTAGAGGGCTTCGAGTCGCCGCCCGAGCTCTCTATCCCAGGCTGGATGGGCGCAGAGCGGGGGGCCGACGAGAGGATTCAGGTGAGGGCCCGGGTTACCGAGCGGGGGAGGAAGAGCTTCGAGCTTGCATCCCTCTTCGGCCGCATCGAAGCCCAAGAGGGTGGCGGCTCTCTCGAGGCGGAGATTCCGCGCTCGGAGATCGCCTATTACGCCTCGCGCCTGCTGAGCGTGGGCACGGAAATCTTCGTGGACACCCCGCCGGAGTTGGTAGAGGCCATCCAAAACAGAGCCCGAGAGGTCATCCGCCTCTATGGGTCCCAATCTACCTGAAGTCGTGGGGGAGAGGGAGAACTTCTTCTCGCCGTAGGGACCAGCGTGCATAGCCTCAGCTTCCTTCCTCACGGGCAGACGGAGAGGGGTTCACGCGGCGACGACGATTGGGGAGACGAAGATGACGCCGATCCCGTACGCCCACTGTTACGCCTCCAGCAACACGACTTCCTGTCCGACGTGCGAGACCGCATTACGGAGGTGGGTCACCGTCGCCAAAACGACCACCGCTGTTCCGTAAACTGCCGCCTTGCGCATCATCTCTCCCTCGGATTCGCCTGTTACCTTACGTGCCATCGTAATTGGGACGAGACTGCGACAGTATCTGTCACATCTTCTTCGAGGTTGGATCAGAGGATATCGCGTCTCCGGAAGCCCAGGAGCCCGACCGCGCCAAGGGCAACGACGATGAGCGCGAGCCACAGGAGCGATGCTGCTGACACTTCTCCGCCCGGTAGTTTTGGGACGTGGGCGAACGGCGAGAGGTCCAGAATACGCTTGCTGAGTTGCAGCGGCCGGCCGAACTCCTCGATCAGCACGCACACCGCCAGAACTGCCCAGCCCCCGAACGCCATAAACCGGGGTAGCACCCCGAACAGGGCCACCGCTACTCCGACCAGCACCCAGACGGCGGGCAGTTGCACGAGGGCGGCCCACAGAACGCGCGTCGTCTCCCGGCCCACGTCGCCGGCACTAAGCCCGTACGCAAGCCCTGCGGCGAGGCCAGCCGCTCCCAGAACGACCGCCGGTCCCAGAAACGCGAACGCGAGGTGGCTCGTCACCCACCGCATCCGGGAGACCGCACAGGCAAGCACGGGCTCGGCGCCCCCGTTTGCCTCCTCGCTCCTCAGCCTGAGCGCGGCACCTATAGCATACCCCGAGGCCACGAGCCCGAGGAGGCCCATGACTGCGGCGAAATAGGCGTCGGTGAGGCCCGAGGAACCGCCCAGCTGCTTGGCCACAGCCCTGAGTTGCAGGTTGTCTTCGATCACCTCCACGGCACTCTCGCCGACGATGCCGAGTAAGGCACTGAACATGGCCAACCCGGCGGTCCAGGCAAGGAGCGTACCCCGCTGCAATCGCCAGGCCAGGGCGAACGGACTGCGCAACCAGGGTGACGCGACGGCGGGCCCGAGCCGTGTCGGCAGGAGTCCGCTCCCGAGATCCCGTCGCGCGGAGAGCACGAGTGCGGCGAAGTTCAGCACGGCGATGAGCCCGAGGAAGAGCAGAAAAACCCACCAGCGTTCGTCGCCGAAGGGCCTGATGCGCTGCGCCCAGCCGAACGGCGAGAGCCAGGACAGCCACGATGGCCCGTCTTTTCCGCCCGCGTCGCCAGCGGCTCGCAGCACGAAGCACACCCCAAGGACGGCGATGGAGATGCCCCTGGCGACCCGCGCGCTTTCGGTCACCTGCGCAGCCATGGCCGCGACCGCGGCGAATGCCCACCCGAACATGGCCCACGAGAGTCCGAACGCCACGGACCCTGTGGCGGAGAGCCCGTAGGCGACCAGCCCGACCGAGACGAGGACGCCCAGGGCCAGGCTGGCGCCGAAGGCCACAAAGAGGGCTGCGAAGAGCGGCGCCTGCCGGCCTACGACGGTCGCGCCCAGGAGCTCGCGCCTTCCTGCTGCTTCTTCGGCTCGAGTGTGGCGGATGACAGTGAGCAGGGTCGCCAGCCCGACCAAGAGGACCGTGCCACCCAGACGCCACGCCGTCAGAGCGCCGAGTCCGGACCCGAACGCGTGGCCGTACAGCGCGCTCAAAGCTGGGTTGGCGGTGACAATATCCAGGTACGATTGGCGCTCCACGGCGGTAGGGTAGAGGTCGGCGAGGGTATTTGCTATGGCGACCGGGAGTAGGCCTAGCACCGTGACCCAGAGCGGCAACACAATCCGGTCGTGGCGCAGTATGAGCCGCACGAGCGCCCCCGTACCAGCGAGCGTGTTCGCGAGCCCCTTCATCTTGCCGCCTCGGCCTGCTGCTCCGCCTCTCGCCCTTCGGTCTCGTAGTGCCTGAGGAACAGGTCTTCGAGCGTAGGAGGCTGGCTGAGCAAGCTCCGCACCCCGAATGGCGTCAGATGTTCGAGCAGACCATCGAGCCCTGAGGCGTCCACCTGGCAGCGCACCCGATGGTCCTCGACGTGCAGATCGTGCACCCCCGTCAGTTCTTCCAGCCCTACAGGTGTCCTGGCCAGCTCTGCCGAGACCGAGGTCCTGCTGAGATGCCTGAGATCGGAGAGAGTTCCGCTCTCCACCGCCTTTCCGTCGCGGATGATGGTGACCCGGTCGCACAAGGCCTCCACCTCCGAGAGGATATGACTGCTGAGAAGTACGGTCCTCCCGCTTTTCCTTTCCTCCTCTACGCACCCGCGGAAGGCAGCCTCCATCAAGGGATCGAGGCCCGAGGTTGGCTCGTCCAGCAAGAGCAACTCGGCGTCGGACGCGAGTGCCGCCACCAGGGCCACCTTCTGACGGTTGCCCTTGGAGTAGGTACGGGACTTCTTCCTCGGGTCGAGCTCGAAGCGCTCCAATAGCTCGGCGCGGCGTTCCGGGTCGACCCCTCCCCTCATCCTCCCAAGGAGATCTATGACCTCCCTACCCGTGAGCCCCGGCCACAATGTGACATCTCCCGGTACATAGGCGAGACGGTGGTGCAATACGACCGCGTCGCGCCATGGGTCGCCACCCAGGATCCTTGCCTCCCCGGAGTCCTTGCGGATTAGACCGAGTAGGACGCGTAGCGTCGTCGACTTGCCAGCGCCGTTGGGCCCCAGGAAGCCTTGCACCTCACCACTCTTCACGGAGAGGTCCAGCCCGTCCAACGCGCGGGTCTTGCCGAAGGTCTTGACCAGTCCCGACACTGAGATGGCACTACTGTCGTTCATTAGTCATTCACCTCACGTTCCGGTCGGCGACCGTCGTTTATGGCTGTTTTTACACAGTACGACTATTTTATAAATTTGTAAAGACCAAAAATGTGTATAATTATAAAACTTCGTAAATTGGCCTGGGCAGTTTGGGGAGAAGCCGATGGAGCGAGCCGAGCGTGCAGTAATGGATGTGGAGTCGTCGGGCGGAGGGCGTGACGAGGAGGCGGTGATGCGGTTCGTCGAGCGGTGTGCCATCACGCTCACCGAGGCGGGGGTTCCGCGAATGCCGGCCAGGATCTTCGTCGCGCTCCTCGTCTCCGACGATGGCAGGCGCACAGCGGCGGAGCTTGCGGAGATGCTCCAGGTCAGCCCTGCTGCAGTCTCGAACGCGGTGCGCTATCTGCAGCAGGTACGGCTGGCGGTGCGCGAGCGGGAGCCCGGGGAACGGCGGGACCACTACCGACTCTACAACGACACGTGGTACGAGGCGGTCACCCACAAGGACGAGATGCTGAAGCGCTGGCAGGAAGACATGTGGGAGGGGATCGAAGCCGTCGGCGCGGACACTCCGGCCGGGAGGAGGCTGGAGGAGACCCGCAGGTTCTACGCGTTCCTCCTCGACGAGAAGCCGCGACTCATGGAGAGGTGGAGGAAGGTTCGATCGGAGTCTGCCGCAGAAGGAGGGGTCTGATCATTGCCAGCGTATCCCGGTTTGTCTCCGATCATCGGGAACCGTCACGAGGTAGGCTGCTCGGTGGTGGCTCGCCGGGATCGTGGACGCTCGCTGTAATTGCCGCGAGAGCCTCGGTCCGCTCGTAGAGGTTGGAGTAGTCGGCCCAGACCAACGTCGGGTAGGCAATACCCTTTACCAGGTGATATTAGGCGTGAGCGACGTGCAGCCGGGGTCCCGTCCGCCGGGAGAGGTCGGTGGCGACCTTTGCGGCGACTTCGCGTCTCTCGAACCATCGGTGGCCAGCAGTAGCCTGTCTAGTCATATGACACTATCGTGCGGCCATCTTTCTGCTCCTTTCATGAATGCTGCGTCCTCGGTGTCATCCGGGTGGGAGTGGTCGGTGCGGAAGGTGTGGGCGCCTGCGGATCGGGGCGAGTCTCATCTCTAGATCTCCTCGCCTGTTTGACCCGTACGGCGGCCTCTCTAGCTCTGGTAGTCGTGCAGCAGGTGTGCAAGAGTGTGCCTCGTGAGGACCTTTGTGGGCCACAGACACCATCCTGAAAGCACATTGAGGTTTCTCGCAGCCCTTGGATCTCTGGTATGGCTAGCCCTTAGCTTCCAGTGGTTGCGTGGCATAAGGAAAATACCTGTGCTCGAAGACGTTCTCGAGACGGATCTCGTCGACCGCAATCCAGCACTATCGATCATTATGGCCGCCCGCAACGAGAAGCAGTCGGTGAACGAAAGCGTTGCATCCATGTTGGCCCAAGATTATTCGGGCATGTTGGAGGTCATAGCTGTCAACGACCGCTCTACCGATCGCACGGCAGAGATTCTGGAAGAGTTGGTGGCGAAACACCCCGACAGACTGCGGGTATCGAACGTGGATTCATTGCCAGAAGGCTGGCTGGGAAAGACCCACGCCCTGTACACCGGGGCCGTCCGGGCCACAGGAGAATGGCTCCTGTTCACCGACGCAGATGTGATCTTCTCTACTGACTGCACGGAGAAAGCGGTACGCTACGCGACCAGTAGCGGATTGGATCACCTGACCCTGCCACCCGAGATCGTATGCAGGAGCGTTCTGCTCCGGAGCTTTGTCGCAGCCTTCACCCTCGTCTTCGAGATGACCCAGAGGCCCTGGCGGGTGGGCGATCCCCAGGCACATGAGCACGTGGGTATTGGGGCCTTCAATCTCATCAGAAAAGATGCCTACGAGAGGAGCGGAACCCACCGCGCCATCCGCATGCGCCCCGACGACGACATGAAGCTGGCCAAACTTCTCAAGAGACATGGTTTCAGGC
>Ga0126312_10003568_pt1 | contig 10519 bp, 10 predicted proteins | sample Plot104A_FD_92537 | JGI IMG/M metagenome (GOLD analysis project Ga0126312, IMG submission 92537) | Serpentine soil microbial communities from UC McLaughlin Reserve, CA, USA - Plot104A | ecosystem: Environmental > Terrestrial > Soil > Grasslands | place: USA: UC McLaughlin Reserve, Lake County...
CGGGCGCGACACCGCCTACGTCGACAGGCGCGACAAGGTCAAGGGCTGCGAGAAGCGCATCTACGCGAAGCCCAGGACCACGGCCAAGAAGCGCCGCAAGTCGAAGAAGTAGCCCCGGTCCAGCCGCGCCGGCCGGTAGCGTGCCGCGCGGTGGCCAAGTACGACGAGCAGGTGGCGCGCGCGCTGGCGGGTGCCCACAACACCGCCCGGGTGGCCCACGGCACACCCGACTACGTGCGCGTCGGAGCGGGCCTGGGCAGCGCGTTCGTGTGGGCGCTGCTCGACCTCGCCGACGCGATCCGCACGCACGGCCAGGGCGCGGCCGGCGGCGGCGCGCTCGAGCAGCGGCCACCCACGCAGTCGCCGCCCACCGAGCGCTTCTAGACGGCCGTCAGCCGAAGAGCGCGGCGATGATCAGGCCGAGCACGCCCGTCGCCGCGAGGACGGGCAGGCCGCCCAAGACCAGGTCGAGGCGGCGCCGGATCGCCGCGTGCAGCAGGCAGATCGCGCAGCTGGCCGGCACGCCGACGGCGAGGATGTAGAGGAAGCCGCTCATCCGGGCGCGATCTTAACGCCCCGGCGGGCGCGTCAGTGCTGGAAGCGGAAGTCCCCCGGGCCGAACCGCACGTGCCCGTCGTCGTCCTCGATGTGGACGGTCACCCGCGCGGGCGGCACGCCGTGCTCGTAGACGACGCCGCACTCGAACGTCTTGCCCTTCTCGGCTTCGACGCCGTCGGGACAGTCGACCCGCCTGGGGGGCGGTCCGGTGACGTTGTCCTTGATCAGCGACTCGGTCTTGCCGGCGTCGATCTCGGTGCCGCCGCAGGCGGTCAGGCCGAGGGCGAGCGTGGCCGCGGTGGCGAGGGCGAGGCGCGAGGCTATGGCCGGCCCGTCAGGCCAGCGCATCGCCGAGCTCCACGCGTGAGCTGATACCAAGCTTGCGGTACGCGTTGCGCAGGTGGAACTCGACGGTGTTGGTCGTGACGAACAGACTCTGGGCGATCTCCCGATTGCGCTGGCCTGCCGCGGCCAGCTCCGCGATGCGCCGTTCGCTGGCGGTCAGGGCCTCCGCGCCGGTCGCCGCCCGCCGGCGCGGCCGTGCGCCGGTCCCCCGCAGCTCCTCGAGCGCCCAGTCCTCGAGCGGCCGCGCGCCGCACTGGCTGGCGAGGTCCACCGCCACGCGGAGCGGCTCGCGTGCGTCGCCGGGGGCGATCGTGCGCCGCAGCGCCGCGCCGAGCGCGGCATGCGCCCGGGCGCGTTCGAGCCGCGCCGGCGACTTCTCGAGCACGCTGATCGCCTCGCGAAGCATCTTGATCTCGTTTCGCCCGCCCTCGACGCGCGCGGCGGCGCGAAGCGCGACGGCGAGCGTGCGCGGCGCGCCGACCCGCCGAGCGAGCTCGAGCTCCTCCTCCGCGAGGCGGCGGGCCTCCACCGTCTGACCGAGCCCTACGAGTGCGTGCGCCAGCTCTGAACGCCAGGCGCCGCTTGCCGGGTTGACGACGTCGGTCTCCAGCGACCAGCGCCCAGACTCCCGAAGCGCTTCTATGCCGTCCTCGACCCGCCCTTGCGCGAGCCTCAGGCGCCCTCGGGCCAACAGGAGCTGAGCGGTGGCGTAGACCCGAGTGGCCTCCGCGGCAGCCGCGCCCCGTTCGACCACGTCCTCCGCTTCGGCGAGCTCGCCTCTCTCCACCAGTGCCTCGGTCAGCCACGTCACGGCGAACGCCTCCGCGACGTGCCCGCCGGACCCGGCCGCGATCTCGAGCACGGTCCGCGCATCGACCTCTGCGTTCGCCAGGTCGCCCATCAACAGGTAGAGCTCGGCACGGAACGCGAGCGCGCCTCCCAGCTCGATCGCCGAACCCCGGGCGTGCGCCGCCTCCTCTGCGCTGTTCAGCGCGCGCAGGGCTCCGTCGTAGTCCTCGGCCCGCACCAGGGAGCGGGCGGCGAGGTAGCCCGACCACTCCGAGCCCATGCGAGCCCAGTCGAGTCCCGCCAGTGCCCGCTCGGCGACGCGGGCCGTGCGCTCGGCCGGCTCCGCGGCTATCACCATCTCCACCGCGATCGCGCTGAGGACGGCGGGGTCGCGCTCGTCTCCCTCTTCGACCCTGCGGCGCAGCCGCGCGACCACGGGCGCCGCACGCCCGCGGGTCTCGTAGGGACGCGTCACGTTGACCAGCGCCGCCTCGGCGGTCGCGCACAGGTCAGGGCGGTCGGCGAGCCGCGGGAGCTGGTCCTCGATCAGGTCGGCCGCCTCCGCGGGGCGGTGGCTCTGGGCCAGACGGGCGGCGAGCAGCAGCGTGCCGCGGAGGCGCTGCTCAGCCTCGAGCTCACCGCCCAGTGCCTCTCGGAGATGAGCGATCGCCGACTCGCTGTCCGAGGTGACCGACTCGGCGCCGCCCAGCTCCAGCGCGATTCGCGCCCGCTGCTCCCGCGGGGGCGGCTCGTCGAGCGCGCGCCGGAGGTAGCGGGCGGCGGCGTCCGCCGAGCCCCGTGCCGCGGCCAGGTGAGCCGCAGCCAGGAGCTGCTCCGCCGCCCACGCCTGGGCGGTCGGCTGGGCGCGCAACAGCTGCGCCGCGACGCGTTCGGGCGACGCACCCTCGTCGGCCAGCAGGCGGGCGGCGCGCGCGTGCTCCATCGATCGCGCGGCCGCCCCGGTGGAGTCATAGACGGCGGCGCGGATGAGCGGGTGGAGGAACTCGAGCGGCTGGGCGCTGCGCAGAAAGCCGGCCACGACCAGGGCCTCCGCCGCCGCGAGCGCGTCGTCGTAGGCGATCTCGGCCAGCGCGGCCGCCTGGCGCAGCGGTACGCCGTCGCCGAGTACAGCCGCGGTGCGCGCGAGCCGCGCCGCGGCCTTCGGCAGCCTGGCCAGCCGGGCGGCGATCTCGAGCGTTACGCGGTCGGGACTCTGATCCGCCACGTGGGCTGCGTCGGGCGGGGCGCCCCGAGGGTCACGCAGCGACCGCGCGAGCTCGTGCAGCAGAAACGGGTTGCCACCCGACGCGCGGTAGCAGGCGCGGCACAGGTCGTCGCCGGCCGATGGCGCGAACGATCGGACGACGGCCGCCGCCGCCTGCTCGCCCAGAGGCGAGGGGCTGAGCAGCGTCCCGGTGTCGCGCGCCTGCCGGCGGATCGCTTCGATCGCGGGTAGCGACTCCTCGCTGCGGCAGGCCGTCGCGAGCGCGACCGGCAGTCCGTCCAGACGGTTGGCGATGTGGGCCAGGACGCCGAGCGACGCGTCGTCGGCCCAGTGGGCGTCGTCCACCAGGATGGCCAGTGGCTCGTGTGAGGCCAGGTTCGCCGTGAGCCAGTAGAGCGCGTGGCGAGCGGCGAACGGGTCCTGCGGCAGGCCAGCCGGCGCTCCCTCGAGCTGGAAGTCCAGCACCGGCGCCGCGAGGCGCGCCGCGCCCGCGAAAAGCTCGGTCGGATCGGTCGTGCCGCCGCGCAGGACGTCATCGAAGAGCTGGTGCACGACGCCGAAGGCGAACGCGCGCTCGAGCTCGGCGCCGCGCGCCTGCAGGAGCAGAAGCCCCTCGGCCTCGGCTGCGCTGCGGGCCGCTTCGAGCAGAGCGGTCTTGCCGGCTCCCGCCGGCCCGTCGATGACCAGGAGGCCGCCGGAACTCTCCTTCGCCTGAGCGACGGAGCGCCGCACCGCATCGAGCTCGGCCTCGCGCTCGAAGAGGTCGGCGCGCGTGGTGGCGGAGGGAACGCTCACCGGATGGAGCCTGCCGGGATCGAACCGGCGACCTCCTGCTTGCAAAGCAGGCGCTCTCCCAACTGAGCTAAGGCCCCGCGCGGAAGCCATATGGTACGCGCCGGAAGGGCGTGGGTAAGGGACTTCGAGGGGAGGCGACGCGATGGGAGACCTGCATGGCTGACGAAGCTACGGCGACGCGGAGCGACGACCAGGAGCAGCTTGCCGACCGCGACGGCGAGGAGCAGGAGCCCAAGCCGCAGCAGGAGAAGACGCCGACCCGCGCCGAGGTCTCGAACTTCGAGATCGTCACCCACTACTTCAACGTCGCCGCCGACCGCCTCAACCTGCGCGACGACGTGGCCGAGGTCCTCATGTCCTCCTACCGCGAGGTCAAGGTCCAGATCCCGGTCACGCTCGCCGACGGCAAGATCCACTGCTTCTCGGGCTTCCGCGTGCAGCACAACGGCGCGCGCGGCCCCTACAAGGGCGGCGTCCGCTTCCACCCCGAGGTCGACCTGGACGAGGTCCGCGCGCTCGCGGCGCTGATGACCTGGAAGACCGCGATCGTCGAGATCCCCTACGGCGGCGCGAAGGGCGGGGTCGACTGCCCGGCCGACGAGCTGGACGAGGATCAGCTCCAGCGCGTCGCGCGCCAGTTCATGTCCAAGACCGAGAAGGTGCTCGGGCCGACGCGCGACATCCCCGCGCCGGACGTGGGCACGAACGCCCAGGTGATGGCCTGGATGATGGACGAGTACGGCAAGCTGCACGGCCACACGCCGGCCTGCGTGACCGGCAAGCCGATCGCGCTCGAGGGCTCCTACGGGCGCGAGGCGGCCACCGGCCGCGGCCTGGTCTACGCGTTCAAGGAAGCCGCGGACCAGCTCGACATCGACCCGTCGGAGACGAAGTTCGTCGTGCAGGGCTACGGCAACGTCGGCTCGTGGGCCGCTCGCGAGCTGGCCGACCTGGGCGGGACCCTGATCGGCGCGTCCGACGCGTTTGGCGCCATCCGCAGCGACAAGGGCCTGGATGCCAAGGCACTGGCGGACCACGTCAAGGAGGGCGGGAAGCTCATCGAGTTCGACGGCGACGGCGCGGAGGCGATCGACCCCGACGATCTGCTCGAGATCGAATGCGACGTGTTCATCCCGGCGGCGCTCGGCGGCATGATCCACGCGTCGAACGCCGACAGCCTGAACGCCAAGGTCGTCGTCGAGGGCGCCAACAGCCCGACCACGCCGAAGGCCGACGACATCCTCAACGACAAGGGCGTCTTCGTCATCCCCGACGTGATGGCCAACGCCGGCGGCGTCGTCGTGTCCTACTTCGAGTGGGTCCAGAACCTCCAGCACTTCCGCTGGGACGAGGACGAGGTGAACGACCGGCTCGGCAAGATCATGCGCAAGGGCTACAAGGCCGTGCACGACCGCGCCGAGAAGGACGACGTGTCGCTGCGCGTCGCCGCGTACGAGGTCGGCATCGAGCGCGTGGTCGAGGCCTCGCGCACCCGCGGCTACATCGGCGAGGGGTACGCGTAGCGCGCAGGCCGCGCAACCGGCCGTAGAACGCAAAAGGGGGCGGCCTCGAGAACCGCCCCCTTCCGATGCGGCTTTTCCGTGCCGCGCAAACGACGGAACCCTCCATGCCGTCGTGCCCCTGTTATCGACGGCGGCCGCGTGGCTTGAAGGGTGACTTTCCTGCGCTGGACGTACGTCCAGTGGGCTGTTGCGTCAGTCGTCGAAGTCGAAGTCGCGCGGCGGCCTCTGCTCGAACCAGAGGCGGTCGTGCTCCGGGGTGTCCTGCAGGAACTCCGGCGTCTCCTCGAGCATGTCCTCACCGTCCCCGGCGGGCGGCGGTGCGTCCGGGACCGCGGGCTCGGGCGGCAGCATGTCGTCCTCGAGCGGCGGCAGCGGCGGCTCGACCGCGGGCTCGGTGTCCGCGGGCTCGACGGGGTCGGTGGGCTCCGCGGCGCCGGCCGGCTCGTCGGGCGCCATCACCTCGGTGGGCGGGAAGTCCGCCTCCGCCGGCTCGGGCGGCGGGGCGAGCGGATCCTCGACGGACGGCTCGGAGTGCAATGCGGGCTCGGGCTGGTCGAGCGGCTCGGGCTCGGCGAACGGCTCGGGCTCGGGCTCGGTGTGCGCGACCTCGAGCTCTTCGTCCAGCGGCTCGAGCGCCTCCGTCGGTGGTGGCGGGGCGCCTTCGGCCGAGCTCACCGCAGAAGCTGGATCCGGCGGTGGCAGCGCGTCGCCGGCGTCGAACGGGTCGACCTCGGGTTCGGCGCCGAGGTCGGCGGCGGGCTGGCGTCGCGCGGGGCCGAGAGCCTCGGCCTCCTGACGCTCCAGCTCCTCGTCCGTAGCGCCCCGGCGGCGCTTCAACTCCAGGTGCTCACGAATGGCGTCGTCGAGAATTCCCACGGGCGGAACCTTAACTCTCCGCGGTTACGGGGTCCCCTCTGCGGACCGCGTTCTTGCCTCCCCGCTTGGCCCGGTAGAGCGCCGCGTCGGCCTCGGCGATCAGCGCCTCCTTGTCCTTGGCGCACTCGGGCAGCGACGCCACTCCGAAGCTCGCCGTGACCTGCAGCGGCTCCTCGCCGTCGATGCGCTCGATCCTGAGGCTCTCGATAGCGTGGCGCATACGCTCGGCGGCCAGCTCGGCGCCGTCCAGGTCGGTCTGGGGCAGGATCACCGCCATCTCCTCGCCGCCGTAGCGCGCCGGCTCGTCGATGTCGCGGGAGAGCTCGCGCAGCACGCGCGCGACCTTGGACAGGACGATGTCGCCCTGCTGGTGGCCGTAGGTGTCGTTGACGGCCTTGAAGTCGTCGATGTCGAGCATGACCAGCGCCACCGGCTGATTGAACCGCCGGGAGCGCTCGATCTCGCCGGACAGCAGGTCATGGAAGTGGCGCAGGTTGCTGAGTCCGGTCAGCTCGTCGGTGACGGCCTGGCGCTGGACGGTCTCGTGCAGGTCCGCGTTCTCGATCGACACCGCGGCCTGGCCGGCCAGGTACGCGAAGAGGTCGAACTCCGACTCGTCGAACCGGCGTCCACGGCGGGCGATGGTGATCACGCCGACGTGCTCCAGCGAGCGCCGCCGGCCCAGCCGCGCCACCAGCGGCACGGCTAGCGCGTGCGCGCCCCCCACCTCGGCGGGCACCGGGCGCGAGGGCGGCGCGGGCTCCTCGTCGGCGGTCTCCAGGTAGCTGAGCAGGTCGGCGGCCACGTCGGCGCGAACGTCGAAGGCCGCCCGTTCGGCGGCCTCCAGGGCGGCGTTGAGCTCGGGCGCCTGGTCGCCCACGTGCACCGCGCGCAGGCGCCGCTTGTCGATCGGCACCGCGCGGCCCACGTCTGCCTCGCACGCGTCGACCGCGGTGCGCACCGCCAGGTTGACGATGCCCTCGCGGTCGAGGCCGGAGGCGAACGCCTCGCCCACCCGCCGAATCGTGTCCTCGAGCTCGGTTCGCTTGCGCAGCACCTCGTCGATCTTCGACGCGAGCTGCTGCGACATGCGGTTGAACTCGGTGCCGAGCGCCGCGAACTCGTCGCCGCCCTCCACCGGGACAGGACGTGAGAAATCGCCCGCGGCCAGGCGCCGCGCCGCCGCGAGGAACTGCTCGATCTGCCGCTGCAGCGCGCGCACGACGACCACCGACGACAGCAGCGCCAGCAGCAGGAACGCACCGAGGATCGCAGCGATAAGGACCTCCGAGTCGTGCACCGCGGCGTCGATGTCGTCGCGCGTCACGAACACTCCGACCAGCACCGACGGCCCGACCGCCTCGTCGATCTCGGTGAAGCGGCCGCGGTACTTGCGCCCGGCGATCGCGACCGCACCGGATTCGACTTTCGGACGGCCGCGCTCCCGCACCGTCGACCCGAGCAGCCGCCCGCGGCGGACCATGCGTACGTCGAGGGCGGTGAGCCGCGACACCCGCCGCACGAACGCGTCGGGGTTCGTCGTCGACACGGCCACCGCGCCGAGCCGCTCGCCCTCGGGCGTGGCCGGGCGGGCGACCGCCGGCGCGATCGCCTCGGGGTCGCCCGCGTAGGCCAGCTGCCGGCCGCGCGTGTCGTACGCCCCGATCGCGTCGACGCGGTAACGGCGGATCAGCTGCCGCACGCGCGTACGCGCCGCGCGCGCGTCGCCCGAGCGCAGCGCCTCGGCCAGGCTCGGATCGCGCGCGATGCGCCCCAACGCGCCGCGCGCGGCCGCGCGGCCGTCGGCGTACTCGCCGAACGCGACGCGCAGTCCCTGGGCGATCTGCGCGTCGGCCTTGCCCGTCTCAGAGTCCTCCGTCAGTGAGAACAGCACAAGCGCCACCGCAATCATCGGGACGACCACGATGATCACGAAGAAGAGGAAGAGGCGGGCGCGGAAGCTCATTGCCAATCCTGGCGTACCCAAAATGGAGACTACTCCGCCCTCCGGGCGGTGTACTCCGGACGAATGTCGGCGCGATTCGCCGCTACGATTGCCCTAACACCGCCCCAACGGCGGACAGCGCGGGGCTATAGCTCAGTTGGGAGAGCGCCTGGATCGCACCCAGGAGGTCGCCGGTTCGAGCCCGGCTAGCTCCATCGGACGAAGACCCCGCTACTGCGGGGTTTTCTCGTTCTAGGCCGCGATCGACGCGTCCTCCGGTTCGGCCGCTCCGGCGGCGCTGGTGCCCGTTGGTGCCCATTCGCGACCCTCGACGAGCGCCCGCAACCGCTCGCGTTCGCCGTCCCGGCGGGCCATCTCGCGGGCGTACAGGCGCAGCGTCAGCGCGGGGTCGGTGTGGCCGAGCTGGTCGATGACGTACGCCGGATCTTCGCCAGTGCTCGGTGCGGGAGACCCGCCCGCTCCGATCCCGGGCGCCCGCGCGCAGACGCTCCTCATACGCCCCGCGATCATGAGCGCGACCTTCGACAGCGGCAAGGTGCGGATCGTGGTCGCGCCCGGGTCGAAGTCGGCCAGACGGTGGCGGTGAGCCTGACCAGCGCCGCTTCGTCGCCGATTGGCCCCGCGTCGATAGTGGTCCCGGTCAACCCGGTCGACGGCGCGTCGTCGGTGCCGAGCTCCGCCGGTGGCGCCTCCCCAGGTCCGCTGGTGCAGATCGCGTGATCGCCACTCCACCTAGGTCAGATCGCCCCGGCCTGATACGCGGAGCCGGCGACCACGACCACGGCCAGCACCATCAGCGTGGCTCCGGTGACCGGCACGGCGTCCCGGCCTGTGGCATGCGTCTTCTCGTGGACCATCACGGCGGTCAGGAGCGCCATCCACATGAGGCTGGCCACGCCCGCGGCGAACATCACGAGCATCAGTGCCCAGCAGCACCCGACGCAGAAGGCCCCGTGGCGGGCGCCCAGCAGCACGGCCGCGCCCGTGCCGCGTCGGTAGTGGCGGAGCATGAACTGCTCGGGCAGCCGGCAGTTCCGCAGGCAGGCGTCCTTCAGGCCCGTGAACTCGAAGGCGCCTGCCACCGCGAGCACTGACCCGGCGATGAGCCAGTCGCGCTCGTGCAGCCACCCGCTCGAGTCCACAGCCAGGTGCACGCCGAGGTCGAAGGCCAGGGCGAGCGCCCCGAACACCGACCACACAAGCGCGTAGCCGCCCAGGAACGCCGCGACCCTGGTCCCGGACCGCGGCTGTCGCCGCGACGCCGCGGCGAACAGACGGACGAGCGGCAGGCTCGACGGGAGCATCATCGCGGCGATCATCACCTGCCACGCGAGCAGGAACGCGATCAGCGCGAGCCCGAGCGGCGGCCCGCCGACGAGCAGCGCGTCGTGGTGGACGTAGGACGCGAGGCCGGTCGCCTGGGCGGCGATCGCGACGACCCACGCCGCCGCGATCGCCACCGCCACGGGTGTCGGCAGGCCGCGGATCATTCGCCTGCGTAGTCGAGCTTCCAGTCCGCCTGGATCGCGTTGCGGCCCTCGAAGTCCCACACGAAGTCGTGCTGAGGCAGGTCGGCCCGGTTGCGCTTCGCCTTCGCGACGTAGGCCGGCGAGCCCGGCACCGTCGAGAACAGCGAGTCGCGCAGCGTCGTGATCGATTGTCCGTCGGGCGAGCGGTACGGCTCCATCTCGCCGTACGCGAAGTCGCCGATCCGCAGCGTTCCCTTCCCGTCGCGGGTCTCGTGACTGATCGGCGCGCGCTCTACGGCGACGACCTCGCCGAACAGCCCGGCCAGGTCGGCCAACGGGCCGCCGAGCCTGCCCGCGAACGCGTCGTGGATGGCGTCGAACTGCTCGTCGCTCGCCTCGGCGCTGATGTACCACGCCGCGCGCCAATTGCCGGCGAGCACATTGCCCGGAATGCGGTGGACCGACACGAACGACAGGCCGGAGACGTCGACGCCGCCGATCGTGCCGCTGTCGAAGTGGTAGGCGTTGAACGCCTCGCAGGTGCCGTGGTCGGGGTCCTCGCCGATCCAGCACGGGCACAGCACCTCACATGAGCACGCCTCGAGCAGGCTGCCGGTGAGCTGATAGCCGGCGGTCTCGTGCGCCGCATCCGGCGCGGTCGTGGTCGGGTCCATTCGCCTCGTCCCCTTCGCTGGCGGGTGGTTGCTGACGAGGCGGAGGATCCGCTGAAACCGCGGTGTGCGCATCGCCCGTACGGGCCATCTTTTGCGAGATGGCCGGGGTGGCACAGGCGCTCAGGCGAGCGACTCGCGGTCCGCGTTTGCCCTTTGTGCCCGCGAGGCCCGCTGCATTAGTGTCGCCCGATGCGACGCCCCGGAGCGCTCCGCGGCCTGCTGATCGCACAACCAACACCGACCCGCGCTTCTACGTCAGCAGCAAGGGCGAGGTGAAGGCGGCGGTGCCGTTCGTCGAC
>Ga0126312_10003569_pt1 | contig 10518 bp, 11 predicted proteins | sample Plot104A_FD_92537 | JGI IMG/M metagenome (GOLD analysis project Ga0126312, IMG submission 92537) | Serpentine soil microbial communities from UC McLaughlin Reserve, CA, USA - Plot104A | ecosystem: Environmental > Terrestrial > Soil > Grasslands | place: USA: UC McLaughlin Reserve, Lake County...
GCATTAGGAAAAAAGGTAAAAGAGGAGAATTTTAGAATAAAGATGGTTAGAGGTGAAAGTTATGTCCAAGCAATTTGGGCCCGAAACTCCTCTGAATTATTTAATGCGATAGATAGATTGGTTATAACTATCTTCAAAGAAAACAGGGTAAAGTCAACTCTTTTGAGTATTGGATTATTCTTTTTATTGATATTCCCGTTTGTAATGTTTTTTATGTTATTAGTTTTACCTGTAATTGTTCCCAGTGGATTTTATTTTGTAGTCTTACTCTTTACAGGTATTACTTTGTTTATTTTAATATTAACAAATTTTATCCAGCTTAGTAGTACATTATTGTCAAACAGGATTTATTCTATAGGTGGTATAATAGGCGCAACAATTATAGTTTCGAGATTTTTCTTGAGATTATTAATATCAAATAGAAAAAGTATTGTAAAGTGGAGAGATAGACTTTACAAAATTCCATCAGATCAATCTGCCCCACTATGATAGTCGGCTAATGTGAAAAAGATTATTTTCCTTTTTTTCTGATACAAATTTATTTATAAAAATTTTATTTTCTATTTTGGATGCTAAAATGTATCTCTTATAAACATGTATTGATTTTTTGATACCAATCCTTTTAGTTGCTAACACTAAATCAGGATTAAATCCTTCTACAATATACAAGTCATTATTTCTATTTGTTAAATCTAGATTATTATATTGTTTATCTATGCAGAATGCTTGGGTAATTTTTCCCGGTCCATTTGTTAATCCTCTCATATCATTCAAATTTCGATTATCTTTCATATATTGTATTCCTTCTTTTGGTTCTACTCCTCTTATTAATACAGCACCTGCAATCTGATTTTTAGATTTTGCAGTGACATTGAAACAATAATGATTTCCATATGTAAAATAAATATAGGTTCTTCCTACTGGACCAAACATTCCAATATTTCTTTTGGTCATTCCTCTGTAGGCGTGACTTGCTTCATCCCTTTTGTAACCATAAGCCTCAGTTTCTACAATAATGCCGGATAACGTAATTTTCCTACTATTATTTCTTGTTATCTTTACCAATTTTTTTCCTATAAGTTTTTTGGCTACTAAATTTGTATCCTGTAAAAAAAATTCATAATTCAAAATTTTCGGATGCAATAAATTTATTGTTGTAAAGAAAATTATTAATAGATTAGGAATAAAGTAATGGGTGATTGATTTAAATAGTCTTGGGTAGTACTAATTTTGTTTGCAAAAAAATCTTGGGATTAATTATGAACTCAAATTACCTTTAATACTCATTCATACCCCATTTGGACTACGGTTTTTTGATACGGTAGCAAATTCTAGACTAGGTAAGATTTATGCTTCATTAAATATTTATTTAATGCCTTTAATAACCGCCTTAGCTGTTTTTTTAATTATGGGTTCTCTTCTTGTCTTATTTTCAAATGATTCTGCAAGAGAAGGTATTCGCGAAATTGGACCACAAGGCAATTTATTGATTCCAGGCTTGAATCCCATTCTACCCTGGACATACGGCTGGATTGGATTAGTTATTACTATTATAATTCATGAAGCAGGCCATGGCATTGTTGCCAGAGTTTATAATACCAAGGTCGAGTCTACCGGGATAGTATTATTTTTAGGGATACCTATAGGTGCATTTGTAAATATCCAACAAGACGAATTAAATAAAACTACCTTTAAACAAAAAAGTGCCATCCTTACTGCAGGTCCATTGAACAACATGGTCTTAGCAGGTATTTCTCTTGGATTACTTTTTCTTTTGATATCATCGCTCACTCCTATTTCTCATCTTAAAGGTAACGAAAGTGGTATTACTGTTTTGACTATTGGAGAGAATTCATTAGCGAAATCGATCGGTCTTTCAAAAAATTCTCTTATTACTCATATTAATGCTGAACCTATAGAAGATGTACAGGAACTTAGGACAATATTAAGAGAGAATTTAGGTACAACAATTCAAATTAGATGGACAACAGAAGACGATAGGGAACAAATAAAGTCTGTTAAACTTCCACCATCTGTTCCAGAAAGTAAAGGTGTGTTAGGCGTAACTCTTACAGATGCATTTTTTGATCCCGTTTTGGTACTGGATAATTACAAAAATCTTTTTTTGACTAATCCATTAGCAATCCTTATGCCTCCAACCTTGCAGCAAAATCTTGTCCCTTACTCAGAAAGTATGTCTTCTTATTATTCTTCAAGTATATTTGGCCCTGCATTCCCATTTATTGCGAACTTACTTTTTTGGATTTGGTTTATCAACTTTAATGTAGGTATATTCAATGCACTTCCGATAACTATGTTAGATGGTGGTCAGTGGTATGGTACTTTACTTGAAAACAAAGTGAAAACGAATGGCAAAATAAAACCCTTTACCATTTTAAGTATCGTTTTTGTTATTATTGTGATATTATCTTTTTCTCTACCATGGGTTTTAAGATGAAAGAGAATAGCACATTATTTTCACTTATACCATCCTGAAATAAGTAGTATATGACTAAAACTATATTAATGGAGATATAACTAATAAATATGATTCAATTATAGTTTATTGATATGTTATTTTAAAATAAATATATAATTGATGTTACAATAAAAAAAAATTTGATAAATATGAAAAAAAATAATGGAAATGGTAGTGATAAAAACAATTATAATAAATCCTTCAATAGGGAAACTAAAAGTGAACTACTAGATAAAAATAATAAGAATAATAAATACGTAAAAGATGAAGAAGCAATAATAAACACAATTTTCGAATGCATCCCCAAAGAGTCACAAATTACTATTGCTAGATTTGAAGGACCAAATATTGCATTATATACAAAAAATCCCAGGTTTTCGCTTACAGAATTAACATATTATCTATCGTCTTTGTCCAAAAACTTGAAGAAAAGATTCGTAGTAAGAACTGATCAATCAATCAGACTTCAAGAAGATGAAACAAGGTCTATTGTCTCTAGAATTTTACCTAAAGATGTAATTGTCTCTGCTTTATTTTGTGATGAGGCAACAGGTGAAGTTGTATTAGAGGTTAATAAACCTGAATCAGTTATCTCTGAAACTATCATTAGTATAGCTGAAGCCACAGGTTGGATAGCACATTTAAGACGTTCCCCTCACATCCCGTCAATGAGTATAAAAAATATACATACAATTTTGAAAAGCTCTTCAAAAGAGCGTAGTAACTTTCTTAGGGAATTAGGCAAAAGAGTTTTCCGTGATCCATTAATTAAGAAAGAAGATGAAATCCCAGAAAAGGAAGATTTGTCAGAAAGAGTATCTGTTAATGAAAAACAACATAAAAATTGGAATAATAAGGAAGTTTATATTTTCTGTCTTGGTGGAGTAAAGCAAGTAGGAAGATCTTGTTTTATTGTAATGACTTCAGAGAGTAAAATAATGTTAGATTGTGGAATTAACCCTGGTGAGAATAACGCTATTGATGCCTATCCCAGGATAGATTGGTTTGATTTTAAATTAGAGGATTTAGATGCGATAATAATTAGTCATGCTCATATAGACCATCAAGGATTTTTGCCAACATTATTCAAATATGGATATGACGGACCAGTTTATTGTACTGAACCAACATTACCTTTAATGAATTTACTACAATTAGATTCAGTAAAAATATCCCAAAATAATGGTGTTTATTGTCCATATGAAATTCGAGATATAAATGAGATAATCAAACATTGTATAACATTACCTTACGGAAAACCCACCGACATTTCCCCAGATACTACAATTACATTGAACAATGCTGGACACATAATGGGAAGTGCAACAGTCCATCTTAATATTTCAGGAGCACATAATATTCTCTATTCTGGAGATTATAAATATGCTAAAACTCAGCTATTGGATAGTGCGGTTTCAAATTATCCAAGGGTAGAAACATTGATTACTGAAAGTACATACGGGGCATCTAGTGATCTAATGCCTGATCAGAGAGTTGTCTATAATAGTTTCACTGAAAACATTAATAAAACATTGACCAATGGTGGCAAAGTCCTAATTCCAGTTCCCGCAGTAGGACGTGCACAAGAGATAATGCTAGTTCTAGATAAAGAGATGAAAGAAGGTAGACTGATTGAAGCACCTATTTATATTGAAGGAATGATTTCGGAAGCAAGTGCTATCCATATGTCATACGCTCATTATCTTGGCCAAGAGGTAAGGAGATCAGTTTCCCACGGGATTAACCCATTCCAATCAGAATATTTTACCGTAGTTAATGGGTGGGGAAAAAGGGATGAAGTATTAAAAGATCAAAATCCAGCGATTATAATGGCTACCTCAGGCATGTTAGAAGGAGGTCCATCGGTGGAATATTTTAAAGAAATTGCAACAAAAGAAAATAATCAAATGATTTTTGTATCATACCAAATCAATGGAACTTTAGGGAGACGTGTTCTTGATGGAAATACAAATGAAGTTAGCATGCTGGAGAAAAATGGCAAAGTCAAAGTTATTCCATTAAAATGTAAAACTCAAAAAATTGATGGATTTAGTGGCCATAGTGATTTTAACCAAATATTGAATTTTGTTTCGAGAATAAAACCGAAGCGAGTATTAGTGAATCATGGAGAACGTACAAAATCCGAAAATACTGCAAGTACAATTTATAATAAATTAGGTATAAGGTCCTCAGTTCCAGATAATAGAGAAATTCTAAAATTAAGGTAATTATGCTTCTTTTTTTTTATTTTTTTCATCAATTTGGGAAAAACAATAGACTTTTTAGGGAAGTATGTTTCTACATATTTCTGGGCTGGATTATGGCTATAAAATACAAATGTTTAGAATGCAATATTGTTCTTTCTGGTGAAGGGGCTTCGCGTCATTATCTTGCTAATCCAACACATAAATTGGAAAAATTACCTCCGCCTCTGAAACCAATGAAGAATAATAAAGAAGATAATTGAAATGTGTTCGCTATTAACTGTACGAAATTAATGGTTAGATGTAATGATGAATATGTTATCTTAAAATGTCTTTTTATAAACATGGACAAAGATTCAAAGTATTGTCAACTCAGCCAGACTTCGTTGTTTCGTCATTGAACAATAATGAAATAGTTTAAAGTCTCCCCTATCAGGCTATTATTTTTTAAATTGTTTCTAGCAAAGTTCCTGATGTTTCCAATATTTCTTTGAACATTTACGAGACAATATAATAATGATTCAGTCCACATAAGATTAATGTGGCTCATCTATTATTTTAGATTCAGAATTGTAATAGGAGTACATTAACTGATTTGCCAAAAAAAGTAAAAGATTTTTCTGATTTACTGATACCTAAATATATTTAAGAGTAAACTATTGTACTAATATGAAGAAAAATTTAAAGAAATCATTACTTATTACGTTTAACTTGTTTATTAAATAGTTGAATCAATTCTCTTGTATTTGTGGAATCTTCTGGCTTTTTATCAAATCGTATTCTTCCAGAATATTTGGGAAACCTTAAAGCTACTCCAAAATTTTCCTTTATAAAACCATAAGCTGCAGTATGTAAGGGACTAAGTGTAATTTCAGAGGCTATGATTTCTAGAACGAGTTTAGGTGTAAACCATATATCCATTTTTAAATTAGTATTTACATTATAATGCTTTTTATCAACAACATAATTTTTTAGTTCATGATAAATAAGTTCTAAATCACGGTCAGAAAATCCAGTTCCTACTTTACAAATACTTTGAAAGGTATCAGAATTTTTGTCATATGCAGCTAATAAAAGAGCTCCATAGTAACCTGTACGCTTTCCTTTACCTAGTAATGCTCCAATTACTGTAAGATCAAAACTATCCACGATTGTATTACCGTATTCTTTTTTTAACTTCATCCATAAGAATTCCCTTGCACCTGCTCGATATTTGCTCTCTAATTGCTTTAACATTAATCCTTCACAACCCTCATCTTTGGCTTTACGGAAAAAAATTTCGATTTGGTTTAGGTCTGAGGAAACATTTTGCTTGACTAACTCTATACTATTATTCCTATTTTTTTTAACAATAGATTGTAAAATTGCTCTTCTTTGTTTGTATTCAGAGTGAGTCAAATTGTTTCCTTCTAAATACAAAATGTCAAATAAGAAAACCTTGATTGGATATTTTAGGATAATGTCACTGATATTATATTTTCTTTTTCTATGCATTAATTCCTGAAATGGTTGGATCTTTTTAGTCACCAAGTCCAGTGGTACTATTTCTGCTTCTAAAATGCAATTGTGAATGGCAAATTTCTGTATTGCTTCAACAATATCAGGATAATGGTTAGTTATTTTCTCGAGGCTTCTAGAAAATAATTCTACTTTTGTATCATGTTTGTGAATTTGGACTCTTTCACCATCAAGTTTATATTCAATAGCGATTATACCATTCGCTCTTTTCAATCCTTCTGTAGGATCCATTATTCTTTCGGCTAGCATTGGTCGGATAGGTTTTAGTGGTGTTATTTGTAAATCATCTAAACCTTCTAGATCCTTCTTAAATAAAATTTCTGCAATTGTTCCTAAATCAGTATAGATATTATAAGTTTCCTCTATCTTTTTCCGGTTATTTCTATTTCCTGTAAATGCTATTGCCAAAGCATCTATGATAGAATATTCAGCTATACCTAGTCTCAAATTGCCTAGGAGAAATTTTATGATATATTTACTTTCTAAGGGTGTTGCATCATTCAATAAGCTACTAACTAGACGAAGTTTAATAATTTGAGACTGTGACCCTAGCGATTTTGCTATTTTTTCAAAAGTGGAGTATATTCTTTCGATGGTAATTTTCTCGGTAAGAAGGGTTTTTTGATATTTATTTTTTGCAATTTCTTTTGCTGTTTGGCCTAAATCTCCTATTCTACCATATTGCTCTTCGACTTCTTTGACACTAATTCCTGAAGATTCTGCTATAGCTTTAATAGTTAATTTTTCTCCTAAACCTAATTCGATTCCTTCAGAGGCTGGAGAAATATTGCCTTGAAGAAGATAAATTATCTTTTTGAGGGTATTTCCTGGAGTTCTCTTAAAGAGGGTTACTAAGTGATCTATTAATAATAATCTGCTAGTAGTCTTGTGCATATCTTCAAATATTTCCGCTATAGTTAAGAAATCCAATAATTATTCTTACAATGTTGATTATTTATAAAATATGATTTGAATTTTGATAAACAAGTATAAAGTATATAACTAAAAAGATATAATGACACTAACATGGGTGGAGTAAAGAAAAAGACATTAAGTTCAACTAAAGCTACAGAACAACAACCAAGCGCTGGAACGAACAAACCTAAGAAGGATGAAACAAAGCCTCAAATCAGAAGTCAAAAACATAAATCTTCTGTATTAATAGAAGATATCAATGATGTCAGTATCCTAAAAGGAATGAAGGCAATTACTGTACAATCTATATCAAAAGTCTTAGGAGTAAAAATATCCATCGCAAATAACTATATTAGAAATTTGGAATCAAAAGGAACAGTGAAATTGATTGGAGGTTATAGTGGACATAAAGTTTACTCTTTTAATACTAATTAACGCATCTCTATGTTTTGGTTGTACTATAGTTAACGCCTGTCTTTATTGTGAGTGTGTCTATAGTCCTTAAATTTATCAGTTCTTCAACAGTTGAAGTTATTTTACCTATGACGTTCATGGAATGTGAGACATTGGCATCTTTGAGGAAAAAACACAATGACCCATTTGATGACATGAAAGTAATATCTCCCTTTGAAAATTTTTTTCTAGGTTTTTCTTGACCTATATTTAATTGTGTTTGCATGTAAAAGAATACATCAACATAATAATGAACTCTTCCTTGAAGAGGAAACACTCTTAACAGTTGAGATATAGAAAGAGGTGCCAAATGACGTATAAGTTGCCCTGTTAAAACTTCCTTGTTTTCTATTACTCCTTTTATATCTATCCTAGATACTGAGGCAAAATTGTTTTGACTTGACATTCTAACCACTTAATAAAGGTTGGCCAGCAATTACCTTAAATTCGTAACGTTTAATTATATTTAAATTAGCTTTTGCAGTATTCTTGGTTGAGGAATTAAATAATAAAGATATTGATAAAACATTAGAGGACACTAAATTAGAAAACGAAAGAGAAAGTACAGTTAAAAAATCTTCCAAACAAAAGAAAAAAGAATTACGTTCAAAATCAGAAACAAAAACATCAAAAACTCGTACCAAAAATAAAAAGGTATCGGAAGAATCGGAAGAATCGGAAGAACCAGCACCCCTAATATCAGAATCTTTACGGAAAGAAAAATTTGTAGAATATGATGAATTTGAGTTTAGCTTACGAGAAATCACTAGTCAAGGCCAAGAAATTTTGATTGGTCCAAAGAGGTTAACGAGATTTGAAAAAGCAAGAATAACAGGAGCTCGTTCTTTACAGATATCCTTCGGTGCGCCTCTTATGATTAAAGGTAATGCTAATGCAAGAAGCTCGATTTCCTTAGCTATTGAAGAATTAGAAAAAAAAGCTTTACCTATATCCATTAGAAGAACATTACCAAATGGAATTTACCAAGATATTCCTATAGAATGGCTGAAAAATTAAACTTTCAGTATCTTTTTATAGTTTTAATAATTGAAGCCTTATAGATGAGTGAAGAAGGTAGTAGTAAATCATCTCTAGCAACCCCTCCATTAAATTTACTATTTAACACTGCTCTATTAGGAAAGCAAAATGTATGGGAAATAAATATTTCAACCTTATTAGAATTACTACTTAAAATTATTAATTCTAGTGGAAAGAAGGATCTTCGAATTTGTGGAATTGCTGCATGGTCATCCACTCTTATATATCGATTGAAGGTAGAAAGCATTTTTCAACTAGAAAAACTTTCTTTGGAAAAAAAAAATTTCACATCTTCAACTGAAAAGGAAATTCCTGTTCTAAAATTAATCGATTTCCCTTTTAGATTATCATCAACTTATCCGATATCTTTGGAAGATTTACTTAATGTACTCGAAAATATTATTTCTTCTTTACATAATCCTAACCTAAAACGGAGGAACCTCGTACAATTAGAACCAATAGAGATTTTTGATTTTGATCATTATTTAGTTAAATTTGAAAAAATTTTGGAAGAAAAAGAAGCGTTTATAATGCATTCACTTACAGTAACAGAAAGTATCTTATTTAGCAAATTTATTGATAAATTAGATAGGCTAGAGGTAGCAAGAATATTTATCGCTTTACTTCATCTTGCAATGAAAGGAAAGATAGACATAGTACAAATAGACGATTCCTCCGATATCGAAATAAGAAGATTACAAAATAGGATCTAATATTAATAAATCTCATTTATAACACTATATTGATTTTGAAAGAGAGTCTGCCGGATAAAGAAATTGTAGCAAGAGTTGAGGCAGCATTATATTCTTCAGGGAGACCAATGTCCATTGAAGAATTAGTGAAAGCAACAGGATTGAATTCAAAAGAAAAAATAAAAAAAATACTTTTGGATTTAACTAAAAAAATTAATGAAGTGTTCTATGCATTAGAACTAAAAGAGCTAGATGATGGAAACTATGTTTTTCAACTTAAGCCAGACTACTCCCCTCTTATAAGAAAATTTGCTAAACAACCACTACTTCAATCTTCTGCGTTGAAAACATTGTCGTATGTAGTATATGAACAACCGATTACCTCTAAGCGATTGGTACAAATTAGGGGAACTCAAGCATATTCACATGCTAAAGTTTTGGAACAATTAGGATTTATTGAACATGAATCAGTTGGAAGATTAAAAGTCTACAAAACAACACAAAAATTTCAAGACTACTTTGGAATATCTGATTTAAATATAATAAAGAATAGTATAATTATAAAGTCTTAGAAAAGTCTTAATTAGAGATTTTATCATTTTCAACAATGCGAAAATCTATTGAAAATTTGGCTGGCAATAAATATACTGGTGGTCGGCTCAAACCATCACGGATGCGCCGAAAAGCCGAAATTGATCGATATCCTAATGAACCTATTCTAGGTAAAGATAGCATCGTTCCACGTCGAGTGAGAGGTGGTGCGATGAAATTGGCATTAAAACATATTGAATTTCTTAATGTAAATGATAGGGAAAATAAAAAAACGATCAAAACCAAAATCATTAGGGTAACCAAGAACCCCGCCAACAAAGATTATGAGAGACGTGGAGTTCTAAGTAAAGGTGCTTTTGTGGAAACTGAATTAGGAATTGCTAGAATAATTTCAAGACCAGGTCAAGATGGGAGTATAAATGCTATATTGACAAAAGAGACTGCTTAAAGAGGGTAAGAAAATCTTTGAGGGTTTGAAAAATCCAAGCAAATACGATAGAGTTTTAGAACTCAAAATTAAAATAATGAATATCTTTCAGTAAACTTATTGAAAGATTATGATCATATTATAATTTGGCTAGATTATATCAATAAAAACCTATCAAAAAAAAAGGGAAGAAGGATTAAGAGAGAAAACGCAGTGTTCGATCCAATATTTTCCGAATTA
>Ga0126312_10003570_pt1 | contig 10518 bp, 12 predicted proteins | sample Plot104A_FD_92537 | JGI IMG/M metagenome (GOLD analysis project Ga0126312, IMG submission 92537) | Serpentine soil microbial communities from UC McLaughlin Reserve, CA, USA - Plot104A | ecosystem: Environmental > Terrestrial > Soil > Grasslands | place: USA: UC McLaughlin Reserve, Lake County...
CCGGCGGCGAAGCGCGCGCGGCTCCGTCCGCTGGAGCTCGGCGCGGGCGCGCACCGCCGCCTCATGGTCGGCCACGGTGGCGTCGCGCTCGGCGATGACCTGCTCGAGCTCGGCCTCCAGGCGCTGCTCGCGGCCGACGTCGCCGGCCAGCGTGTGGGCCGCCGAGCGCGCCAGCGCCGTCCCCAGTCGCTCGCGTGGCCCGCGCGCGGGCTCCCCGGCCGGCGCATATTCATCCCGGTCGTCGGTGCCGAGGCCGATCGCGTACAGCCGGTTGGCGTCGCGGCCGCGGCTCATGGCGCTGTAGGCCCATTCGCGGGAGATCCGATAGGTCGCCAGCACGAACGTCTCGCGGAACGTGAGTCCCTGCGCGACGTGGCCGGGCGGTCAAGCAGCGAAAGTGCCGAGGCCGCTACGTCGGGCGAGGAGTGGCGACGAAACAAGGCCAAGGCGAGTGGAGAGTCAGCCCACCGGGTCCGGCAGACGTGCGGCGGCGCGGTGCTACGAGGGTTGCCATTCTGGGATGGGCTGTACGCGCCCTCTACCGTCGTCGATGTCGCCAGCGCCCGGACGAGCTGCGCGCCGTCCCTGGGACATCGGCCGCTGATGGCTACAGCTGCAGATGCAGCCTCAGGGCGTCGTCCAACGCCGCCATGATGGGGGCTGGCGCGTGCCCGAGGACGCGGCCAACGCGCTCGACCGCAACGGATCGCACCTGCTCGGCTTGCGCCTTGGAATCTGCCCTCAGTCCCGTCTCGGCCGCCGGCAGCAGCGTCTGGAACGCGAACACGCGCGCGGTGTTGCTCGTGACGGGCACGATCGTCACCACGCCCCGACCGAGTCGGGTGGCTGCGGCGTTGGCCCGGTCGTTGCTGACGACGATCGCCGGACGGCGCTTGCTCGCCTCGCTGCCTCGCGTCGGCTCGAGATCGACCAGTCGGATCTCACCCCGCAGCATCGGCGAGACCGTCGGCGGTCGTCGTCTCCCAGGCCTCACGCTCGCCCGATGATTCCCATTCCTCCCACGCTGCGGCGTAGTCCTGTTCCAGCTCGGGGTGCTGGAGATAGCGGATCGCACGCTGCACGGCCGCCGAGCGCGATCGTAGGCCCGCGGCTCGGGCGTACTCGTCGAGGGCGGCGACGTCTTCGTCCGGAAGGCTGATGCTGAGCTTCATACCCTTATGCTACTACGGTAGTACCCGATGGCGAGGCGCCCGGCGGCCACGAGCGGGAAGGCGGGCGCGGGCACTCGAGTTGCTGACCGGCGCCGTGGTCGTCCTGGGACGCCGTTCGGCGAGGCCACGCTGAAGCCGGCGAAGGCCGACCCTTGTCCTAGGCTCATGGTCACGATGCCGGGCAGCGCATTCGTCCAGCAGCTTGGTGTCCGCCGCGCTCGGATGCGACCCCGCCGCCTCTCCGTGCGCGCGGTGGATGCGCTGCTGGACGAGCGGGTCGAAGCGGTCGGTTCACCCGCGCTGCTCGGGATCGGGGTGGCAGTCATCACCCCACGAGAGCTCGTCGAGCGGCCGGCCGATGTCGGGTAGGCGATCGCGCATTCGCTCGGAGGCGCCGGTCGAGACGCTGGTCGCCGGGTTGACGGTCGACGAGTTGCGGCAGGTGGTCTCGGCGGCGGTCGATCGTCACGCTGATGTCGAGCGGCAGGTGCGGCTGATCGCCGGTCGCGGCGCGGGCGATCTGGCGCAGTTGCGGGCGGAGGTTGATCGTGGTCTTCGCACACGTCGGTTCCTCGGGTACCGCGAGAGCGCCGGATGGGCTCAGGCCGCTCGTCCGATCGTCGCCGAGCTGGAGAACATCGTCGCCGCGTCCCCTTCGCGGGCGCTGGTCGAGCTGCTGCAACGGGCGGTCGGCCACGTGGTCAAGGTGATCACGCATGCGGACGACTCCGACGGAGCGATCGGGGATCTGGCTTGCGAGCTGCTGGCGCTGCACCTGCGGGCGTGCGATGCCGGCGTTGCGGACCCGATCGATCTGGCCGCGTGGATGGTCCGCTTCCAGCTTAACGATCAGGACTTCTTCGAAGTCGATCCGGTGCGTTACGCGAGCGCGCTTGGTGAGGCCGGTCTGGCTGCGTATCGCGACGCGGTCGGCGCACGCCACGGCGGGAACTCGTTCGCCGTTCGCTACGCGCGCGAGCGGCTCGCAATCCTCGATCGCGACGTCGACGAGGTGGTGCGGCTGCTCGGTGGAGATCTGACGACCCCATACCAGTTCATTCGCGTCGCCGAGGCGATGCGCGAGCTCGGGCTTGACGACGACGCGCTGGCGTGGGCGAACCGCGGCATCGCGCAGGTCAGCGGCTGGCAGGTCTCACAGCTATACGACCTTGCGTGCGGAGTCCACAACGCGCACCAGGAGCCGCTCGAGGTGCTCGCGCTGCGGCGCGCGCACCATGAGCGGATGCCGTCGTCGGCGACCTATCGCGCATTGCGGGCGGCCGCCGAGGCGCTCGACGCCTGGCTGCTCGAGCGGGACGCGGCGCGGGCGACGCTGCAGTCGGCCGACGTGCGCGGGTTCGTGGACGTACTCCTCGGAGACGGCGAGTTCGAGCTCGCATGGAGTGCGGCAGTGGCGGCTTCGCGGGACGCGCTCGGGTCCGACTTGTGGCTGCGGCTCGCCGAGAGCAGGGAGCGCGACAGGCCGGCCGACGCGCTTGCGGTCTACCAGCGGATCGCCGACGAGGAGCTCGAGACAGCGGATCGGCGCGCTTACCGCTCCGCCGCACGGGTCCTCCAGCGCGCACAAGCGGCAGCGCAGGCCGCGGGCGAACACGACGTGTTCGCCGAGTACCTCACGCGCTTGCGCGAGCGGTACCGGCGACGGCCGACCCTCATCGCAATCCTGGACAAAGCCAACCTCCGCTGAGCGGACCGCTATGACGTTTGTCGGGGTCTGCAGATAGGAGCACCGAGCTCGCGGCGCTCGGCCCGGGTAAGCCCACGGCCGGGAGCAGCGGAGGTACGCCACTGTCGGGAGTCAACCGCGTGCGCGGCGCGGGGTGGTCTGCTCCCACCAGTCTGGGAGTTCGCCCTGCTCGCGCAGCAACGCCAGCGTCCTCGCCGTCGAGTACACGTGCGCGCCTCCGCCGGTGCAGAAGCTCCACAGCTTCTGCGTCGCCCGCTTGTAGTGGTGGATGAGCTCGTCGAGCTCGAACGCGTCGATCTCGCCTGCGTCGTAACGCTCGAGGCCCTTCCGCACGCGTTCGATCAGCCGCGCGAGCTCGACCTCGTGATACGCGCCGACCACAGCGCGCGCCGCCCGCCGCTCAGGCCTCGACGGACCGGCCTGCGCGCGTGTCCCGCCGCCGGGATCGCTGGTCGCCATCGACCGCGGACTCTACTCCGCGATTGCCGTGCAGACGGTGATGACGGAGTCTGTCCGTCCGGGCGCACGGCGACCATCCCTTCTCGATGGCCAATCGCATGCGAAGCCGCCGCGCAAGCCACCGGACAGTGCCGCCGCGCGCGTCCGCCGATGCGGAGCGCTCGCTGCTCGACGCGATCGCCGAGGGCGAACTCGACGACCATCTCGGCGCGATTGCGGCGGCGCTCGAGGCACGCAGGCGTCTCCTCCACACCATCGACTCAAGCCACATGCTCGCGGCGCTCTGCGTCGGAGACCGTGTTCGCATCAATCAGCGCGTCAGCCCGCGCTACCTCGCCGGCCTTGACGGGACGATCGTTGAGATCGACGACCGTTCGGCGACGGTCCATCTCGATTATCCGATTGGGCGCTTCGAGAGCGGCCGCGTGCGCTGCCCGCCGCTGGCGCTCGAGAAGCGCTGAGAGCGGGGCTCTCGCTCTCTGCGGGTGCACCACCCCGCCATTTCGGCCGCCGGTGGACACTGACCCGTGGCCTCGGTCAGCTTGGCTAAGCGGCTTGCCTCACGTACCGTGACGAGCCGAGCGCATGCCCGCCGGCACCTGGTCCCGAACCAGGTCACCGACCCTGCAGAAGTGACCCCAACTCAGCCGCACTCAACCGCCCGGATTTGGCTCTATAGAGCTAAATCTAGGCCCTTTGGGACCACTACGGAACCGAAGGTCAGAGGTTCGAATCCTCTCGGGCGCGCTACGAAAGGCCTGCAAACGCGCGCCTTTCGTGTCTCCGTATCCGTAACGAGTTGGACGTAGGACATCCGGACCGCACGCACCTGGCACGCGGACCCCATGGCGCCGGCGCCCCCGGTCGTGATCATCGGCGCGAGACGTGCGGCACCGCTGCCGTCCGCGGTGGGGTGATGTCCACCTTGAGGTGCTGCCGTCGGCCCGCCTCGCGCCTCGCGAGCCGCCGGCGCCGCAGGGCAACGATCGCCAGGACCGGTGCCGCGAGGATCGCGAGCGGCAACGTGAGGAGCGCGAGGGGGAGGAGCAGGACGAGGGCGGGCAGGGCGAAAGGGAACAGCGGGAGCATCACAATGCCGACTCCGCTGAGCAGGTCAAGGACCTCATAGAACATCTCGCCTGCGCTGGAGCTGTCGTCGCGTGGTGACATCTGGCGCCTCCAATGTCGGGGATCACCCATAGGACGAACGGCGCCCACGACCTGTGACAGCCACGGACATGCCGTGGACGTTCGCGGACGCGGCGCTGATCGGTGGATCGCCGGGTGCGCCCTTTGCGCCTGGGCTCCTCGCCCGCCGAGAGGGGTCGCCGTTGGAGGCAGCGGTCCGCGCGCTGCGACAGCCGCCCGACGTACTGCTCGTCGACGCGACCGGACGTGATCACCCGCCCGGCGCCGGCTTGGCGCTTCAGCCCGGGGCGGTGCTCGACGTCCCGACCGTCGGCGTGACGCATCGGCCGCTGCTGGCCACTGGCCGATGGCCCGCGCGCGACGCCCAGGGCGCAATGAGCCCCCTCGTGCTTGCGGGCCGGTCCGTGGGCTGCTGGCTGGGTACCCGAACTGGATCCCGGCTGCGTCGTCGTCGGTCACGAGCGGTACGCCGGCGGATTCGAGCGGCCGCCGTCCCGCGGGCCGCCGGTTAGCATCGTCGTCATGGACCCGGGCGTCGCCCGTGCGCGGCTGGACTTCGAGACGAGCGAGCGTTTCCTTTCCCTCCGGCGACAGCTCGGGGTGACGGCCTTCGGCCTCAACCAGCTCGTGCTGCTGCCCGGCCAGTGCGGCCGCATCCACCGCCATGCGGCGCAGGAGGAGGTCTACCTGGTGCTCGACGGCACCCTCACCCTGCTGATCGAGGGCGAGGCGCAGACGTTCGAGCGCGGCGAGCTCGTCCGGCTCGCGCCCGCTGTGCGCCGCCAGCTCGTCAACCGCGGTCCCGGCCGCCTCGTCCTGCTCGCGCTCGGCGGCGCGGGGGAGCACGTCGGCCGCGATGGCGAGGCCTTCGCGACGTGGGAGGACGAGCACGGCGTCTCGCCCCGGGAGCTCCCGCTGCCCGAGGACCTTCCCCCCGCTGAACGCGCCGGATGATCGGCGGGACCGACGTCGCGGTCGTCGGCGCCGGGATCGCCGGCCTGTCGACCGCTCATGCGCTGGTCGAGCGCGGGGCGTCGGTGACGGTGTACGAGCGCGGCCGGCCCGGCGAGGGTCAATCCGCTGGAGAGTCGCGGATCTTCCGCCATGCGCACGCCGATCGCCGGCTGGTGGCGTTCGCGTGCGAGGCGCGTCGTGGATGGCGCGACTGGGAGGAGGAGTTCGCCCGCGAGCTGCTCTCGCGTGACGGCGTCGTGGCGCTCGGGCCGGAGGCCGAGCGGCGGTTGCGCGTGATCCACGAGGCCGGCGGCGTGCGAGCGCGGGCGGTCGACGCTGCCGAGCTCGCCGAGCGGCTCCCACCGCTAGCGCCGTACGACGGGTTCGCGATGCTCGACGAGGACGGCGGCGTGCTGCGCGTCCGGGCCGCGATCGAGGCGCTGGCCGGCGCGCTGCGCGATGCGCTTGTGTTCGACGAAATCCTCTCGGTGCGCGCAACGCCGAGCGGCACGGTCGAGGTGCGCGCGGGCGGCGTGACGGCCGAGCACGGGCGCGTCGTGCTCTGCGCGGGCGCCGGTACGGCGGCGCTGGCCCGCGGCGCCGGGCTGCCGCTGCCCGTCCGCCATTCCGCGCACGTGCGCCTCGCCTTCCGCGCGCGCGAGCAACCGCCGGCGGAGCCGGCGTGCCTGCTCGACCGAAGCGGCGCCTTCGGCGAGCCCGCCGCCTACGGCGATCCACTGCCCGGCGACCGCGTCTACGCCGTCGGGCTCGGTGAGGCCCCGGTGCACGAGGACGGCAGCCTCCTCGACCCGGCCGCCCTCCCGGCGCTCGCGGGACGCATCGTGAGCTACGTCACCCGGGCGCTTCCCGGCCTCGAGCCGTCGCCCTGCGACGTCCGTCACTGCCGGGCGAGCGAGCTGCCGTGGAGCCCGGACGGGATCGCGGTGTGGCAGCTCGGCGGCCTCGTCGTCCTCGCGGGCAACAACCTCTTCAAGCACGCCCCCGCGCTCGGCCGCGCGCTCGCCGGCGCGGGGCTCGGCGATGGCCTGGAGCCGATCCTGCACCCCGAGGCCAAGCTCGGGATGGAACTGCAGGCGTGACTTCCCGACCGCATCGACAGTCTCACTCACGGGCCCTGGAGGCGAGCGAGCCCCAGGTCGCGGACGTGAACGGCACCGGGACGCTCGGCTTCGCGTCGTCGAACGTCTGGGTGACCGCGCCGTTGCGGTAGGTGTCACGCGGCGCATTGCCATCTCGTCTCAGGGGCCGAAGGCACCCCGAAGGAGACGACGATGCGCGTGTTCGTGGCAGGAGCGACAGGAGCGATCGGGCGGCGGCTCGTGCCGCCGCTGGTGGAGCGCGGTCACGACGTGGTGGCGACGACGAGCCGGCCGGAGAAGGTCGACGCGCTGCGGGCGCTCGGCGCGAGGCCGGTGGTTCTTGACGGGCTCGACGGTGTGGCGGTCGGCGAAGCGGTCGCGCGGGCGGAACCGGACGCGATTGTGCACCAGATGACGGCGCTGGCCGGCAAGCCGGACCTACGGCGGTTCGACCGCTGGTTCGCCGACACCAACGAGCTGCGGACGAAGGGCACCGAGCACCTGCTCGCGGCCGCCCGCGCAGCCGGGGTCGGCAGGCTGGTGGCACAGAGCTACACCGGATGGACGAACGCGCGCAGTGGCGGCCCGGTCAAGACCGAGGCCGACGCGTTCGATGCGCGGCCGGCGCGGGCGCAGCGCGAGTCGCTGGCGGCGATCCACTTCCTCGAGGATGCGGTCACCGGCGCGCCGCTCGAGGGGATCGCGCTGCGCTTCGGCAACTTCTACGGGCCGGGGGCTTCCGAATCGCTGGTCGAGCTCGTCCGTAAGCGCCAGTTCCCTGTGATCGGCGACGGCGGCGGCGTCTGGTCCTGGATCCACCTCGACGACGCGGCCGCGGCGACGGTCGCAGCGCTCGAGCGAGGTCGCTCCGGCGTCTACAACGTCGTCGACGACGAACCCGCGCCGGTCACCGAGTGGCTGCCGTACCTTGCGCAGGTTGTCGGCGCCAAGCCGCCGCGGCGAGTCCCCGCCTGGCTCGGGCGGCTGGCGGCGGGCGAGGTTGCGGTCCAATGGATGACCGAGGGGCGCGGCGCCTCGAACGAGAAGGCCAAGCGGGAGCTCGACTGGCAGCCGGCGTGGAGCAGCTGGCGTGGCGGCTTCCGAGATGGGCTCGGCGAACCGGCGCCGCGCCGGGGCGAGCGCGCGGGGCCATGACGGAGTCAGGCAGCCGCGGATCGCCGGCCGGCGATCTGCGGCCGCTGCGGTTCTCGATCGGCTACCGGATGCTTGCGAGCGTCGCCGACGCCGAGGACCTCGTCCAGGAGGCATACCTGCGCGTGCGCGTAGATCCGTCGGCCGTCGGGCGTCGACCACTGGCCGCCGGCGCCGAGCGTGAGGTTCGCGACGAGGCGTCCTCGCGGCCGGCGCGAGCTGCCGTCGCGTAGCTGCCGAACTGGACGCGGGCGGGGTGGGTGGCTGGACGGCGGGTGTCCGTGCTGCGACCCACGGCGACGCCGCCAGCCGCTGCTGCGAGAGCCACGGCGATCAGCATCCCGATCCGCATGGCTCGACTCAGGCCGGGGGATGCAGCCGGGCGAAGCGCGCCTGGAACATCCGCACCATGTCGGCCTCAGCGACGGCGCCGCCGTCGTAAGCGTGGGAGACCACCGCCCGCGCCTCGAACACCTCGATGAGCACGATCGCCATTACACGATCGATGAGCGTCGATCCCGCTTGCCGCATCCGGTCCAGACCCTCCCCGCACACGGCCATACCGCGCTCGTCACGGCAGCCGGTCCTCTGAAGCGATTACCCTGGCGGGCGCATCTGGGTCGAGCCCGCCGACGGCGGCGGAAGCGCGTTTCGCTTCACTCTTCCGCGCTGACGACGAGCACAGCCCTTCTTGGTGTCGGTTGGCCAGACGCCACGTCGCTGACACCTCGCTCGTAGCGGTTCCGCGCGGCGCGCGCGCCCGCCGGACGTGACCGTCCGGCGGACGCTGGCCAGACTCAGCGCGGCCTGCTGCGCGGAGCCCTCCGGTCGAGGACCTTCGCGTTCGCGCGGGTGTGGGCTCGCGTCTCCGCCGCGAGCGTGCCGACGGCCGGCGCCTGCTGCACCCAGTATGCCGCCGAGGCGAGGGCCGGCCACTCGCGCTCCGGGTCGGCGCGGTAGGCAGGGTTCATCGCGAACACGGTCAGGCGCGCGCTGCCGGACGTGTTCGGCCCGTGCGCGATCAGCGGGGCGCCCGGTGCGCTCGCCGACTGCGAGTCGAGCAGCCACAGGCCGGCGGCGAAGAAGCCCGCGGTGGGCAGCTTCGCGTCGACCTGCAGCGAGGCCGGCACCGCCGTCAACCACGTCGGCGGGTCCATGATCGCCGTATCGCGCGCCGGGTAGGTGCCGACGATCGGGCTGTTCGCCCCTCCGACGTTGTCCCAGTAGACGATGCCGCTGCGGCCGTTGCCGCTGCGGCTCGCCGCCGTCAGTCCGGCGATCTGGCCGGCCGACGTGAGGAACGTCGTGCCGCCGGTGCCGGCGCCGACGTAGCCGCCGTGGTCCGCGAAGAACGCGGTCAGCCGCGCGCGCGCCGTCGCGCCCGCCGGCCACCCGGCCTGGTTGAACACGACGTCATAGCCGGCCAGCGGGTCGGGCGCGCTCGGGGTGTTGAGGGCGCTCGTGTTGCCGGTCGGCACCGGATCGGCGGTGAAGCCGAGGTCGCGCAGGACCCAGATCTCCTGCGTCAGTCCCCCGGTGAGCACGGCGATCCGCGGCACGCTGGAGCGGGCCTCGCGCGGCGGCAGCGTCGACCCGGCGATGCCGAAGCGCAGGCCATTGTCCTTGCCCACGCGGTCGAGCGTCTGCTTGTCGGACGCGGAGAAGATCGCCGTCCCGGCCGGGTAGGTCCGGCCGCCGTTCGTGAACGACGCCGTCGCGATCTCGGTCCCGACGCCGCTCGCGATCAGCGAGTTGAGCGTCCGCACCGCGCTCGGCCCGTCGATCTCCAGCACGTAGGCGCCCGCCGGTCCGGGCTCGACGCCACCGGCCAGCTTCTGCGGGCCGAAGACCTCGTGCGTGGCCGGAGCGAAGCCGGCGCCCTTGGCGATCTGGACGATGTCCGCGCCCCACAGGTAGCCATGGCTCCACGCGGCCGGCGGCGCGTAGAGCACGCCGATGTCGTGCGAGACGTCGACGCCCACCGAGAGCGCGGTCTCCGCCAGGCCACGGTGCGCCTGATCCATCCAGACGACATAGGAGCCTTGGCCGAACTGCTGGGAGCCGACCGTCGAGGCCTTGTTGAGCTGGGTGACCTCGATGCCGTTGTCGAGCAGCCACTGCGCGAGGCGGTTCGCCTCGGCGTCACTGCGCTGGCCGGCGCCGACCGGGATCACGTACGCCGCGGGGTACTCGTGCATCCAGTTGTTGGCCACGTCGAACGGCGCCGGGCAGCACGCCGGGCGCGCCGCGCCCGCGACACCACGGCGGTAGTTCTCGAGCTGGTCCGCCAGCAGCTCGTGGCGGTTGGCGATGTCGAACTTCAGCGTGGACGTCGCGACCGTGTACTGCGCGGTGCGGGCCGCCGCCCGGCCGCGCGGGAAGCTCGTCAGCCCGGGCGCGCCGCAGACCCGCTGCGTCGCCGGGTTGGAGGCCGTGCTCGAGCACATCTCCACGGTCGAGCCGTTGAGGCCCACGAGCTGGTTGTACATGGGCGTGTAGAACGGACCCCAGTCGTCCCAGCCCTCTGCGACCGCCGGCCCCGGGGGCTGGCCGTTGGCGCAGACCGACGAGCCGATCGGCGGCAGGTCGGCGTTGGCGCACCAGTCGTTGACCGGGCGCTGGACCCCGAGCCCTTCGCCGGCGAGGGCCGTGCCGTTCGCGGCGGTCCGCGCCTGGTTCCACTTCAGGAACAGGTCGTAGTCGATGCCGGGGTTGTGCGGCTTGGTGGTCGCCTCGATCAGCGTCGGCGTCACGTAGCCGTGCTGGTCGAGCATGTCCGGGAAGAGCCAGTCCTGCATGACCGACACGGACGCCTTGACCTCCG
>Ga0126312_10003571_pt1 | contig 10513 bp, 10 predicted proteins | sample Plot104A_FD_92537 | JGI IMG/M metagenome (GOLD analysis project Ga0126312, IMG submission 92537) | Serpentine soil microbial communities from UC McLaughlin Reserve, CA, USA - Plot104A | ecosystem: Environmental > Terrestrial > Soil > Grasslands | place: USA: UC McLaughlin Reserve, Lake County...
CGGGCCGCACGATCCGGGTCCACGCGGGCGACATGTACGGGGCCTCGCCGCTGATCTCGACCCACTTCCACCACGCCTCCACGACCGAGGCGATCAACCGGATGCACTTCGACGTGGGCACGCTCGGCAACCACGAGTTCGACGACGGCGGCGACGAACTCACGCGGCTGCTGCGCCGGGTCCGCATCCCCTACGTCAACTCCAATGTCGTGGACCGGGAGGGGAAGCTCCGCCTGCCGCCGTACCGGATCGTCGAGCGGGACGGGGTGAAGGTCGGCTTCATCGGCGTCGTCACTCCGACCGCGACTCGCTACCTGCTGCCCCGCTTCGCCCGCCGCTTCCACTTCCTCGACATGTCCGAGGCGGTCAACCGCTGGGTCCCGGCACTGCGCCGGCGCGGCGTCGAGGCGATTGCGGTGCTGGCCCACTCGGGCGCCTTCCAGACCGGCGGCCCCGGCAGCCGGGCCGCCGGTGAGATCGTCGACGAGACGCGGCGGATGAGCGACGCCGTCGACGTGGTCATCACCGGCCACACGCACTCGTACCTGAACACGCGCGTCGGGAGCAAGCTGGTCGTCCAGTCCTACGCCTACGGCACCGCCTTCGACAAGGTCGAGCTGACCGTGGACCGCCGCAGCGGCGACGTCGTCTCCTCGTCGGCCGAGATCCCGCGGACCCACCACGCCGGAATCACCCCCGCCCCGGCCGTCGCGGCCGTCGTGACACGCTACGCGCGTCTCGTCAAACCGCTCGCCGACCGCGCCGTAGGGAACGCCCGCCGCGGTCTGTCGCGCGAGCGGGGGGAGCTGGGCCGAGTCGTGGCGGCGGCGCAACGCAGGTTGGCCCAGGCGGAGATGGCCTTCGTCAACCCGGGAACATGCGCGACGACCTGCGCGCGGGCCCCGTCACCTACTCCGAGGTGTGCGCGATCGAGGCCTACGGCCACCCGATCCTGCGCATGCGCCTCCGCGGCAGATACTTGCGCGCACTGCTCGAGCAGCAGTGGGTCCGTGGACGCCCGACGACGCGGCTCTTCACCAGCGGGCTCCGCTAGGGAAGCGCGGCGTGGCTACGCGGGCGCTAGCTCGGCGCTCGTTCCGCGGTGGCGCGGTACACGTCCTCGACCCACTTGAAGCCCGGTCCTTGAGCGAGTCGCGGAACCGCCGTGACTGGGCGGCGCGCTCATCCGGGTGAAGCTTGATGTACGGAAACTGGGGTGCGGAAGGTCTTCGCCCGCGTGCCGATGCTCGCGCACGCGCTGGCCATCGTCGACCGCACATGACCACCCCTCGCAACCGACCAGCGCGATCCTGTCGTCAGCAACCGACTGAAGACCGCGCGAGCACTCGCGGGTGCGTCAGGAGGCGTACGGCGATCCCTCGTGTAGCCCCAGCGGGTAAGGGGCATAGCCCTGGAAGGCATGAGCGCCTGGCTCGTCCGGCTGGTTCTGTGCACCGTGGTGAGCGCGGGCGGGTTGGCGCTGGCCCCAAGCGCGGCGTCCGGACAGCTGCCGTGTCTCCCCGGGGTCACCTGCCTGCCGAACCCTCTGCCTTCGCCTTCCCCCTCACCTTCCCCTTCACCTGCGCCCTCGCCTCCGCCCCCTGCCCCGCCGCCCACTGGGCCGCCGGGCGGCGAGCGGCTGCCCCCACCTCCTCCCCCTCCGGAGCCGGCCGCCTGCCCCTTCCGGCCCACCCCCGGCGCGGGGCGTTTCGTAGGCCTCGTCTCCGAGGACCTGCTCGCGGCAGGTCCCCGCTACCGCACGTGCAACCTTAACCGCCAGCGGGCCGCCGGGGTGGATCTGATCCGCCAGGTCTTCAACTGGGCCGCCATCGAACCGCGGCGAGGCCACTACGACTTGGACTATTACGACGCCTATGTGGGCGCATTGGCCAGATACCGGATCCGCGTTCTGCCCATCCTCGCGGGCGCGCCGCGGTTCCGCTCCAGCCGGCCCCGGCGACGCGCCCGGCGTGGGATGTACCCGCCTCGGCGCTACTCCGACCTCGGCCGGTTCGGGGCCGTGCTGGTACGACGGTATGGCCCCCGCGGAAGCTTCTGGCGGTCTCACCGGGGCTTACCCGGGATGGCGATCCGGGCCTGGCAGATATGGAACGAACCGAACCTGCGCGCCTACTGGCCACGCGGGCCAAACCCGCGTAGTTACACCCGGCTGCTCCGGGCGGCCCGCAAGGGGATCAAGCGCGCCGACCGGGGTGCCGAGATCGTCACCGCCGGCTTGCCCAACAGCCGGCTTGCCACGATCTCCTACTCGCGCTTCATCTCCCGCATGTACCGCTCCGGGGGCCGCCGGGCCTTCGATACGCTCGCCATCCACCCGTACGCACCCACCGCGGGCGGTGCCGTGAGGCTGGTGCGAAGGGTGCGCCGGCTGATGAACCGCCACGGCGACCGGCGCGGCCGCCTATGGGTGACCGAGATCGGGTGGGCCACCGGCGGGCCCCCGAGCCGCTTTCGCACTAGCCGTAGGGGCCAGGCGCGCCGCATCGGGGCGGCCTTGCGTTCCCTCTACCGAGCGCGAAAACGACTCAGGCTCCGGGGAGTCATCTACTACAACTGGCACGACTTGAAGCCCTATCCGCCGCTATACCAGGACTTCTTCGGACTGCACACCGGGCTGCTCGACTCGCGGGACGGTGCCAAGCCCTCTCTGGGGTCGTTCGGGCGGGCGGCCAGGAGAATGCGGTAATCGACAGCGACGGTCCGGCTCCGCTCGTTCAGGCGGGCCTCGCCGGCCTATGCGAACCGGGCCCGCCGCGATAGCGTCGCACGCCGGTTCTTATCGTGCCCTTGGCCAGCTTCATCTCGCAGTTCTGGCAGGACCAGCTCGTCGCCCACGACCGACAGGGGCTGTTTCTCGTCCTTGCAGGTTTCATCGCCTCGTTCGCCTTCATACGCATGAGCACCCGCTTGATGCGGAGTCCGCGTGTCCCCTGGTGGCCCGGCAGCGTGGTCAGTGAGGGTGGCCTCCACGTCCACCACCTGACCTTCGGGATCTGCTTCATGGTGGCGTTCGGAGCGCTCGGCTTCGCGCTGTTCGACGAGTCGCCCTGGTTCGAGATCTGCGCGACTCTGTTCGGAATCGGGGCGGGCCTGACGATCGACGAGTTCGCCCTCTGGGTCTACCTGGACGACGTCTACTGGTCGCGGGAGGGCCGGAGCTCGATCGATGCAGCCGTCATCGCGGTCGCAGCGATGCTCCTGGCCTTGGTGGGGACGAACCCGTTCGACGTAGACACCACGACGGCCGCGGACACCATCGTGAGCCTCGTGTTATCCGCCGTCCTGCTGGCCGTAGTGCTGGTCTGCTGCGCCAAGCAGCGCCTGCTGCACGCCGCGGTCGGGCTCTTCGTCCTTCCAGTCGCGATCTACGGCGCCTCGCGGATCGGCAAGCCCGGATCTCCGTTCGCCCGGCGCTTCTACGGGAAGCGCAAACCCGTCAAGCAGGCGAAGGCCGAAGATCGCTTCCGCGCCGACCGGCGCACCGAGCGCTTGAAGGAGGCGTTCCGCGACGCCGTGGGCGGCACTCCAACGGACGTCTACGAGGAGAACCTCGCTGAGCGCGAAGTAGCCGGGCACGAAGCAGCCGAGCGCTAATCCTGGTGTCGCGGGGGCCCGCCGGACGCTCCTGCGTCACGGCCATCGACCGTCCCGACAGCCCGGCGTTCACCCCTTCTTCACGCGTCGTCGCCGCGCCGGGGGGAGGATGGCGTCCAATGGACCCGGCGCCGCTCGATGAAATACTGCTGTTTTCCGATTTGACCGCGGAGGAGCGAGCGGAGGTGGCTGCCTCCTTGCGCGAGGTGACCGTGGACGCCACCTCCCCGATGCAGCTCCGCGCGATGTTCCTGCGCGACTTCAAGCAGATCCAGCGGCGCATGCCGGCGCTCACCGAGTCCCTTCGGGCGCGGATGGCGGAGAACGCGGCGCGGACCGGCTTCTAGGGCGGCTCCGCCGCGCCCCATAGACTTTCGCGCTCGTGTGACCGAGCTCGGCTGCCTGGACGGAAGGATCGAGCGCGCGGAGGAGACGCTCATCCCCGCGACCGACGAGGGCTTTCTCAGGGGTGACGGCGTCTTCGAGGTCATTCGGGTCTACCACGGGACTCCCTTCGCCCTCAGCGAGCACCTCGACCGGCTGGAACGGTCCGCGGCAAACCTCCAGCTCGGCTGGCTCGTGCCGCGGGCCGCGCTGGAGGACGAAATCCCCTGGCTCCTCAACGAGCGCGGAGGCAGCGCCTTCGACGGCGTGCTGCGCATCGTCCTGACTCGCGGGGGCCACCGGCTGCTTCTCACCGAGCCGGTGCCCGGGACGGCCGACCGCGTCCGCCTCGGCTTCGTTACCTATGTGCCGACGCGCGTCCTCGACGGCGTCAAGTCGCTCTCGTATGCGGCGAACATGCTCGCGTCGCGGAGCGCCAAGGAGCGCGGCTTCGACGAGGCCCTGCTGGTCACGCCGCATGGCCGCGTGCTCGAGGCGCCGACCTCGTCGATCTTCTGGGTGGGCGACGACGGCGTACTCAGCACCCCTCCGCTCGACGACCACATCTTGGCGTCGATCACCCGCGACAAGCTGTTCGAGCTGCTCGACGCGCGGGAGCGGCCGCTCACCACGGACGAGCTGCTGCAGGCGCGCGAGGCGTTCCTCGCCTCCACGGTTCGAGAGGTGCAATCGGTGGCGGCGGTGGAGGAAAGGGAGTTTGCGGAGACGGGTGAGGTGACGCGCAAGGCCGCCGCGGCCTTCCGGGCTCACGTCGAGGCGGAGCTCAGCTAGGGTCGCGCGGCTGGCCGCCCATCTGGTGGCTGACGTACCAGGCGAGATGGCGCGCGACGTCGGCCGCAAGCCCCACCGCGCTGACTGCACCCCCGAGCAGCTTCCTGGCCATATCCGTCACTAATTCTACGGCCAAATCACGTCGGAACAGACCTTTTTTAATGCGAATCGTCACGATCATCGGCAACCGTCCGCAGTTCGTGAAGGCCGCGGCGGTCTCCCGGCGCCTGCGTGACCGCCACGACGAGCTGATCGTCCACACGGGCCAGCACTACGACGACGAGCTCTCACGCGTGTTCTTCGACGAGCTCGGCGTGCCGGCGCCCGACCGTGAGCTGGGCGCGGGATCGGGGAGCAACGTGGCACAGACCGCGCGAATCCTCGCGGCGTTGGAGCCGGTGCTCGCTGAGCTCGACCCGGAGCTCGTCCTGGTGTACGGGGACACCAACTCGACGCTGGCCGGCGCCCTGGCAACGGCGCAGGCCGGTTTGCGCCTCGGCCACGTCGAGGCCGGCATGCGCTCCTTCGACCGGTCGATGCCGGAGGAGCTGAACCGCGTCCTCACCGACCATGCCAGCGACCTGCTGCTCTGCTCCACTGAGACTGCCCTGGCAAATCTGGAGCGAGAGGCAGCGAACGGCGAGGCACATCTGGTGGGCGACGTGATGGCGGACGTCTCGCGTGCGTTCCGCGACATCGCGGAGGAGCGCTCCGGGATCCTCGATCAGCTCGATCTCGAACGGGGCGAGTACTTGGCGGTGACCGCGCACCGTGCGGGCAACGTGGACGACCCGGAACGGCTCCGGCGACTCGTCGAGTTGCTCGAGGCGTTGCCCGCGCGCGCGGTACTCCCCGTTCACCCGCGCACGGAGGCGCGGCTCGGCGCCGCGGGCCTGTTCGGGCGGCTGGAGGCGGCTCCGGGCCTGACCCTGACCCCGCCGCTCGGCTATCTCGACTTTCTAAAACTGGCCCGCCATGCGCGCGCCGTGCTCACCGACTCTGGTGGCGTGCAGAAGGAGGCCTACCTGCTCGGCGTGCCCTGCGTGACGCTGCGCGACAGGACCGAGTGGGTCGAGACGGTCGAGGCCGGATGGAACGTGCTGGTCGACCTCGACCGCGATCGCACGCTGACCGCGCTCGAGCGGACACCGCCCGCCGATCGCCCCGAGCTCTACGGCGGTGGCCACGCGGCGGAGCGGGTGGTGGAGGTGGTCTCTGCCTACACTGGCGCCCGATGAGGATCGGAGTCGTCGGCCTCGGCTACTGGGGCCCGAATCTGGCGCGCAACTTCGACCGGCTTCCCGACGCGGAGCTGGCCTGGATCTGCGACGCCTCCGAGGATGCCCGCGCCCGCTGGTCGCGGGAGTTCCCGAACGCGCGGGCGACGCCCGAGCTCGCTGACCTCCTCGCCGACGATTCGCTCGACGCGGTGGCGATCGCCACGCACGTGCCCAGCCACGCCGACCTCGCCGAGCGCGCTCTCGACGCCGGGAAGCACCTTTTTGTCGAGAAGCCGCTCGCGCAATCGGTCGCGGAGGCAGAGCGGGTGGTGGAGGCCGCCGAGCGGGCCGGCAGAGTGCTGATGGTCGGGCACCTGCTCGAGTACCACCCCGGAGTGGAGAAGATGAAGGAGCTCGTCGCCGCCGGCGAGCTCGGCGACATCCGGTACATCTACGGCAAGCGTCTCAACCTCGGCAAGCTGCGCGCCGACGAGAACGCGCTCTGGAGCCTCGGCGCCCACGACGTCTCGGTGCTCCTGCGCCTGGCGGACGAGGAACCCTACGAGTGCCGCGCCGTGGGCGAGTGCTACATGCGCGAGGGCGTCGAGGACGTGGTCTTCTGCTACCTCCGCTTCCCCTCGGGCCTGGCCGCCCACCTGCACCTGAGCTGGCTCGACCCGCACAAGGAGCGCCGCTTCACGGTCGTCGGCTCCAAGCGCATGGCCACGTTCGACGACATGGAGATCGAGCGCAAGGTCACCGTCTACGACAAGGGCTTCGACCAGGACTTCTCCTCCTACGGTGAGTACATCGCGCGCTCCGGGGACATCCACAGCCCCCGCATCTCGAACGAGGAGCCGCTCCTGATCGAGTGCCGGCACTTCATCGACCGCGTCGGGGACGGCGCCGAGCCGCGCTCCGGCGCCGAGGCGGGCCTGCGGGTGGTGCGCGTGCTCGAGGCGCTGCAGCGCTCGCTCGAGGAGAGCTCGCGTGCTGCACGAGTCTGATTGGGCGCCGGGGCTGCTGGTCGGCGAGGACGTCGAGCTTCCGGACGACGTCGAGATAGGCGGCAACGTGGTCATCCACGCGGGGACGGTGATCGGGGCCGGCGCCCGGCTTCAGGACTCCGCGGTCGTCGGCAAGCCGCTCGCCCTCGGCAGGCGCTCCACGGCCGCGCGGGCGACGCCGCCTCCCGCCGTTATCGAGGCCGGGGCGACGATATGCGCCGGGGCCGTAGTGGTCGCCGGGGCGCGCGTGGGGGCGGGGACGGTCGTGGGGGACCAGGCGCACGTCCGCGAGCGCGCCGTAATCGGCGAGGACTCCGTGGTGGGTCGCGGCTCCGCGGTGGACAACGACGTCACGGTCGGCGCGCGAGTCCGGATCCAGACCGGCTGCTACGTAACCGCCCACTCGGCGATCGAGGACGAGGTCTTCGTTGCCCCCGGGGTGACGCTGACCAACGACAACACGATGGGACGGCACCCGCCCGACCACGACATCCGCGGGGCCACCCTGCGCCGGGCCTGCCGCGTCGGCGGCGGCGCGGTGCTCGTGCCCGGGGTGGAGGTCGGTGAGGAGGCCTTCGTCGCCGCCGGGGCGGTCGTGATCCGGGACGTTCCTCGCCGGGCGGTCGTGATGGGCGTCCCGGCTCGGCAGGTGCGGGAGGTGCCCGACGGGGACCTGCTGGAGCGCTGGACGTGAGGCGGCGGGCGCGGCTCGAGACCGACCGGCGCACGTTCGCTCTGGGCGGTCTCGCCGCCGCGGGGCTGGCGGCGGCGGTCGCGGCCGAGTACGGGCGCGTCTGGCGCCGCGGATCCGCTCCGCTGCCGCAGGAGACCGACGACGTGCTCAGCGCGGCCGAGGCCGCCGCGGTGGAGACGGCCGCGGTGGCGCGCGTCGGCTACCGGGAGACGCCCCCCCGCGAGAACGCCCTCTTCAATCTGCTGAGCTCGTTCGCGGCCACCTTTCTGGCGGCCCGCGGCACGACCTACCTGCTTCGTACCCGCCGGACGGTAGGCCCCTTTCGCAACCTCACCGTGGGGCGACGCCGAATCCACCACTTCGTGCCGGGAATCGTGATCGGGTTCGCGGCGGGTGCGGTGGCGATCGTCACCAACGACGAAACCCTGGAGCCGCGGCTCGCGGTGCCGTTCGGCGTGGGGATGGGCCTGACCCTGGACGAGTCGGCGCTGCTGCTCGAGCTGGAGGACGTCTACTGGACGCGCGAGGGGATCCTGAGCGTGCAGATCACGCTCTCGGTGATTGCGATCCTCGCCTCGCTCGCGCTCGGGTTACGCTTCCTGCGCCGCGGCGAGCGGGTGGTGCTGAAGGGTGCTTGACACCCCTGTGGACCCGTGGGAGTTTGGTCGCCCGTGGTTGAGATCGAAAGGAAGACTTGATGGCGAATGAACCCGCGGCCGGGTGGTACCCGGATCCGAAGGATCCCGGTCAGCGCCGCTACTGGGACGGATCGAATTGGACGGAGCACAGCGAGCCGCAGACCGGCGGGCCGGGCCAGGCTCCCGGGGCCGCGGCGACCGCCGCTCGGCCGGTCCAGAGCGCCGCGGCCGCACAACCGGCCGCGGCCGGGGGGCCCTCAGCTCCACAGGCGCCCCCAGCCCCCCAGGCGGCGCAGGCCCCGCAGACACCGCAAGCACCACAGGCGCCCGGCGTGCCCCCCGGCGGCTTCCAGCCGGTCCCGCCGCTCAAGCAGCCCTGGACCGGCGCCCCGCTCGCCGGCTGGGGCTCGCGAGCGCTCGCGCAGATCGTCGACTGGATTCTCGGCCTTCTCTTCCTGTGGATCGGAGAGATCCTGCTGTTCGCCGGGAAGCCCGGGATCGGGCTTCTGCTCATGTTCCTGGGCCTGATCGTGGCCTTCCTCTACTACCCGCTCACGATGATGCGCGAGGGCGAGCAGAACGGGCAGACCGTCGGCAAGCAGATGCTGAACATTCGCGTCTCCCGGGACGACGGCCAGCAGGTGAACTTCGGCTTCGCCGTGCTGCGCGAGTTCGTCGTGAAGTACCTGCTCTTCCAGGTCATCGGCGGAATCTTCCTGGGCATCCCCTGGCTGATCGACGTTCTGTTCCCGCTCTGGGACGACAAGAACGAGGCCCTTCACGACAAGATCGTGAAGACCCACGTGGTCAAGGCCTGAGCACCCCGGGGTGAGCGCGGGCGGCCAGCCGCCGGCGGCATACTGGCCGTCCGCACCGCCGCCTCCAGTCTGGGCGGGACCGCCGCTCGCGAGCTGGCTCAGCCGGGTGGCCGCGGCGGTGCTGGACGGCCTCGTCCTGTTCGCGGCCGTGCTGGTGGTGGCCGGGCCCGGCACTGCTCTGCTGATCGCCGACCACACCGCGGCCGGCATCGTGGCGCTGCTTCTCGGGCTGCTCGTCTACGGCCTGCTCTACGTCTTCTACGGGGCCTGGCTGATGAGGCGGCCCGGAAGGCGCAACGGGCAGACGCTCGGCAAGCAATGGGTTGGAATCCGCGTCGTCCGTGACACGGGCGAACCGTTCGGTCTAGGGCCGGGCTTGCTGCGCGAGTTCGTTGTCAAGCTGCTGCTTTTCGGCTGGGTCGGCGGGACCTTCTTGCTCGCGATCCCTAGCCTGCTCGACATCCTCTGGCCGCTCTGGGAGGACGAAAACCGGGCACTTCACGACCTGATGGTGAAGACGCACGTGGTCGACGCCTGAGACTGCTGCGATGGTCCCGGGCCAGCGCCCGGCTGCGCCCTCGCTAGGCCGCGGCGGGCCGGAGCCTTTCCGCCGCCCCGGTCCAGATCATCTCGTCGCGGCCGGGGCCGACACCCACCATGACGATCGGGATCCCGAGCACCTCACTGACGTAGTCGAGGTACGCGCGCGCGTTGGCCGGGAGGTCCTCGAGCGAGCGAGCGCCCGAGACGTCCTCGTGCCAGCCGGGCAGCTCGACGAGATCGCCGCTGACCTTGTGCAGGACCGACTGGTGGTAGGGGAACTCGTCGAAGGTCGCGCCGTCCGGGCCGAGGTAGCGGACCGCGACGTGCAGCGGGTCGACTCCGGTGAGCACGTCGAGCTTGGTGATCACCAGGCCGGTGAGCCCGTTCACCCTCGTCGCGTAGCGCAGTGCTACGAGATCGAGCCAGCCGGTGCGCCGCGGCCGGCCCGTGGTCGTTCCGAACTCGGCTCCGGCCTGGCGCACGCGCTCGCCGAGCGCGTCGTCGAGCTCGGTCGGGAACGGCCCGGCGCCGACGCGGGTGCAGTACGCCTTGGCGACGCCCCAGACCTCGTCGATCGCCTTGGGCCCGACCCCGGCCCCCACGCAGGCGGCTCCGGCGACCGGGTTCGAGGAGGTGACGAAGGGATAGGTGCCGTGGTCGATGTCGAGCAGCGTCCCCTGGGCGCCCTCGAACACGACGAGCCCGCCGCGGTCGAGCGTGCTCCACACGAGCGGGGGGGTGTCAGTGATGTACGGCTCGAGCCGGTGACCGAAGGTGCGGTACTCCTCGGTCATCGTGTGGA
>Ga0126312_10003572_pt1 | contig 10511 bp, 11 predicted proteins | sample Plot104A_FD_92537 | JGI IMG/M metagenome (GOLD analysis project Ga0126312, IMG submission 92537) | Serpentine soil microbial communities from UC McLaughlin Reserve, CA, USA - Plot104A | ecosystem: Environmental > Terrestrial > Soil > Grasslands | place: USA: UC McLaughlin Reserve, Lake County...
TAAGCAAAGGCTCGCCACCTACTAATGTAACTACAAAGATATGTTGTTTTTTGAATTTTTCTTTAATTATCTTTTTCCAATCTTCAATACTAAGATCTTGTTCACCACTTTTTCTATTGAGCCACCAGTAGCAATGAGAACAATGTAAATTACAAACATTATTGACATCTACAGAACCATATATTGGGGGTTTGGAATGAAATATTTTTATGTTTATCATCTTTTTGAACATTTGGAGATAAAATGGCATCTCACATATTATCTCAGTAAATCCACGTCCATAAATTAGATCAACCACATTTTTAATGGTATTTACAAATAGATAAACATATTTGTAAAATTTTAGTATTATAATTTAACAGTTATATTGAATAATAAAAATTTTAGTAGATATCAGTTTCCATTAAAATTAAGACAAAACTTTAATTTTTTGGATAAGATATCCCAGATTATTTATTATGATTATTAAATTATGATTTTAATAAAGTTTAATACAAATTGAAAAGGAAATTCTTTATCTATTTGCATTTAATCCTAAAATCCTCTATTTCTAAGAATCTTTTTCTGAATCCTTCTTTATTACGCAATTCTGTAAAAGAAGAATCACTATCTATTTTTTGCAAAAACATCTGAATCTCATCGTTAGATACACCATGTTTAATATCATGAGCTAATCCTCTCTGCACAGAAAATATATTATTATATTTTTTGTTTTGTCTTGATTCCCATCTAGAAGGATTATCTGACAAACCTGTTATGAATTTTACAATAGTTTTTTTCATATGTTCAAGATGCCATTCTTTTAATGGAAAATCATTATATTTTATCACATTATATATATATCATTTACTAATATTTAAGTAATAGCATTAAGTTATAAATTATATGGTAAAAAAGTCATATTGAATGGATAAGACATACCATTTCAATAGAAGGAATATTTTTCAATCTCATGTAGTTTCTTATATTATATAGATAAGCAGATACGATACTTAAGATAAATTTAGCTTGTTTCTGAATGAAATGCTATGATATATATTGAATCTTAAATTCTAAAATTTTGTACTTTCATATAGACAATATTAGTAAATTATTACCAAAAATAATAACAATAGGAGTTAGTAATTGTATAGTCTTTCTACTTTATTTATTAAGTTAAAGCAGTATTGAACAGATTCATAGTATTTTTGTGCAATTTCTATTGATTTGTTAAAGGCTTCTACATATCCTAACATACAGTCATTTATTCTTGTAGCATTAATTGTATTATCATTAGTGTTTTGGTTACTTTTATATATATCAGTATATCTTGCGGGATTCATAAAATTATTCCAAGATTTGGATGTATCATCTATAAATTTGGATAATGTCGATTGATAAGCATTATCAATATTATTTTGTAATTATACATAATTATTTGAGATTGATTGGATTGTGTTACTGGTATCTTGTCGATATTTGTTTGTTACATCAATGCTTTTATTGATTATCTCATTTGTTGTTCTTTGATATTCATTAACATTTTTATTATCGAAATTATTTGTTGTATTTTTTAGTTGTTGATTTTGTTGATCTAAAAATTTATTTGCTCTTTCATCTATAGTGTTATTTTGTTTTTTATTTTCTTTTAGTCATTTTCGTTACTATTATTATAGATACAATCTACTTTAAGTCTCATCATGTATGGCATTAATAGTAAACTTATATCTTTTAGTAATTTTTCTGATAACTGCTGTCTAAAATACTATTTCTGTCCGTTGTTATTCTTAAAAATATTTTTCATATATACCATTTACTAATTTAGTAATGCAAATGCTAATATTTTACTAAAACCACTAATATAATTTGTGACATGGTAAATAATATCAGCTTTAGATAACTTTAACTATATTGTCTAAGTTTGTTTAAAGAGATTCTCTGTCTGTAGTAGTTCTTTAGGCTGAAAATTAAGCTGTAGAATATGTAATACATAGTATCAATGACCTCTTGCTTTTTGTTTATCTGACATTACTACAATTCCTTTTACTTTTAATTCTATTAATTAATAGTATTATTCATTGCATATAATTTTAATAAGATCAAGATTTAACTAACTTTTAACGCGACAGTAAAAGATCATATTAATTTTTTAGGATAACTATATGCATTTGCTACTTATTATTTGTAATATTTTTATGTATTACCAATCAAGAAAGTCAATATCCTTTGGTATACAATAGCTGTTTTCTCTACAAATGGCGAATGACCGGCATCAGCAATCACCATGAGTTTAGCATCTTTGAGAATTTGTCTAAATTTGTTAATGTGATCTAAAGGTATAAGATTATCTTTTTCACCCCACATTATCAGACAAGGAATATCTTTAATTTGCTTTAATCTCTCTAAATTAATAGAAGTTGTTGTACTATTTCTGAAAGCAGACTCAAAGGCATGTTTTGCTCCAGGTTTTTCAATTACTGAAATAAAGATATCTACAATAATTGGAATTAGCCTAGATGGTACTGCTAATAAATTTTCAAACACCTTTTTAACTTTACTATATCTTAAATTAGGATCTGTTTCCATTGCAGCATCAAGATATTGTTCTAGTAATGGCGTCGGTTTTTCTAGCATACCTGATGAATCTATCAATACAAGTTTCTCAATATGTGTTTTATTCTCTATAGCATATTCTATTGCTATATATCCACCCAATGAATGACCTATTATTATTATTTTATCTTTATCTTTTATTCCAATCTGCGTAAGAAAATTTTTAATGAATTGGGCAAAATAGCTTATTGTATAATTTAATTGTGGTTTATCGCTTTCACCAAATCCTATTAAATCTATAGATATAGTATGAAAATATTCTGATAATGCTTGCGGAATATCTCTCCATACAATCGGAGACGAACCAAGACCATGAATAAATAGAATATGCTTTTGTTTATCTTTTCCATATTCATCATACCTTATTTTAAATCCTTCTTCTTTTAACTCAATGTACATTTATAAAATAAATAGTATAGCAAATTTGGTTAATATAATTGATTAGTAAAAAGAGAAGAAAAATTACTTTAAAAGATAGAACCATGATGAACTATGAAACTTTGTTATACATAGAAATTTTATCTATAGAAAAATATGATATTGGAAATTCCTGCTTTAAAATAATCTTAAACACTTTCTATTAGATTCTTATTTCAACTAAATGTTCAAAATAGAACTAAATTGAGTTCTGTCATCAGGTTGAAATTCTTCATTCAATCTTTATTTAAAGAACTTCTAATTTCTTCATAAATATCTATTTGTATTCTTCTTTTACTTCATTTCTATATTTTTGAAGCAGTTTGTATAGTTTGGGATCAATAATAAAATTGCAATATGGATCATTTTTATGATTTTCATAGTAATCTTTGTGATAATCTTCCGCAACATAAAAATTCTTAAATGGAGTAATTTCTGTAACAATTGGCTTTTTGTAAATATTTTCTTTTTCAAGATCTTTTTTTGAATTCTCTGCGATCTCTTTTTGCTTTTCATTATGATAAAAGATTGCGGAACGATATTGAGTTCCAACATCGTTACCTTGTCTATTGAGTGTTGTAGGATCATGTGTATGCCAAAAGATATTTAGAATTTTTTCAAAAGATATAACTTTTGGATCAAACTTTATCTGAATTGACTCTGCATGACCTGTCATACCGGTACATACTTGATCATAAGAAGGATTTTTTGGTGTTCCTCCTGTGTAGCCAGGTAGAATATATTTGACACCTTTAATTTTTTTGAAGATTGCTTCTGAACACCAGAAACATCCATTTGCGAGAGTTGCTATTTCCATTTCATTATTATTATTATTCATTTATTTTCTTTGGCAACTCCTTGTCCTTTGGGATAAAACGTATAGATAATGAGTTGACACATTCTCTTCTATTTTTATCTGTCAAACCTTCTCCAAGAAATTCATGTCCTAAATGCGCATTACAATTTGCACATTCTATTTCTGTTCTTATTCCATCAGAGTCAGGAACATGTCTTATTGCATTTGGATAATACTCATCAAAGCTTGGCCATCCACATCTGGAATTAAACTTGCTTTTTGATGAAAAGAGAGGCATATTACATCTTCGACAGATATATATTCCATCTTTGTAAAAATTGTCATACTCACCAATGAAAGGAGGTTCCGTTGCTTTATCTACAATGACTCTTTCTTCTTCTGAATTTAGTTTATTGTAATTCATACTGTTATTATAACTTCATCTACAGATTTTTGAACCTTATGATTTCATATTATATTTTGTAATATAGTTATATTATTAAACTATCTATTTATAATAGAATAATATTAATAATTCTTAAAATAAAGCTGAATATATCAAAAACTGATTTGCCGTAACTTTAGATCGGAAATTTATTAATTTCTCGTTGGAATTTATACTCTTTGTATATATTGTATTATTATTTTTTTTATAAAATTGATTTCAGAAAATATAATAAAAAAAAGAATAAAATATAATATCTTATTAATCTTGAATTTTAATTTACTATAATTTAAATATATTAAAAATATTAAAATATTATATTACCAAATGCTTTCTAATGAGAATTGAAGTCTTTATAATAATTACACCAAGACATTTGAAATAATTAAGGCTTAATTAATTTTATAAAAATGACAATATCTATAAATGTTAATTCATCATTCTGCTATATCTTTTTGACCAATAGTTTTGGTTGAATTATTTTTAAAAGTAAATCTCCTTTTGAGATATTCTTTTGCCATAAATTTCTGCTTTATCAATATCTATATATTTTCTTGCAATTATCTTAGTCCATTTGATTATTTCTATTGGTACATTACTTCAATTAAGAACTCTAAGCAATAACAACTTTAAACTGACTTTCAATTTATAGAAATTCATCAAAAAAGATTTATTCAAAAGTAACATTAGGAAAACGAATAATTATATCTTCATGTATTATACATTTGATTTGAAATATCCTATAGTTTTTAAATCTATAAAGATTAGTGATGATACACATAAAAAACTTGAATCTATTGGAAAGGTGAAAGAAACATTTGACGATGTAATAAAAAGACTATTAGATAATTATTCAAAAGAGAAAGATTCTCTTCTACGGGTATTGAAAATTCCTGGAAAGCGCAATATTGAAATAAATTTCACCAAGCAAGAGAATGACTGGACTGACAAGGATTATGATTTATTTGTTAAAAAGATATTTAGTATGGATGAATCAAAATGGAGAGAAAATGTTCTAAAAAGAATAGCCAAAAATGAAACATGGTTTGAAGAAATATTAAGATATCGTAATAATTGAATTATTAACAATAGCCTGATTGTTTTTTAATAGTACGTAATATTTTAGTCCTTATCAATATAATCACTTTAGAAAAGTTATTTCTTACAGAAATCATTATCAAATGAAAAATTAATTTAGAAATAAATGAAATATTTATAATTATCTTCTTTAAAAGATTAATAATTATATAAAAGATTTGTATGAATAATTTTATGACAATAGATCTTGACTTTTTTTAAAACAATTACTTTATCAAATCCTTAAATCAAACTTCTCACAGAATTTAAAATATACTTTAGAAATTAAGAGGAGGAGATATCTTTCTAGGAATACTATTTCAACTTGAAATATAGTGAAAAAATATGAATGATTGAATAATCAAAAAAGAAATTTCCAAATAAACGTTACCATTTATAGAAAAGAGAAATCATTACAACTAATATTAGAGTAAATGGCATTAATGTTTATATTAAATATTATTGTGAGATGTATTTGAGAATCCTATCTATTAAAATATTAAAAATCAAAGTAGAAATTGTTAAGAAGTTCATTTAAAAAACCTCAATTCTTAAATAGAATCACATTTTTTCTAAAAATATTAACCTAGAGATAAGTAGTTGGAATAGGAAAAAGAATAATAATTTATTTCATCTGCCACTTTTCTCAATATTATTTAATATATCAATTATTGTATCAATTCCTTTACTTGTAATTCGTATATAAATTCTATCAACTTTTATCTTCATTTTTTTCCATGGCAGTTGCCGCCTTTTTAGTATTTTCCAAATATGCAACAGTCATTGCTAAATTGCCAAAACCCATGGAATTCAAAGTTTCAGAAGGAACCATTACTATTGTATTGCCTTGAACTTTTATAGATTCAAACAACATATTTGATTGTCTTAATGCATATGCAGTAGGATTATTTGTATATACTTTTGATGCTTCATTAAATTTGTTTGCTACAAGAACCTCTGATTCACTGTATGTAATTCTAGCATTTTTTTCTCGTTCTGCTTGGGCTTGTTTTGACATTGCTGTTTCTAACTCCTTGGGTATAATTACTTGGCGTATTTCAACGCCTGCAACTTCTATTCCCCAATTACTTGCTTCATTTGATATGATTGATCTAATGTGTTGGTTAATTTCTTCTCTTTTAGATAAAATATCTTGAAATACAGAAGATCCAATATTATTCCTTAATGTTGTTTGTGAAACTTGTTGAATCATTTCATTAAAATTTTCTACATTTAAAATAGCATCATTTGTTCTATCTTCAATTATCTTATATCTCAAAATTGCATCAATTGTAACTGGAACATTATCTTTTGTTAACATTCTTTCTGCTTTAAATTCCCTTACTCTTTCCCGTATATCAACAACCAAGACATTATCGATGAATGGAATTCTATAGTTAATTCCTGGGGGTATTTGTTTATGATATTTCCCAAGTCGCAAAATAATAGATCTTTCAAATTGCTTTATTATATAAATAAAAGAAAAAATAATTAGTATTACTCCACTTACTGAAATCAAAATTAGAAAATTATTATTCATTACATAGAATGTAGTTCCAAATCCAATAATTAGTATTAACACTCCTAAAATAAATAAAGCTCCGGAGCCCCTCTTGCTTACGATTGTATCGTTTGAACTAAGCATAGATTTTGTATTGGACATAATTACTATATGTAATGCAATGATTTAGGACTTTGCTTTTATTAGTTTTAATTTGTTATTGACATAGAATTTAAAGACCGATAGATAGATTTACATTAAATTTTACTTGGTTAACAAAGATAATATTTTACTTTTTTTCAATTTTTGTTTATGATGTTATAGGTCTATGATTCTAATAAATTTATAGCCAGATTATTCCAAGTTTTCTTTAATTTTTTCTTTTGCTATTAATAAAGGATTAAATTCTACTGATATATTATATATCAAATAATCTAGACTAAATTTTTTTATTCCTTTTCACTCTTTAGTTGTTTTTCCACTATTGGTTTACAACTTACACAATATATTCCAACAATTCTAAAGAACGCCTTTTCTATATTCATATTATTATAATTAAAATAATTAAAACATGTATTAATTAATTAGTATTGAATTTCTTATACTGAAACTTCATTGTTATTTAATAATGATTTAAATCAAGAACATAAAAAAATAAATTAGGTAAGATACATTTTTTAGATTCTATAATGATGATAATACTTTTCCTATAATATATGAGTCTACAAATTTACTTTAGGAGAAGTGGTTAACATATAATTTTCCTACACTGTTATTATGATGAAATTCAAAGGAGCAATAGCACAACATATCTATTGGGATAAGCTTTATTATAGGTCAGACAGGATTATTAGATAATAAAGAGCATCTAATAATAGGCAAACAACACAATCAAAAAACTTCAAGAATTAGCTTTATCAACTCAAAATAGGTACCTACAAAACTATAGAAACTATTGCTAAAGATATAGACAATACATTTGTAAAATGTATTGTCAAAATAATACCAATTTTTTTATTTATAGATACATTCAATTTTTAATATATCATTTATTACCTAAAGAGAAACTAAAAAGTGTAATACATAAATTAATTACTATAATTATTAGTTTTAGTTTAAGTAGTAATTTTGAATTATATACATGTAATTTTTCATTATCGACTTTACTTTGAGAAATAAGTTGTTGAACCTTAAATACCAATATTATCAAGAAAATAAATATTATTAAGTTGACAGTAATAATATAAAAATTACCAACGTTTGATAATATTATACTTATAATTGAAAGTGAAGTAATTATTATTGTAACAAAGAGACCAATAATAGAAAATCCATATCCAAAATAATTAGTTATTATCTCTTTTTTAGATATTTTATCAAATTTGTTGGAATCTATATCCATAAAAAATTCTTTAATAGAATCGGTATCAGATTTATATGATCTTGATAAGATCTCCCAAAAGTAATTAAAAATATATTTTTTATTAAAAAGATCAGGAAAAAATAATACTACAATGGAAATAAACAGTGAAGCTACTTCTGACATGTCAATTTAATTTAATTCTATAATTACAATTTTCTTCCTAAGATAGTTTTCTCTCTTCTCTTTGGAGTATTATCTTTAAAAGCAAAAATAGTGTAAACGACTTGAATTTTGTTAAACAAATTGTATTTATTTTTACAAAACGAATTAGAACTATCTATTTGTTGAGACTTTAAGATTATTTTTTTATTCAATTCATTAGTATTATTCTCAAATAAACAATTTTTATATGGTACTATACAGGTAATGGCTTGAAAAATAATTCTTGTTATGGAACTAATAGTTTTAGATATATCAAACATGTCAATAGAGAAATTTAAATCAGCAAAAATATTCTCATTACTTACACATTTATTCTTATTCAATTCTTAAAATAAAACATTAATTATTATAATATAAATGGAAGTGATAAAAATTAGGGACTAGTCTTTTTATTGGAATTTGTACTGTTTTTAAATGAGGGATAATTCCTTGCGTTTGTTTCATCATTTATTCTATTGTTTATACTATTAGTAATTATAGTTAATTTTTAGATTCTTTTATATACAAATTGTTATAGAATAAAGATTGTAAATGAAAAATGGATTTATACATTATTAGTTATAAATAAAATATAGTTGTAATTTTTTATAATTTTTAGAATTAATAGTTTTAGAGTAGAAACATTTCATAATTCTAAAATCATTAAACTACTTCAATAATACTATTAAAAATTGTGTATGGTCAATATAATGTATAAATTATTAGTGAATAATATGTACAATACGTTTTCCTAAAACTAAATTTATCGGTAATTATCAAAACTTTTTAAATATGATAAGACACTAAAAAAATGCTATTTTATTGAATTTTTTTATTGTTTCGTAATCCCAATCAACCCTTTTTATCACTCTGCAGGAATTTCAATATTCATTATGTATATTATAGCAGGAATACAAAATCTTTATATTTATATAATTTATAATAACTAGTACTTGGTAACTAATTTACAAATTTCTGAACAACATAAACTTCTTAGGACTGATTCACAATCATTAATGAAATTTATTAATAGTGTTAGCATTCGTAATCAAAATACTGCTAAAACATATCATTCTCGTCTTTTATTTTTTGCCAGATTTACAAAGGAAAAATGTGGAATTAATTTAGATGAAATGATTCAAAAATTAAGAGATAAAGAATATGACCTTTACGATATCCTAAACGATTATTGTTTATTTTTAAAAAATAACTATAATTTATCTAGTACAGCATTTAGAGATAAAATCATAACAGTAAAGACTTTTCTTGAGTTTAATGATATAGAACTGAGTCCAAAAAAATTTAAACTAAAAGTAAGATATCCAAAAACTGTTTTTAAACACAAAGAAGCAATAGATAAAGAAGACATTATCAAAATTTTAAACGGTTGTTCTGATTTACGATTAAAAACGTATGTAATGCTATTAGCATCTACAGGACTTAGAGCAACTGAAGCATTATCCATTCGCATAAAAGATTTGGATATTGGTTCTGATGATGATTGTGCTTCCAAAGCAATTATTAGAGGAGAATATACAAAAACAAAAGTCGATAGATATGTTTTTTTGACTAGAGAAATGCAACATCAATTGAAAATCTGGCTAGATTATAAATATAGAAAACGTAGAATTTGTCATATAGATAAAGAAACAGGAAAGAGTATATCAGAGTATAGAATACCTGAAAAGAAACCATACGACTTAATTTTCTCTATAAATCAAATTGATGATGCAAGACCAGAATTATTATATTTTAATTTAGCACATACTTTTTCAAATACATTAGATAGAATTGGAATGGGAGATAGAGAAGATGGAAATCAACTAAGAAGAAAAATTACCTTACATTCATTTAGACGTTTTGTAAAAACTACAATTTCAGATTTAGGATATTCCGATTATTCTGAATGGTTTATTGGTCATTCTGGCTCAACATATTGGAGAAAGAAAGATAATGAAAAAGCAGAAATATTCCAAAAGATTGAACCTTACCTGACTTTTCTAAATATACAACAATTAAAAAGACAGGGTGCAGATTTAGAGACAAAAATAGAAGAGTTAAAAGATATAAATCAAATATTAAGAGAAAAAGATAAAATGAAAGAAGATGTGATTGCTAA
>Ga0126312_10003573_pt1 | contig 10510 bp, 7 predicted proteins | sample Plot104A_FD_92537 | JGI IMG/M metagenome (GOLD analysis project Ga0126312, IMG submission 92537) | Serpentine soil microbial communities from UC McLaughlin Reserve, CA, USA - Plot104A | ecosystem: Environmental > Terrestrial > Soil > Grasslands | place: USA: UC McLaughlin Reserve, Lake County...
GGGCACCCGCGGGCCCGTTGTCTCCGGCCGGTGGATCACGTTCAGGTGCCAGCGGCCGGCGAGCTGCGCGGGCGCCCAGAGCTGGAACGACGTGTCGCGCGCCGCCTGCTCGAGCGTGACGTGACGCACCGGGTACGCCTCGTCGGCGGAGCGGACGTCACCGGCGGGGGCGGCAAAGAGCCCGTCGCCGAGCGGCTCGTCGAACGCGATCTCGGTGACCTCGAGCCGGCGGATCGGCTCGCCCGCGGCGCTCGCCTCGAAGCGGAGGATCACGCCGAGCTCGCGGTCGACGGCGAGTGAGAGCGAGTCCGCGCCGTAGGGAAAGAGTTCGACCGGACCCGCGCCTCGCGGCCGCGGCGTCGCGTCGACCGCGAGCGCCGGCCGTTCTGCCGCCTTTGCCTCTCCCGCGATGCGAAGGTCGAACCCGGGCAGGAACACGGCGGGGTCGAGGAACTCCTCGCCGATCGGCCGCGTCGTCCGCGATTCGTGCTCGATCACGCCACTCTCGGGGGTCGCGATCCACGTCCGCGTGCCGTCGTGCACGAGCGTCATGCGCTCGCGCTCCTGGCGGAATCGTCCGTCGGCGGCGATCCAGGTGCGCGAGGCGGCCGCGATCTCCCCGTAGGAGTGCGGCGGCGAGGATCCCTCGAGCCCGAGCGAGCGCTCGTACGCGTCCTGCTGGCGATCGAGGTGCGTCCAGTCGTCCATCGCGAAGCGCGCCGTCCTCCACCGCGTCCGCGCCAGGTACAGGAGCTCCAGGAGATCTCTGAGGTTCGTCATCGCTCGGTGCCGCCATCATCGCAGCGCGCCCGCGCAGCTAGGTTCCGCCGCGTGTCCCGCGCCCTCGTCCTCGGCGGCACCGGCCAGATCGGCCTCGCAACCGCGCGGCGCCTGCTCGCGGCGGGCTGGGACGTCGATCTGACGGGGCGCGACGGCGCGCGGATGCCGGCCGACGCCGCGACCGCGGGAGCGAGATTCGTCGCCGCGGACCGCGCCGACTCCGGTCAGCTCGCCGCGGCGCTGGGCGCCGGCGCCGACCTGCTCCTCGACTGCATCTGCTACACGGCCGCTGACGCGACGCGGCTGCTGCCGCTCGCGCGCGAGGCGGGCTCCACGGTGATGGTCTCGAGCAAGGCCGTCTACGTCGACGGCGCCGGCAACCACTCCAACTCGGACGTCCCGCCGCGGTTCGACGGGCCGATCCGCGAGACGCAGCCGACGATGGCGCCCGGCGACGGCGACTACGCGACGCGCGAGGGGTACGGGGCGAACAAGGTCGCGGCCGAGTGGGTGCTGCTCGACAGCGGCCTTCCGGTGAGCGTCCTCCGGCCGTCGAAGGTCCACGGGCGCGGCGCGGTCACGCCGCGCGAGTGGGTCTTCGTCAAGCGCGTCCTCGACCGCCGCCCCGCCGTGTTCCTCGCCCGCCGCGGCGTCGGCGTCGACCACCCGACGGCGGCGGCGAACATCGCCGCGCTCGTCGAGGTGCTCGCTGCGAGACCAGGGCCGCGAATCGTCAACAGCGCCGACCCCGACGCGCCGAGCGGGCTCGAGATCGCGCGCACGATCGCGCGGCTGCTCGACCACGACTGGGAGGAGGTGCCGCTCGACGAGCGAGAAGACGAGTCGCTCGGCCGCCACCCGTGGGACAGGCGACACCCGATCGTGCTGGACACGAGCGCTGCGCGCGCTCTCGGATACGTCGCCGCAGGCGACTACGCGGCCACGGTCGCGGACGAGGTCGAGTGGCTCGTGTCGCTCGCGCGCGAAGGCGATCCGACGCGCCTCGACGACGAGTTCGCGCCGTTCTTCGACTACGCGGCCGAGGATCGCTGGCTCCGCGCGCGCCAAGGCTGAGGCGGCGTGTCATCCCGTCCCGGTGTCGCCGAGCACCTCCGCGAGCCACCGCTCGCCCTCGCAGACGAGGACGGGTGTTCGTCTGGTCCGGCCCGTCGGGGGCGTCGAGCGCCGCCTCCCAAGCCGCCGTCACCGCGCCGATTGCGCGTCGGCACGGGGCCATTCCGTCCAGGCTGCCGTCAGTCCACCGGGCGCAGTGATGCGCGCGCCCGCGCGACCTGCTGCGGGTCGCCGCCGGAGACGCGGCCGCCGTCGACCCGCACCCATTCGCAGCGCACGGGCATCGTCTTGCGCTTCCCGGGCTCGCACGTGCTGTACAGGAACGGGTGCACGCGGCGCAGGGCGAGCCCTTCGAAAGTCTCCCCGAGGTAGAGCTCGCCCCGGACGGTCGGGAGCTGCCGCGTCGCCGCAGGGCTCGCCTGGACGCGCGGCGCCTGCGCCCACTGCAGTACGAAGAGCGCGACCGCGGTCGCCGCGATCGCGGCCGTTACGAGCTGCCGCTTGCGGTGCCCTCGGAGAAGCGCCACGCGCGCCACGGTAGCCTGTCCCCGATGCGTGTGCTCGTCACCGGCGGGGCCGGATTCATCGGCTCGCACTTCGTCCGGCGGCTCGCGGCGGCGGGCGACGAGGTCGTCGTCCTCGACAAGCTCACGTACGCGGGCAACCAGGCGAACCTCGACGCCGTGGAGCACGAGTTCCGCCGTGGCGACATCGCGGACGCCGACGTCGTCGCGGAGGCCGCCGCCGGATGCGACGCGATCGTCAACTTCGCGGCGGAGACGCACGTCGACCGCTCGATCCTCGGGCCGGCCGACTTCATCCTCACCGACGTCCTCGGTACGCAGGTCCTGCTCGACCACGCGCGCCACCACGGACTGCGTCATCTCCAGGTCTCGACCGACGAGGTCTACGGCGACATCGCGCCGAACGCGCCGGCGGCGACGGAGGAGTCGCCGCTGCGGGCGTCGAGCCCGTACTCGGCGTCGAAGGCGGGCGGCGACCTGCAGGTGCTCGCCTACGTACGCACCTACGGCGTCGACGCATTGATCACGCGCGGCGCGAACACGTACGGGCCGCGCCAGTACCCGGAGAAGTTCCTGCCGCTCTTCATCACGAACGCGCTCGACGGCGAGCATCTCCCCGTCTACGGCGACGGCCGCCAGCGCCGGGAATGGCTGCACGTCGAGGACCACTGCGCCGGGATCGAGCTCGCGTTGCGCGAGGGCCGCGCCGGCGAGGTCTACAACGTCGGCGGCCAGGAGCGGGAGAACATGGAGGTCGTCCGCCGGATCCTCGACCTCACGGGCGGCTCGCCCGACCTCGTCCGCCACGTCGCCGACCGCCCGGGCCACGACCGCCGCTACGCCGTCGACTCCTCCAAGCTGCGCGCGCTCGGGTGGTCGCCGAAGCATTCGTTCGACGCGGGCGGCCTCGCCGCGACGGTCGAGTGGTACCGCGCAAACCGGGAGTGGTGGGAGCCGATCAAGTCGGGCGACTACCGCGCGTACTACGAGCAGCAGTACGCGGCTCGACTCGGCGCGTAGCCGGGCGGACCCGCGTCTCATCCCGCGCACGTCGCGTGGTGGACAAAGACCCCGGCGCGAGTTCTGCCCCTCCGCGTTCGTCAGGTTGCCGATCTCGGCGATCAGTTCTGCGACCAGTGAGTGTGGCGATCGTCTGCTGGCGGCGACGCACAAGTGCGGTCGCCCTCATTTGCAAGTCTTGTGCGCCTGCCGTTGGAGGTCCTTGATCTCGTCGCGGTGACCCTGGATGCGCTCCGAGTTCTTCAGCAGGTCCTCGACGCCTTCGCAGCTGCCGAGCGCGTACCGCGTGTAGGCGAGGTTGTAGTCGGCGTATGCCTCGGTCAGCGAACCCGTCCCCTGGAGCTTCGTGACGGCCTGCTCGAGGAGCGGTAGCGCCGATTCGTAGTCGCCCGCCTGCATGCTCGCGAACCCCGCGTCGTTGAGGTCCGACCCGCTCTGACCGGCGGGTGGGGTCTCGTTCGTCGTCGTCGCTTCGGTCGTCGTCGCTTCGGTCGGCGTCGGCTCGGCCTGGGTCGTCGGCGGCGGTGGAGGCTGCGCCGTGACCGTCCGCTCGAGCGTCGTGCCCGGCTGGGTGACCGTCTTGACGAACGTCGTCGCCGGTGGGTGGGTCGTTGCGGCCGTCGTCGCCGCGGTGTCGTCGCCGTCGCGGGTCGCAAGCACCGCGGCCAGGATGCCGCCGGCGATCATCAAGGCCAGCAGGGCCGGGATCAACCACCGGCGCCCGCCTCGCGCGACGCGCCGTTCGTCCGGTGCGTCGCGTCGCGTCGGCGCCGTCAGTGGGCGCGTCGGCGCCGCCGCGAGAACGCTCGTCGCGCCCGCCGCGTCGTCCAGCGCACCCCGAAGGTCGGCGACGAACTCGGCCGAGCTCGCGTAACGCGCAGCCGGGTCCTTGGCGAGGGCGCGCGCGAAGACGGGGTCGAGCTCGGGCGGCAGCGACGGGTTCGCCTCGTGCAGCGACGGCACCGGCGCGTGGATGTGCGCCGCGGCCTCCGCGGTCGCCGTGTCGGCCCGGAAGGGGCGGCGGCCCGTCAGCAGCTCGAACGCGACGACCCCGAGCGCGTAGAGATCGGTCGCCGCCGTCGCGCGCTCGCCCCGCGCCTGCTCGGGCGCGAGGTAGCCGGCGGTGCCGAGCACCGTCCCCGTCTGCGTGAACGAGTCGAGCCCGGCGGCGCTTGCGATCCCGAAGTCCGCGACCCGTACGTGCCCCCGATCGTCGAGGAGCAGGTTCGCCGGCTTGACGTCGCGGTGCACGACTCCGGCGGCATGCGCCGCGTCGAGCGCAGAGGCGGCATCGGAGAGCCATTCGAGCACCTGCGCGGGCGGCGTCGGCGCGCCGCGTGCGCGATCCGCCAGCGACCCGCCGCGGAGGTACTCCATGACGATGAACGGGCGCGAGTCGTACTCGCCGACGTCGAAGATCGTGACGATGTTGGGCTCGCCCGAGAGCCGTGCCGCTGCCAGGGCCTCGCGCTGGAACCGCTGCCGCAGCGCGTCGTCGCGCGCGAAGTTCGCGAACAGCACCTTCACCGCCACCTGCCGCCCGAGCTCGGTGTCGCGCGCGCGGAAGACCTCGCCCATGCCGCCCTTCGCGATCGGCTCGACGTCGGTGTACCGGTCGGGGAGCACGCGGGGACGGTAGCCGGTTCCAGGCCGCGAAAAACGGTCGTAGCGGCCGTTCGCTACCTTGGCCCGGTGCTGACGCGTGCCCTGCTCGCAGCGGCCGCCGCCGCGCTCGCGCTCGCAGGCGCCGCCTCCGCGTTCCTCGCGACGACCCCGGCGGGGGCCGGCGCGACGACGTCGACGACGCCGACCACGGGAACGACGGGGACGACGACCGTCGCGACGACGAGGCCGGCGACGACGGCGACCGCGAGGACGACAACGGCCACCACTACGACGACCACCGGCACCACGACAACGACGACGACCACCGCGACCGTCGCCGCGCGCACCGCGGTCGTCCTCAGCGGGCACGGCTGGGGCCACGGCCTCGGGATGAGCCAGTGGGGCGCCAACGGATTCGCGCAGCACGGCTGGACGTACGACCGGATCCTCGCCCACTACTACCGTTCCACGAAGCTCGGGCCCGCGCCGGTCGCGCGCGTCCGCGTCCTCCTGCTCGAGGGCGCGAAGACGTTGGTGCTCGGCTCAACGAAGGCGTGGCGCGCCACGGGCGCAGACGGCGTGACCGTCGACCTCCCCGCCGCGAAGATCCCGCTCACCACGGCACTGAAGTACAAGAACCTGACGCTCGCGCCGCCGGTGACGTTCTCGCCGGTCGCCGGCGTCCTCACCGTCGGCGGCAAGCAGTACCGCGGCAACCTCGTCGTCTCCGTCGAGAACAGGAAGCTCGTGGTCGTGAACTCGCTCGCCGTCGAGGCGTACCTGAAGGGAGTCGTCCCGTCCGAGATGCCGTCGGCGTGGCCGCCCGAGGCACTGAAGGCGCAGGCGGTCGCGGCGCGGTCGTACGCGCTCGCCAATTTGGCGAAGGGCCGCACGTACGACCTCTACAGCGACGTGCGCAGCCAGGTCTACGGCGGGATGGCGGCCGAGGCCGCGTCGGCGAGCGCCGCGATCGACGCGACCGCGGGCGAGGTCGTGCTGTACGACGGCAAGGTCGCCACGACGTACTTCTTCTCGACCTCGGGCGGCCGGACCGCCTCCGCGCTCGAGGCGACCGGTCGCTCGATCCCGTACCTCGTCTCGGTCCCGGACCCCTACGACGACGCCTCCCCCCATCACAACTGGGGCCCGGTCGTGTTCGACGCGGCGCAGGTCGCGAAGCGCCTGAGCGTGCCGGCGGTGCTCGACCTGCGCACGACGCTCGGCCCGTCCGCGCGCGTGCAGCGCGTCGCGGCCGTGACGCCGCTCGGCGAGAGGTCGTTCACCGGCTCGCAGCTCCGGACCCTGCTCGGGCTGGACTCGACGTGGTTCACCGTCGGCTGGCTGTCGCTCGCGCCGCCGAAGGCGCCCGTCACCTACGGCGGCGCCGGCTCGGTCAAGGGCATCGCGCGCAGCGTCGGCGCGGCGATGCTCGAGGCGCGCCCCGTCGGAGGGCTGTGGCAGACGGTCCGCACCGTCGCGCCCGCCGCGAACGGCTCGTTCGCTGCGATCGTCAGGCCTCGGGTGACGACCGAGTACAGGCTCGCGACCGCCGCCGTCCGCGCTGCGCTCGTGAAGGTCGGCGTCGCCCCGCGTGTGACCGCGCAGCTCGGTGCAGGGTCGGTGACCGGCAACATCCGGCCCGCGCTCCCGCGCGCGGCGGTGCAGCTCCAGCGGCAGACCGGCACCACGTGGAGGACCGTCGCCTCCGGCGTGACCGACACCTCGGGCTCGTTCTCGCTCGCCGTCGCCAACGCGGCCGGGTCCGTCTACCGCGTCCGCGCGGCACCCGGACGAGGGTTGGTGCCGGGCTTGTCCGCGTCGGTGCTGCCGAGATGAGACGGGTCGCGCTCGCAGTCGCCGTTGTGGCGCTCGGCGCGCCGAGCAGTGCCGCTGCCGGCACCTGGGCCGTCGGCGTCCCCTCGCTTCCCGGCGCGAGGACGATCGTGCCCGGGAAGGCCGTCGTCCTCGAATCGCCCACGCGTCCGCGTGTGCCGGGGGCGGCGTTCGTGGAGCGGCTCGACGGCAAGCGGCGCCTCGCGTTCGACAACACGGAGCCGCTCGCCGCGAAGCAGTGGTACCTCCAGCGCGACCACGCGTGGGAGTTCTGGGCCGAGCCGCCGAAGCTCTTCACGACGCGCGTGGCCGTGATCGACTCCGGGATCGACGGCGGCCACCCGGAGTTCTTCGGTCGCGTCGTGGCGGCGAAGAGCTTCGTCGGCGGCTCGCCCTACGACGACACCGAGGGCCACGGCACCTTCGTGGCGGGCGAGATCGCTGCCAACCCCTTCAACGGCGAGGGGATCGCCGGGATCGGCGTCAACGCGCGACTCGTCGTGGCGAAGGTGGTGCAGCCCGACGGCTCGGTCTCGCTGCAGGGCGAGGTGGAGGCAATCCGCTGGGCCGTCGACCAGGGCGCGCGCGTGATCAACCTCAGCCTCGGCGGCGTGCGCGACCCGCAGAACCCGAAGGCCGACACGTACTCGCCGCTCGAGCAGGCCGCGGTCAACTACGCCTACGCGCGCGGCGCCGTCGTCGTCGCGGCGGTGGGGAACGGCTCGCAGTCGCCGGCGACGCCGTGGAACAACGCGAACTACCCGGCGGCGCTGCCGCACGTGATCGGTGTCAGCGCGCTGCGCCAGGATGGGTCGATCCCCGAGTACTCGAACCGCGACTCGATCTACAACGACGTCACCGCGCCCGGGGACGCGATCTACTCGACGATTCCGCGCCAACGCGCCACGGCCGGTTGTGTCGCGGGCCCCTACTCCGACTGCGGGCCGTTCGAGTTCCAGAACGCGATCGGCACCTCGTTCTCGGCGCCGCAGGTGGCGGCTGCGGCCGCGCTCCTCATCGGCCAGAACCCGGCGCTGAAGCCGGAGCAGGTGGCGTGGCTGCTCGAGCGGAGCGCCGACGACGTCAACCCCTCCAACGGCTGTCCGAACTGCGCCAACGGCCGCGACGCGCTCTCCGGGTGGGGGAGCCTGAACGTGCTCGCGGCGCTCAACCGCCTCACCGCCGGGTCGGCGCTCCCGCACCGGGACGGCTTCGAGCCCAACGACGAGGCGGGCGGGTGGGCGCGCGCGTTCGGCCCGCCCCGCTCGATCGTCGCGACCGTCGACTACTGGGACGACCGGATCGACGTCTACTCGGTGCAGCTGCGCAAGGGTCAGCGGGTCTTTGCGCGGCTGACGCGGCCCGGCCGGATCGGGATGAAGATGACGCTGTGGCGGCCCGGTACGCAGCGCGTCGAGGGCGTCACCGCGTCGCGCTCGCTGCTTGCGGCGCAGTCGGCGCGGGTCGGCGCGCAGGAGCGGATCGCCTACACCGTGCCGGTGACGGGCCGCTGGTACGTCGAGGTGAAGGTGCTCGGCGCGACGACGATCCCCGCGCTCTACACGCTCGCGCTCGCGACGAAGAACTCACAGCCCGCCCACTAGGATTTCCCATCCGGAGGCGTTAGGGTCGGACGCGTCCGATGGGAGGCGGATCTGCGGCGAAGGCGTGCGCGTGCGCGAGGAGCGTCCTCGTTCTCGCGGCCGCCGCCTGCGCGTTCGCCGTGGCGGCGCAGCGCGCGGCGGCGAGCGAGATTCTCGCGCGCGACGCGACGAACGTGATGCTTCGCGTGAACGCGAAAGGGGAGGCGCTCGTCTCCTACACGGAGGCCGGGAGGGCGAGGAAGCTGCTCGCGTGGGGCGCCGTGAACGCGATTGCGCCGACGACCGCGCGCGCGCAGGTCTCCTTCCGGCTCGACTACGCCGGCGGCTGGGGCAAGTACCGCGGGCCGTCATATGCCTCCTCGTTTCTGAACAGATGCCGCCGCTACGACGGCCCCGCGCTCGCGTGGTTCGTCGCTGCGTGCAAGGCGCCCGACGGCTCGTACTGGGCGCTCCAGTCGTGGCAGCGGATGCTGCCGAACCTCGGCCTCGCGCCCTGGACGCGAAAGCTCGGCGTTCACGAGCTGCACCTCTCGCACTGGAGTGGCGAGCTCGCGAAGCTCGGGATCTACACGGACTGGGTGTACTCGAAGCACTTCCACCATCTGTTCGGCCGCTACACCTATCGCGGCCTGCCGGTGTACGGGTTCCGGTCGACGTCGACCGGCGTGCCGCTCGACTCGTTCGGCCGCAACGTCTTCCTCGATACGTTCGACTCCGCCTACGGCGCCGGGTGGAGGCGCGAGAACAGCTTCCTGGCGCAGACCGGGAGCGGGAGCTTCTGCTACGGCTTCTACCCGCACGCGCCGTACGCGGGCTACCCCGACGTCGGCACGCGCCCCGAGGGCAACGGCACGCGCTACCGCGTGACGGCGAAGGGTCCTGGCGTGACGCCGCTCGTCACCTGGGAGGGCGCGGGTCTGCCGGACTTCGAGCCGTCGAACCCGGCGCACGTCGGGCTGGAGGCGCGGATGAACACGCTGCAGCGCGAGCTCGCCGGCCCGACCGGCCGCTGCAGGATCAACTGACGGCGGCCGCTGCCGCTACTGGCTCTCGAGCAGCTCGTCGTCCGGCACGTCGCGCAGGACGCGCGCCGGATTGCCGACGACGAGCTTGCGCGGCGGGACGTCCTTCGTCACCACCGCCCCGGCGCCGACGAACGCCTCCTCGCCGATCTCCACTCCGGGGAGGAGGATCGCGCCGCCGCCGATGCGCGCGCCGCGTCGGATCGTCGGCCCCTTGATCCGGTCGTGGCGGCGCTCCGTCCGCCCCATGAAGTCGTCGTTCGTCGTCACGACGCACGGCGCGATGAACACGTTCTCCTCGAGCGTCGAGTACGCGGTCACGTACGCGTCCGCCTGGATCTTCGTCAGCGCTCCGATCGTCGTGTCGTTCTCGACCAGCGAGCCGCGGCCGACCACGACGTCGTCGCCGATCACGCAGCGCTCGCGCACGCACGCCTGGTCGCCCAGGATCACGCGCGCGCCGAGCCGCGTCCCGGCGAAGAGGATCGCGCCGGTCGAGACGATCGTCCCGTCGCCGATCTCCGCCGGCGGAAGCGGCTCGCGCTTCGCGGTCGAGCGCGGCGAGAGCGTCGGCTGCTTCCCGACGACGGCGTTCTCGAGCACCTTCGCACCTTCGCCGAGCACCGTCCCGGGGTAGACCGTCGCCGTCGGGTGGACCTCAGCCGCCACGCAGCGACTCCGTCAGCATGTCGAGCGCGCGCACCACGCGGGCGCCGTCGCGCGCGACGCGCGAGCGGTCGGCGCCGTCGCCGCCGACGAGGTCGAGGAACGCCTGGCACTCGAGGCGCAACGGCTCGGTGTTCGGGATCTTCGGGCTGAAGATGTCGCCGGTCCGCGTGCGCCACTCGCCGTAGGTCGCCGACGGCTGCTCGGGCGCCTTGTCGTAGATCGTGACCTTGCGCTCGAGCTCCATGTCGTCGAACACCGCCATCTTCTCGGTCCCGACCACGGTCATCTTCCGCATCTTGTGCGGGTCGAGCCACGACAGGTGCATGTGCGCGATCTTCCCCGACGGGAAGCGGAGGTAGCAGAAGACGACGTCCTCGAC
>Ga0126312_10003574_pt1 | contig 10510 bp, 12 predicted proteins | sample Plot104A_FD_92537 | JGI IMG/M metagenome (GOLD analysis project Ga0126312, IMG submission 92537) | Serpentine soil microbial communities from UC McLaughlin Reserve, CA, USA - Plot104A | ecosystem: Environmental > Terrestrial > Soil > Grasslands | place: USA: UC McLaughlin Reserve, Lake County...
CCGCAAGCAGACCCAGCTCGCGTTCAAGGACGAAATCAACGTCTTCCGGCGCACCCTGCTCTACGCCGGTCTGCCGAACTCGTCCCGCTGGTACGAGGTGGCAAAGCCCGGCGAGAAGGCGGGCGCCCGAGCCCTCATCTACCTCAGGCGGAAGGATGGCATCGGTGCCGGCGACTTCCGGAAGCTCATCAACAAGGAGCTCGTACCCGCCCTCGCAGGCACCGGCGCGCTGAGGGAACTGCGAACCCAGACCTTCCTGCCCTGGAGCGAGAGGCTCTGGGACACCCCGAACGTCGCGCACGACAACCCGGCCGACCAGCGGTTCCACGCATCGCTGATCTTGGGCTTCACGGACGCGCTGGAGCGGGCGGGCTTCTTCCACGGCCGTGAGATCGAGAGCCTGTCGGACACGCTGGCTCCGCTCACTTCGGCCATCCACGCCTACGACGTGTCCGCGACGCTGACGTACGTCAAGGACGGCACGATCCTCCCGCACTATCAGCCGTAGTCAGGCAAGGGAGAGCGTCGCCGGTACGTCCTGCGGGCGGAGAGGTCATCGGCGAGCGTGTAGCGTCTGCGGCGTGAAACGGTTCGTCGTCGACTGCGAGACGCTGCTCCGGATTGCCGCTGGCGAGATCGAGGTCGCCGCTGAGCACAAGCTCGTCGCGCCGACGCTCGTTCGCTCGCAGGCGCTGTCGGGGCTGTACGAGGCGGCCCGCCGGGGTGAGATCTCGGCCGCCGAGGGGATCGAGCGGGTGACGCGGATCAACTCGCTGAAGGTTCGCTTCCTCGGCGACAAGGTGCTCCAGCGGCAGGCATGGAAGGTTGCAGACCAGCTGGGGTGGGAGACCACGTACAACGCCGAGTACGCGGTGTTGACGAAGCTACAGGCGGACATCTTCGTCACCTCCGACGGAGATCTGGCGCGGGCGGTCTCCGGCCTCGTCGAGACAGCGACGGTCGACGCACTCCGCACAGCTTGAACGGCGGGCGTGTGGTGTGACGGGAACCCGGCGTCCAGAAGCCTCCGCCGGGTCGGCTGGGCGAGTGTTCGGGAATGTCGCTTGAGCACATCGCCCTGATTCCGCTGACACGCCGTTGGTGGGGCGCAACGCGCGTGTGGCTCGGCGGCATCTCTGCTCGTGCTGGGGCATCGGCGAGGATACGCGCATGTCATCTGCAGCAGTCGCCGTGCGAGCCGCAGAGGCGCTGCTGCGCGAGCTCGAGGCTGCCGACAGGTTCTCGGGCGTCGTGGGTGTCGAGCAGGGCGATCAGAAGCTGTTGCTGGAGGCTTTCGGGTACGCCAGCCGCGCCTGGAGCATCCCGACCACAGTCGACACCCGTTTCGACACAGCGTCGATAACCAAGCTGTTCACGGCGGTGGCGACGCTGCAGCTCGTCGAGCACGGTGCGTTCGCTCTGGACACCTCCGTGATCCGATACCTGGGGCTCGAGGAAACCGGAATCTCGTCAGCGGTCAAGCCATATCACCTGCTGACCCACACCTCGGGCATCGCGGACGATGCCGACGAGGAGGCGGGCGAACGCTACGAGGATCTCTTCCTCGAGCGGCCCAACTACTCGGTCACTGCGACGGCCGACTACCTCCCGCAGTTCGTCGGCAAGCCACCCAACTTCGCACCCGGCCAGGGCTGCCGCTACTGCAACGTCGGCTATGTGCTGCTCGGTCTGATGATCGAGCGCGCAACCGGATCGACCTACCGCGAGTACGTGACCGAGCACGTCTTCGCCCGGGCGGGGATGAACCGATCGGGGTTCTTTCGGATGGACGTCGTCGAGCCCGATGTCGCCGAGGGCGTGGAGGCAGTCGAGGACGAAAGCGGTGGCGTCGTTGGGTGGCGCCGAAACATCTATTCCTATCCGCCGATCGGTGGACCCGACGGCGGTGCCTATGTCACCGTCGGCGACCTCTTACGCTTCCACCGTGCCGTGGCCGACGGGCGCCTCCTCGGCCACGCTCTGACCGCGGAGCTTCTCTCGCCCAAGGCGAGGCACAGCGCACGCGGGGCGGGGAGTCACCTGATGGGCTTCGGCTTCGAGTTCGAGACGGATGCGGATGACGTCGTCCGTTGCTACTGGAAGGAGGGGGTAAACGTCGGAGTCAGCGGCATGCTCCGCCACTATCCGACGAAGGACATCACCTTCGCCGTCCTGGCCGTCGGCGAGCACGCGGCGTGGAGCCCGATCAAGGCAATCGACGAAGCCGTCGGGAACACCTGATTCGAGCCCGCGGCCACCAGCCTTGCTTCGGGGCCTCGGCTGAAGACATCGCCTTGCCGTGCGCCAGCGTCCTTGCGCCCGGAACGTTTAGGGCACTAGTGGGCATGGGCCAGACGTGCCCCGCGACCGTTAGAGACACGAAACCCCCGCACCTGCAGCGGATGAACGGAACGGGAGCGATGGGACTCGAACCCGCGACCTCCGGCGTGACAGGCCGAGTCGGGCACAACGCCCGGCGACGAACGCCTCTGAACGTGCTCATTTGCAGGCGCTTTTTGTCCCGCAGCTGACTCTGCTCCGCATGGTTGAGCCAATCGTCCGACCGACGTTTGGGCCACGAGTGGGCCACGAAAACTTGTCTTCACAGACAACGCAGGTCGCGATGCGAGCACGGCACGAGATTCGTTCGCACCGCGTAGAGGCAAATTGACCTGGCTACGGTTCTAGGGGTGAGCGGTTCGAGTGCACCGGCACTCCATCGGCACGGAAGCCGCGTCCACGAGCACCCGTACGCTCGTGCGCACAGGCATCTCTGGCTCATTCAGCGCTCGCACCCCGTTGAGCCGGGTGCCGACCACGATGAGCGCGAGCATCACCATCACGGCGAGCGCGGGCATTCGCACGGTCTGGTAGACCGTTCCATCCTGCGCTCGCGCGCGGGGCTGAAGGCCGTTTCGATCAGCCTCGGAGTCCTGGGCGCCGCGGCGCTCGTGCAGGCGGGGATCCTCGTTCTGACGGGCTCGGTGGCGCTGCTCGCCGACCTGATCCACAATATCGGGGACGCGCTCACCGCAGTGCCGGTCGGAATCGCGTTCCTCCTTCGCTCGTTTCGCGCGGAGAAGATCGCCGGGCTTGCGGTCGTGCTCGCGATCTTCATCTCCGCTGCGTGGCCTTGTACGAGTCGATCGAACGGCTGATCCACCCGCAGGAGCTCTCGCATCTCTGGCTGCTGGCGGCGGCGGGGCTCGTCGGCTTCGTCGGCAACGAGCTGGCCGCGCAGGTGCGCCTGCGGGCCGGTAGGCGCCTGTCGAGCCCGGCGCTGATCGCCGACGGCAACCACGCCCGCGCCGACGGGTTCGTCTCGCTCGGCGTCGTCGCGAGCGCGATCGTCGTGGCCCTCGGTGCGGTGATCGGCGACCCGATCATCGGTCTGCTCATCACCGTCGTGATCCTGAAGATCACCTGGGACTCCTGGCGCACGGTCTCGACGACTGAGCCTGGCGACCTCGTCGAGCCACACGAGACTAGCCCGCGGTCGCGGCTTCAGGCGGACGCTCTCCCTCGACCGCGACGCTGCGGAAGGTCAAGTAGAGGCCGAGGTCGTAGACGCTCTTGAGCGCGCCGGCGATCAGGAACGGCGCGCCGAGGCCAGCCCGGAGCGCGGCGCTGGCGGCGAGCGGGCCGATCGGCCGGGTGAGGTAGCGGGCGGTGTTCGTGTAGGCGGCGGCTGCGGTGCGCTCGCTCGGCTCGACGACCGCCACCACGTACGCCTGCCGGGTGGGAACGTCCATCTGCGAGAGCGCGAAGCGGGCAAGCAGGAGCGCGATCGCGCTCGCCAGGTTGGGAGCGAAGGCGACGCCGATCAGGAGCAGATTGGATGGGAGGTGGGTGAAGACCATCGTCCGCAGGAGCCCGAACCTGGCGGCGAGGCGGACGGCGGCCTGGAAGGAGAGCGCCTGCAGGATCCCGATCGCGAAGAAGACGATCGCGAGCGTCTGCGGGGAGGCGTCGTACTTGCGTGCGAACAGGTAAGCGATAAACGCCTGTGGGACGAAGCCGCCGCCGAAGCTGTCGAGCGCGAAGAGCGCGGAAAGCCGAGCGACGATCCCGCGCGAGCGGTGAAGCGGCGGCCGCGGCTCCGCGGAGAGCTCGTGCTCGACCTCAACCGCAAGCGAGAGGCGCGTGGAGACGAGCAGTCCCGCGCCCGCAGCGAGCGGGTAGGCGAGCAGCCACTCGGGTGAGCTGCCGACGAGCGCGATCAAGGCCCCGAGCGAGCCGGCCAGCGTCGCGACCGTGTTGTAGGTGCCGAACAGCTTCGTCCGCTCCTGGACGGCGGCGGCGTGCGGGAGCATCGCCTGCTCGAGCGAGGTGAAGGGCCCGGACTCGACGACCTCCGTCGAGACGGTGCCGCTGAGACCGGCGAGGATGAGCGCCGGTAGCCAACCCGTCAGCGCGAAGACGGTGCCCGCGACGGCCATGGCCACGAGCAGCAGGCGATAGCAGCGGCGACGTCCGACGCGGTCGCCGTAGCGGGCGATCAGCACCGACACGAGCGCGCTCCCGGCCAGGAGCGAGGCGAGCACGAGCCCGACGGCGCCGTCGGAGAGGCCGCGCTCGGCGAGGGTGACGCCGACCAAGACCGAGCCGAGGCCATAGGCGAGCGCCCGCACAGCCTGGACGCCGAGGATCCGGCGGGCGTCGGCGCTCAGACGCGTTCCTCGAACACGAGCGCCCCGCCGCGTTCAGGGCAGAACACGAACAGGCAGCGGCCATCCAGATCCCAGCCGAGCGTGTGGGCTCCCCGTTCGGTCGCGACCGTCTCGAGTTGCACAAGGCGGCCGCTGTCGAAGCTGCAGACGACGCCGGGCTCGCCGATCGCGACGTACAGGCGCCCCAGCTCGGGGTCGTGCATGACGACGTCGGGGACCCCTGGCAGGGGCAGGCTCGCGACCAGGTCGCCGCCGTCGCGGTCGAGGACGGCGAGCACGCCGCCGTCCGCCGTGCAGAAGAGGCGGCCGCGGTCGAGCCAGAGCCCGTGCGGGCCAGCCGCAGGCACCGGAAGCGTCCGCTCGATCTCGGGCCGCGCGCAGTCGATGACGACGATCTCGGCCGGATCGCGGATGTTCGCGTAGACGCGGTCGCGCTCCTCGTCGTACACGGCCCACCGCGGCCGCCCGGGCAACGCCAGCTCGCCGAGAACGCGCATCGAGTCGAGGTCGACCACAGAGGCGGTGCAGCTCTCGCCAAGCGGCTCGCCGAGATTGAACGCATAGAGGCGGCGTCGGCGGCGGTCGTAGGCCAGCCCGTTCGGATGCGGCCCCACCTCGACCCGGCCGCGCAGCTGCTCGTCGGAGCAGTGGAAGACGCTCGCGCGCGCTGCCCCGCGGTCGCTCGTGAAGAGCAGGTCGTGCTCCTCGTCGATCAAGACGCCGGCGACGCCGGGCAGATCAGGGAGCGAGCGCAGGAACGTCCGCGTGCGGCAGTCAATGACGTCTACGCGATCGGCGCCAGTGTGCGCCACGTACATCCTGCCGCCTCGACGGTACACGTCGGCGTGGTCGAAGCCTGGCTTCTCGCCCACCGGGACGGGGATGAACCCGACGCGCTCGAGGCTCATGTGGTGGCGCGCCCCTGCGCGACCTCCTGTTGGCACCAGGCGTAGAGGGCGTCGTAGACGGGCAGCGAGAGCTCGAGCTGGCGGTGGTCGCCGAGTTCGAGCAGGTGAAAGCCCTCTGCGATCGCGAGCAACCCGCGCGACTGCGGCGTCGCGTCGCGATCGTCGGCGATGTCGGCGCCGTGCACGATCCGGGCGAGCAGCTTCGCCGCCGGATCGTCGATCCCGTGCTCCTCGACGAGCACCTCGAACGAGCAGAGCCCGTCTCGGTGTGTGAACTCGGCGCCGGGAGCGTCGTAGGAGTGCGCGCCCTCGCGCTCGGCCACCTCGAGGACCTGCTCGGCAGGGACGTAGAGGAACTCCGCCCCCGGGTCGATGAACATGCGAATCAGCCAGGGACACGCGATCCGGTCGGTCTTCGGGCGCTCTCTCGTCACCCACTTCATTACTGCCTCCTTCAGTCGTGGAGCAGGATCCCGGCGAGCGCCGCGAGGGCGACGACCGCCGACTCGGGCGCGCGGACGCGCTTCTGGAGCAGCAACGCGAGCACGGCTAGGCCGATCGCGATCGACAGCCAGCCGCCGAGCGTCTGTCGCGCGATGACGATCGCCGCTCCGGCGATCGCGCCCGCGGCTGCCGCGGTCGCTCCCTTGACGAAGCCCTGCAGGCGCGGATGGCGCTCGTGCCTGCGGAACCACTTCCCGGGAACGACGACGAACAGGTAGACGGGGATGAAGACGGCGGCGGTAGCCAGCACCGCGCCGACCACACCGTGTACGAGGTAGCCGGCGAAGGTCGCCATGATCACGACCGGCCCGGGCGTGATCAGCCCCATGGCGACGGCGTCGACGAACTCTTGCTCAGTGAGCCAACCGTGCTCATCGACCAGACCGGCGTGCAGGAAGGGGACGATCGCGAGCCCCGAGCCGAACGTGAACGCGCTCGCCTGGAGGAAGAAGAGGCTCATCGTCGCGAGCGAGGCGCCCGAGCCGATCCAGGCGAACCCCTTGATCGCCGCAAGGAGCGGCAGGGGCGAGAAGCTCGCGGCGCCACGAAAACGCGGCAAACCACCCCCGTAGTAGATCGCGCCGAAGATCGCGGCCGCGAGGAACGGCCAGATGATCTCCTGGCCGGTGACGACGGTCGCGACCGCCTGTACCGCGGCGATCGCCCACAGGATCGGATCGGTCTTGTTCGTCGCGCGCGCGAGCTTGTAGGAGGCGATCGCGATGATCGCGAGCACGGCCGGTGCGACGCCGAAGAAGACGTCCTGCACGAGCGTGAGCCCTTGGTAGTGCGTGTACAGGACCGCGATCGCCGTCACGATCAGGAACGGCGGCACGACGAAGGGGAGCGCGACCGCAAGCGCGCCCATCCAGCTGCGTTCGAGGTAGCCGAGCCACATCGCCAGCTGAGCGGCGAGCGGCCCCGGCATCGCCTGCGAGATCGCGAGGCCCTGCTGGTACTCGTCCTCGGTGTACCAGCGACGGTCCTCGACGAGGTCGCGGTGCATGTAGCCGGCGAGCGCGATCGGGCCGCCGAAGCCCCAGGAGCCGAGCTTGGCGAAGTAGCGGATCAGCCCGGCAAGCGTTCGCTCGGGGAGACGCGCCTCCGTCGCACCCTCTACGGCCGCAAGTGGCTCGGAAGCCACAGTCAGTAGAGGTAGACGTCGACGACGAAGGCCGCGAGGCCGCAGAGGAGGCCTGCGAGCACGACGCGACGACCGTTCGTCTTTCGGAGTGGCCCCACCCCGAACACAAGGGCGGCGGCAGCGAATGCGAAGACTCCCGATCCCGTGTCCTGGCAGCTCGCCGGTACTACCGCAAGCGGCGCGTCGATGAAGAACCCGCTCGAGTTGGGGTCACGCAGGATCGCGTGCCAGGCGAGCGGGCCAGCCGCTGCGGCGAGCGCGGCCGTGGCGAGAACGGTGGGACGCCGCTCGCGAACTGCGAACGCGACAACGACGCCGGCCGCTAATCCCGACAGGATCGCCCCGTAGACGATCGTCCCCCACGAGATCACGCCGGCTCCGTTCCCAGCAGGAGCGCCCGCTTGCGGAACTCGTAAAGGCCGTCGAACAGCGGCCCGGTCAGCTCAAGTAGGCGCTCGTCGTCGACGACCATCGAGAGGCCGCGCAACGCGACGTCGAAGCCGGGCGCCTCCTGGGCGTCGTAGCGCTCGTCGTCGAGGTCGGCCTCGTGCACGATCCGGGCGACGTCCCAGAGCACGGGGTCGTCGAGCTGGTAGCGGCGAAGGAACGTCTCGAAGCTGCAGTCGCCGCCGTGGTGCGAGAGCTCGACGCCCCGCATGTCGAACGCCGTGGCGTCTGCCGGCACTTCCTCGGGATCGTCGACGAAGACGAATTCCGCCTCCGGATCGATGAAGCGACGGACCAGCCAGGCGCAGGCGGCCCGGTCGATGTGGCAGTGCCGCCGCGTCGCCCACCTCATCGCGCGACCGCCTCCTCGAGCGTCGCCGCCAGTTCCGCGACTGCCGCTTCGGCCTGCTCCCGCTCGGCCGGCGGGAAGTAGTCGCGGCGGTGGATGCGGTGCAGCTCGCGGCGAAGGCGCGCGAGCGTCCGCCGCCGCAGCCACGGCTCCTGCCGCCCGGCATCAAGGGCCTCATCCGCGACCCCTTGGTAGTCGCCGGCGACGGTCTTGGCCATCCGCGTGGCGAGCGCCCGCTCCTGCGAATGAGAGGTCGGCGTTGCGATCCAGACCGTCGCCTCGCCGCCCGCCGCCTCGACGTCGTCGGCGATCCACTCGAGCGCCTCGCGCGTGCGGCTATCGAGCGGCAGCGCGACGAGCCCGTCCGTGAGCTGCGCCACGCCGAGCCGCTTCAGGCTCCGCCAGATCGCAATCCGCGGCGTCGAGGGCTTGCGTGGGACGCGGTAGGCGAGCATGACCCACTGCCGAGGACGGCTTGAGCGGCCGGCGACGTCGCTTAACAACCGTGGTTGCACAGCGAGAGCATACGGCAGGCGCTGCCCTTGCTGCGTCGCGGTTAGTGGGCGCGTGTGGCGCACCGTGGCGTCGGGTGCGTGCGCCAGAGCGTGATCCGTTCGTGTTCGCACGGCCGAGCACAACACGAACGCAAGAAATGGGCAATTTGCAGGCCTTTCATCTCAGACGTTTGGGCCACGGGACTGGGCCACGAAGAGCGGTGAAGCGTCTGATCGGACAACAGAACATGTCTGTTTCCAGGCACTTCTAAAGACGGGAGCGACGGGACTCGAACCCGCGACCTCCGGCGTGACAGGCCGGTCATGGCGCTTCCGGGCTGAGCGGGAATAGGCGGGGATTTGCGGGGTAAGCAGGGCTTTCCGACCCGAGCGTTGCGGGGATTCAGGGGTGCAGTCGGGGGTTTCCGGGAGCCTCGTGCGGGGTGAGCGCGGGATACAGCGCTGTCTTCATAGGCAACTCGGCCGGATGTACGCGGGATCTCGCTGTTGTGCTCGTTGTGAACGTGCTCGAGCGGGTCGCCGCGGAGCAGGGCATCTGAATAGGATCTGACGTGAGGCTCGCACTAGTAATCCTCAGCGGCGTTCATCACGATGTTCTTTGTGCTTGAGGAGTACTGGACGAAAGCATAGTGTTGCGGCTCAACACATCGACAAGGTGCTGAGCGCCTTGTCTGAGAGCAAGGGGAGTGTATGCGGCGAACCGTTGGTTTACTCATTGTTGTTGTCGCGGTGGTGGCATCAGCTACTGCCGCGCTGGCTAGTGGACCCGCTGAGAAGGTCATCGTCCCTGTGACGGGCGACCAGTTCGTATGCGACAACGCCCTCTACACGATCACATCTGGAGAGATCCAGATCGTCGAGCATGAGGGGTCGGCCGCGCAAGGGAACGCCAACTTCACCTTCACCGTCACGCCGCGGAAAGTCGTGGCTGAGGATGAATTGGGGAACGTCGTCTCCATCGTTGGAGCCGAGTGGGGAGGAGGCGCTATCAACGTCAACACCGGCGGCGAGGTCTTTACCTTTACCGACAAGTTCCAGCTGGTGAGTCAGGGAGGTGGAACCGTCGGCAACGTCAACGTCACGTTCCACGTCACCGCCCAACCGAACAATTTCGTATTGAACGAGTTCGACTTTGGGAACTGCTCAACCCCAGAGGAGTAACGATCGAGGCAAAGGTATCCAGGGGGCCTGCCAAATCCAGCAGGCCCCCTGAGCAGCTTGGAATCCCTGCCGGGGGTAGCGTCCCAATCGTTCGGGTGAAATCGGCCGGGCGTAGCTCCGCTCGGTTGCGATCCCACGCGGCGATCACCTCCTCGGTCGTGGTGCTCTGATCGGGCTCGCTTTCCTGTCCGCGCCGTAGCCGTTCGATCTCGGCGACTGCTCTCGGGGTTTGACTGCGGCGGCCACGGCTCGATGGTGCGGCACGCCGAGCCCGCCGCGGTCGCGCGGAACTGGTCGAACGCGTTGGGTCCGTCAAGTGAGACGACTTGAACCACCTCCTCGGATCTCATAGGGTGCTCCCTGCGCCGAGCACGGAGCGCGATTAGGTCGAGGCTCAGCCTGGAGGCTCTACGCGGAAGCGGACGGTCAGTGGGCTGAGTGGACGAAAGCGCCACCGGCTCGGCGAACTTCTGGTCCGACCGCCGGAGTTGCCGCTCGAGGGCCCTCCGTGGGAGCGAGATACTCGGTCAATCGACAACATCGGGATGAATGCGGAAGCGCTTACCGAGGAGACGAAGATCCCTGCAAATACGCACCTTCCAATCCGGCTGCGACACGATGCCTGCCAATCGACCGGTAGTCCGGGTTGCGGGAATCGGCGGCAATGGCCGGCTCTCTGCGGGTATTCCCGTGCGGGATGGATGGAAGCCGGCGGTCGTTTTGCATCTAAACAGACAACAAAAGAGGCAATTTGCAGCGACTTTACGGGAGCGACGGGACTCGAACCCGCGACCTCCGGCGTGACAGGCCGG
>Ga0126312_10003575_pt1 | contig 10509 bp, 11 predicted proteins | sample Plot104A_FD_92537 | JGI IMG/M metagenome (GOLD analysis project Ga0126312, IMG submission 92537) | Serpentine soil microbial communities from UC McLaughlin Reserve, CA, USA - Plot104A | ecosystem: Environmental > Terrestrial > Soil > Grasslands | place: USA: UC McLaughlin Reserve, Lake County...
CGCGGGCGACGAGGCGCGGGCCGAGCGCGGCGAAGCCGCCGCGGGCGACGAGGCGCGGGCCGAGCGCGGCGAAGCCGCCGCGGGCGACGAGGCGCGGGCCGAGCGCGGCGAAGCCGCCGCGGGCGACGAGGCGCGGGCGGCCGCGCTCGGCGCGCGGCTTCGCGAGGGCGATCTCGGCGCGGCGCCCGCCGCGCTCAACCTGCTCGAGAACCGGTCGCCGGCGCGGCGGGCGGAGATCGCCGCGCTGCTCGCCGAGGTCTCGCCGGCCCGGCTCGGCGGCGAGGCCCCGGGCCACATCGTCGGCGTCACAGGGCCGCCGGGCGCCGGCAAGTCGACGCTGCTCAGCGCGCTCGCGCGCGTCTGGCGCCAGCGCGGGCGGACGGTCGGCGTGCTCGCGGTCGACCCCTCCTCCAAGCGGTCGGGTGGCGCGCTGCTCGGCGACCGCGCGCGGATCGACGCCGACCCCGCCGACCGCGGCCTCTTCATCCGCTCGACGGCCGCCGGCGAGCGGCTCGGCGGCCTGGCCCCGGCGACGCGCGCCGCCACCCAGGCGCTCGCCGCGGCGTTCGACGTCGTCGTCGTCGAGACCGTCGGCGTCGGCCAGTCCGAGACGGAGGTCGCCGAGGTCGCCGACACCGTCGCCGTCGTCGTGCAGCCCGGCGCCGGCGACGTGCTGCAGTTCCTCAAGGCGGGGATCATGGAGGTCCCCGACGTGCTCGTGGTCACGAAGTCGGATCTCGGCGCGGTCGCCGAGCGCGCCGTCCGCGACCTGCGCGCGGCGCTGCGGTCGCTCGGCGACGGCGCGCCAGTGCTCGCGGTCTCGTCCGTCCACCCGGTCGCGGGCATCGAGGAGCTCGCGGGCGCGCTCGACGAGCATCGCGCCGGCCTCGACCTGCGCGCGTCGCGCACCCGCGCGCGGCGGCTGGGCGCGCTCGCCGACTTCGTCGCCGAGCACGGCGAGCGCGGGCTGCGGGCGCTCGGCGGCCGCCGCGCGGCCGAGCGCCACCTCGCCGATCAGGACGAGGCGCTCGACGGCCTCGCGCTCGTGCGGGCGCTCGAGGCGCGCTCCGCGGCGAACTGACCCGGCTCGCTCCGGCGAGTCCGCCGGGCGCCGCCAGGCGGCTCCGCCGCCGTCGAGCCGGGCTCACAGCGGATTCCCAGGCTCTACCGAGCGCGCTCTTAGGGCGGCGCTGCAACATCGCCGCATGCCCACTCCGCCACCGGCCGACGCCCGCGCCGCGGGCCGCGAGCTGCTCGCCGCCCGCGTCCGCCGCGTCCGCGCCATCCGCCGCCGCGTGACCGCGGCATCGCTCGCGACGTTCGCGCTCGCCTGGGGCGTGATCGCCTGGACCGGGTCGATGGGCGCGAACGCCGCCGCCACCGGCTCGACGCAAGCCGCGAACGTGGGCTCGACCGCTTCGACCGCCGCCGGGTCGTCGGACGACTCGCACCCCGCCGATTCGGCCGCAACCGCGTCAACCGGCGGTGGCCTCGGCAGCGTGACGACAGCGCAGTCATGAGCGTGCTCGCTGCCGCCGCCGGCGGCCACGCGTTCTGGATCACCAGCCGCGCGGCCGGGATCGTCGCCCTGCTCGCGTCCAGCGCCGCTGTGACCGTCGGCCTGCTGATGGGCGGCCGGATGGTCAAGCGGCGCGGCATCGAGCTGCGCGCCACGCACGAGGCGCTGTCGCTCGCCGCGCTCGCCGCGCTCGCGATCCACGCGCTCGCCCTGCTCGGCGACGGCTACCTGACCCCGAGCCTGGCCGATGTGACCATCCCGTTCGCCAGCTCCTTCAAGCGCTTCTGGATGGCGGTCGGCATCACCGGCGGCTGGCTGATGGCCGTCCTCGGCCCGTCGTACTACGTGCGTTCCCGCATCGGCGTGGCGCGCTGGCGCACGTTGCACCGGTTCACGGCGCTCGCCTGGATCCTCGGCGTCGCGCACGCCGTCGGCCAGGGCACCGACGCCGGGACCGCCTGGTTCGCGATCGGCCTCGCGGCGGCCGTGATTCCGGCCGGCGCGCTGCTCGCCGTGCGGCTCGCGCCGCCGTCGCCCGTCGGTACGTGATGGCGCCCGAGAGCAGCGCGACCTTCGCATGCTTCGGCGCGACCTGCAGGGTCCTCGCGAGCGGCGGCGCGGCGGCCGCGCCGGTCGCGGACGCACGGCGGCGGCTGCTGGAGTGGCACCGGCGGTCAGCCGCTTCGACCGCGCGAGCGAGCTCTCGCGCCTCAACGCCGACCCGCGCGAGGTCGTGCCCGTCACCGCCACGCTCGCCCGGCTCGCGCGGGCGGTGGTCGCGGCCGGCGAGCGCACCGGCGGACTCGTCGACGGCACGCTGCTGCCCGAGATCGAGGCCGCGGGCTACCGCGGCGACATCCGGCTGCCGCTTCCGCTGCCGCTGACGCTTCGGCTGGCGCCCGCCCGCAAGCCGGCCGCGGGCCGCGCCGATGCCGCGTGGCGGCGATTCGACGTCGATCTCGAGCGCTCGCGGATCCGGCGCCCGCCCGGGCTGGCGCTCGACAGCGGCGGCCTGGCCAAGGGCTTGTTCGCGGACCTGCTCGCCGAGGAGCTCGCGAGCCGCGCGAGCTTCGCCGTGGAGTGCGCCGGCGACGTTCGCGTGGGCGGCGAGGCGCGCCGGAGCCGGCGCGTCGAGGTGGCGAGCCCGTTCCGAGCACGGCCTCTGCACGGCTTCGAGCTCGCCGACGGCGGCGTCGCGACCAGCGGCATCGGCCGCCGCAGCTGGCTCGACGATCGCGGCCGCCCCGCGCACCACCTGCTCGACCCGTCCACCGGCAGGCCGGCTTTCACCGGCGTCGTCCAGGCCACGGCGATCGCGCCGACCGCGCTCGAAGCCGAGCTCCGGGCGAAGGCGGCGCTGCTCGCCGGCCCGGCGGACGCCGCCGGCTGGCTGCCCGACGGCGGGCTCGTCGTGTTCGACGACGGCAGCCACCAGCTGCTCGAACCACCATCCGCGAACGGACGCGACTCCCTGCATCGGGGCGCCGGCGATCGGCCCCGGACCGCCTAGGCCTAGGGCGAGCTCCCCAGCGACTCGATCCGCCAGTCGTCGCCCACGCGCACGAGCTCGACCGTGTCCTGGCTTGGCGACTCGCCGGCGGCGCTCGTGCGGACCTCTGCACTCGCCTTGCCGTCGTTCACCTCGATCGCGCCGACGGTCAGGCGTGGGTCGTCGACGTCCTCGAAGCCCTTCTGCAGCGCGACCTCGCACGGGAGCCCGATCTGCTTGACCGTCTGCACCAGCTTCGGGGCGAAGACGTGGTCGCAGAGCGCCTGGTAGTCGCGCGCCTCGGTCGCGCGCCGGAACTCTGCCAGCGTGGCGCGGACGCGCTCCTCGTCGCTCGGGCCGGAGTCCCCGCAGCCGGTGAGCGCGCACGCCGCGAGCACCAGCAGCATGGGGCGAGTTGCCACGGGCCTGAGCATAGAATGGGTTCAGATGGAAGGTTCACGAGAGCCGATCGGCTCGTGGCTGCGCTGCTACCGCTGCTGGTCGCAGGAGCTCGAGGTACAGGTCCACTACGAGGGAATCCACCGCATCGACCCCGCCACAGGCGAGCGCGCGGAGGTCGTGGACGAGATCCAGGAGGCGGTCGTGCAGTGCCTGGACTGCATGCACGACCAGCCCCACCTGGGGTTCCACAACGGCCGCATCGAGCCGATCGAGGACCGCTGGGAGCGGATGGTCGCGGGCACCCCGTGGGTCGCGTCCTGCGCGGTCACGGTCGACGCCGAGTCGGTCGAGACGTGCTCCGGGCCCGAAGCCGCGGACGCGCTCGCCTACGCGGCGTTCGGCGACAACGGGACGCGCGAGTTCTTCACGCACGTGCGCTACCACAAGCACGACGAAGACCAGATCGTGGTGCACCTGCTCGTCGAGCTCTACGCGCGCTCGCTCGAGGAGGCCACGACCGTGCTCGAGGACGCCGCCCGCGGCGCGCTGACGATCACCTCGCTCGCCGAGGAGTCGCGCCCGCCGGCCGCGACCGGCGGCGAGCACCCGCACTAGGCGCTGCACCCGGCGGCCCGATCGGCTATCTCCTCGCCAAGGAGCGGTGCGAGCTTGAAGAGGTTGTGGCCCGCTATGACCGCGATGCGGTCGCCGCCGTGGACGAGGTACGCGTCCTCGTCGTCGCCCGGCAGGATCGTGAGGAGGCGGACGACCTCGTCGACCGGGTCCCCGAGCCCCGGGAACGCGGCGCGCGCGTAGGCGTGCACGCGCTGCCGGACCGCGGCGAGGTCGACGCCGTCCGGCACGACCTCGGCGTCGGGCTCGGCCGTCGCCGGCTGGACGTCGAGGTCCGCGAGCCCGAGCGCGAAGCGGCCGGGCCCGTCGGCCACGCCGTAGGCCGCCGCGCCGAAGCGGTCGCTCCGGTCGGCCCACGTGGCGGCGCCCCACGAGGCGCGCGGAGGCGACGAGCCGCCGCCCGCCGAGGCCAGCGAGTCCTGCGCTGCTGCGGCCGACGAGGCGTGCGCCGCCGAGGCTGACGAGGCGCGCCTCGCCGCGGGCGGCGACACGCCGGCCGGCGCATGCTCGTCGCCGATCGCGAACGTGATGCGCAGGTGCACGACGCGGCGCATCGTCACGTGCGGCCAGAGGCGCTCCGTGCCGGTGCCGGCGCACACGACGACGTGGCCGCAATCGAGGCGACCGTGCGCGGTGTCGGCGCGGCCGGGCGCGACGGCACGGACGTCGGCGCGCTGCACCCGGCCGCCGAGCTCGCGGCACAGCCACTCGACCGCCCTCCGCGCCCGGATGGCGCCGCCACGCGGATCCCACAGCAGCGGGCCGGCGTCGGGCGCGAGCGCGGGATGGCGCTCGCCCGCGGCCGCGACCACCGACGCCTCGACGCCCGCCGCGCGCAGCCGCGCGGCGTCGCCCTCGACGTCGCCGCCGAGCCGCAGCGCGCCCTCCTCGCCGACGAGCGGCTCGCCGGCCCGCGCGGACCACGCGTCCCAGCCGGCGCGCGCACGGACCGCCCGCTCGATCTGCCCGGCCGTCGCGTGCAGGTGGCGGAACCCGCGTGTGGCCCCGGTCGACTGGCCGGCCCCCGGAACGCCGCGGTCGAGCACGACCACGTCGGCGCCGCGCCGGACGAGCGCGTCGGCGGCGGCGAGGCCCACGATGCCCGCGCCGACGACCGCCACGTCGGGTCTCCGTGCCATCGCCCGCCGACGCTACCCGCCGCGGCCTTCGTGCCGCAGCAAACATCGAACATGCCTTGACTGGCATATGCCTGTGGCGGAATACTCATCCCGACCCATGCCGCCCGACGCCCTCGCAGCCCTCGCCGAGCCCACCCGCCGCCGCATCGTCGACCGGCTCGGCACGTCCGAGCGCAGCGTCGGCGAGCTCGTCGACGCGCTCGGGATGAGCCAGCCCGCGGTCTCCAAGCACCTCAAGGTCCTGCGCGAGGCGGGCCTCGTCGCGTGCCGAACCGCCGCGCAGCGCCGGATCTACCGGATCGATCCCGCCCCGCTCCGCGAGCTGGACGAGTGGCTGGAGCCCTACCGGCGCCTCTGGACGCGCCATCTCGACGCGCTCGAGCGCCATCTCGACCAGGAGGAGGAACGATGACCGAGCGGGAGACGCTCGCCGACGTCCAGACCCGAGCCGACGGCGATCGCCGGACGCTGATCTTCGTCCGCGACCTGCGCCACGCGCCCGAGCACGTCTGGAGCGCGCTGACCGAGCCCGACCGGCTGCGCGCCTGGTCGCCCTATACCGCCGACCGCAGCCTCGCGCGCCCCGGCGACGTGACGATCACGATGTTCGCGAGCGCCGGCGAAGAGGCCGACTCGATGCCCGCGTCGGTCATTCGCGCCGAGCCGCCGCGCGTGCTCGAGTACACGCTCGGCGCCGATCGCCTGCGCTGGGAGCTCGAGCCGAGCGGCGCAGGCACGCGGCTGACGCTGAGCCACACGGTCGCCGGCCCCGACTGGGTGCCCAAGGTCGCCGCCGGCTGGCACCTCTGCCTCGACGTCGCCGAGCGGCTGCTCGATGGCGAGCCCGTCGAGCCGATCCGCGGCGAGGACGCGATGGAGCACGGCTGGCAGGCGCTCCACGACGCCTATGCCGAGCGGCTCGGCAGCAGCGGCTGACGCCCGGACGGCGCTCCACGACGCTTACGCGGAGCGGCTCGGGACGGCGGCGGACGCCGGGCCGCCGCTAGGCGGCCTTGAGCCGCCGCTCGAGCGCGTCGAGCTGCGCGTGCAGCTCGCGCGGCAGCTTCTCCCCCAACTGGGCGTAGAACTCGCGGATCGGCTCGACCTCCGGCAGCCACTCCGCGGGATCGACCTTCAACAGCTCCGCGACATCATCCGCGCCGATCGAGAGGCCGTCGGTGTCGAGCCCGCCCGCGGTCGGCACGCGGCCGATCGGCGTGTCGACGGCGTCGACCGCGTCGTCGCAGCGGCGGAAGATCCACTCCAGCACGCGCGCGTTGTGGCCGAAGCCGGGCCACAGCCAGTGCCCGTCGCCCGGGTCCTTGCGGAACCAGTTGACGTAGAACACCTTCGGCAGGACGGCGCCCTCGCGCCTGCCGATCTCCAGCCAGTGGCCGAAGTAGTCGGCCATGTGATAGCCGCAGAACGGCAGCATCGCGAACGGGTCGCGGCGCAGCTTGCCGACCGCGCCGGCCGCCGCGGCGGTCGTCTCCGAGCCCATCGTCGAGCCCAGGAAGACGCCGTGCTCCCAGTCGAGCGCCTCGTGCACCAGCGGGACGACGGTCGAGCGGCGGCCGCCGAACAGCATCGCGTCGATCGGCACGCCTTTGGGGTCCTCCCACTCGGGCGCGATCGCCGGATGCTGCCCGGCGGGAGTCGTGAAGCGTGCGTTCGGGTGCGCCGCGGGGCGCCCGGAGTCCGGCGTCCAGTCGTTGCCGTGCCAGTCGATCAGGTGCGCCGGCGGCTCCGGCGTCATGCCCTCCCACCAGACGTCGCCGTCGTCGGTCTTCGCGCAGTTGGTGAAGATCGAGTTCGCGCGGATCGTCGCCATCGCGTTGGGGTTCGTCTCCTCGCCCGTCCCGGGCGCGACGCCGAAGAAGCCGGCCTCGGGGTTGATGGCGTAGAGCCGGCCGTCGTCGCCGAACTTCATCCACGCGATGTCGTCGCCGACCGTCTCGACCTTCCAGCCCTCGATCGCCGGGATCAGCATCGCGAGGTTGGTCTTGCCGCATGCGCTCGGGAACGCGCCCGTGACGTACTTGACGGCGCCCTCGGGCGAGGTGAGCTTGAGGATCAGCATGTGCTCGGCCATCCAGCCCTCGTCGCGCGCCATCACGGAGGCGATCCGCAGCGCGAAGCACTTCTTGCCGAGCAGCGCGTTGCCGCCGTAGCCGGAGCCATAGGACCAGATCTCGCGCGTCTCGGGAAAGTGGACGATGTACTTCTCCGCGTTGCACGGCCAAGGCGTGCTCGTCTCGCCGTCGGCGAGCGGCGAGCCGGTGGTGTGCGTGCACGGGACGAAGGCGCCGTCCTCGCCGAGGGCTTCGAGCGCGGCGCGCCCCATCCTGGTCATGATCCGCATCGAGACCGCGACATAGGCCGAGTCGGTGAGCTGCACGCCGATCTCGGCGATCGGCGAGCCCAGCGGGCCCATCGAGAACGGGACGACGTAGAGCGTGCGCCCGCGCATCGAGCCGGAGAACTTCTCGCGCAGCAGCGCGCGCATCTCGCCGGGGTCGCGCCAGTGGTTGGTCGGACCGGCGTCGGCCTCGGACTCCGAGCAGATGAACGTGCGGTCCTCGACCCGCGCGACGTCCCCGGGGTCCGACAGCGCGAGGTAGGAGTTGGGGCGCTTGGCCTCCGAGAGCCGCTCGAACGTGCCGGCGTCGACGAGCGCACGGCACAGCCGGTCGTACTCCTCGGCCGAGCCGTCGCACCAGTGGACGTCCTCGGGCCCGCACAACGAGACCGCCTCCTCGACCCAGTCCAGAAGCCGCTTGTGGGTTGTCGGGACAGTCGTTTCCGTGGCCATCCCGGGACCCTACTCCGTAAACGCCCGGCGCTGGGTCAGTCTCCCGAGGCGCTCCCTTTCGCTCCCGGAAGCCCGCCCTGCTCGCGCCGCGGCACCAGCACGAGTCGCTTGAACTCCGCCACCAGCACGCCGTCCTGGTTGAGCACTCTCGTGTGCACCCGGACGGTGCCGCGGTCCGGCTTGGACTGGGACTCGCGGACCTCGAGCACCTCGGACTCGCAGAACAGGGTGTCGCCGTGGAACACCGGCGCAGGGTGCTTGAGCTCCTCGGTGGCGAGGTTCGCGATCGCCTTGCCCGACACGTCGGAGACGCTCATGCCGAGCGCGAGCGCGTAGACGAGCGGCCCGACGACGACGTTGCGCCCCTGCTGCGACCGCGCCGCGTACACGTCGTTGATGTGCAGCGGGTGGTGGTTCATCGTGATCAGGCAGAACAGGTGGTCGTCCGCCTCGGTGACCGTCTTGGCGGGCCAGTGCTTGTAGACCGCACCGACCTCGAACTCCTCGAGGTAGCGGCCGTATGGGTGCGCGCCGCTCGCCTCGCGCGCGGCCTGGTCGGTCTCGACGGAACGCGTTGTCATGCGCCCGGATCCTGCCATGAACCGGCGACGCCGGGCGGCGCTTGACGTTACGGTGCGCGGCGATGCGCAACCCGCGTGACTTCGCCAAGCCGCTCGCCGTCGGCGCTCCGGAGCCCCTGCTCGAGATCCCTGTCACGCCCTCGCGGATGATCCACTTCTTCGACCCTTCGAACGAGAAGATGGCCGCGAAGCTGCCCGAGATCGCGGCCAAGACGGACATCCTGCTCGGGAACCTCGAGGACGCGGTGGCGGCCGATCGCAAGGAGGCGGCGCGCGAGGGGCTCGTGCGCGTCGGCCGCGAGATCGACCTCGGCGGCACGGCGCTGTGGACGCGCGTGAACGCGCTCGATTCGCCGTGGGTGCTCGACGACCTGCTGCGGCTGGTCGGCGAGATCGGCGACCGGCTGGAGGTGATCATGGTGCCGAAGGTCGAGGGCGCCTCGGACATCCACTACGTCGACCGGCTGCTGGCGCAGCTGGAGGCGCGGCACGGGCTCGAGCGCCCGATCCTCGTGCACGCGATCCTCGAGACCGCGCTCGGCGTCACCAACGTCGAGGAGATCGCCGCCGCGTCGCCGCGCATGCAGGGGATGAGCTTCGGCCCGGCCGACCTAGCGGCCTCGCGGCGCATGAAGACCACGCGGGTCGGCGGCGGGCACCCCGGCTACACGGTGCTCGCGGACCCGTCGCGGGACGACCCGGACGCGCCGCGCGCGAGCGCCCAGCAGGACCTGTGGCACTACTCGATCGCGCGCATGGTCGACGCCTGCGCTGCGACGGGGATCCTGCCGTTCTACGGCCCGTTCGGCGACATCGCCGACGCCGCCGGTTGCGAGGCCCAGTTCCGCGCCGCGTTCCTGATGGGCTGCGTGGGCGCGTGGTCGCTGCACCCGCGCCAGATCGAGATCGCCCGCCGCGTCTTCTCCCCCGACCCCGAGGAGGTCCGCTTCGCGCGCAAGGTGATCGAGGCGATCCCGGACGGCCGCGGCGTGCACATGCTCGACGGCAAGATGCAGGACGACGCGACCTGGAAGCAGTGCAAGGTCATGGTCGGCCTGGCGGAGATGCTGGCCGAGCGGGACCCCGAGCTGCGCGAGGCCTACGGCCTCTAGCGGCGGACGAGCGCGTAGCGGCGCGCGGCGCCGCCGGCCGACGCCTGGACCGCGAGCCTGCCGCGCCGGCGCAGCAGCGCCCTGCCCTTGCGGTTGAGCCGGAAGCGCACGGACGTGGCGGCGCCGGGCTGGAGCGAGTAGGCAGCGCGCGCGAGCGTGCGCAGGCCTGCCTTGAGCCGCAGGATCCCCTGGCACGGAGCGCCGGCGCAGCGCATCCGGATGCGACCGGCGCCCTTGGCGCCGATCCGCAGCTTCGAGCCGGTCAGCGCGAGCAGCGCAGAGGCCGCTGTCCCAGTGGTCGGCGCCGGGCTCGTGCCGGTTGCGGGCGGCGCGCCGGCGGGCGTCCGCGTGACCAGCTCGCAATCGTCGAACAGGACGTCGTCGGCGTCGGCGAGCACGGTGTCGATGCCGATGCCGCACGTCACCTTGTCGACCTCGCCGTCGACGACGTCGATCGCGTCATCGCCGGTGCCGCCCTCGACGCGGTCGGCGCCCGCTCCGGCGACCAGGTTGTCGCCGCCGGGGCCGCCGACCAGGTCGTCGTCGCCTGCCTCGCCGCGGATCTCGTCGCCGCCCTCGCCGCCGTCGACGGTGTCGGCGCCGGCGCCGGCGAGCACGACGTTCGCCGCCGCGGCGGCCGTCACGTGATCGGCGAACGGCGTCGCGCGGACGCGCTCGACGTCGCTGCCGACGTTGTCGTTCTCACCGTCCTGGCCGTCGCCCGGCTGGTCGTCGAGCGTGATGAGGACGGGGCCGGGCGACGAGTCGTAGCGGGCCGTGTCGAAGTCCGCGCCGCCGTGGATGACGTCGGGTCCGGGACCG